>ERZ1026856.532-NODE-532-length-23015-cov-6.104138_pt1 | contig 23015 bp, 18 predicted proteins | sample MGYA00380158_ERZ1026856 | MGnify/ENA primary metagenome ERZ1026856 (study PRJEB33269, sample SAMEA4719794) | human gut metagenome | biome: human-associated habitat; feature: organic feature; material: feces | place: Cameroon | collected 2013-10 ...
TGAAGCTCTTTCCGACGGCGCCGCCGACTTCACGACCGAGGGTGCCGGCAGTGGTGCGGCCGACGGATTTTACGATGCGTTCCTGATCCTTCTTTGCTTTTTCTTCGGCTTTTGCCTTCGCGAGGGCCTCTTTTTCCAGGAGCTTCTGCTGTTCCTTCGCCTCTCTCTCAGCCAGCTTCGCCTGTTCCTTCGCTTCCTTCTCCGCGAGCTTCGCGGCTTCTGCTTCCTCCGCTGCGCGGGCTGCATTTGCAGTCGCCTCGTCCGTCAGACGCTTCAGGAATTCATAGGCAGAGTCGCGGTCGATGGTTTCATCATATTTTCCGCAGAGGTCGGAGGCGACGATGGACGCGAGACGTGCGGCCTCATCGATGGTGCCCATCCGGGAGGCCGGCGGGAGCACCGCACAGCGGCGGACGACTTCCGGCTTGCCATCGCTGTCGAGGAAGGAAATCAGCGCTTCACCGGTGCCGAGATTCTGGAGTGCCTCGATGGTATCGAAGTTCGGGTTCACACGGAAGGACGCCGCAGCAGCCTTCACCTTCTTCTCTTCACTCGGCGTATAGGCATGGAGCGCATGCTCCACCTTATGGCTGAGCTGTGCGAGCACACCATCCGGGACATCACTCGGGTTCTGGGTGATAAAGTACACGCCGATGCCCTTCGAGCGGATGAGCTTCACAACCTGCTCAATCTTCTCGATGAGCGCCTTCGGCGCGCCGTTAAAGAGCAGATGGGCTTCATCGAAGAAGAAGACCATCTTCGGCTTCTCGAGATCACCAACCTCCGGCATCTGCTCGAAAAGCTCGCTCAGCATGAAGAGCATGAAAGTCGAGTAGATCAGCGGATTCTGAATCGTCGATTCAGCGTCAAGGATATTGATCATGCCACGGCCGACACTGTTCATGCGGATGAAATCGTGGATGTCGATCGCCGGCTCACCGAAGAACTTGTCACCACCGGCGGTTTCGAGTGCGACAACCGAACGCAGGATCGCGTTCAGCGAGGCCGTCGCCATATTGCCATACTCAGACGAGTATTTCTTATTATTTTCCGCGACGTACTGCACCATCGCGCGAAGGTCCTTCGTGTCGAGCAGAAGCAGATTCTCTTCGTCCGCGATACGGAAGATGATCGTCAGGATATCGGTCTGCAGCTGTGTGAGGCCGAGGAGCCGTCCGAGCAGGGTCGGTCCGAACTCACTGATGGTCGTGCGAAGCGGAAGTCCTTTCTTCCCGTCGATATCCCAGAACTGCGTCGGATAGGCCTGGTACTGGAAGCCCGCCGGTGCGAGGCCGAAACGCGCGATGCGCTTCTGCATGTTTTCGGAATCGACCCCCGGCAGGATCATACCGGCGAGATCACCCTTCACATCCGACAGAAAGACCGGCACACCCATATCACTGAAGGACTCTGCAAGTACCTTCAGGGTGATGGTTTTACCGGTACCGGTGGCGCCCGCGATCAGACCATGACGGTTCGCCATCTTCGGCAGGATATAGACCTTCTCCTGCGTATCCATGTCTACTGCTGCCCAGACTTTTTCGTTATAAAACATAAAAAGAACCTCCTCCGGAGAATATTCACGTCCTGTGGCAGCGACTCACCGCTGCCTATCGGATGGCTCAGAATACCGTTCTGCCATCCGATGATTGTCATGTACATTCTACCATGGAAAGAGGTTCTTTTAAATGTTTTCACACCGCGCCGAGGATTTCCTTCGCGTGCTGTACGCTTTCGTTCGTCGGCGGGTTCACGCCCTCGAGGGTGTACGGGATGCCGAGCTTTTCGTACTTGAAGGTGCCGAGCGTGTGGTACGGCAGGACTTCGACTTTTTTCACGGTCTTCAGTTCGTCGATGAACTTCCGGGTCGCGATGAGTTCTTCATCGGAGTCGGTGAGGCCCGGCACGAGGACGTGGCGAATCCACATCGCGACGCCGTGGTCGCTGAGGTAGCGTGCGCAGTCGAGGATGTTCCGGTTCGTCCAGCCGGTCAGGGCCTTATGCTTCTCGTCGTCGATTTCCTTGATGTCGAAGAGGACCGTGTCCGTGACCTGGGCCAATGCCTCGAACTTCGAGATAAATGGCTCTTCGCGGGTGAACGGCTGCGCCGAGGTGTCGAGGCAGGTGCTGATACCGCGTGCCTTCGCCTTCTGGAAGAGATCGAGCACGAAGTCGATCTGTACGAGCGGGTCGCCGCCGCTGACGGTGATGCCGCCCTGCTCTCCCCAGTACTCGCGGTAGCGCTCTGCGTGGTCGAGGAGCTCGTCTGCGGTGCGCATGTCGTCGCTCTGCAGGGCCCAGGTGTCCGGATTGTGGCAGTAGCGGCAGCGCATGTGACAGCCCTTCAGAAAGATCGTATATCGGATGCCCGGGCCGTCCACGGCGCCGAAGGTCTCGATGGAGTGAATTGCTCCTTTGATGGATTCTGCCATAGTTCCTCCTTAAAAAACATGAGGGAGTGCTATCCACTCCCTCATCTTGTCTTTATAACGCTGTATTACAGGGACTTGTGCTCTGTTCTGGAGATTACGTCGAGCTGCTGCTCTCTCGTAAGGTCGATGAACTTAACCGCATAGCCGGATACACGGATCGTGAAGTTTGCGTACTCTGGCTTCTCCGGGTGCTCCATCGCATCCTTGAGCTTCTCTACGCCGAAGACGTTTACATTCACATGGTGTGCGCCCTTTGCGAAGTAACCATCCATAACGCGAACGAGGGTGTTCGACTGCTCGTCCTCGGTGTGACCGAGTGCGCTCGGGTTGATGGTCTGGGTGTTGGAGATACCATCGAGTGCATACTCATATGGAAGCTTCGCAACCGAGTTCAGGGAAGCCAGAAGACCGGACTTCTCTGCACCGTAGCTTGGGTTTGCTCCCGGTGAAAGCGGAGCGCCTGCCGGACGACCATCCGGAAGGGCACCGGTTGCCTTACCGTAAACGACATTGGACGTGATGGTAAGGATGGATGTGGTCGGCTCAGAATCACGGTAGGTGTGGTGCTTCTTGATCTTCGTGAGGAAGGTGCGAAGAAGATCAACCGCGATATCATCGGCACGGTCGTCATCATTGCCATAACGAGGGAAATCGCCCTCTACGATGTAATCGGTTACGAGACCATCCTCATCACGTACGGTCTTAACGCGTGCATACTTGATTGCGGAAAGAGAGTCAACTACGTGAGAGAAGCCGGCGATACCGGTTGCGAAGGTACGACGAACATCGGTGTCGATGAGGGCCATCTCCGCTGCCTCATAGAAGTACTTGTCGTGCATGTACTGAATCAGGTTCAGAACATTTACGTAGATGCCTGCGAGCCAGTCCATCATACGATCGTACTTCTCCATCACCTCATCATAATCGAGGTACTCGGAAGTGATCGGACGGTACTCCGGACCTACCTGCTGCTTGCTCTTCTCATCGATACCGCCGTTGATTGCGTAGAGAAGGCACTTTGCAAGGTTTGCACGTGCGCCGAAGAACTGCATCTCCTTACCGGTCTGTGTTGCAGATACGCAGCAGCAGATGGAGTAGTCATCGCCCCAAATCGGACGCATCACGTCATCGTTCTCGTACTGGATGGAGGAAGTGCGAACAGAGATCTCTGCAGCGTACTTCTTGAAGTTCTCCGGAAGTCTCTTGGTGTAGAGAACCGTAAGGTTTGGCTCTGGAGCCGGGCCCATGTTCTCAAGGGTGTGCAGGAAACGGTAGTCACTCTTCGTAACCATGGATCTGCCATCCTGGCCCATACCACCGACCTCGAGGGTAGCCCATACCGGGTCACCGGAGAAGAGCTGGTTGTAGGACGGGATACGTGCGAACTTCACCATACGAAGCTTCATAACGAAGTGGTCAATGAGCTCCTGTGCTTCCTTCTCGGTGAGGGTGCCTTCCTTGAGGTCACGCTCGATGTAGATATCGAGGAAGGTAGCAACACGACCAACGGACATCGCTGCACCGTTCTGGGTCTTGATCGCTGCGAGGTAACCGAAGTAGAGCCACTGAACAGCTTCCTTCGCGTTCTTCGCAGGTCCGGAAATGTCATAACCGTAGCTCTGTGCCATCTCCTTCATCTGCTTGAGGGCACGAACCTGATCAGAGATCTCCTCTCTCTGACGGATGACGTTGTCGGTCATGGTGCCGTCACCGGTGTTGGCATAATCTGCCATCTTCTCCTGGATCAGGAAATCGATACCGTAGAGGGCTACTCTTCTGTAGTCGCCGACGATACGACCACGGCCGTAGGTATCCGGAAGACCGGTGAGGATCTTGTTATGACGAACCTTCATCATCTCCGGTGTGTACGCATCGAAAACGCCCTGGTTGTGGGTCTTGTGGTACTCGGTGAAGATCTTGTGAAGCTCAGGATCCGGTGTGTAACCGTAGGTGGAGCAAGCCTGCTCTGCCATCTTGATACCGCCGTACGGCATGAATGCTCTCTTCAGCGGCTTATCGGTCTGAAGACCTACGACCTGCTCGAGATCCTTCTCTGCCTCGTTGATGTATGCTGCGCCGTAAGCAGTGATGCCGGAAACGACCTTGGTCTCCATATCAAGCACGCCGCCCTTTGCACGCTCTTCCTTCTGAAGTGCCTGAACCTCGTTCCAGAGCTTATCGGTCGCCTCGGTCGGGCCGGCAAGGAAGCTGGAATCACCGTCGTATGCAGTGTAGTTTTCCTGGATGAATGAACGAACATTGACGTCCTTTACCCAATGTCCGGTTTTAAAGCCTCTCCATTCTTCTCTCATATCTTCTCCTCTTTCTACCATGTTGTCTATTTTGTATACAGGATTCAATACTCTTTACGCGTGCTAATATAAAGCATAAAGGGCAGATTCGTCAATGTTTTAACTATTAAATTTTCGATGTTTTCCAATTAGAACATGAGGGGCGCGTGATCGTGCAATCGGGGCACAGCCGTGCCCCGATTGGGAGCGATGCTCTGGCTTCGCACCACATTCTTGTCGCACGCTGATCGTGCACAATCGGGGCATAGCCATGCCCCGATTGGGAGCGATGCTCCTATATGAGCGCAAAAGAAAGAGCCCGGAAACAAGTGAACTTGTTTCCGGGCTCTTTCTTTTGTGCTCATGCACGATCATGCGTGCGACAAGATTCGAACTCGCGACCTTCTGGTCCGTAGCCAGACGCTCTATCCAGCTGAGCTACGCGCGCATAGCGTTGTTTTCAAACGCAAGTGTTATATTACAGAAGAGAAGGGCAAATGTCAAGCATCAATTTGAAAAAATTTTACATCGTGCAGGAGCTGCTGCTTGCGGCGCTCGACTGGTCGACGAGATCCTTCAGGGTGTAGCGATTCACGACTTCGTAGATGGCGTTGTCGATTTCCTTATAGAGGGGGAAGGTCGGGCAGCTGGCGGATTTCGCGCAGGTGCTGGTGCCGTTGACGCAGTCGACCGGGGCGAGGGTGCCTTCGGCAGCATCGAGGATCTCACCGACCTTAATCTGATCGATCGGGCGGGTAAAGAGGTAGCCGCCCTTCGCGCCACGGATGGACTTCAGGAAGCCGCCCTTCACCATCAGGGAGATGATCTGCTCGAGGTACTTCATCGAAATCTTCTGGCGATCTGAGATCTCCTTGATGCTGACCGGGGTCACACCGTCGAAATTCTGCGCGATATCTATCAGGGTTGTCAGGGCATAGCGGCCCTTGGTTGAAATCATCATGTTTCTCTCACCTCATACTGTCCAAGTCTTTACGTTCTGGCGATACTTCATTAATCCTACCACGCAGCTAGAATTTAATCAAGTCGAGGCGATCAGTGGGCGCCCTTAATCAGCCTTTTCAAAAATGGTCCTTCTCGCGACGGCGACGGGCGATTTCCTTCTTAAGGTAGGCGAAGGTTTTTTCCTCGCCTTCGGTTTTCAGCATCCAGAGGAGTTCGGTGATTTCGCGGCGTGTTTCGGGCTCGAGGAGCGGGGAATCCTTGCATGGCTGGAAATACTCCCACGGGCAGCTGTCGTCGTACTCTGCGCCTTTGTAGACCTTCGAGGCGGCGACGCGGTCGCAGAACATCTCGGCGACGTAGCGGTATGGCATGCGGCAACCGACCATCGTGGCTTTCTTTTTCGTGTCGTAGTCGACCCAGTACTCGAAGTGGTGCCTGTTCCGGCCCTTGTGATGGAGCCAAGCCTCACACAGGCCGGTTTCGAGGCGTTCTGCCGTGTTCGGGCTGCGGTAACCCTGATAGTACTTCACACCGGTTTTAAACTCGGCCCAGCTGTATTTCGAGAGGTCATGAAGCAGGCCCTGCTTGTAAAGGCCCACGCGGAAGCAGTTTTTCATAACTTCACGTTTATGACGGTTGATCGTCCGGAAGTGATGCACCGCATTCCAGAGGTAGCGCGGAAGTCCTGGTTTCGCCGGAGCTGCGGACGCCAGCGCCGCTTCTGCCGGCTTCACCGTCTCCGGCGCTCCATTCACTGTCCGTGCCGAAGCGCTGGCGCTGTGATGCTTCGCTGGCGTATCGCTGTACGGAGCGCCACCCGGGGTTCTGGTCGTCTGCATTGTCCTGTGATCCTTCATCGTCGTCACCTCTCTTCTATGCTCAGATTATACCCTATAGTTTCATAAAAAGAACCCTCGCGTGACCTTTTGTCACACGAGGGATTCGAAAATCGTCCGTAAGCCCTGATCCGGGCGTTCAGCAGCGCATATCGTTCGTAGCGGTGGCCTGTGCGCAATGCTAGGAGCTCACGTCGGAACTCAGCGCCAGTAGCGTTCGGTTGCGTGCTCGCGCTGTGCGTGACGGTCCTGCGGGCTGCGCTGAAGGAGCGGGTAGCCGTAGGTGAACTCGAACACGATGGAGGCGAGGATGATGGCGCCGGCGACGTCATACACACTGTGCTGCTTGAGGGCCATGGTGCTCATGCAGATCAGAATCGCAAGGATCGTAGACGCGCACTTCACCAAACGACCATGCTTCGACGCGGCGATGTCCTGCGAGCGGAGGACGGCGATGGCGACGCCGATCGAGTTATAGCAGTGAATGCTCGGGAAGACGTTCGTGCAGGTGTCGGTGCGGTAGAGCCAGGCGACAATCCTGGTGAAGATGTTCTTCGTCGGGTCGAGGATCGGGCGAAAATCCGTACCGTTCGGGAAGACCGAGCAGATAATCAGGCTGATGGTCATGCCGCTGAACAGGAAGGCACAGAGGCGGTAAAAATCATCTCTGTTCTTAAACATGAAGTACAGGACTGCGACGGCGACGTACGCGAACCACAGCATGTACGGGATGATGAAGTACTCGCAGAACGGGATCTTATCATCGAGCGCTGCATGCATGACATGAAAGCTGACCTGATGATTGATCGTCTTCTCGAGGTAGCCGAACCAGGTAATGTAGATCAGCGCATAGGACAGGATCCATGCGTGACGATAGCGCTGTATAAACTTTTTGATTTTATTCATCCACTGGCCTCTGGAACGTTTTACGTTCGGATCCAAGAATACACGCAGCCCTCGAGCTCATCGGGGGGTGATAAATATCACAGTCCCGCACAGGTCGAAGAATACGCAAAGTTTCACTTTATCAATTTAGAAATACTAGCACCGTAAAAATATGGATTCAATAGTAGGGATTAATTTCGGAAGAATCAACAAAAAGCACCCCCGTCCGACTGGCTCTCGTGAAAAAATTATCTTAAAAGACCGCGTAAGCCATCGAAGGAGCTGAAGCACACCCCGCACCGCACAGAGCATCTATGTGTTTTCTATCGTAGCAATCTCATGGAGCTGCTGGTATCGTCAGAATGCAAAAAGAAAAGCACCATGCTTTTGCATGGTGCCTGTTTGATAGCGAGAGGGAGACTTGAACTCTCGACACCGCGGGTATGAACCGCGTGCTCTAGCCAACTGAGCTATCTCGCCATATGTCCGACCCAGACCGCGTATACACGCAGTCCAGACCGAAGACGTGGGGCCTACAGGGCTCGAACCTGTGACCCTCTGCTTGTAAGGCAGATGCTCTCCCAGCTGAGCTAAGACCCCGTTCGTGTGTCGTTCGTTTTGCGACCTCTGTATATTACTAAATCGCTTCACGTTTGTCAACAACTTTTCTAAAACTTTTTTTGCAGAGATTTTCAGGACCGCCGAAGCGGTCCTGCGTTGCATCAGTTAAATCCGTAGAACTTCTGTGCGAGCTTGTAGCAGAGGATGGTGAGTTCGTTGCCGGCCTTCAGGCGGAAGTTGCAGCCCTGTCCGAGGAATGAGAAGCGCATCTTGAGCCAGGTCTGGAAGTTATTTGCCTTCAGGTAGTCCCAGAGCTCCTTTTTCTTCTGCATGTTCTCCGGGTCACCGGACTTGATGGCCAGTACGGAGGAGACGGTGGTGATGATCTCGAGGTAGCTGAACATGTAGTGGCGCTTCTTGCGGCTCTTCAGATTCGTAAGGTCACAGCAGTCGATCATGATCCGGTTGACCTTCAGCTGCTGGTCAATGCGCCCGATCATGACGGTTTCATTGACCGACTGATCATCGCGGCCGATAAAGTAGTGATAGAGGTTCACGTCCATGTAGTACATCTTCTCTACGCTCGGAATCGGCTGGTACACGAAGATGTTGTCAACGTAGAAGGTGTGCTTCGGCAGCACGAGGCCGCAGTCGCGGAGCATCTGTGTACGGTAGATGACGGAATGCATCAGGATGTACTGTCCGAGGTGGAAGTGCTTCACCTCATCCCAGCCGAAGATGCAGTCCTTCGGGAGGGCCGACTCGTAGCGCATGACCTTCTTGTGGGTCTGGCCGACCTTATCGTAGATGAAGTTACAGATGAACATGTCGACCGGGGTGCCGGCCATGATGAGCTCACGGAGCTTCTCCAGCACCTTCGGGAGAGCTTCGTCATCGAGCCAGTCGTCGGAATCAACGACCTTATAGAAGAGACCGCTCGCGTTGCGGAGACCGGTATTGACCGCCTCTCCGTGACCGCCGTTCTCCTGATGCACCGCCTTCACGATGCCCGGGTACTTCGCCTCGTACTCCTTCGCGATCTCGAAGGTGTTATCCTTCTGTGAGCCGTCGTCCACGACGATGATCTCCACCTCGTCTCCACCCGGGAGGATCGACTCGATACACTTCCGCATATAGGCGGCAGAGTTGTAGCATGGTATAGCAAAGCTGACAAGCTTCATTTTTTCCTCTTTTCTAAGGATATCGCAGGATATCCTCTTCTGTCGCTGCTGCGCCGCCCGGCATTTCCGATCACCGGACGCGCTTCTGCAGTTCTCCATCAGTTCCCATAATTGAGCCCATTCTACCACGCTCTGCAAGACATGACAAACGAAAAAGAGAAGCCCCGTTCGGGACTTCTCTCCGTAATTTTCGGATAACGCGGGCGTCCGGCTCTGTGTCAGAGCCCACAATCAACACCAGAATCACTTGATGGTGGTGCCTGCGAGGCCGTCTACGGCCTTCTCTGCGAGTTCCATCGAGGTGATGATGGCCTTGCGGTCCTTACCGGACTCGACGAAGTCGACACCAGCCTCTACCTTCGGCTGCATAGACTTGAACTCGAAGTGGCCGTCGCGGATGTACTGCTTGGCATCCTCGATGCTCATGGTTTCGATCGCCTTCTCATCCGCCTGACCGTAGTTCAGGGATACGTGATCCACGGCGGTGGTGATCAGCAGGATGTCCGCATCGACGTCCTTTGCGAGGAGGGCTGCGGTGCGGTCCTTCTCGATGACGGCTGCTGCACCCTTCAGGTTGTTGCCCTGACGAAGCACCGGAATACCGCCGCCTCCGCAGGCGATGACGACCTGATCCGCGTCGAGGAGCGCCTTGATGGCGTCGATCTCGACGATGGACTTCGGGTTCGGGGAAGAAACGACACGCTGGAATACGCCATCCGCAATCATCTCCACATGGTTGCCGTTCTCCTCTTCCTTACGTGCTTCCTCAGCGTTCATCAGCTTACCGACGCACTTGATCGGATTATAGAAGCTCTCGTCATACGGATCGACCATCACCTGGGTGATGATGGTGGATGCCGTCTTATAGATGCCTCTCTTCACGAGCTCAGCACGCACTGCGTTCTGCAGGTCGTAGCCGATCATGCCCTGGCTCATCGCAGAGCATACATGAAGCGGGGTGTTTACGTACTGCTCCGGATTCGACTCCGTGAGGTTCTTCATCGCGGTGTGGATCATACCTACCTGCGGTGCGTTCGAGAATACCAGTGCGACCTGATAGCCGTCCTCGACGAAATCACCGATCATCGTTGCGGTACGTGCAACGGCGGCCTTCTGCTCCGGAAGGGTGAAGCCCAGATCCTTATGTCCGAGCGCAATGACCATTCGCTTTTTGCTCATGCTGTACCTCCTCTTAATTCTTCTCTTCATCGAGGGCTGCGATATCGATGAGATGCAGCTCGGATGACTTGTTTTCGAGGGATGTGGCAAGTGCTCTTGCCGTATCCACTGCTGTCAGTACATTAACACCGGTCTCGACCGCATTACGACGGATCACGAAACCATCCTTGGAGGCCTCTGCGCCCTCCTTCGGAACGTCGATGACGATGTCGAGCTCGTGGCCGAGTACGAGGTCGAGGATGTTCGGGGACTCCTGCTCTACCTTCCGTACCTGGAAGCACTTTACGCCGCCCTCGCTGAGCGCCTGATAGGTGCCGTGGGTCGCGAAGATACGGTAGCCGAGCTGCTCGAAGCGCTTCGCGATCGGGGTGATCTCTTCCTTATCCTCATCACGTACGGTGATGACCATGTTCTTATACTTCGGAAGCTGGATGCCCGCGCCCTGGAATGCCTTGTACAGTGCTTCGTTGAAGCTCTTTGCGATACCGAGACACTCACCGGTCGACTTCATCTCCGGTCCGAGGCTGATGTCGGCACCCTTGATCTTCTCGAAGGAGAATACCGGCATCTTGATCGCGTAGTAGTCGGTTTCCTTCTGGAGACCCGGCTCATAGCCGAGCTCACGGATCGTGTGGCCGCAGATGATCTGTGTTGCGAGCGGCACAATCGGAATACCGGTTACCTTACTGATGTACGGAACGGTACGCGAGGAACGAGGGTTGACCTCGATGATGTACACCTCGTCACCATCTGCGATGAACTGAACATTGACCATACCGATAACGTGCAGGGCCTTCGCGAGACGCTCGGTATACTCGATAACGCGCTCCTTCGCCTTCGGAGTCAGGCTGCGCTGCGGGTATACGGAGATGGAGTCGCCGGAGTGGATACCGGTACGCTCGATATGCTCCATGATGCCCGGGATCAGGATGTCCTGGCCGTCACAGATCGCGTCAACCTCGAGCTCGGTACCACGAATGTACTTATCCACGAGGATCGGGTGCTCCTGTGCGATCTGGTTGATCTCGCCGATGTACTCGTCGATATCCTGATCGCTGATTGCGATACGCATGCCGGCACCACCGAGTACGTAGGAAGGACGTACCAGTACCGGATAGCCCAGCACATGCGCGGCTTCCTTCGCTTCCTCTGCCGTAAATACGGTCTGACCTGCGGCACGCTGGCAGCCGGTCTGCTGAAGAATCTCGTCGAAACGCTCACGGTCCTCTGCGGCGTCGACGTCGTCCTGCTGGGTTCCAAGGATCGGCACACCCATCTTCTCGAGGGCATCGGCCAGCTTGATGGCGGTCTGTCCACCGAACTGAACGACGGCTCCGTCCGGCTTCTCCACATCTACAACGTTCCGTACATCTTCCGGTGTCAGCGGCTCGAAGTAGAGCTTATCAGCGATATCGAAGTCCGTGGAAACGGTCTCCGGGTTGTTGTTGATGATGATGGTCTCGTAGCCCTCGCGCTCGAACTGCCATGTGCTGTGCACAGAGCAGAAATCGAACTCGATACCCTGACCGATACGGATCGGGCCGGAACCGAGGACGAGTACCTTCTTTTTCTTGTTCGGATCACGGAATGCACCGGTCGCCTCGTTCTCCGAGCCGAATACGCTGTAGTAGTACGGGGTCTCGGCCTCGAACTCTGCGGCACAGGTATCAACCATCTTGAACGCAGCGTGGATGTCCCACTTGTCACGCAGCTCGCGGATCTCGTCCTCGCTGTAGCCGGTGAGGCGGGCAATGACGTTGTCCGGGAATTCGATGCGCTTCGCTTCGCGAAGCAGGGTCTCGTTCATGGACTCGCTGTGGAGTCTGTTCTCCATGTCTACGATGATCTTCAGCTTATCGATGAACCACTCATCGATCTTCGTGATGTCGTGGATCTCCTCGTAGCTGTAGCCACGGCGGAGTGCCTCGGCGATGACCCAGATACGGCGGTCATCGACACGGTGAAGCAGCTTATGAAGATCATGATCGTCGAGATCCGTGAAGTCATAGGACATCAGGGAATCGACGTGCTGCTCGAGGGAACGGATGGCCTTCATGAGGCCGCCCTCGAAGTTGTTTGCGATCGCCATCACCTCACCGGTCGCCTTCATCTGGGTACCGAGGGTGTGCTCTGCAGTGATGAACTTATCGAACGGAAGACGCGGCATCTTGACGACACAGTAGTCGAGCATCGGCTCGAAGGATGCGTAGGTCTTTCCGGTAACGGCATTCTTGATCTCGTCGAGGGTATAGCCCAGTGCGATCTTCGCGGCTACCTTCGCGATCGGGTAACCGGTCGCCTTCGATGCGAGGGCGGAGGATCTGGATACACGAGGGTTAACCTCGATGACGCAGTACTCGAAGCTCTCCGGATTCAGGGCATACTGTACGTTACAGCCGCCGGTGATACCGAGCTCGGTGATGATGTTGAGCGCGGAGGTACGGAGCATCTGGTACTCCTTATCCGACAGGGTCTGGGACGGAGCCACGACGATGGAGTCACCGGTGTGGACGCCGACCGGGTCGAGGTTTTCCATATTACATACGGTGATGACATTGCCCGCAGAATCGCGCATTACCTCGTACTCGATTTCCTTCCAGCCGGCGATGCAGCGCTCGACCAGAACCTCGTGCACACGGCTGAGACGGAGACCATTCTCGAGGATCTCCTGGCACTGCTCACGGTTCTCTGCGATACCACCGCCGGAACCGCCGAGGGTGTAGGCCGGACGCAGTACGACCGGATAACCGATCTCCTCTGCGACCTCGAGACCACGCTCGAGATCATGTACGACCTCTGACTTCGCCACCGGCTCACCGATCTTCTCCATGGTCTCCTTGAACATGAGACGATCCTCGGCCTTCTTGATGGTGAGGGCCGTGGTACCGATGAGGCGCACGTTGTGGGAGGCGAGGAAACCGGACTCGTCCAGTGCCATCGCCAGGTTCAGACCCGCCTGACCACCGAGGGTCGGCAGGACGGAGTCCGGCTTCTCCTTCTCGATCAGCTTCTCCAGTACATCTACGGTCAGCGGCTCAATGTATACATGATCCGCGATATCCTTATCGGTCATGATGGTCGCCGGGTTCGAGTTCAGCAGAACGACCTCGACGCCCTCTTCCTTCAGTGAACGGCAGGCCTGGGTGCCGGCGTAGTCGAACTCCGCAGCCTGACCGATGACGATCGGACCAGAACCGATCATCAGGACCTTCTTAATACTTGTATCTCTCATGTTCAGCCCTCCATCATCTTCATAAAGCGATCAAACAGGTATGCGCTGTCACGCGGACCCGGGCAGGCCTCCGGATGGTACTGTACCGTCACGATGTTCTTGCCCTTATAGCGCAGGCCCTCATTCGTACCGTCGTTGACATTGACGAACGCCTCTTCCGCGATCGCAGGATCGATCGTCTTCGGATCGACTGCGTAACCGTGGTTCTGGGACGTGATGTATACACGGCCGTTCGAGAGGTCCTTCACCGGATGGTTGCCACCGCGGTGACCATACTTCAGCTTGTAGGTGTCCGCACCGGTCGCAAGTGCCATCAGCTGGTGGCCGAGGCAGATCGCGAAGATCGGGGTCTCGGAAGCGTAGAGCTTCTTGATCTCCTCGATGACCGCTACGTTCTCCTTCGGGTCGCCAGGGCCGTTCGAAATCATGATGCCGTCCGGGTTCTGGCTGAGAATCGTCTCCGCGCTGGTGTCGGACGGATATACCGTGACATCACAGCCGTGACGCTGCAGGGAGCGGATGATGTTTCTCTTCGCACCGACGTCGAGGAAAGCGACGCGCTTCGGCTCGCGGTCACCGGTGTAGCGGGAGCCATCCGGGTTCTCGGCCTGTGCGACATAGACTTCCTTCGTGCTGGTCTTCTTTACGACACCCTCGACCTTGTAGGCCTTGATGCGCTCGAGGAGTGCCGGCATCTCTTCCTTATGATAACGGTGGGTGGTGATCATACCGTTCATGGTTCCTTCGTCACGGAGACGCTTGGTCAGCGCTCTCGTATCGATGCCTGCGATGCCCGGAACCTCGTTCTTCTTCAGGAAATTCTGGATGGTGTTCTCGGAGCGGAAATTCGACGGCATGCGGGAAAGCTCGCGCACGATGAAGGCATCCGGCCATGGCTGCGCGGACTCCATATCTTCATAGCAGATACCGTAGTTACCGATCAGTGGATAGGTCATCACGACCGCCTGTCCTGCGTAGGACGGGTCCGTCAGTACTTCGAGGTAGCCGGTCATCGAGGTGTTGAATACGACCTCGGAGATCACTTCCTTCTCTGCACCAATTGACGTACCCTTGAACACTGTTCCATCTTCAAGAATCAAAAATGCGTCCATTGTTTCTCCTTCTATCTTTACATGGTGAATGGTTACTAACTTGAGTTACTTCTAATTATATATTATCTACAGGAAATCTCCAGTGAAGACTTCCACTGCCGGGCCGGTCATGAAGCCGTGGCCGCTCGCGGAGTCGTAGCGAATCGTGAGGTCGCCGCCCACGAGGTGGACGAGGACGTCCGTATCCTTCCGAAGCTTCCCGGCGAGGCAGCCTGCAGCGACGGCAGCGGTCGCGCCGGTTCCACAGGCGAGGGTCTCTCCGGAGCCTCTCTCCCAGACACGGAAGTCGATCTCGGTATCCGAGATGATCCGGATGAACTCGGAGTTCACCTTCTCCGGAAAACGCGGATGCGTTTCGAAATCAGCTCCATATAAAAGAAAATCCAAATCAGAGACCTCAGAAACATGAAGCTCCGGATTATCCGACAGGAAATATACCGCATGTGGGTTTCCCACATCTATACCGATGAAATGAAGATGCATCCCGTGAACAGTGATATCTTCCGGAAGCTCTGATGTCAGCTTCGCAACGCCCATATCCACCGTCGCGCGGGTCATTTTTCCATTTTCAGTATACAGCTTTATGTTCTTAAGTCCCGATTTGGTATCGATGACTGCTTCTGTGCGATCAGCGGGAATGATGCCGTGATCATAGATAAATTTGGCGACACAACGGATACCGTTGCCGCACATATTGCCCTCCGATCCGTCGAGGTTAAACATATGCATGTACGCATCTGCCCGCTCGGACGGCTCAATCAGGATCAGCCCGTCGCCGCCAACACCGTAGTGCCGGTCCGCGATGCGCTTCGCCAGCGCCGAAGGATCCTGAACCTGTTCGGAAAAGCAATTTACATATACATAGTCGTTTCCGCAACCCTGCATCTTTGTAAATTTCATCTTTTTTCCTTTTAGAATTAAGCCTGTAGATATACTGTGTAGGAGCCATGCAACCGACGAACCGCACACGGTTCGTCGGTGTGGCGTATCCGCCACATGGATTGATCGAAGGCAATGTCTCTGTATGCGAGCATACGATACATTGTCTTCGATCAATCCGCATGGCTCTGAACGATACACAAATTTTCACTATATTAGCAAAATAGGTCACCCAATACAAGCCCCGTTTTACGAAAAAAACAAGGCGCGGGGAGTATGGTGATTCCCTGCGCCTTTTGTCTGTTTTATTTCTTCTTTCCGAGGTAGGCGGCCTGGATTTCGTCGTTTGCGAGGAGCTCGGCGCCGCTGCCCGAGAGGGTGATGCGGCCGGTCTCCATGACGTAGGCCTGGTGTGCGACCTTGAGGGCCATGTTCGCGTTCTGCTCGATCAGGAGGATCGTAGTGCCGTGCGCTTCGTTGATGCGCTGGATGATCGAAAAGATCTCGCGGACGATGATCGGGGCGAGACCGAGGGACGGCTCGTCGAGCATCATGATCTTCGGCTTCGACATAAGGGAGCGGGCGACGGCGAGCATCTGCTGCTCACCACCGGACAGGGTGCCGGCGAGCTGCCAGGAACGCTCCTTCAGGCGCGGGAACATGCTGTAGATCTCCTCGATGTCTGCGTCGAGGGAATCGTTCCGGAGATACGCACCGATCTTGATGTTTTCGAGGACGGTCATATCCGGGAAGACGTGACGTCCTTCCGGGCAGAGCACGATGCCCTTCTCCACACGCTTCGCGGTCGGCATGTTCGTGATATCCTCGCCGTCGAAGAGGATGCTTCCTTCGCTCGCTTTCACCAGTCCGGAAATCGTACGCAGCGTTGAGGACTTGCCGGCGCCGTTCGCACCGATCAGGGTGACGATGGAGTGATCCGGTACATCGAAGCTGATGCCCTTCACGGCTTCGATGCCGCCGTAATGAATTTTCAGGTTCTCTACTTTCAGCATGTTGTGTCCCCCCTTACGTTCTCTTCTCGATTCGCAACGTGTGCAGTACTCAGTCTTCCGCATCGTCTGAACCTCCTAAGTAAGCGTCGATGACCTCCTGGTTATTCTGGATCTCCTCCGGTGTGCCATGCGCGATGAGCTTTCCGAAATTCAGCACGTAGATGCGCTCCGAGATCTGCATGACGAGGTCCATGTGGTGCTCGATCATGAAGATGGACAGGTGGTACTGGTCGCGGATCTTCACGATGAAGTCGGTCAGCTCCTGGGTCTCCTGCGGGTTCATGCCAGCCGCCGGCTCATCGAGGAGCAGCAGCTCCGGCTTCGTCGCAAGTGCACGGGCGATTTCGAGACGGCGCTGAAGTCCGTACGGAAGGCTCGATGCGATATCATTCTTGTACTCATAGAGGCCCTGCTCGCGCAGAAGCTGCTCGGTCTCTGCCCGCATGCGCTCCTCTTCCTTCCGGTTCAGGCGCAGCGTCGCGCTGAAGACATTGTCCTTCGCACGGAGATGCTCGGCGATGAGGACATTATCGAAGACCGTCAGATTCGAGAAGAGACGGATGTTCTGGAAGGTCCGGGCAATGCCGAGCTTCGTGATGGCATCCGGGGCGTTGCCACGAAGATCGCGGCCGCCGAACTTCACGGCGCCGGAGGTCGGGGTATAGATCCCGGTGATGCAGTTGAAGGCCGTCGTCTTACCGGCACCGTTCGGGCCGATCAGGGCGACGATCTCGCCGCGGTTGACCTCGAGTGAGAGGCCATCGATCGCGCGTACGCCGCCGAACTGCATGACGACGTTCTCCATCTGGAGGACATTTTCTTTCATCTCATTCATACCTTCCCCCTCGCTTTCTTCACTTTTTTCTTACCGAGCCCCCGGAAGAAACCGAGGATTCCGTTCCAGCTGAATTCACTGGTGCCCATGAGACCGCGGGAGTAGAACAGTACGACCACCATCAGAAGGATGGAGAAGATAACCATTCGGAAGCCCGGACGAAACAGCGGGATGTTGATGCTGCCGATGTAGAGCGGCTCATCGAAGAAGCGGAGCAGCTCACGGCCGGCGGTCACGAGGAACGCACCCAGCACGGAACCGGTCACAGAGCCGATGCCGCCGATGACGACGATCAGCAGGATGTCGTAGGTGAGGGACACCTGGAAGGTCTTACTGTCGATGGAGCGCATGAACATCGCGAGCATGCCGCCACTGACGCCGGCGAAGAAGGAGGAAATCACGAAGCTGAGCTCCTTCGTCTTAAACAGGTTGATGCCCATCGCCTCGGCCGCGATCTCATCCTCGCGGACTGCCTTGAACATCCGCCCGAAGGACGAGTTGATCAGGAGTACCATGAGGCCAATGCAGACGACCGTAAGCGCAAGTACCTGGAATAAACTTGAGAAGCCCGGGATGGACTTGAGTCCATAGGAGCCGTTCGTGATGGTGTCGAGCTGCGGGGCCGAGATCAGCGCACGGATGATCTCCGCGAAGCCGAGGGTCGCGATCGCGAGGTAATCGGACTTCAGACGGAGCACCGGGATACCGATGAGCGCCGCGAAGGCCGCTGCCACGAGGCCGCCGAGGATCAGTGCCACGAGGATCGGTGCGTGCAGGTTTGCAATCGCCGGATGGATACCGGAGATGTAGTACACGGAGGCACGCTGGTCAACCGGGATTGTGAGGATGGCGGTCACATACGCACCGAGCGCCATGAAGCCGGCCTGGCCCAGGGAGAACAGACCCGTGAAGCCGTTCACGAGGTTCATGGACACGGCGACGACGGCGTAGATCATCGAACGCTCGACGATGGAAATCGCATAATTGTAGCTGTATTTGTTGGCGTCCAGGAAGGCGCAGGCCCCGAGGATCGCCGCGATCAGCAGGAGGCTCAGAATCGTGTTTCTGCGCTTCTCCGGCGTCATGTTTACCTTTGTTTTCATCGCTGCTTCCTCCTTATACCTTGTTCGTGGTCTTCTCACCGAAGAGTCCGGTCGGCCGCACGAGCAGCACGACGATCAGGATGACGAAGGTGAAGGCGTCCGAGAAGGTGGAGTAGCCCGCGGCGACGAGCGCCGTCTCACCGAGGCCGATCAGGAAACCGCCGACGACCGCACCCGGGATCGAGCCAATGCCTCCAAATACGGCGGCGACGAAGCACTTCATACCCGGCAGAGATCCGGAATACGGATACACGGTCATACGATCGGTGAAGTACAGGATGGAGCCGACCGCTGCAAGCAGGGAACCGATCGCGAAGGTCAGGGAAATCGTCTTATTGATGTCGATACCCATGAGGGACGCGGTCTCGTAATCCTTCGATACCGCACGCATCGCCATACCCATCTTCGTATGCTGGATCAGCGTGATGAGTAAGTATACGAGCACGAGTGTCAGCACCGGCGTCAGGAAGGTGACGAAGGAGGCCGACAGACCGCCGATCTGATATACATGCTTCAGCACCGGGATTTCCGGATAGCCCATCGGGAGCGCGGTGAAGAGATAGGTCGCGAGGTTCTGCAGCAGGTAGGACACGCCGATCGCGGAGATCATGACGGACATACGCGGAGCGGAACGGAGTGGCTTGTAGGCGACGCGCTCAATGCCTACACCGAGTGCGGTGGTGGTGATCAGTGTCACCGGAACGGCGATGTACCATGGCAGCGACGCCATGGCGAAGATCATGAAATAGCCGGCCATCATGAAGATATCTCCATGGGCGAAGTTGATCAGGCGCAGGATGCCGTAGACCATCGTGTAGCCGATGGCGATCAGTGCGTAGGCACCGCCGAGTGAGATACCTGTCAGACACTGCTGCAGGAAGGTTGTAAGAGACATAGGTTTTTCCCCTTTATAAATAGAATATGCAGGAAGGTGGTCCTTCCTGCACGGATCGGCTGCCGGCGAAGTGGCGACAGGCGCCACCGCCCGGAGCTGAATCTTTCATTAGTTCTGAACGGTTGTGGTGGTCAGGAACTCGAACTTACCGTCCTTTACGGTCTTGATGAAGGCCATATCCTTGTTTGCATCACCATTCTCATCGAAGCTGATGCCGGAGCCGGTAACACCGTCGAAGGAAACGCCCTTCAGGGCTTCCTTGATCGCCTCACCATCGGTGGACTGTGCCTTCTCGATCGCGTTGTACGCTGCGAGGTAAGCATCATAGCCGAGGGCGGAAACGGCCGGGATGACGTCGGACTGCTTGTTCGCGGTCAGATACTCCTTGAAGCCGGTGATGAAGGCCTTCGCCTCGTCGTTGGCCGGCTCGGACTCATCGAAGAAGGTCGAAAGAACGATGCCCTCTGCAGAGGAGCCTGCGTTCTCGATGATGGTGGAGTTCTCCCAGGTATCACCAGCGGCAATCAGGGACTCGATGCCGAGCTCACGCGCCTGCTTGATGATCAGCGGTGCCGTCGTGATGGAGGACGGTGCGAAGATGATGTCCGGGTTTGCTGCCTTGATGTTTGTCAGAACCGCCTTGAAATCGGTCTGGTTGGTCTGGAACTGCTCCTCGTCGACGATGGTGCCGCCGAGCTTCTCGAACGCGGTCTTGAAGAAGGAGCCTAAGCCGGAGGAGTAGTCATCGCCGAGCTGTGTCAGCACTGCTGCACTCTTGTAGCCGTTCTGGAATGCGTAGTTCGCCATAACGGTGCCCTGGAACGGATCGAGGAAGCAGACTCTGAAGTAGTAGTCATTGCCCTGGGTAACCTGCGGGTTCGTGCAGGATGCGCCGATCGCCGGGATCTTCGCGTCGGCGAAAATCTGGCCGGCTGCGATGGAAACACCGGAACCATAGGAACCGAGTACGACGCTGACCTTATCACCGACCAGCTTGTTGGCTGCGCTGACGGCCTCGGTCTTATCCGACTTATTATCGACCTCATCAAGCTCGATCGTGTACTCGGCATCGCCGATCTTCACGGTCTTATGGGTCTCGTTTGCATAACGCATGCCGAGGACCTCCTGGAATCCGCCACCGCCGTTCTCACCGGTCGTCGGCTCAAATACGCCGATCTTGATGACGTTTCCGCCGGACTTTCTGGAAGACGAACCGGCTGCCGGTGTCGAAGAAGCGCCACATGCCGCAAGTGAAGCGGTCATCGCTGCTGCAAGTCCAAGTGCTACGAGCTTTGCTGATTTCATAATCTCCTCCTCTGAAATGTCCGGATCGTTTCGGGATGAAGCGCCTCGTGAAGGGTACTTCACGGTATGCTCGCGGGCAGTGCCCACTCGAAATCTCCTGCTGGACATTTTTTGTTAATGTGTGCGGGTATCGCGGACGTTTGTCCGCATGTCTCGTACATTTGCTTTATTTTATCACTTCAGTGTACGAATGCAAGGGGAATTCTCACTAAAGTTTGATAAAATCCATTGTTTCATAGTCCCTGGTTATGGCTGGGATACAGCAAGGGAGCTGTCGCTTATGCGACAGCTCCCTTGCTGATGTTTTCTATATTGTCAACAAATACAATGCAAATTAGTTATAACTCAGTATTTTGCGAAAATCAACTATCTTCGGCGGCTACGGCTGCGGTTGCGGTTGCGCTCCGCGCGGACTGTGTGCGTGGCCTGGCGCTCGCGAAGCTGCTCGTCCTCCATGTGCGTGCGGGCACGCTGCTTCAGGCTGAGCTGAGAAAGTTCTTCCCTGTTGCCATACGACGCTTTCCGTTCGCGGCGTCGCTCGACGAGGGCGAGAAACTCTTCCTCGGACATTTCCATCTCGCGGAGACGCTGTGCGCGCTTCTCCTGCATGCGGCGGCTTAATTTCCGGTCATCATGAACGTTCTTCAGGCCGACGGCGGTGCCGGAGCCGAGGATGAAGAAGGCCATCACGCCGACGATGGTGAGGACGCTGACCGAGGTGGCGACGGCCACCTTCGTGCTGGTCGGGGTCTCATGCAGGATGACTTCGATGGTCGGCTCCTTCTGGATGAAGTAGCGGCCGACCGTCACGCCGTCTGCGAGGTACTCGATCTGTGCGATCGTATGCGTCGGAATCCCCGACGACGGAAGATTATAGTTCAGCTTATACGTGATGCCGTCCTGGCTCGAGCCCTTCGGCAGCGACAGCAGCACATCGCCCTCGACATGGATATCGGAGGCCTTACAGCTCTCATCGACGATGGTGTCCGCGACGAAGCGGTTCCGAAGCTCCTCACGATTAAAGAGCGCGTCTGAAACCGGCTGGTTCTCCGTCTGGTTGAAGCCGAGGTCGAGGAGCGCCTTCGTGTCGACGTAATGTGCCGGGTTTTTATCCTGCAGCACGACGGCCACCAGATGACGTCCATCCTGCTCTGCCATGGTGATCAGGGTGTTGCCGGCGAGCTTCGTATAGCCGGTCTTGCCGGCGATGACACGGGAGTCGGAATAGGCGGTGTCCTTCCGAAGCATCTTGTGCTCCATATAGACGGTCTTTCCACCCGGATTCTTAATCGTGCCCGCGAGCTTGTAGGACGCATGGGACTCGATCTCCAGGAAGTCCTTGTTCTTCATCGCTTCCGCACCAATCAGGGCCATGTCGTAGGCGCTGGTGTAGTGGTCCTCGGCATAGAGGCCGGACGGGTTTGCGAAGTGGCTGTCCTGGCAGCCGAGGCGTGTCGCCTCCGCATTCATCATGTCGGCGAAGGCCTCGCGGGACCCCGCCACATGGCAGGCGAGTGCATTGCCGCACTCATTCGCGGATTTCAGCAGCAGCGCGTAGAGACAGTCCCGTACCGTCAGGACATCACCCTCTTCGATCTGGGCATTCGACGACCCGGCGTCAACATTGTACACGTCATCATGGCTGAAGGTGACCTGCTCGTCGAGGTCACAGTGCTCCAGCACTACAAGTGCGGTCAGGACCTTCGTGATCGACGCCGGTGCCATCTTTTCGTGCATGTTCTTCTGGAACAGGACCGCCCCGGTGTCCGCGTCGAGGACGATGCCGGCGCCCGCGGTAAGCTCCGTGTACGGGAAGTTCCACGCGGCGTACGCGCGCATCGCGAGGAGCGGCGTCCCCAGGGTACATATGAGAAGGGTCATGAGGACGGCAGCGCACGCTCGGCGCCATCGCCCGTGATAGTGATAAAACATGAGATTTATTTCCTTTTTGCTAACAGATCAGTCGTCGAGTGCTTCGTTCAGCATCTCGGTTCCGGCGAGGACGAAGCGGACGCCGGCGATGATCGGGATCTCGGAGCCGTCGGCGCGGATCGCGGTGATGCGGTCGAGCTCGTCGTACGGGATCGTGATGTCGGTATGCACGGCGAAGTAAGCCTTCTCCGGCTCTGTCTTCCGGAGGATCGAGCAGCTGTTGTCCTTTGCGACGAGCTCCTTGCCATCCGGATTATAGAGCTGCATGTCCTCCATGAAGGAGTAGCAGGTGTCGCCGACCGCGAAGTGTGGGCCGGTCTTCTCTGCAATCAGAACTGTCTCTTATACACATCTGACGCTGCCGACGATCTACTCTGTGTA
>ERZ1026856.533-NODE-533-length-22907-cov-6.452258_pt1 | contig 22907 bp, 16 predicted proteins | sample MGYA00380158_ERZ1026856 | MGnify/ENA primary metagenome ERZ1026856 (study PRJEB33269, sample SAMEA4719794) | human gut metagenome | biome: human-associated habitat; feature: organic feature; material: feces | place: Cameroon | collected 2013-10 ...
GAGCTCTTCATGCAGCTTTACTATAAGATCGGCACCTACCTCCGAAAGCAGGACGCGCAGAGCATCGCGGAGATCAGCCAGCTCGAGGGCCTCTCCGTCTGGGACGTGGCGCTCAGGCACGGCGGGCTCAATGCCTATACCAAGGGAAAGGTCCGCGCCATCCAGACGCACATGCGGAACCTGCTGAAGGAAAGCGCCGGTCGCGCGGTCCATCGCATCGTCGAGTACATGGGCTATCGTGAGTATATGGAACGAAGTGAGATCAAGGACACGAAACTCGATATCCTCCGCATCCTCGCCGATCAGGAGGACAGCCCGAGCCACCTCGTCGACCGCCTCGAGGAGCTCCGGCAGGTCCTGAAGGAGAAGCCACAGGAGCGGGACTGCCCGTTCATCCTCTCGACCATCCATGCCAGCAAGGGCCTCGAGTACGACAGCGTGTATCTCCTCGATGTCATCGACGGCGTCCTCCCGGCGCAGATCCCGAAGGAGCTGAAAAAAGCCGAGAAGGCGGAACTCGCAGCCTACGAAGAAGAGCGTCGTCTCTTCTATGTCGGCATCACCCGCGCGAAGAACCAGCTCTACGTCTTCACGATGAAGACCCAGCACTCCGCCTTCTGCGATGAGCTCTTCCAGCGCACGCCGAAGAAGAGCAGCGTGAAACCGACCCCGACGTACAGCGGCACCGCACCGAGCAGCTGGGGCGGCTACATCAGCATCACCGGACGGAACCGGCGCTGAATGGCGCAGCCACTCCTCCAGGGCCCCTGGCTGTGCCCGGTGCGTTCCGCGCCGATTCTTGCATTTACGCCCTAAATAAATTATAGTTAATAAGTTAATGCACCCACATACGGTGCGCAATTCTATACATCAGGTCGCCTTCCATTCGGGCGCCCGGAAAGCGAGTATTATGGAAAAGAAACCTTACTACATCACCACTGCGATTGCCTATGCATCCGGCAAACCGCATATCGGAAACACATATGAGATCGTCCTGGCCGACGCCATCGCACGATACAAGAGATTCCAGGGCTACGACGTCCAGTTCCAGACCGGAACCGACGAGCACGGCCAGAAGATCGAGGAGAAGGCCGCTGCGGCCGGCATGACACCGAAGGCCTTCGTTGACAAGACCGCCGGCGACATCAAGACCATCTGGGACCTCATGAACACCTCCTACGACAAGTTCATCCGTACCACCGACGATTACCACGAGAAGCAGGTACAGAAGATGTTCAAGAAGATGTACGACAAGGGCGACATCTACAAGTCCGAGTACGAGGGCTGGTACTGTACCCCATGTGAGTCCTTCTGGACAGATTCCCAGCTTGTGGACGGCAAGTGTCCGGACTGCGGACGCCCGGTACAGAAGGAGCGTGAGGAGGCTTACTTCTTCAAGATGAGCAAGTACGCGGACCGCCTCATGCAGTACTATGACGAGCATCCGGAGTTCATCCAGCCGGTATCCCGTAAGAACGAGATGGTGAACAACTTCCTGAAGCCGGGTCTCCAGGATCTCTGCGTTTCCAGAACCACCTTCAAGTGGGGCATCCCGGTTGTCGAGGATCCGAAGCACGTCGTCTACGTATGGCTCGACGCGCTCACGAACTATATCACCGGTCTCGGCTATGATGCAGACGGAAACAGCGACCCGATGTTCGCTAAGTTCTGGCCGGCGGATCTCCACCTCATCGGTAAGGACATCATCCGCTTCCATACCATTTACTGGCCGATCTTCCTGATGAGCCTCGATCTCCCGCTTCCGAAGAAGGTCTTCGGCCACCCATGGCTCCTGACCGCGGCCGGCAAGTCACAGGAAGGCATCAAGATGTCGAAGTCCCGTGGTAACGTGATTTACGCCGACGACCTCGCGAAGCTCTTCGGTGTCGATGCCGTCCGTTTCTTCGTCATCCATGAGATGCCGTACGAGAACGATGGTGTCATCTCCTGGGAGCTCATGGTCGAGCGGTACAACTCCATGCTCGCAAACATCCTCGGAAACCTCGTGAAGCGTACCATCTCGATGAGCAACAAGTACTTCGACGGCGTCGTCGAGGATAAGGGCGTGACCGGCCCGATGGATGAGGATCTGAAGACCACCATCCTCCAGGCGGTGAAGACCACCAGCGAGAAGATGGATCAGCTCCGCGTGGCCGACGCACTGACCGCCGTGTTCGACATCTTCCGTCGCTCCAACAAGTACATCGACGAGACCGAGCCGTGGGTACTCGCGAAGGATCCGGCCCAGGCCGACCGCTTAAAGACCGTCATGTACAACCTCACCGAGGCGCTCAACATCGGCGCATCGCTCCTCGAGAGCTTCATGCCGGAGACCGCCGAGTCCATCCTTTCCGAGCTCCACGCCGAGAAGCGTGCCCTCGAGGACATGGATCGCTGGGGCCTCTACAAGTCCGGCACGAAGGTAACCGACGCACCGGCGACCCTCTTCGAGCGTAAGAAGGAAGAGGACGTCATGGTCGAGGTCGAGAAGATCGAGGCAGCGCAGCGTGCTCAGTACGAGGCGCAGCAGGCGAAGGATGCCGCGGCTTCCGAGGCCAATGCAGACGACCAGAAGGCAGATACCGACGCGGAAGACGATGGTATGCCGGAGGAAATCCTCGAGAACGGCGACTGTGCACCGGATACGACGATCGCGACACCAGAAGCGAAGCCGGAGATCAGCTTCGAGGACTTCGATAAGGTCGAGCTTCGCATCGGAAAGATCCTCCACGCAGAGGAGGTTCCGAAGTCAAAGAAGCTTCTGAAGCTCAGCGTGCAGGTCGGTGCCGAGACACGTACGATTCTCAGCGGTATCAAGAAGAGCTACAAGCCGGAGGATCTCGTAGGAAAGCGCGTGATGATCGTTGCCAATCTCGCACCGCGGAAGATCGCAGGCGAAGAGTCCCAGGGTATGATCGTAGCGGCAGAGGATAATGATGGAAACATTGCCCTCATGACCCCGATGGCGAAGATGCCGAGTGGCTGTCTCATCGGCTGATGAATACCACGACCGGCGCGCAGGAAGCTGTGCACCGGTCGTCGTTTAAAATTATGTCTACATATCAAAGTGTTTTAAAAAGCACCAGAAAAGGAATCGGACTGTCCGGCGGCCTCCTGAAGCTCTTCGCGACCCTCATGATGACCGCGTACAGCTTCGCTGTCGTCATCATAAAGAACGGCAAGCTCTACGGATACTCCGAGGAATACTATCAGATGGCGATCGCCACGGCGGAAGGGATGCGCTGGCTCCGGCTCTACGACATCCTTCATTTCTGTGGCTTTTTCTGCTTCCCGATCTTCGCATTTCTCTGCGTCGAAGGCTTCATCCATACCTCCGACTTCTGGAAATATTTCGGACGCATGCTTGTGTTCGCACTGCTGAGCGAGGCCCCGTTCGACCTCTGCATGTACAACGAGACCTATCACTTCGAGCTGCAGAACCCGATGCTCACACTCGCACTCGGACTTCTCGTGATGTATGGCATGAAACAGAACCGGAAGCGCATAGAGCGAAAGTGGCTCTGTGTCGTGGCCGGCTGTGCCGTAGCCTGGATCGCACATCTTCAGTTCGGCGTGTTCACGATCCTCGGCATGGCCCTCATGTACAATTTCCATAAGGAGAAGACCCTGCAGATCGTGAGCGGCGTCCTGACCACCGCCGCCGGCTCCGTCAGCGCCCACTTCCTTCCGGTCCTCTGCTTCCTGCCGATCGGACTCTACAACGGCGAGCGTGGCCGCCTGCACCCGAAGTGGTTCTTCTACCTCTATTACCCGCTCCACCTCAGCGCGTTTTACCTGATGATCTATATCGGCGCATTGCTATAGTTACAATTTTTATGAAAAAAGCAAGTGAAATTTTTGATACCCATGCGCATCTCTGCGATGCGGCCTTTGACGAGGACCGCGAGGCGATCATCGCGGATCTCGGCGCCCATGGCGTCGGTGCGTTTACAGAGATCGGCTTCGATCTGCCGTCGAGCCGCGCGGCGCTGGCGCTCGCGGAGCGTTATCCGCAGGTCTACGCGGCGGTGGGCTTCCATCCGGACCACAGTGATCATCTGCGTGACGAGGATGTGGAGACGCTTCGGCAGATGGTGGAAAACGACCGTCAGCAGGAGGGCGAAGGCGCATCGCATGGCGAGAACCCACGGCATTTCGTGGCGTTAAATGTGGATAAGTCCGGAGTCGAAAACAGTAAAGGGACACGACAGAAGATCGTGGCAATCGGTGAGATCGGTCTGGACTATCACTATACACGCGAAAGCATTCTGCGGCGGGCCGCCGCTTCCGGCCAGGAAGTGGATCCGGAGAGTCTCGCGACGGCCGATCCGGAGCCGGAGATCCAGAAGGCCTGCTTCCGACGGATGCTCCAGCTTGCACGGGAGCTCGGGCTTCCGATCAATGTGCACTCGCGGGAAGCGGCGCAGGATACCTACGATCTCATCGTGGAGGAGCGCGGCTATGAAAACTCCGGCATCATCCACTGCTTCGGTTATCCGGTGGAGATGGCTGAGCGCTTCGTGAAGCTCGGGCTGTATGTCGGTGTCGGCGGCGTCGTCACCTTTAAGAACTCCCGGAAGCTGAAGGAAGTGGTGGAGCGCATCCCGATCGAGCGCATCGTCCTTGAGACGGACTGTCCGTACATGGCACCGGTGCCGAAGCGCGGCACCCGGAACGACCCGCGGAATCTTCCGTACGTCGTGGAGGAGATTGCGGCGCTTCGCCAGATGGACCCGGCGGAGGTCATCCGCATCACCACCGAAAACGCGAAGCGTGTATATCGCATCACAGAGTAAAACAAAAGCAGGAGGTCGCTCTCCGCGGAACCATGGTCAATGGCTCTGGGCGAGCGACCTCCTGCGTTTTTTATGTCCTCTTTTTATGATTTCTGGAGAACAAGTCTTCTGCATATGTGCATAGTGCTTATAAATAGTGCCTGATTTCATATATTATTATTGCATTATTTTCATTCCACTTCGGAATAACAGATTGAATATCCAGGTAAACTATAATTGATGACATAGTAAACCGGTTGTGTTTACTAAATAGCTGTGCAACATGTATAATAAACCGGTTTAATTTTATGAAAATATAATCTAGTTTGATAAAAACGCTGGTGATAATATTTCTTCATGACAGAAGATGCAGAGCGCGCCGCAGAGCGGATTGAGTCAAGTGCGGACGGCCTGCCACATGCACGGCGCAAAGGGGCGCCAGGAAGGGAAACAATTATGAAAAGAGTATTATCTGTTGTGCTGAGTGCTGCAATGCTGAGTTCGATGGCAGCGTGCGGTTCCTATAATACACCAGCGACGACCACCGCCGCAGCAGCCGCAGAGACGACGGCAGCAGCCGCAGAGACGACGGCAGCAGCCGCAGAGTCAAAGGCGGAGGAGGCCGCTCCTGCAGCGGATGCGACCACCATCATCCTCGGTCACTTCGGTGCACCGGGCGAGCCGGTCACCAATGCAGCCGAGACCTTCAAGTCGGAGCTGGAGAAGGTATCCGGTGGTGCCATGACCGTCGAGATCCATCCGAACTCCGAGCTCGGTAATGCGAAGGAGATGGCAGAGCAGACCGCCATCAATGCGATCCAGGCCTGCCTGATCTCCCAGGGCTCCCTCGATAAGTACGATATCCGTTATGCACTTCCGATCGCACCGTATGTATTCACCTCCTACGAGCAGGCGTACGCTGTATGTGATGGCCCGTTTGCAGAGTGGGTAAATGACGGTACACTCGAGAGCAAGGGTCTCCACAACGTCGGACCTTGGGACTACGGCTTCCGTTGCCTGACCAACTCGAAGAAGGAAGTCAAGGCTCCGGAGGATGTAAAGGGCTTAAAGATCCGTACACCGAACGAGGTTCAGAAGGTTGCCTGCTTCGAAGCCCTCGGCGCCGATGTACAGCAGATCGCCTTCTCAGAGCTCATCACCGCACTGAAGCAGGGCACGGTCGATGGCCAGGAGAACCCGCTGTCCACCATCTACAACAACAAGATGTGGGAAGCAAATCAGAAGTATCTGACACTCGACAAGCACACCTGGGAGGCTGTTAACCTGACCGTTTCCAACGAATTCTGGGAGGGTCTCAGCGACGAGCAGAAGGGCTGGGTCGAGGACGCTGCAGATGTTGCGAAGAAGCAGATGCGTGAAGAGGTTCAGAACGGCGAGGCCGACTACATCCAGAAGCTGAAGGATGCCGGCATGACCGTCACCGAGGTCGATATGGAAGCCTTCAAGGCAGCGATGCAGCCTGCATGGGACAAGATCGCAGAGTACGAGGGATCTCAGGACGATATGAACAAGTTCCTTCAGATGTGCGAGGACACAAAGGCATAATCCCGTAAACTAATTTATAAGCCCCTGGCGGTATGTGATTCAATGCCGGCAGGGGCATACTTTCATGAAAGGGGATCCCAATGGTAGCATTTATCACAGTTGTCGTACTCGTCGGACTCATGCTGGTCGGCGTCCCGGTCTGCATCGCGATGGGTATCACCAGTGCCGGCGTCTTCGCAGCGCTGGGCAATGCAAAAATCCTCGCTGTCATGGCGCAGCGTATCTACAACGGCACCACCGGTTTCACGATGCTGGCGATTCCGTTCTTCATCCTGGCCGGTAATCTCATGAACACGGGCGGTATCACCGATCGTATCTTCGCCTTCGCCAATGCCTGTGTCGGCCACTGGACAGGTGGTCTCGGTCAGGTAAACATCGTCTCCTCCGTCATCTTCTCCGGCATGTCCGGTGCGGCGGTCGCAGATGCGGCCGGACTCGGCGTCATCGAGATGAAGGCCATGGATGATGCAGGTTACGATCACACCTTCAGTGCCGGTATCACGGCGGCCTCCTCGACCATCGGACCGGTTATCCCGCCGAGCATCCCATTCGTTGTATACTCCTCCTGCTCCGGTGCATCCGTCGCGAAGCTCTTCGCTGCCGGTTTCATGCCGGGCTTCATGATGGCGCTGGCGATGGGCATCGCCGTCTATGTACAGTCGAAGCGGAAGCACTTCCCGGTTATGCCGCGTATGCCGTGGGGCGAGCGCCTGAAGGCTTTCGTCCGTGCGATCCCGAGTCTGCTGACGGTCGTCATCATCGTCGGCGGTATCTGGGGCGGTATCTTCACTGCGACCGAGGCTGCGATCGTCGCGACCTTCTACGCCCTCTTCCTGAGTGGTGTCGTTTATAAGTCGCTGACCCTTAAGAGCCTGATGAGCATCATCTACGACAGCATCATGACGAGCTGCAAGACCCTGTTCATCATTGCCATCGCGAACTTCCTCGCGTACTTCCTGATTCATGCACGTGTACCGAATCAGATCATCGAAGGCATGCTGAGCATCACGAACAACCCGTACATCCTGATCCTCCTGATCATCTTCATCCTGTTCATCCTCGGTATGTTCATGGAAGGTACGGCCGTCATCCTGATCGTGACCCCGATCTTCCTTCCGATCATCGACGCCATCGGTATGGATTACCTCCAGTTCGGTGTCATCATGATCGTCGCTTCCATGGTCGGTCTTCTGACCCCGCCGGTCGGCATGTCCCTCTATGCGGTTTCGAGTATCACGAAGGTATCGCTGATCGATCTCTCGAAGGAAGTCATCCCGTACGTAGTGGGTATCCTGATCGTTCTGATGCTCTGTGCTTACGTTCCGGCATTTTCATTGACCCTGCCGTCACTGCTGTAAAGGAGGCGAAGACTTATGTTACATAAACTGGATACGATCGTTGCCTCTGTTTTAAAGTTCATCGTCATGGGCTGCTGCATCGCCATCGCGCTGATCCTGTTTGCCCGCGTCATCATGCGCTTTACGCCGATGACCTTCGAGCTCAGCTGGACCGATGAGGTCGTAGAGTGGATGATGGCCTGGATGATCTTCTGTGCCTCGACGCTGTTGTTCCGTGATAAGACCCATTTCCGGGTTGATCTGCTGCAGAACAAGCTCGCCGGAAAGAAGTCCGGTGCCGTGCTCGATGTGCTGATCACGCTCTGCAGCATCGCGTTCATCGTGGCACTGCTCTACTATGGCACCCAGATGGTGCTGAAGACGGATCAGTTCTCACCGATGCTGAAGGTACCGACGAAGTTCCCGTACTCCTCGATCCCGGTCAACTGTGTACTGATTCTCTGCTACCTGCTGCGTGACCTCGTCGAGGACGTGAAGCGCCTCGCGGCATAAAACAGCGCAAAACAAAAAACAGGAGCTCGTTCTCCCGGAGCCATTGGTTATGGTTCCGCGGAGAACGAGCTCCTCCTTAAATAAAAACAGGTAATAAAAAAACTTCGGGGCCAGGTGTATCCACGTCACATAGAAGGATCCTCTTAGTGCTGCTACGTTCCCGTCCTGACACGGTTCGAGGGATCTATTGCGTGGGGCCCAGCGCCCGAAGCATAGAAAGTATAGCTGAAAACCGCAGAAATGGCAAGCTGTGATTTTGACAGTGGCTGGTGCTGACAGGGTCAGACCGTCTCCGGAACCGCGATTTTTCGTGCTTTTTACGCCATACTTGACAGTCTGTGTTATAATACCTTGATTCATACGATTCATAGTGATGAGAGGATATATATGAGCTTTTCAAGTCTGATTTTCATAGCGCTGTTTCTGCCGGTCTTCATGATCGGTTCTGTGCTCGTGCGCGGAAATCGGCGGAAGAACCTCCTGCTCCTCCTCTTTTCCCTGATTTTCTATGCCTTCGCCGGTCTCTCGAACCTGGCCCTGCTCCTCGTGATGGCGACGCTCGCCTGGTTTAGCGGGCAGCGGATCGGGCGGGCGCTCCGTTTCGCGGCGTCGGAAAACCCGGACTATCAGGAGGGCGACGACGTTTTCCAGAGTCCGGACGCGGAGCGTACCCGTGTCGAGGGCCAGAAGCGTGCCCGCGCGTGGCTGATCCTCGCGCTCGTGTTGCTGATTGCGGTGCTTCTCTTTTATAAGCTTGCCGGTCCGCTCTGCCGGAGCCTATTTCCGGCCAATGCAGGCGAGCTCGACGCAGGTGCTGGGGCCACGACGGGGACGGCTGCGGCCATCTACGCTTATTTCCGAAACATTGGCCTCCCGCTTGGGATTTCCTTCTATATATTTAAGCTGATCAGCTACGTCGCCGACGTCTATACGAAAAAGACCGCGCCGGGTGATTTCTTCCATGTGCTGCTGTATACCGTGACCTTCCACCAGGTGGCGCAGGGCCCGATCACGCGCTACGCGGAGATGGCCGAGGAGATGGACCATCGAAGCTGCAGTGGCGAGGATCTGGCAGAGGGCCTCTGGCGCTTTACCGTGGGCCTCGCGAAGAAGACCGTGCTCGCGGATCATCTCGGCTCACTCGCAGAGACCTTCCTGCCGATCGCCGGCAACACTGGCTTCTCCGTCGGCGGTGCTTATCTCGGTGCGCTCTGCTATATGCTGCAGCTCTACCTCGATTTCTCTGCCTACTCCGACATGGCGCTCGGCCTCGGTCGGATGATCGGCTTCCACTATCCGGAAAACTTCAACTATCCGTACATCGCCGTTTCCGTACGTGATTTCTGGCGCCGCTGGCACATCTCGCTCAGCCGCTTCTTCCGGGATTATGTCTACATCCCGCTCGGCGGTAACCGCGTGTCGACCGGACGACTCCTCCTGAACCTGCTCGCCGTCTGGGCCCTGACCGGCTTCTGGCATGGCAGCAGCTGGAACTTCATCCTCTGGGGACTCTACTACTTCGTGTTCATTGCGATCGAGAATTTCGTAAAGAAATTCCAGAAAGCGAAGGCGGTGGCCGTCACAGACGCAGCAGAAAACGCCGTCGCGGACGACACAGCCACTGCCGGCCCGGTTTCGACCACCGATACGAAGCGCGGCGCACCGGCATCGCGCCGCTCACTGCTGACGCAGTTCACCCGTGCGCTCGGTCACCTCTACACTCTGATCGTCGTGTTCTTCGGCTGGGTGCTGTTCCGCTTCAGTGATTTCCAGGTACTCTGCGAGGTGCTCCGCACGATGTTCTTCATGAGCGGACGTGCGACGGTCTATGCGGCCGAGCTGCTGACCCTCCGCAGTAATCTCTTCTTCCTGATCTTTTCCATCATCGCCTGCACACCGCTCGGTGCCCGCCTCGCCGCGAAGCTGCGCGGCTTCTATGACGCGCGCCTTCAGCAGGAGGCACGGGAGAAGCAGCAGCTCGAGCGTGAAAAGGCACGTTATCAGAAGGAAACCGAGATCGATCAGCAGGTGCAGCGCCTCGACGCCAGCATCGAGGGCCTCGAGGAGGAAGATGCCGAGAATCACGAGCGCGTCGCCACCCGGATGAAGCGCCGCATCACGAAGAGCAGCGAAGCCCGTCGCCGGAGCGAGGGCCTGTACTACGGCCTCCGCATCCTCCTGATGCTCCTGCTTCTCGCGCTCTCCATCGTCTCGATGGTCGGCGCCAGCTACACCCCGTTCCTGTATAATCAGTTCTGATGTCCCCGTACCTGACATCCCGCGACCGGCCGAGCCGCCGGTTTATCGAAAATCATGAAACGAGTTTCCGAAAACGAACATGAAAAACCGCATAAAGAGATGCGCGGCGTTCAGATCGTCGCGGTCGCCGCAGCGCTGATCGCCACCGTACTTCTCGGCATTGGCCTCGCTCTGCCCCTCCGCCCGACGTACTCTGCCTCGGAGAAGCGCGCCCTCGCGAGCTTCCCGACCGCAAGCGCGGAGACGCTCCTGTCCGGCGCGTACTTCACGGACCTCGCGACCTGGTTTTCCGACACCTTCCCGTGCCGCGAGACCCTGCTCAGCCTCGGCGCGAAGCTCGAGAGCCTCTACGGCCCGCAGGGTGAGTCCTTCTATGGAAACAAGTCGGCCGCTGTCGCGGATACGATTCCGGAGACTGCCGAGTCGCTCGCCCCGGTCATGACCCTCGCGGCAGCTGAGCCGGAGGGCACCGCTGATGAGGCCAATGCTTCGGCCACGCCATCGTCACTTGCCGAGGACAGGCCGGCGACGGGTGCACTCGATCAGTATGCCGCCCTCGTCGAGACGAACGCCGACGGCACGCTGAAGGAGAAGAAGGTGGAGAAGGCGGAGGTGAACGGCGAGCAGGCCGGCAGCATCTACGTCACGAACCACCGCGGCTACGAAATCTACTATTATAATCAGGGCGGTGCGGTGAAGTATGCGTCCATGATCAACACCTATCGGGCGCGCTTCCCGAAGTGCGAGGTCTACGACATCCTCGTGCCGAACAGCTTCGGCGTCGAGCTCGACCGCAGCACCCAGGCGGCGCTCGGCTCCAGCAACATGGAGGACGCGTTCAACTACATCTACAGCCTGATCGATCCGGAGGTTCACAAGGTGTCCGTCTTCGAGACGCTCCTCCAGCATAAGCGTGAGTACATCTATTTCCATACCGACCACCACTGGACCGGACTCGGGGCGTACTATGCTTACATGCGCTTCTGCGATGCGAAGGGCATCAAGTCGCACAGCCTCCGGGACTACCAGAAGGAGAGCTTCGACGGCTTCTACGGCACCTTCTACTTCTCGACGAACCGCTCCGAGGCGCTGAAACAGAACCCGGATACCGTCGAGGCCTGGCTGCCGATCGCGACGAATGAGATGGAGTACATCAACCAGCTCGGGGAGCAGGGCCATGCGCAGGTCATCAATGACGTCACGAATTCGAACGCCGGTGACAAGTACAGCGCCTTCATCCACGGCGATAATCCGCTGACGGTCATCCATAATCCGCATCGAAGCGACGGCTCCGCCTGCGTCCTCATCAAGGAATCCTATGGCAATGCCTTCGCCCCGTACCTCGTGGATCACTATGAGGATGTCTATGTCGTCGACTATCGTCACTTCGAGGGCAGCATCGCGCAGCTCATCGAGGAGTACGGTGTCGAGGACATCATTTTCCTGAATAATGTCATGGCGCTCAGCGAGCGTGCGTCCGGGATGATGCTCGGACTGCTCGGGTGAGGGTGATTTTCAGGGTGGAGCTATATATTCCGGTCGTCTGCATTGGCCTGCACTATATGTAGCGGTTCCGGAAGCGAAGAGTACAAACGCTTGCAAAAGCGTGTACACTCACTTATAATTTATAAGATTTAATAGTCTGAATAATGCGGTTCTTATGCTCTGCGCATAGGAAACTTACAGGAGATATATGGAACAGTTTATCATGAAAGGTGGCGCGCCACTTCACGGCGAGGTCGTGATCGGCGGGGCGAAGAATGCCGCACTGGGTATCATCGCCGGCGCACTTTTAACAGATGAAGATGTGATTATAGAGAATCTGCCGGACGTGCGTGACATCAATGTCATGCTCGAGGCACTGAAGGAGATCGGCGCTGTCGTCGAGCGTATCGATCGTCATACCGCGAAGATCAGCTCCGCGGACGTGAAGAGCGTATCCATCGACGACGAGTACATCCGGAAGATCCGGGCGTCCTACTACTTTATCGGCGCGCTGCTGGGCAAGCATCACATGGCCAATGTTCCGCTTCCGGGTGGCTGTGCCATCGGTTCCCGTCCGATCGACCAGCACATCAAGGGCTTCCGTGCCCTCGGTGCGAAGGTGGAGATCCGGAACGGCTGTGTACAGGCGGATGCTTCCGAGGGACTTCACGCCTCCCACATCTACCTCGACGTCGTATCCGTCGGTGCGACCATCAACATCATGCTGGCCGCCGTCCTCGCAGAGGGCAGAACGATCATCGAGAACGTGGCGAAGGAGCCGCACATCGTCGATGTCGCGAATTTCCTGAACTCGATGGGCGCCAATATCAAGGGCGCCGGTACCGATACGATCCGCATCCGTGGCGTCCGTCGCCTGCATGGTACGACCTACGCCGTCATCCCGGACCAGATCGAGGCAGGCACCTTCATGTGTGCCGCCGCGGCGACCCGTGGTGACATCCTGATCAAGAACGTCATTCCGAAGCATCTGGAGTCGATCACGGCGAAGCTGCTCGAGATGGGCAACACCGTCTATGAGTACGACGAGGCCGTGCGCGTCGTGGGTGCGCCGGTGCAGCATCCGACCGATGTGAAGACCCTCCCGTATCCGGGCTTCCCGACCGACATGCAGCCGCAGATGTCCGTCACCCTGGCCCTCGCCGATGGCACCTCGGTCGTCACCGAATCCATCTTCGAGAACCGTTTCAAGTATGTCGATGAGCTCGCGCGTATGGGCTCGAACATCAAGGTGGAGGGGAATGTCTCCGTCATCGATGGTGTGAAGCGCTTTACGGGTGCCAGTGTCAATGCACTCGACCTCCGCGCAGGTGCCGCTCTGGTCATCGCCGGCCTCGCCGCAGATGGCATCACGACGGTCCGCGATATCGTCTACATCCAGCGTGGCTACGAGCACTTCGAGCAGAAGCTGCAGGCCCTCGGCGCACAGATCGAGCTGGTGGACAGTGAGCGCGAGGCGCAGAAGTTCCGGCTGAAGATCGGCTGAGGAAGAAAGAGAAAAGATAATGGATCTGAGAGCCATCGCTTTTATTCTGTTTATTCTTATGTATGTGATTATGATCGCGAAGCCGAACTGGAAGATCTATGCGATCTGGGGCGTCGCGATCGCCTTCATGCTGGTCGGGATTCTCCAGCCGAATCCGCTGTATATCCTGTCGGTCATCAACTGGAATGTCCTTATGATGATCGGCGGCACGATGCTCGTCGTCTGGTTCTTCATCGAATCGAAGATGCCGAACCTGCTGGCGGACATCATCCTCGATAAGTGCCCGAATGTCATGTGGGTCATCATCCTGATGTCGCTGTTCTCCGGCGCGGTGTCTGCCTTTATCGATAATGTCGCTACGGTGCTCATGATCGCACCGGTGGCACTTGCGGTATGTAAGAAGCTCGATATCTCGCCGGTATCGATGATCCTGTCGATCGCCGTGTCCTCAAATCTGCAGGGTGCCGCGACCCTCGTCGGCGATACGACCTCCATCATGCTCGGTGATTATGCGAACATGAACTTTATGGAGTTCTTCTGGATGCACGGGCGTCCGGGTATTTTCTGGTCGGTGGAGCTCGGTGCGCTGATGACGGTGCCGGTGATGGTTCTTCTCTTCCATAAATACAGGCAAACGGTCGAGGCGAACGAGAAGACCGTGGTGACGGATTATTTCCCGACGATCGCGCTCTGTGGGATCGTCGTCGCGCTCATCGTCGCTTCCTTCATCCCGAACACGCCGGCGACCATCAACGGCATCATCTGTATGACGATCGCAGCGATCTGCATGATCTATGACTATGCGCGGCACCGGAGTCATCTGAATCTCAAGCATGCGATCGCGTCGGTGGATGCAGATACGCTGCTGATCCTTGCAGGGCTCTTCGTCGTGATCCGTGGCATCACGGATGTCGGACTCATCGATGCGGCGGCGGACCTCATCGTGCGTGCGGGTGGCAGCAACATCTTCATGCTCTATACGATCATCGTGTGGGGCTCGGTGCTGTTCTCGGCGTTTATCGATAACATCCCGTATGTGGCGACGATGCTGCCGATCATCACGGGCATCTGCCAGCTGCTCGGCATCGAGCCGTATCTGCTGTACTTCGGGCTGCTGACCGGCGCGACGCTCGGTGGAAACATTACCCCGATCGGTGCGAGCGCGAACATCACGGCGGTCGGCATGCTGAAGGCCGGTGGCTATGAGGTGTCGTTCGGCGATTTCATGAAGATCGGACTGCCGTTTACGCTCGCGGCGGTGCTCACCGGGTATGCGTTTATCTGGGTGTTCTGGGCGTGATTTTTTAAGAGATGTCCATATCGGGCGTCTCTTTTCGTTTGCCTGCCCACCCCAGTGTACATTTTATATCTACTTAAGAGAGCCAGAGTGATTGAACCTGGTTCCTCCGTTTGTATGTGGTGAAAAACAATCCAAATTAGTGATTGACAATTAATTAACAGATATGTATACTACTTGTAGTTTGATTGATAATTAATTAACGATAATTAATTATCAATCAACGCTGAATAATTTGATCTATAGTTGTTGCCACAAAAAGGAGATCACACATGAGTAAGGAATTAAAGAATCCGGAGATTGTTAAGGACATGGATTCTCTGCAGGCGAAGATCGCGGTTGTCAGAGAAGCACAGGAGAAGTACGCAAGCTTCACACAGGAGCAGGTAGATAAGATTTTCAATGCCGCTGCGACGGCTGCAAACCAGATGCGTATTCCGCTCGCACAGATGGCAGTAGAGGAGACCGGTATGGGTCTCGTCGAGGATAAGGTCATCAAGAACAACTACGCCGCTGAGTACATCTACAACAAGTATAAGAACACCAAGACCTGTGGTGTCATCGATGAGGATCCGGCATTCGGAACCAAGACGATCGCAGAGCCGCTGGGTCTCGTAGCGGCGGTTATTCCGACGACGAACCCGACTTCCACTGCTATTTTCAAGACCCTGATCTGCTTAAAGACCAGAAATGGTATCATCATCAGCCCGCACCCAAGAGCGAAGAAGTGCACCACCTATGCTGCAAAGGTCGTTCTGGATGCCGCTGTGAAGGCAGGTGCTCCGGAGAACATCATTGGCTGGATCGATGAGCCGTCTCTTGAGATGACCGACGAGATCATGCATGACGCGGACTGCATCCTTGCAACCGGTGGTCCTGGCATGGTAAATGCAGCGTACAGCTCCGGTACACCGGCGCTCGGTGTAGGTGCAGGTAACAACCCTTGCATCATTGATTCGACGGCAGACATCCAGATGGCCGTTTCTTCCATCCTTCATTCGAAGACCTTCGATAATGGTATGATCTGTGCTTCTGAGCAGACCTGCACTGTCATCGCAGATGTGTATGATAAGGTAAAGAAGGAGTTCGAGTACAGAGGTGCGTACTTCCTGAACAAGGAGGAGAAGGAGAAGGTTGGTAAGGTCATCATCATCAACGGCTCCATGAACGCAAAGATCGTCGGCCAGCCGGCATGGAAGATCGCTGAGATGTGTGGTATCGAGATTCCGCACTCGAAGAAGGTCCTCATCGCAGAGGTAACGGATAACTCAAAGGCAGAGCCTTTCGCACACGAGAAGCTCGCGCCGGTACTTGGTATGTTTAAGGCGAAGGATTTCGACTCCGCACTCGTAAACTGCGAGAAGCTTCTCATGGAGGGTGGTCCTGGACATACCGCGTCCATCTTCATTGACCCGCGTGAGTCTGAGAAGATCGCAAAGCACGCACATATCATGCATGCATGCCGTATCCTCCTGAACACACCGTCTTCACAGGGTGGTATCGGTGACCTTTACAACTTCAAGCTCGCTCCATCTCTGACACTGGGCTGCGGCTCCTACGGCGGAAACTCTGTTTCCGAGAACGTCGGTGTCAAGCACCTGCTGAACTATAAGACTGTCGCAGAGAGGAGAGAAAATATGCTCTGGTTCCGTACCCCATCTAAGGTTTACTTCAAGAAGGGCTGCATGCCAGTTGCCCTCGCTGAGTTAAAGGATATTTACAACAAGAAGAAGGTGTTCCTCGTAACCGACTCCTTCCTCGATTCTGCAGGATACATCAAGCCGATCACCGATAAGCTCCACGAGCTCGGCATCGACTACCGTGTATTCTCACACGTACAGCCGGATCCTACCCTGGCCAATGCTGAGGAAGGCGCAGAGCAGATGCGTCGTTATCAGCCGGATTGTATCATCGCCTTCGGTGGTGGTTCTGCGATGGATGCAGGTAAGATCATGTGGGTTCTCTACGAGCACCCGGATGTAACCTTCGCAGATATGTCGATGCGTTACATCGATATCCGTAAGAAGGTTTACCAGTTCCCGAAGATGGGTGAGAAGGCACTCTTCGTTGCCATTCCGACCTCTTCCGGTACCGGTTCTGAGGTTACACCGTTCGCGGTTATCACCGATCAGACCACAGGCACCAAGTACCCGATCACGGACTACGAGCTGCTTCCGAACATGGCGATCGTGGATACCGACAACATGATGACACAGCCACGCGGCCTCACCGCTGCATCCGGACTTGATGTTCTCGTACATGCACTCGAGGCATACGCTTCCATGATGGCTACACCGTATACCGATGGTCTCGCTCTTCAGGCGATGAAGCGCGTATTCGAGTACCTGCCGACCGCATTTAACGAGCCGACCAATGTCAAGGCCAGAGATGAGATGGCACACGCATCCTGCATGGCAGGTATGGCCTTCGCCAATGCCTTCCTCGGTGTCTGCCACTCCATGGCACACAAGCTCGGTGCTTACCACCACATCCCGCACGGCATCGCAAACGCACTCCTCCTCACCGAGGTGATCCGTTACAATGCTGCGGAGCAGCCGCCAAAGATGGGTACCTTCCCTCAGTATGAGTATCCGCACACACTCCACAGATATGCAGAGTGCGCACGTTTCTGTGGCGTCGTTGAGAAGGATGATGCCAAGGCGGTTCAGAAGTTCTGCGATAAGATCGTAGAGCTGAAGCGCACGGTCGGCATCAAGGAGCGCATCCAGGATTACAATGTCACCGAGGAGGATTTCCTGAAGACCCTCGATGAGATGAGCACCAACGCATTCGATGATCAGTGCACCGGCGCAAACCCGAGATACCCGCTGATCTCCGACATCAAGGAGATGTACAAGCTTGCATTCTACGGCAAGGCTTACCAGAAGAACGACGCAACACCAGTCGAGGTTCTTCCTTGCATGGATGAGTACACCGCTTAATCAAATCGTTTGAACCTTGTGGCAACAAGTTCATAAATAAAAGCCGTCCGGATTTTCCGGGCGGCCTTTTATTGTGTCATCTTAAGAATTTCGTAAGGGGGGCTGACCCCATAAACTTAAACTGACGTCATAAACTGGTGCTTGGCGCCAAGCCATGATATGATAAAAGTGTTGATTCATTGGCACTTCGACAGATTTTTTTCTGTTCGAGTCGGCAGAAGCTGATTTCTGACCGGGCAGGCAGAAGGTGGTGTTTATGAAGAAAAGAAGGCTGGCGGCGCTGGCGGTAGCGGTCATCGTGGTCGCACTGATGCTGGAGGCCGGCATTTTAAAATATGTAAATGATAAGATGACATACAGGACCTCTGAGGTGATGCTGGATCGTGTGCTTACGGTACTCGAAAAGAATGACCAGAGTGAAGCGGATATGATCGAATCGCTGAAGTCGGACTATATCGTCCGTGCACGCGCCGTGTCCTATATCCTGGATGCAAAGCCGGAGGCGGAGCTCGATGTCAATGAGCTGCAGCGGATCGCGAAGCTGATTTCGGTGGACGAGATCCACCTCCTGGATCAGACAGGCATGATCTACAGTGGCACGCTCCCGAAGTACTTCGGCTATAATTTCAATACCGGCGAGCAGATGGCGTATTTTAAGCCGATGCTGACCGATAAACAGCTGTCGATGTGCCAGGATGTGACGCCGAATACCGCCGAGGGTAAGGAGATGATGTATGCCATCGTCTGGGATGAACGTGGGACGAAGATGGTTCAGGTGGGTATCACGCCGAAGCATCTGCTGCAGGAGCTGAAGCAGAATCAGGTGTCCTCTGTGGTGGCTGATATGCCGGTCTATAAGGGCATGGAGCTCTATGTCGCCGATCCGGAGACGAAACAGATCGAAGGCACGACGGACACGGCGCAGCTCGGACGGAGTCTGGAGGAGCTCGGCATCGACCCAGAGGCCGCCGACATTGGCCAGACCGTCCGACTGGATGCTGCCGTGAAAGGAGCGGCCTGCCGATGTATGCTGCAGCGGTCTGCCGACTACCTCGTGGTCATCACGGAGGAGAAGTCAGTCTACCTCGAAAGCAGCTTCGTCGCGATGCTCATCGTCGGGGTGTATCTGATTCTTGCGTCGTGTGGCATGGTGTATATGCTTGCAGAGGTGATGAAGGAGAAGTACGAGAAGGAGCGGCTGCTCTATACCTCGATGACGGACGAGCTTACGCGCTGCGGAAACCGGCACGCGTATGAGACGGATATCGCGAAGCTCGATCTGCAGGATGCCTGGGGCTATCTGTCGCTCGATGTGAACGGGCTCAAGCAGGTCAATGATACGCGCGGGCATGCAGCTGGCGATGAGCTGATCTGCGCGGCGGCCGAAGCGATGAAGCGGAGCTTCGCGGATGTCGGCAGGGTGTACCGTATCGGCGGCGATGAGTTCGTCGTAATCCTTACCGGGGAGCTGGAGGCGCTGGACACGCGGCTTCAGGACTTCGATGCGGATGTCGCGCACTGGCAGGGAGAGCTCGTGGATCGCATGAGCATCGCCTGGGGCTATGTGCTGAGCACCGAGCGCCCGTGGGAAAGCGTCCATGAGATCTCGAAGGCCGCGGATAAACGCATGTACGAACGGAAGGCGTATTTCTACCGCGAGAGCGGCGCGGATCGCCGGAAATCATAAGAGGAAAAGGCCGTCGTGGCGGGGGAAGCCCCATCACGACGGCCTTCAGAATTTTGTAAGGGGGTCAGACCCCATAAACTTGTGAACGGGGATTTCTGCAGAATCTGGCACATCGCAAGGAACTTGAAAGCTGCGGTGGAAAACTGTGAAGATTTTATGAAGACTACATGCGTGTTGAATGCTTTTAAGCGCAGGCGGCAGACGGTGGTACAGATGAACTGAAGAACGGTCCGAACGACCGATGAAATGTAAATAAAGAAGCACCCGGGCCACACGACCCGGGTGCTTCTTTGTGGAGAAAAAATGAATAAGTATGACACAAAGCATTGAGCTTTGTGTAGATGGTGTGGAAAAAGGAACGGAAGCTGCCACCTGCTTCTGTGAATCGGCAGCAGATCAGAACGTTCTTCAGGCGGCCTTTACGGCGAGGCCGGCGGCATTCAGCGCCTTCTCAAGTACCGGGATGACGATGCAGACCGCGATCATCTTTGCGCAGTCACCTGGCAGGAACGGGATCACACACGCACCGAGCGCACCACCCAGTGTCGCCATGGCAGCATTGCCCTGTGCACCCATGAGGTACATGAACCAGGCGGTTCCGAAGATGTAGAGAATCACCTCGCCGGCGAGCTGTGCGACGAAGAGAAGCAGGAACTTCTGACCGCCATTCTGTTCACGACCGAACCGGTGGTAGATGAGGCCGGTCAGGAACGCGAGGAAGAGATAGCCGATGAGGTAGCCGGAGGACGGCTTCACGAAGGAACCGAAGCCACCGCTGTAACCGGCGAAGACCGGAAGACCGAAGGCGCCGAGCAGCAGATAGATCAGCACGGAAAGCGTGCCGTACTTCGCACCGAGCAGCGCACCGGCGAAAGCCGCCGCGAGGGTCGCGAGGGAAATCGGAACACCGCCTGGAAGCGGGATGGACATCGGAGACAGCACACAGAGAAGTGCCGCACATAAAGCCGTCAGGGTCAGGGTTTTCGTGCTTGTATTATTCATAAGAAGTTAACCTCACTTTTTTTATAAGTTTACCGAACGTGAAAATTATAAGAAGTTAACCAGCGGATGTCAATAGGTTGCCAGCGAAGGATGATGTTTGCGATAGAGGAACAGAATGGTTGACTATTGTTTACATATTACTTGATTTCGAAATACCTTATAGATTAATATCGCGAAGACACTAAACCGGCTCTGTAAGGTTAACACCTGTGCGCACGCGAAGTCAGGAAATGGCCGTCGTATTTCGATACACTGTAAGCACAGAAAGGGGAGCGAAAAGATGGATTGGATTCAGGGAATACAGCGGGCGATCGACTATATGGAAGAAAACATGACGGAGGAGATCGACTTCGACGAAGTCGCACAGCAGGCCTACGCCTCGTCCTTCCACTTCCAGCGAGTATTCGGCATCGGTGTGGAATATGACGGACGAAAGGTGGACGACGACCTCGAGGTCGTTACGATTCCTGCACATACCTATGCGGTATTCACCAGTAAGGGCAGAATGCCGGAGGCATTTGTGGAAACGTATCACCGTATCGTCACAGACTTCTTCCCGCAGAGTGCTCAGTATGAGTATGCAGAAAGTGTGGAATTCGAGGTCTATGCATCCGAAGACGTATCCGATCCGAATTATCAGTGTGAAATCTGGATTGCAGTGAAGGAGAAATAAAATAATCACCCGGGTCGTCGGATCCGGGTGATTCGTCATCCATTTTATTCAAATTGATTTGAGTCAAATCGATTTGAATAAAATATCATGAGACAAACATACCATTCATCGAAAAAATATCAACTATTCGTAAGCATTTCAGGTATGGCGGCCCGAAAACCGTGTTTAGCGAAAGGTACCTGATGGCATGCACCACCCCATAATATTTATTCATGCCAGAAATTTTTTATTTACGGAAAGATTATGGCATGTTATAGTTACCCCGATAAAACATGGATTCGGAGCCAATGGGGGCGCCTTCAGGAAAGAACGGGCGCACTATGTCTTGGTATCCGGATTTTTTAAACTAAACCAAATAAGCTGTTCCTGAAGGAGGAAATTTTATGTCTTATGTTGATGAAGTTTACGAAGGATTAAAGGCAAAGCATCCGCACGAGCCGGAGTTTCTCGAGGCTGCAAAGAGAATTCTCGAGTCTCTGGACCCGATCGTTTCAAAGAACGAGGATGTATATCGTAAGAATGCTCTTCTGGAGAGATTTGTCGAGCCAGAGAGAATCGTTACGTTCAGAGTACCATGGACTGACGATAAGGGTGTAAACCACGTAAATCTCGGATACAGAGTACAGTTCAATTCAGCCATCGGACCGTACAAGGGCGGTCTCCGTTTCCATCCGTCCGTAAATCAGTCGATTCTTAAGTTCCTCGGTATGGAGCAGATTCTGAAGAACTCCCTGACCAGCCTTCCGATCGGCGGCGGCAAGGGTGGTGCTGACTTCGACCCGCACGGCAAGTCCGACGCAGAGGTGATGCGTTTCTGCCAGAGCTTCATGACCGAGCTTTATAAGTACATTGGTAAGGATACCGACGTTCCGGCCGGTGATATCGGTGTCGGCGGACGTGAGGTAGGCTACCTCTATGGCCAGTACAAGAGAATTACCGGCCTCTATGAGGGCGTACTGACCGGTAAGGGCCTCACCTTCGGTGGTTCCCTCGCTCGTCCGGAGGCAACCGGCTACGGTCTCGTGTACATCACTGATGAGGTGGTCAAGGGTGCCGGCAAGGAGCTGAAGGGAAAGACCATCGTCGTTTCCGGTTCCGGTAACGTCGCACAGTATGCCATCCAGAAGGCTGAGCAGCTCGGTGCGAAGGTTGTCACCTGCTCCGATTCCAACGGCTATATCTATGATCCGAACGGCATCAACTTCGAGGTTCTCTGCCAGATCAAGCAGGTCGAGAGAGCGAGAATCAAGGAGTACGCAAACCGCGTTCCGGGTTCCGAGTACCACGAGGGTGAGCGTCCATGGGGCGTAAAGTGTGACATCGCACTTCCTTGCGCAACCCAGAACGAGATCAACGGTGAGGATGCAAAGAAGCTTATCGACAACGGCTGCTGGTGTGTATGTGAGGGTGCCAACATGCCTTCTGATGAAGCTGCCATCGATGCTTACCTCGCAGCGAAGATTCTCTATATGCCGGGTAAGGCAGCCAATGCTGGCGGCGTAGCGGTTTCTGCACTCGAGATGTCTCAGAACTCCGAGAGACTGAGCTGGAGCTTCGAGGAGGTCGACAGCAAGCTTCACGACATCATGGTGAACATCTATAAGAATGTTTCTGAGACCGCAAAGAAGTACGGCTATGAGAACAACTTCGTCGTAGGTGCGAACATCGCCGGCTTCGAGAAGGTATCCACTGCTATGCTTGCACAGGGCCTTGTATAATAGGCATCATCTGATTTGACAAAGGCGTCATAGAGAAATCTATGACGTCTTTTTGTTTTCTTTTGCTATGTTTTTAAAAAGATTCCACGAAAGCAATGCTGAATTACAAAAGTAAATGCAGTATGAAAAAGTAAATGCTACACTGCATG
>ERZ1026856.536-NODE-536-length-22703-cov-8.908248_pt1 | contig 22703 bp, 22 predicted proteins | sample MGYA00380158_ERZ1026856 | MGnify/ENA primary metagenome ERZ1026856 (study PRJEB33269, sample SAMEA4719794) | human gut metagenome | biome: human-associated habitat; feature: organic feature; material: feces | place: Cameroon | collected 2013-10 ...
AGCGCATTTGGTTCCATGTTTTCAATTGTGCTGATGGTATTGGAAAACCCGCTGCCTCCGCTGGTAACGAAAGGAACGATCGTTTTTCCGGATAGATCGTAATCATCCAAAAAGCTATATAGGATCATAGGCATATCTCCCCACCAGTTGGGGAAGCCCAGATACACAATCTCGTAGCTATCAAAATTTTCAATGCTGCCGGAGATGGCAGGCCGCGCCCCGCTTTGCTGTTCTTTCTGCGCAATATCCAGAAGTGTATCATAATCATCGGTATATGCTTCTGTCGGCACAATACGGAAAACATCTGCACCGGTCTGATTTTCAATTTCCTTAGCGACAGATTCCGTATTTCCCGACCACGAAAAATACACAATCAGTTCTTTTTTTGTACCCCCTGTTGTTTCGTTTGGCATTGTTTCAGATTTCTTTGTCATTGTAGCCTCTTCCTTTGCGATTGTCTCTGGTGTCTGTGTTTTCTCTGAGCTATCCGCTGCATTTTGACATGCAGCCAAGACAAACATCATTATACACATCAGAATTAATGTGAATATCTTTTTCATGATTTTCTTTCCTTTCTCATTAGTCGCATTTGTTTCTATGAGTCCATTCTGCGATTTCTTTTTCCGTTATGCGTCCACCGCGCCCTCATAAGCCGTATACATCTCCATATTGAATTTTGTGCCGGAGATAATCCAGCCGGTTCAGCTGCATTTCTCTAAAATGAATTTCATCAAGCGTTGTGGAGCGTCGTTTGTTCAATATAGCAAGTCTCCGTATTTCCGTAGACTTTCCTTCCAGTAGCAAACGCATATAATTCTCCACTTCGTCCTTGTCAAAACCGATGTCATGCAGTGTCATGATCATACTCAGGCGTTCAATATCCTGATCGTCATACTGCCATGCGCCCATGACTTTTTTTACTGCGTCACATAATCCCCAGCTCTCATATTCTTTGAGAATTTCAATGGGAACCTTGTAACGCTCACTTGCTTCATCAATCGTCATCTATGTGCTCCTCTCCACGGAAAATAAAAAAATGCAGGTGTCCTCTTGGAACACCTACATTATATCTTGAACGCATAGAAATGTCTAATGCCTATATTTAATTACAAGAAATGTCTAAAACGAATTTCTTATGGATTGTATAAATTGCGTGATTGCCTTACTCATTGCCTGATTTTTCTTCCAGACAAGGACAGAACCCGTTTCCAACACCGGCGTCAGAGGGACAAAACATAAATCATCATAGTAATTGATACCAAGATCAAAACACAAAGCAACACCCACGCCGCTCTTTACCATCGCAGCCGCATTGATAATGAGATTGTATGTAGAGGCAATTTGGATCTGTTCATAGTAATCCCCAAACCAACTGGCAAGTTCATTTTTCACCAATTCGCGTCTTACCATTAAGAGAGGAATGCCCATCAAATCTTCTGGGCAGATAGAATCCTTTTCTGCCAGGGCAGAATCCCGGCGGGTTAAGATTCCCCATCGCTCTTTCTGTGGCATACGGACAAACTCATATTTCCCAATATTCACAGGTTCCGTTAAAAGCCCTATATCTAAAATGCCCCGCTCGATGCGCTCCTTAATATCATCTGCAATTGCGCTGTGAATATTAAACTGAACAAGGGGGTGCAACTGCCTGAAATCTCTGATATGATTGGAAAGAAAAGACATACTTTTTGTTTCTCCACAGCCTATGGAGATTTCTCCCGACAGCATATAATCCTTGTGCGAAAGTTCCTGAATCGTTTTATCCGATAAAGATACCAGTTCCTGCGCCCGACGCTTCAGCAGCATTCCATCTTCTGTTAGTATAATGCTATGTCTGCTTCTATGAAATAATTTTACACCAAGTTCTTCTTCCAGCTGCATGAGCTGACGAGAGAGCGTAGGCTGCGTAACGTGCAGAAGCGCTGCAGCCTTTGTGATATTTTCTTCCCGCGCAACCATGAGGAAGTATTTCAAAACACGAAGTTCCATGTATTCTGCCCCCTTAGTTTTTCAAGTAGATTATATCAATTTCCCTCCTTAATTTCAACATAATAAAGGTTGAGAAATTCCTCTCATCTTTTCTCCACGAATAATAGACAATAGTTCTTCTGTTTTTTCTTTGAGGAGAGCTCTATCTCCTCTAGTTTCTACATTGAGGCGCAATACAGGCTCTGTATTGGAATGGCGCAGGTTAAACCGCCAGCTGCCACAATCCACAGACAGACCATCCACATTATCAATAATCCCCATAGGACCATAAATGTACTTTACTTGCTGTATAAGCTCCTCTGCCACAGCCTGAGTTTCCACCTGAGTATTTATCTCACCAGAGCAAGGGAACTGTTCCATAGCTTCATTGACTAGAGAGGACGCTGCCAGTTTTCGTCTAGCTAACAACTCCGTTACCAGTAGCCAAGGAATCATGCCACTATCGCAGTAGGCAAAATCTCTGAAATAATGATGGGAACTCATTTCTCCACCATATACCGCATCTATCTGACGCATTTTCTCCTTGATAAAGGAATGACCAGAACGGCAGATTACGGCTTCTCCCTTGTATTTTTCACAAATGTGCTGAGTATTCCAATATACTCTTGGATCATGAATGATGCGTTCCCCAGAGCTTTTGGCCAAAAAGGCTTCAGCTAGCAGACCTACCATATAGTAACCCTCAATCATCATGCCCTCTTCATCAAAAAGGAAACAGCGATCAAAGTCTCCATCCCAGGCTACGCCCAAATCCCCATGATATTTGCGAACCGTCTGGGCGGTAATATCCCTATTTTCGTTAAGCATAGGATTCGGCACACCATTAGGGAAATGTCCATCTGGCTGGCAATTTATGCGTATAAATTCAAAGGGCAGGATTTTTTCCAATTCGTCTACCACAGCCCCAGCACCGCCGTTGCTAGCATTAACTACAATCCGCATAGGTGGCAGGCTATCTACATCCACATAGCTGCAGAGATGGGCAATATATTCTGACATAATATTATATTTTTCTACGCTGCCTGTATGTTTTTTTTCTGTACTGCCGTATGTTTCAGGCTCCATCTGGCACAGCTTTTCCAGCTCCTTGAGACCAGAAGCAGCAGATATAGGCTTGGCCTTGGTCCCTACCAGCTTAAAGCCATTGTATTCACCAGAGTTATGACTAGCTGTTACCATAATGCCACCTGCCAGGCCCAAATGAGCCACAGCAAAATACATCATTTCTGTACCGCATTGCCCAATATCCACCACCTGACAGCCAGATTCCTGCAACCCATTTATTAGCTGCTTTTTCAAACTATGGCTGGACAAGCGAACATCACAGCCTACTGCTATCCTTAAAGCGTCATTTTGCAGGCTGTCTTTATCGGGGATTATCTGGGAAAAATATCTGCCAATTCGGTAGGCAAGTTTTTCATTTACCTGAACAGGATAAACACCACGAATATCAGCCCCGCCAAAGGCTTTGCCTACATTCTGAATAATGTGCTTTTCCTTGTCCTTAACGGAAATATCCTCTCCAAGCTGTACCTCCACCAGTTTCAGTTCCGTATCAGCAAAAACTGTGTGGCGTGTACCTGCCGGCATGATAATAACATCCCCAGCCTTTACATTTTTTAGCTTATCTTCAATCAGTGTACGACCATGACCAGATACCACAATCCATACCTCATCTCGATGATGATGATTGTGATAATTCATGGATTTGCCGGGATTGAGAGTAACCTTGATGGTCATACTCCTATCATCTGCATCCAATACCCGATAACTGCCCCAGGATTTTTCGGCAAATCTGATGCCACTGGATATTTTTTCCACAAATGGTTTGATATGAGAGGAACGCTCCTTATCAGACACCAAAATGCCTTCTGGACTGGCTGAAATAATTACATCCTGCAACCCCAGCGCTAAAACTGGAATCCCCAGCTCATTGACAATATGAACATTTTGGCAGGTATCCTCCTCCAAGGTAGCATCGCCAATGGTAGATTCTTCCATTGCCTCAGACAGTGTATTCCAAGTCCCCAAATCCTTCCATTGGCCCTTGAAGCGCATAACCTGTATAAGAGGTTCTTTCTCCACCACCGCATAGTCAAAGCTGATTTTAGGCAACTGGGCATATTTGTTGTATAAATCCTGATAATCTGTAAAATCAATCAACTCATGGCCACGCTTTAGCAAATATTTTAACCGAAAAGCAAAAATACCACCATTCCACAAAGCTCCCTGCTGAATATAGGCCTGGGCAACCGCCTCAGAAGGCTTTTCCTTGAAAGTTTGTACCTTGCTAACAGCATTAGCATCAACAGGAATAATATAGCCATACTTTTCGCTAGGATAAGTAGGCTCTATACCCATAAGCACAAGATTAGCCTCTCCCTTGGCTGCTTGTTTGGCCAGCTGACCAATAGCAGAAAAATAGTCCTGCTCCACATAGGGATCCACAGGACAAATTACCACTGATTCCTCCAAAGACACCTTTTCCACATCAGCCAGATAAGCTGCCGCCAACACAATAGCAGGAAAGGTATCCCGCCGACATGGCTCCACGGAAATTCCCACCTGATTGCCCAATTGATTCACAATGGAAGACACCTGGGATTTGGAGGTGGCAATAGTTACCTTGGCCTCTGGCATCGCCACCTGAATCTGCCCATAAACCCGCTGTACCATAGACTGATACTCCCCTGTATCCGTCTTGAATATCTTGATAAACTGCTTGGAACGAATATCATTGGACAAAGGCCACAGCCTTTTCCCTGAACCTCCAGAAAGCAAAACTATATGCATATGTCTGATTTCCCCTTCTCTTTATTTTTCCATCGTCATAAGACAAGTTGTATATATCTTATTATTTACTATAATAGCATATTAATATTTTTATCTCAATTCTATTATACTGTTTAAGTTAATATAGATTGTAAAAAATGGTCACAGCCTATCATACAAGGTGTGACCATTTTTAGTATTATTCTTCTTTGCAGTTTGAAAATTATTATCTCTCGGCACGCATAGGATTTTCTAGGAAATCCTTATAGGCTAGCTTTAGACCGTCTTCTAATTCTGTACGATATGTCCACCCCAAAGCCTTTGCCTTAGATACATCCAAAAGCTTTCTAGGTGTACCATTAGGTTTGGAGGTATCCCAATGGATTTCTCCCTGATACCCAACAACGGAAGCCACCAGCTCTGTTAACTGACGAATGGAAAGCTCTCTGCCTGTACCAGCATTCACAGTTTCATTGCCACTATAATTGTTCATGAGGAATACACAGAGATTTGCCAAATCATCCACATAAAGAAATTCCCTGAGAGGACTGCCATCTCCCCAGCAGATAACAGACTTAGCCCCAGCCAACTTGGCTTCATGGAACCTGCGAATCAAGGCAGGCACCACATGGCTATGAGTAGGATGATAATTATCATTTGGGCCATAGAGATTGGTAGGCATTACAGAAATATAATCCGTACCATATTGACGATTGAGAAATTCACAGTACTTCAAGCCACTGATTTTGGCCAAGGCGTAAGCCTCATTGGTTTTTTCCAACTCACTGGTCAAAAGACAGCTCTCCGGCATAGGCTGAGGAGCCATCCGAGGATAAATGCAGGAAGAGCCTAAAAACTCCAGCTTGCGACAGCCATTGCGCCAGGCTGCATGAATTACATTCATCTCCAAGAGCATATTATCATACATAAAATCCGCCAAAGCCTCTGCATTGGCTACTATTCCCCCTACCTTGGCAGCAGCTAAAAATACATACTCAGGCTTTTCCTGAGCAAAAAAACGCTCCACAGCATCCTGACGGCACAAATCCAACTCACTATGGGTTCTGGTAATAATATTGGTATAACCCTGACGCTGCAACTCTCGCACAATAGCAGAACCTACCATGCCTCTATGACCAGCCACGTAAATTTTTGCGTTCTTCTCCATCATTTTACAACGCCCTTTTCCAAATATTCCTCAAGATTGGTACGAATATGCTCCTCTGCCCGCTCGACAGCTACCTTCTGCATATCGTGCTCTACCATTATCCTTACTAATTCCTCAAAGGAAGTTTTAACAGGATTCCAGCCCAACTCCTGGCGAGCCTTGGAAGGATCACCCCAGAGATTTACTACATCAGTAGGACGATAAAAATCAGGGCTAACTTCCACTAATACCTTGCCGGTAGCCTTATCAATGCCCTTTTCCTCCAAGCCTTCTCCCTTAAACTCTAATTCAATACCTGAATAGTGGAAGGCAAGCTGGCAAAATTCTCGAACGCTATGCTGGACACCAGTAGCAATAACAAAATCCTCCGGCTGGTGATGCTGGAGAATCAACCACATACATTCTACATAATCCTTGGCATAGCCCCAATCCCGCAGGCTATCTAGATTGCCTAGATACAGCTTCTCCTGTTTGCCCTGAGCAATGCGACTGGCTGCCAAGGTAATCTTGCGAGTAACAAAGGTCTCCCCCCGCCGCTCCGATTCATGGTTAAACAAAATACCTGAGCAGGCAAACATCCCATAAGCCTCCCGATATTCCTTGGTAATCCAAAAACCATATTGCTTGGCAACAGCATAAGGGCTGTATGGATGGAATGGGGTATTTTCATTCTGAGGCACCTCCTCCACCTTGCCATACAGCTCTGAGGTAGAAGCCTGATAAACACGACAGGTTTTGGCCAAGCCACAAAGCCGTACTGCCTCCAATACTCTCAGTACACCAGCAGCATCAATATCCGCCGTAAATGCCGGCACATCAAAGCTAACCTGCACATGACTCTGAGCAGCCAAGTTGTAGATTTCATCTGGACGAACAGTGCCAATCACCGCCATAAGACTCATGGAGTCTCCCAAATCACCATAATGGAGATGAAAACGCTCCTGCCCCTCCAAATGAGCAATCCGCTCACGATAATCCACCGAGCTACGGCGAATCACCCCATGCACATCATATCCCTTATCCAGCAAAAGCTCCGCCAGATAAGAGCCATCCTGTCCAGTCACACCAGTAATCAAAGCCTTCTTCATATATCACTCAACACTCCTATTAATGACAAATTGCTATTTACTATAATAGCAGAATAATTTGGATTATTCAATTTAAATATTTCGTTTGGGTAAACACATATTAACATTAACACAAATAATATAATTCTAAACTAACAATCATGTATTTGACAATTAGCCTTTTTGATTTATTGACTTATATTTTACACTGCGGTATAATATAAGAAAATAACAGAACATTGAAGGAGATGTATGCATATGTACGATCAACATCATGTAGTTACAAATGGAGATGGATGGGCTGTTCGCCGTAATGGTAGTAAACGAGCTTCCGCTACTGCTGATACCAAAGCTGAGGCAATAAAAAAGGGAAGGGAGATATCTCGTAACCAACATTCTGAATTATTTATCCATAATTTAGATGGAAAAATTAGTCAACGCGATTCTCATGGCAATGATCCATTCCCTCCAAAGGGATAAAAAATGGAACAGTTAAATTTGATTAAAACAATCGAATTTAACTGTTCCGTTTTTATTTTAACAAAATTCAATGAAAATATTAGTTAGGTAATTAAATCCCATTTTATAGCGGTTCCCTTAGAAATATCTTTTGCTACTTTTCTTCCTATTAGCTCTTCATAATACTTAGGTGACAACCCTAACCCAGGTCTAATACTTCGCATATTCTTATCAGTTATGATATCCCCAGCCTTCATATCTTCTACAATATACAGGCTTCTTCTGAATACTACAGATTTCTTTTCTTGTTCCTGTATATCATAGCTAACTTCTCCTAAAGCCTCACAGGCGGTATTACATTCTCTTACAAGCTGGGCCATTTCTGCTGGTTCCATGGAAAATACTGCGTCCACCCCGCCATCTGCTCTGGATAAAGTAAAATGCTTTTCGATAACGGTTGCCCCTAATGCCACGCTGGCTACTGCAGCTCCTATACCAAGAGTATGGTCAGATAAACCAACATTGCATTTAAACAACTCCTTCATATGAGGAATTGTAAGCAAATTTGTCCCTTTTGGTGTGGCGGGATAGCTGCTAGTACATTTCAGCAAGGTCAAATCCTGACAGCCATTTTCCTTGGCAGTGCGAACCAAATCGTCTAATTCGCTAATACTTGCCATGCCAGTTGATACAATCATTGGCTTACCGGTCTGGGCTACCCGCTTTATCAGTGGAATATCAATATTTTCAAAGGAAGCTATTTTATAAATAGGACAATCCAATTCCTCCAAGAAATCTACTGCCGTAAAGTCAAATGGTGTGCTAAAGCAAACTATTCCTTTTTCCTTGCACCTGTCAAAAATAGCCTTATGCCATTCCCAAGGTGTATAGGCTTTCTGATACAAGCTATAAAGAGATTCACCTTTCCATAAATTATTAGGATCACTTATAAAAAACTCTCCCTCACTTTTATCTATGGTTAGAGTATCAGCTGTATATGTTTGTAACTTCAAAGCATCTACCTCAGACTCTGCTGCTGCGTCCACAATCTGCAAAGCTCGTTCCAATGAATGATTATGATTACCACTCATTTCTGCTATAATAAAAGGTTTATTTTTTTGCTGAAAATTCATTTTTCTTCCCCCAAAATTTTTCTATCTATTGGTACTATATTACGAAATTACTTTTTCATATATGAAGCAATTTTCATCTTCCTTCTCTGTATAGTTCAATGATAAAAATATTTTGCGGGAAGCAATATTATTATTCTTAACTACTCCCCTTAGCAAATAATTCATATTCTGTTCATGTAAACGAATTTCGCAAAATTTTAATATATTCTTACCATACCCCAACCCACGTTTATCAGGGGCAATACTATAATTCACAACACCAATACCATCTATAACATCTATTCTAACTTCCCCTACTGGAATATGATTATCTTCTAATATAAAAAATAATTTATGTGAGGCTACTATATTTTCAAACCATCGACAATGATTTTTCCATTCCACCATTTCTGTGTTAAGGGAATTTTTTCTCGTAAGTGCATCATTACGCCAATCAAACAAGATTCTTCTGTCTCCGATATTTACTTGCCGCAACTTCAATGTATCTTTCAAAAAAACACCGCATTTCAATTCGTATTATACAACTGAGCAAAAAGAGCATTAACTATAACATCTACTGTAACTTTTTCACTTTCACCAATATAGTCAATTAACCCCGTCTGGCTGCAATCTCTACATCCTTGTATCTGATTTTCTGCTACCGCAGTTACTAAAGTTGGCAGCTCCATATATAGCCTTTCCCATGTAGTAGATCCACCTGCGCCCAGCATCAAATCTGCCTTGTTCATAAACTCTGCCATATTGTTGACTTGGCAATAATAATGGAAAAAATGATATTTACTGCATAGATGCTTTATTTTCTCTCTGAGAGAATTTGATACACCTGTAATAACATCTGCAGTAAAAGTATAGCCCTCATCATGTAGCTTGACTAATGCTTTGATAGCCTTCTCTGTTTCATTGGTTAAGTCACTGCCACCGTAGAACACTAAGATATTTTTAATTGTGCCATCACGCTTGCGAAGATGCTTTTTGGCTTCGTAAAACTCCTCTCGTAGCAGTGCATGCTCTGGTCCTAGCAGCATTTTACAATGCTCTGGAACCACTCCTGCATAGCGAGCATCCTTATTCAAATAAAAATTCTGGTCTAGCAAAATATCACAATCATGCCTGCGATTGGCCAAATCATCTATAACCATGATTTCTTTACAATATGGACGCAGTGCCTGCTCCCATCGCTCATCCAAGGCATAGCTATCAACAATCAGTCTATCAACAACCTCATAGCTATGCTCTTGCAAATAACCCTGTAATAGGTCTATGGTTTGTTGAGCATCTACTTCCATAGGCACCGTCAGCCACAAGCCATATCCATTCAGACTATATTTTTGATTAGCTGGCGGTAATTTAAAAACCTCGAACTCCTGCTTTTCTACTACACCTATCAGATTCCCAGGCAGATCACGCATCACAAAAACTACCTTAGCATTTTTTTCTTTCTTCAACCTGTGTGCCAAGGTCAAACAACGCATAACATGTCCACTACCTATAGATGTAGAAGCATCTGCCCTAATTACCGCCAGCATCAAATCACCTGCTCTAAAATTAATTTAATCTTTCAAATCCTGAATGGCATACTGGACCATTTAAACTATCTCTAATATCCTTATCAGCCGCAAAAATTCCAGCAATCTTGCCGAATACTACATCACAGGCTTCTTTGTATTTTTCCAATACCTCATCATTATGAGCATAAGAAGCGTATACACCATTTGCAGCCAAAAAGCCTTCTTTAAGCATTTCCTGGGTAAAGTATGTCTTTAAGGCCAATCCATCCTCATATTCAAAGGCAAAATGAATTAATGGAAGAATACCAAAAATATGTATTTTGATACCATTTTTCTTGGCAGTCTCTTCCCAAATTTCCTTAACCTTAGTCCCTACATACTTTTGATGTGCATCAACATGATATTTTTCGTAACATTCTATTGATTTCAATGCCGCTGCCAATGCAATTCGCTCAGTCCAAAAGGTACTGCTGATAAAGGTTTCCTGTGCAGACTGCATAACCTCTTCTCTGCCAATAACAGCAGATACTGGATATCCATTTGTCATAGCCTTGGCAAATATAGCCATATCTGGCTCAACACCTAGCACATTGTGACTACCACCAGCACACAATCTAAAGCCAGCTGTTATTTCATCAAATACCAAAACAATATTTTCTTCCCTTGTAATTCGACGAATTTCATTTAAGAAACCATTTTCTGGATAGTCATTTCGGATTGGTTCCATAACAACAGCTGCTATTTCACCACGATTTTCCTCAATCAGCGCCTTAAATTCTTCAATATTGTTATAATGAAAAATCAGATTTGTTCCTGCCAATCCTCTAGGAACCCCCACAGGAGCCAGGCCCTGCAGATGAACATCAGCCAATGGATCCCCTTTAACCAGATTTGCAGATAAATACCAATCATGCCATCCATGATAGCCACATACCAAAACAATGTCCTTCTTAGTATATGCACGGGCAATTCGAGCTGCCATAGCCATAGCTTCTCCACCTGCCTTGGCATAACGCACTTTAGCTGCCCAAGGATGAAGCTCCAGAAGCTTTTCTGCCAGATAAACTTCCTCTGGAGCATTTAAGGTACACATGCCACCATTATCTATTGCCTGCTTAGCTGCATCATCCACTTCATCAAAGGCATATCCCAAAGCATTTGCTCCGACTCCCATTATGCTCATGTCATAATAGTGATTGTCGTCCAAATCCCAAACCTCACAGCCCTTAGCCTTGCTGTAATAGGCCGGCCACTGATCTGGCAGCCACATTTCAGGTCGCTTGCTTAAAAGCTGTGTACCACCTGGAATAACCTTCTTAGCTTTATTATATAAATCCTGTCCTGTAGTCACAATAACACTTCTTTCAATAAAAACTACTTTCTTGCAATAATAGACAAATATTCTACATTATATAAAGCACCTGAGTATGTTCGTGTGCTTCTTTCTACAGATTCTACTTTTAAGTCGGCCATGCTATATTCTTGTAGTACTAAACTAGGGCTCCAAAAACTTGTTTTACCATTATTACTTAATGGTAAAACTTCATTAGATATATTTTTTACAGTTGCGCAATCTAATTTATCTGCACCACTATTAAAATACATAGCACTATGATCAGACAACCTAAAACTATAAAATGTACCGTTTGGTTTTAATACTCTATTTATTTCCTTCAACGCCTTGCGACATATTGACAACTCTATATGCTGCATGCTAACAACATCAACAACAATATCAAAAAATTCATTTTCATACGGCAAATTATCAAATGTTCCTACCTGAAGATTGGCATCAACTCCCCATTTGCGATTTAGATGCTCCTTAGCTAATCTCAAACCTGCTTTGCTGGCATCCATACCATATACATCAAAGCCTTCCTTAGCTAACATCCATAAATTAGCACCAGATCCGCATCCTACCTCTAAAACTCTAATATCTTGATTATTTCTTCCTAAAAGTCCTCGCCCCCCCTAGAAAACACAATAGTCCTTCGTTGGGATACAACCGTTGTGCGTTTAGTTTTTTGTTGATATATTGCTCTTCAAATATATTAACTTCTTTATTCATTTTATTCCGCCTTTCAAACAAGTTCATAATCATTTTTAAGTGATTTAGATAGACCTTCATTTCGATTAATCATTGCATTAATGCTATTCAACGCCGGATTTACTCTTAAAAAATTCAAAATATCCTCTGTGACAAAATCTTCTTTCCCTTGATTTATAAAATACTCATATATTTTCTCAATCAATTCTAAATCTGCTGGCTCATCCAATGTCCATCTCTTATCTCCTATCCCAGAAATAGGACATTCGAAATTTTGCAGTTTATATTTATCAGCATGATTTCTAATATACAAAGTAACGTGTTCTCTCTCAGAAGCCATTTTCGCATTCTGCCACGCTTCTTCTAGAACAGAAAATTTCATAATCTCAATGTCCAAACCATCTGGAAAGCTCTCCGTTAATTCAGACATATAATCTGTATCCGCTTCCAACTGTTCTATTGCTAAATCAAGATAATTCCAATCAAATAATGGACAATCCGCGGTTATGCGAATAACATACTCAGGATTAAGCAATCTTGCTGCCTGATAATATCTGTCCAGAACATCATCCTCTGAGCCTACAAACACTCTGGTATTCAATTCGGTACACAGCTTAATAAGCGGCAAATTGTTTTTTTCAACAGAAGTAATTACCATTACCTCATCTATTTTTTTGCTTCTTTTCACACGCTCTAATACCCATTCCAAGTCTGTCTTACCTGAAATTTTTTTCATAACCTTGTTGGGCAAGCGACTAGAACCACATCTCGCCTGAATTAAAACTAAGTATTTCAAACTTTTACTCCTTTTTTATTTCACAAACACTATAAATAGTAGGATAAAAATTTGTTGCAAATCCCTCCTTAAAATGCCCGATAGCAATCTCTTTATCTGTTGGTTTTAGAAAATCATTGCTATATGGCCGTTGTCCAATATAATACCATTGCTTATTCAATTTCTTGGCATACTCTATAGCCAACCATTGACTAATATGTCCTACAGGTTGCTTAAATAATTCCCTCTTATACGCTGCCACACTATAAGTTACATTTGTCTTAGTAGTAGAATAGAGTGATGCTCCTATTAGTTCATGCTCCTTGTTATAAAGCAATATAACAAAATCATCACTGTTCTTTAATGCTTCGCATTGAATATCCCAAGTGTCTTTACTCCGCGTTTCGCGCCCTGCTACCTCCATATGAAGCTTTCTGAATTGATGAAACGTTGAATTTATAGTATCTACATCATCATTTTTTGTTATAATTTTACTTTTCCACAATGATTTTGCTTTTTTTATGCTATATCTATTTGTTCTTCGCATTTTTTCTAATATTATATCCAATGGCAAGGATAAGTCGACAAAACATCCCATAGAAACATTTCTTACATAAGCATTATTCTCTAGAAAACACTGACTCCAAGCGCTATATCCATTCTTCATTAATACTTCCTTAACACAATATGATGAAATATTCATTTCATCACAAACACGTTCTAGGACATTTATACATTTCTTAAATATCTTTCTTCTTGCTTCTGTAGTAAGGCTATTATTAACAATTAATGGAGGTAATACTTCTAAACCATTGCTTCCCATCGTATACGTATTGACCGTTCTCCAGTATGCTAACGGCCACAAACAAACAGGTGTACCCCCCCGAGAATTACCACTGAAATATCTGTATAATCATCATAGACTGCCTCAAAATATTTTTTTGGATATATTAAGTTGTAAAATGCATAATCTATCGGAATATAATCCCTTGCATTTTGTTCTATTTTGCACCATATACTTTTATCATCTGATAAAAAAACAACAGATAACTCATCCTTTATTACTTTGCGAACATTACTTAATAACATCTCTACCTCTTCCACAAGCTGGGCATTACTATATCAGCTTCAATATTCTTAAATTCTCTGGATATATCATCAACAATTTTCTTGGATATATCCGTCTGGAAAATACCTATATTTTCCTTCAACTGCTCTATATTATCTACACCGAACACCAAATGACTGATAGCCTTTTCCTGTTTTACATAATTCATAGCCAATGCGATTCTGGAAATATCATACTTTTTACAAAGCTTATCAATTGACCTAACGATTGGTTTAGCCTTAGCCAGAAAATCCGGAACCTGATTTTCCTGCATGAGAATCAAGCCCTGTATAAAGGCACTTCTAGAATGAATCTGCGTTGTGTTTCCATTAGCATCGGCTAAATCAAATACACCATTATTCTTCATTCGCTGATCAAAAATACTGTATGGCAGCTGCATGAAGTCTACATTAGTGCGTTCTATACACTTTTTTGCTTCTTCTGGCTCGTAAACAGAAACACCTACCTTGCGAGCATAGCCTTCCTTTTTCAAACGATTTAGAGTTTCAATAATGGCATCGTTATACACATATCTAGCACTATGAAGAAGATATGTATCCAAATAATCCAAATGTAATCTTGCCAGACTTTTCTCTAGATTCTGCTTCATAATTCCATAGTATTTATCCTCAGAAGCATCATCTAAAAGATTTGGTCTAAATTTGGATATAATCCATAATTTATCTCTGGCAATATTCTTTTTTTGCAAAAAGCATCCTACCACATCCTCAGCTGTGCCATAGGCATTGGCGGTATCAATTGTATTGATACCATTCTGAGTAGCAAAGTCCAACATATTTACAGCCTGCTCAACGGTAGGCTGCTTTTGTCCGGATATACCATAATCCATACCAAATTGCACAGTTCCCAAACAAAGTTCCATATAACTTTCACCTTCTCTAATTTATTTAGAGATATTAGATATCTACACGAGAAAGGAAAGTTGTAAACTTTTTACTAGAATTATTATTTAGCTTCTTCTTGCATAATTCTGTATTTGGCTTCAGCAAGTTTCCAATCTGTTAGATTATCGATATCTTGTACCTCAATTTCATCCAACAGCAGTGGAACACAGCGAAGCGTGTACCCCCCCCGAGAACAATTGTCCTCAATGGATTGTATAAACGATTTTACTGTATACAAATAGAACTGGCCAGCATCATGATACCAGTTTTCTAAATCTTGAGACCTTGTACGAACATATTCAGGCCATTGATATTCTAATACATTATTATGTAGCAAAAAAGAACGTTGCGGAGGATAGGAATATGCCACTACTGGTTCAAGCATCTCTGCATCGCTATTTTCAAATATATGATAGGCCGTTTTCAATTTTTCAGCAGTTACAAAAGGAGCTGTAGGATAAATACAACACATAATATCAAAATGCTGACCTAATTCCTCATATTTTGATATTACCTCATGCAATACATCCGCAGTGGTAGCATAATCATCAGAATTTTTCTGACTACGCATAAAAGGCACTTTTGCCCCATAACTTTTGGCAATATCTGCTATTTCTTCACTATCTGTGGACACCATCACAACATCAAAAAGCTCGCTTTTTAATGCTGCCTCTATGGAATAAGCAATAATAGGCTTACCACAAAAATCTTTAATATTTTTGCCAGGTATTCTTTTACTACCACCTCTGGCGGTAATTATAGCAATTGAACTCATCGTAAACATTCCTTTAAAGCAACTACAATTTCATCCTGCTGTTCTTCTGTCAAATCATAATAAAGTGGCAGTGTAAATATTTCCGCATAATATTTTTCACTATTAGGGAAATCTCCCTGTTTAAAACCTAGCTCCTGATAATATGGCTGAGTGTGTACCGGAATATAATGCAAATTCAGCACAATATCACGTTTCTTCATTTCAGCAAATAGCTTTACCTTATCAATGCTAAGCCTTGTAAAATCAACTCGTATCATGTACAAATGCCAAGATGGATTAGCTTCTGGCAAAACATATGGTGTAACCACATCCATATCCTGCAACAGCTCATTATATCTATTTACCAAATAACGCCTGCGGGCTACAAACTCATCCAGTCTATCCATCTGGCTATAGCCCAAGGCTGCCTGCATTTCTGTCATGCGATAGTTATACCCCAAATCAACCTGCTGGTAATACCAAGGGCCATCCGCTTCGTGTGTCATTAAGGAAACATCACGAGTAATACCATGACTTCTATAGAGACACAGCTTCTTGTACAGTTTCTCATTATTGGTAAGCACCATACCACCTTCACCTGTGGTAATAATCTTCACAGGATGAAAGCTAAATACTGTCATATCAGAATACTTACAGCTTCCCACCTTGGTATCCAGATAATCTGCCCCGATAGCATGAGAAGCATCCTCTAATACAGTAAAGCCATATTTTTCTGCCAACTCATGAATTTCCTTCATCGCACAGGACTGACCTGCTAAGTGCACAGGCACCACTATTTTAGGCAGTTTCCCACTCTTCTTGGCTTTTTCCAATTTTTCAGCCAACAAAGTAACACTCATATTGTAGGTTGCCGAATTAATATCTATGAAATCCACATCCGCGCCACAGTACCTACCACAATTGGCAGAAGCTGTAAAGGTAATTGGAGAAGTCCAAAGGCTATCTCCTTCTCCCAATCCTGCAGCTCTACAAGCAATATGCAAGGCAGAGGTTGCATTGGTTACAGCTACAGCGTATTTTGCACCGCAATACTCAGCAACTTTTTTTTCAAATTGCTCTAAAACCGGCCCCTGAGTAAGAAAATCTGAATTAAGTACATCAACCACAGATTGAATATCTTTGGCATTTATATTTTGTCTACCATAATAAATCATGGATTCATCTCCTTTAGTTCCTCTACAGTAAGGAAATGAGGATTGTTACCGGAATTGTAGTCAAAGCCATCCGCTACCATATGTCCATGTTCCCCTAAAAGATTGGTCGTATAATCTATTTTTGTTGCAAACTCTATGCTTGGCTTAATAACAAAATGATCTGGGAATTCTACAGTTTCATAGTACAAATCACTAGGACACATAACCTCATGAAGTTTTTCGCCTGGGCGAATGCCGATGACCTTTATTTTGGCATTTGGAGCAATTGCCTTGGCCAAATCCAGTATTCTCATGGATGGAATCTTTGGTATAAAGATTTCCCCCCCCTGCATACGCTGGAAATTCTTCAAAACAAACTCTACACCGTCCTCCAGCTTCAGCCAAAAGCGTGTCATGCGTTCATCAGTTATTGGCAACTCTGTAGCTCCCCGTTCAATCAAGCCCTTGAAAAATGGAACAACCGAGCCACGGGAACCTACCACATTACCATAACGAACTACGGCAAATCTAGTTTCACCTTCGCCAACAATATTATTGGCAGCGGTAAACAGCTTATCTGAAGCCAGCTTTGTAGCACCATAAAGATTTATAGGATTTGCAGCCTTGTCTGTGGAAAGGGCAATTACCTTTTTTACATTATTGGCAATAGCTGCATCTATAACATTCTGAGCACCGTTGATATTAGTCTTGATGCACTCCATAGGATTGTATTCTGCTGCCGGAACCTGCTTCAAGGCTGCAGCATGAACCACATAATCCACGCCCTTCATGGCCAGCATCAATCTTTCCTTATCCCGCACATCGCCGATAAAATACCTCATGCACTTGTCGTTGAATACCTGTCCCATCTCAAACTGCTTCAACTCATCACGAGAATACACAATAACCTTTTTAGGCTGATACTTACTCAAAAGAATTTTGATAAACTTCTTACCAAAAGAACCAGTGCCACCAGTTACTAAAATAGTTTTGTTGTTAAACATACATCATTCACTCCATTTATTTTCTAAAATACAGTCTCAACCCTGTAATTAACACATCTTTACTTTTAGTTCTATTAATTATCATAGCACATAAATATTTTGTATTCAATATTTTATTACCTATATAGTTTATTTCTATGGATATATTTGTATTTATTTTCTCTTTTAAGTAATAAAATTAAATTATCGCACAAAAAATCTGCATTTCCCTAATACGGAAAATACAGATTTTTAGTCAATTATTCATTTTTACGAAATGTTTAATATAGCCTAGCCTTACTCTTTCATGGCTAGCCAATCAAACACATTGATATGTTGTATTCCATCAAAAGACGCATCGGGCAAATAATCCATTGTTAATATATATTTAGGGTAGTTATCTTTTATAGACTTCAAGGAGGCCAGTTCTCTATTTAGCGTGTTTTCATCCAATATTGTCTGTGAAACCTGATAATATTTTTTCTTACCATTGTTAATAGCAACAAAATCTACTTCCAAAGTAGAGGTCTTGCCCACAAAAACTTCGTTTTCTCTGCGCAAAAGTTCTAAATAAACAATATTTTCCAATATGTGCCCAATATCGCCCATATTAGTTCCAAGCAAATAGTAACGCAAACCAATATCAACAGCGTAATATTTGGCACCATTCCGCAACCGCTCTTTACCCTTTATATCATAGCGTGTTGCTCGATACAAAATAAAACTGTCTACCAAGGCCTGGATATATGATTCTACTGTATTTGTACTGATTTTCCGTCCAGACGAAGTCATTGCACCTGCAATTTTGGCTGCCGAAGACAAATTTCCTATATTATCATACATATACTCTACAACACTTTGTAACATAGATATATCAGAAATTTGCTTTCTTGTAGCTACATCTTTGATCAAGATTGTATTGTATATGCCTTCTAAATAATTTCGCAAATCCCCTCTATCATTATATTCTAATGCACCAGGGAAAGAACTTCTTAATAAATATTCATTATAAAGTTTCTGGATATTAGTCTCTTGCATAGATTGTGCTTCCATATATTCAGCAAACGACAAGGGAAGCATTTTTATTTCTATATATCTTCCTGAAAGCAATGTTGCTAGCTCTCCAGATAAAAGATAGGCATTTGAGCCAGTTATGTACAAATCTACGTTTTTCTCTACGAAAAGCCAATCTACTACCTTCTGAAAATCTGGTATGTTTTGAATCTCATCCAAAAAAACATAATTCTGTTCTTCTGCATGGAGTCTTTTCTTAACATAATCATATAAATCTTCTGAAGTACGTATTTTTCTAAAGATACCACTCTCAAGATTTATATCTATGCACTTTGCATTGGGCAACTCATTTTTTACTTCATCTTGAAACATCTGCAGGAGCGTAGATTTCCCGCATCTTCTTACGCCTGTTATAACTTTGATGATATTTTTATTCTTTAGCCTATGAAGCTTATCCATATATGCGTTGCGTCTAATCATTATTCTCACCTCAATGATATTATATCATAAAAATAGAAATTTTATCAACGCATTGATATTTTTTATAAATTATTGAGAAAAATATCATCGAATTGAGTTTATGTTATTCTCAGCCTAGCATATTCTACAAGAGGCATTATTTTTCCATCAACGCAAAACAGTGGCCTTGCCCTCTGCAAATTCTATTTTGTAATCACATTCCGCCAAGGTACTCAGTCTATGAGCTATAGCAATAATTGTAATTTGTCCCTTGAGCTTTAAAATGGTATCAGTAATAGATTTTTCTGTATCATTATCCAATGCCGAAGTGGCTTCATCCAATATTAGCACTTCTGGCTGCTGATACAATGCCCTGGCAATACCAATACGCTGCCGCTGACCACCAGAAAGCTTTACACCACGTTCACCTACTCTGGTTTCCATTCCCTCTGGTAAGTCTGAAACAAAATCATATAGCTCTACCATATGAAGGCTTTTCTCAATGCGAGCGTTGTCAATATTCTCTGAAGCCACACCCAAGGCAATATTTTCCTTTACTGAACCATCAATCAGGTAAATGCTCTGAGGTACATAAGCTAGATTGGCCTGCCAACTACGGATGTTGTCAAAAATATTCTGCCCATCTACTTTGATATTGCCATCGCTAGGCTTCAACAGACCTAACAAAATATCCACAAAGGTAGTTTTTCCAGCTCCAGATGGACCTATAATACCAGTAAAATCCCCTTTGCTAATACTAAAAGATACGTCCCGCAGTACATCCTCTCGCCCTTCTGGATAAGCAAACCTCAATTTATTCACCTGTATAGATTTTTCGAATTTCAACTTAGGTTGGACAGAAAGATAGTAGGACTCTTTTCTACTTTCCTGTCTTTCCTTTATATCCATCAATTCTGGATAAAGCTCATAAAACAATGGTTGTTGGAATTTGATAGTATTAAACAAATTTACTATTCTATTGGCACTTGGCATAAGGCGAAATGCTGTCAAAGCTAATACACCTAGCAGAGGTACAATCTCTTCTGGGGTACTTCCCATGGCTAATTTAGCCACAATCATAACCAAAAGTCCGCTAACTACCATAGTTTCGATAATCATCCTTGGCAGCTGATTAATGAACAAATATTTGCGATTTGCTTCGCCATACTGCTGGTAGGTGCGAGAAAACTCCTCTAGAAAATATTTTTCCTTTCTCATGACCTTTGTTTCCTTGATAGCCCCCAAGCCTTGGTTCACGCACTTGATATATCCTGCGGCAAAATCATTTTGAATCTTAGCCTGTTTGCTGATATTCCTACGAAATGCCTTAATGATACCATACATCATGGCTCCCATAATGCCTGCTACCACCACAGCAGTGAAGGCATCCACCACTACCAGCATCAGCCATATGGTAAATGCCGTAATTAACTCTGTCAGCAAGGTAAAGGTTGCTATCAACATTGCTGAATAAATTACCTGGCCACCAGCGTTAACATTTCTTAACAAGGTAGCAGAGTTATGATCTAGATGAAATAGATAACCTTTGCACAGATAATTATTCATAAGTTCTGTAGAAAACTTTATTTGATTGCGCATGGAAAAATCTATCTGCAGCTTAGTTTCCCAAGCCATATAAGCATTTTTTATAAGGTATAAGACAATTAGACAACTAGCACAAAACATAATAAACTGTGTATGGCTTACTATCCCTAATGCCTCAGCAATATGTCTAATTTCAGGATGATAAACCAAAAAATCAGGCTGCCCCATAAGAGAAATAAGTGGCAGTATAGCACCAATGCCCACAGCCTCCAGCATTGCTCCCACAATCATAGCCACGACAATAAAGTAACAGTATCTCAACTGCTGCTTGGTAAATATATTAAAAATCTGAAATATAGATTTCATATGCCTAAAAACACCTCAAATTATCTATTTGACACCATCTGTACTACTTTTTTGAAACAGCACCCTAACAGTCTGAATGATAATAACCAAATCTGTAAAGAAATCACATTTTTGTACATACATCAAATCATAAACCAGCTTGTCATATACTGTAGTATTGTATTTGCCATAAACCTGTGCCATACCAGTAATACCTGGACGGACATTATGCCTAAAGCGGTATTCTGGAATCTCTTGCTGAAATTGTTTAACAAAAAATGGTCGTTCTGGCCGAGGCCCTACAATACTCATATTTCCTCGTAATACATTAATAAACTGAGGCAGCTCATCCAAACGCATAGCTCGCAGAATATGTCCTATTCTAGTAATTCTAGGATCATCCTCCCCTGCCATAACAGGGCCAGAACTTGCTTCTGCATCCTGCCTCATACTACGGAATTTGAATACAGCAAATTCTTCCCCATATCGACCAGTGCGAATCTGACGATAAAAAACTGATCCTCTGCTATCCAGCTTGATAAGCAAAGCAATCAAAATCATTGGCACAAATGTAAGAGTCAATGCAAACAAAGAAAAGAATATATCAAATAATCTTTTGAGACTTCGACGCTCCAAGCTAGGATTTAAATATTGTGGCCGGAAGAACGGCATATCATCAATTTTATTTATTTCCAGTCCACTGCAGAACAGCTCGTAAACAGAGGGTACTAGCACAACCTTTTTGTCCATTTGCTGACACTGCATAACAATAGCAGCTTTTTTCTTTAAGCTAATATCCTGACAAATTATGACTAAATCCACTTGTGGTAAAGTCTGAAGCCATTCCTGCTTTTCCACATCCTGAGACATGATTTTTCGCACATTATAATTCATCTGGGGAGCAGCCTGCAGTCGCGCTAACACGCGTTGGCATTCTTCATCGCTGCCTAGAAGCAAGGCATTCTTTGGCTCATCCAAATATCTCTCCAAACGCCACCAGCCATACTGCCAGGCATTCATCAAAATTAATTCCAGGACAGCAGTTATAAGCAAAACACTACGAGAAAAACTAAATTCTCGGAAAAGGAAGCTGGCTGCCATGATAGCTATGAAAGTATAAAACACAGATAGTGCAATACCGATAAAGATTTCCACATACCGCTTCTTGGCCAAGGAATACAAATCATATACTCCAAAAGACAAGCACACTACCACCACATTCAATGGCAGCATCCGCCAATACATATCCGTATTTAACACAAACGAAAAACGATGGTTGACAACCTGCACTGCCAGCCACATAGAAAAAGCTGCTAAAAACATATTACCTGTTAAAAGCAGCAGCTTCCTAAAAAATGGATATCGAGCCACAAAATCACCCTTATTGTTTATAGTATACATTCTCTCCAATATGTATACTATAATAGCACAACTTTCTATCGGTAGCAATAAATCTATATCTTTTAAGTTAATTTACAATGATTTATATTACAAATAAATGATGCATCAGTAATTTTA
>ERZ1026856.537-NODE-537-length-22693-cov-13.447743_pt1 | contig 22693 bp, 16 predicted proteins | sample MGYA00380158_ERZ1026856 | MGnify/ENA primary metagenome ERZ1026856 (study PRJEB33269, sample SAMEA4719794) | human gut metagenome | biome: human-associated habitat; feature: organic feature; material: feces | place: Cameroon | collected 2013-10 ...
CACGGTGGTGTGAGAGGTCGGCTAGTCAATTAATGATTAGCCTCCTACTCGATCGCATGACACGATAAAACCACTCTGCGCGGATCGCATTTTGATTTCCTACGGACTTTATGGTATGCTGAAAAAGAATGAAAAAACGAAAGATGGAGGGGATTATGAAGGGGAAAAAATGGGACGTCTATGTTTACGGCGATGTAAATATAGATCTTGTTGTTCCGGGCGTTTCCAGTCTGCCCAAGCCCGGGCAGGAGGATGAAGTGCCGGTTATGGATACCTATGTAGGCGGCGGTGCGGCGCTGTTTGCACTCGGCATTGGAAAGCTCGGTCTGCATCCGGTATTTCAGGGAGAGGTCGGGGACGACTGCTACGGGGAGCTGATCCGTAAAGAATTTGCCGCAAAAAATATCGACGACAGCCTGCTTGAAACGAGCAGGACGGAGAAAACCGGTATTTCGATCAGTTTTACCAATGAAAAGGATCGGTCGTTTCTGACGTATCGCGGCACGAACGCGGGAATTTCCATCGACAAGGTGGATATCGAGGGTGTGAAAAACGCTTCGCATATTCATATGACAGGCTACGAGGGAAGCAAAAACCACGCGGCGTATCTTTCTTTATTAAAACGCGTCAAAGCAGAGACGGAGGCGACCGTTTCGTTCGATCTGGGCTGGGATCCAACCGGGGAATGGAATCCTCAGATCAAGGAGCTGTTTCCGCATATCGACGTGCTGTTCATGAACGAGACAGAAGCGATTCACTATGGCAGGACGAAGACCGCCCAGGAAGCGGCGCGGGAGTTTGCAAAGAACTGCGGCAGGGTAGTCATCAAGCTCGGCAGCAGCGGTTCCTTTGCGATCGAAAACGGAAAAGAGGTCTTTTACCCGGCATACCGGGTAAAGGCTGTAGATACGACTGGCGCAGGGGATTCGTTTAATGCGGGCTTCGTATACGGATATCTGACCGGTAAAGGCCTGGAAGAATGTCTGGCATGCGGCAACGCCTGCGGCGCGTTAAACGTGACAGCGTATGGCGGCAACACCGGATTTCCGGACAGAGAGGGACTGAAGGAATTTATGGGAAAAAAGAAAGGGGAAGAAACAAAATGAAAATCGCAGTTATCGGGGGAGCTGGCGTCAGAACCGTCATTTTTATCAACGGCCTGCTGGCGAGATACAAGGCACTTCATATCGACGAGGTAGCACTCTATGACATCAATCAGGAGAAACAGCAGATCATCACAAAACTGTGCCGTCATGTGGTAAACAGAAATCACAAGGATCTGATTGTAACGGAATCTGCGGATGTGCGTAAGGTATTGCAGGGTGCGGATTATGTGGTAACAACGCTGCGCGTCGGCGGCGACCATTCCCGTGTTATGGATGAAACAATTGCGTTAAATGCAGGCGTAATCGGACAGGAAACGACCGGTGTAGGCGGATTTTCGATGGCAGTGCGTACGATTCCGATCTTGCTGGAGTACTGCAGGCTGATCGACGAAATTGCCCCAAACGCATGGATTTTCAACTTTACAAATCCATCCGGTCTGGTAACACAGGCGTTAAAGAGCGCAGGCTATGAAAAGGTGATCGGCATCTGCGATGCGCCCAGCAGCACAAAATTCCGCATGGCTGCAAAGCTCGGCGTGGACGAAAAAGACCTGTATGTGGAATTTTTCGGATTAAATCATCTTTCCTGGATTCGCAGCGTGAAGATCAGGGGCGAAGAGATCCTGCCCAGGCTCCTTGCAGACGATGCATTTTTAAAGAGCATTCAGGAATTTTCCATGTTCGATCCCGATCTGCTGCGGATGATCGGATTTTTACCGAACGAATACCTCTACTACTATTATCATCGGGAAAAAGCGCTTGCCAACATTTTAAAATCAGGTGCGACCAGAGGTCAGACGATCGAGCAGGTCAACCGGCAGATGATGGAAGAGTTAAAGGCGATGGATATGGATGCCGATCCCGAAGGTGCGCTGCAGATTTTCCTGTATTACATGCAGGTTCGTGAGAACTCCTACATGAGTATTGAATCTGGTCTTGCAAAGCGTCCGCTTCTGGAAAAAGGACAGTTGGAAGTGCCCGATGGCATGGGCTATGCAGGCGTTATGCTCGACTGCATCGAGGGGCTGCAGAGCAAAGATGGACGCGATCTGGTACTTTCTGTAGAAAATCAGGGCAGTATTCCCGGCCTTGGGGATCGTGATGTGGTGGAAGTTACCTGTCATGTGGATGAAACCGGGATTCATCCGGTGAAGGTGAAGGAAGTGCCGGAGCACTGCTATTTGCTGATGCGTCTGATTAAGATGTACGAAAAGAAAACCGTAGAGGCGGTACAGGAACAGTCCGAGGAAAAAGCGGTCCAGGCGCTGATGCTGCATCCGTTGATCAATTCCTACTCTCTGGCAAAAGAACTTGTTGCAGCTTACAGCCAGGCATACGGCGGACTGTTCCATAAGGAGTAAAGAGCGCTGCCAAAACTTTATAAAGGGATGAGTTTTCCTGTGTCGGGGTGTAAAACAGCTGTTTTTGCGTTCTGGCGCAGGATGCGCGAAAAGAGGACAAGGATGAAGATACAACACGGGAGATGCCCGATCGAGGCGTGCCGGAGCGTCAAGGTGACCGGCACGGGAATAGAGAATGACTGCTGCCTAGCAGTTTCCTTTGAAAAAAAGAGTGAAGTGCAGAAGATCCGCGCCATTCGGGAATATTTTATGGAAATTGGAATGCAGCGTGTCGGTGCTGTGGACATTTGTCTGGAAACAGACAACGATGGTAAAGCGGCGGATTTGACTGGGGGGATCGTAAATGCGCTGTACCAGGGCGCATACCGGTTTTCCAAAACAGCCGTCCGTAGCTGGGAAGCGGGCGCAGCCTTTGCACGCCGCGATAGCCTGACGGATTTTGGAGATCTGGAGATCTGGATTCACGGCGGGGTGGCGGATGCTGCTGGCGTTGATGCAGCAAATGTAGATATTGTTATCGCCGCTGCGATTGATTGTGCTGTGCAGTTTGCAACCTGCGTCGGCTATGCGCGGACCCTCGGCAACCTGCCGTACAACCTGTTAAACATCGAAGAGATGGTAGCGTATGCACAGGCGATTTCCGAAAAATACGGCATCCGTTTCCATGCGTACCGGGAGGCAGAATTAAAGGAGCTTGGATGCAACGCGATTTTGGCGGTCAATCAGGGCAGCAGTGAGGAAGCAGCGCTCGTCGTGATGGAATACGAGCCGAGACCGGGAGAAGGGAAGACCGCATTGGTCGGCAAGGGACTGATGTTCGATGCGGGCGGCTATCACTTAAAATCCATGAAAGATATGGAAGGAATGCAGTACGACATGTGCGGCGCTGCAAACCTGATGGAGATTCTGGAAATTTCCGCTGCAGGCGGGTTACAGAAAAATCTGGTCGGCGTATTTCCGTTGGCTGCCAACCTGATCGGTTCGAACGCGAGCAAGATGGGCGATATCATAGAAACTCTGTCCGGCAAGACGGTGGAAATTTACAATACGGATGCGGAAGGACGTCTGGTTCTGTGCGATTCTCTGACAATGGCGCAGAAACTCGGCGCAAAGCGTGTGATCGACCTTGCGACGCTGACCTATTCCTGCCACGCGGCACTTGGCGACCTGACAGCTGGACTGTTCTGCAATGACGATGTGCTGTGCAGGAAGATCGAAGACGCGATGGCGCAGAGCGGAGAACGCTGCTGGCGGATGCCGTTAGACGACTGCTATCGCGATGAAATTCTGTGGTCCGCCATCGCCGACCTTGCCAACTATGCGCCGGGAAGACCGGGAGCAGGACCGATTGCGGCGGCATATCTGCATGAGTTTATCGAAGATGGAACGCAGTGGGTGCATCTGGACGTTGTAGGACCTGCGGTGCAGAGAAAGCCGGAGAAATATCTTGCCAAAGGCGCAACAGGCGTTTGCATGGCTGGCTTGTTCCGGTTCCTGCTGGAAACGTAAAAGCCTGACGGCGGCTGTGATTTGCGCTTATCTATAGAAGAGGGGAAATATGAGGTTCGATTTTGACGGAAAAATAGAAAAAAAAGTGCTGGAAAACTATCTGTCCCGCTGCGCAACAGCAGCAGGGCTGTATCAGAGCGAAACGCTTTCTGATGATCTGCGTGTGATCAAAAAACTCGGAATCAAGTTTCTGGGCAGGGCATCCGGCATCTGGTATATGACAGAGAACGATGAGGAGCATTTTGAGCGTTCCAGAACGCTGGCGGAACGGGTACATGAGCTCGACCCGGAGATCATTCTGCAGGCATGCGTGTTTGAAATGATTACGCAGGGCATCGAGCAGGTGGAAATTCCGCTGTATGTGCTGCGTGCATTTGGACAGAAGGAAGAAAAGCGATGTTTCAGGCTGCAGGATACGCTTTTTGTGGATCGGCCGGACGGCTTTATCCATGAAAACAGCGATCCGGCGAAAAACGGCGGCATTCCCGATCTTTCCCGGGTAGAGGCGCAGATGTGGTTTTATTACCGTGCGACACGCTATATTGATTGCGGCTATGAAGCATTGCACATGGGACAGATTCATCTTTATACGGCAAATGATTTCGGCATGGAGCAGACGCGGGATCTGTTTGTAAAGATCAGACGCTATGCGAGAGAGCACGGCAGAAGACATCTGGTACTGATGGATGCGCATACCCATGGCGTAAATATAAAAGGAAAATTGTTATTTGATTATCATGCAATGCCGTTTACCCGCGCTGCGCTTCTGGAACGTAAGGGCACAAAGCTCGTGCTGGTTCGGGAGGGCTACAGTGAAGGTGGTGAGAATCCAAATGGCTGGAGTGCGCCCGTGATGCCGTACCTGATGGAATATGACAACTGGGGCGGCAAAGTAGTCGGACACCCGGAGGAGCTGACAAGAGAAGAGCTTGCGGGCAGTGATTGGTGGGGCTATGACCAGATCGGCTGGTTTGCGAATCAGTCCGAGGAAGAGCGGAATCATTTCTTGGAATACACTTACTGCTGGACGGAAATCAACAATCGCAACGCATATTTCGAAATTCCGCTGCGTCGGATGCTGAGCGATGCGGCTGTTGTGATGGACAGCGCAGTGGACGGCAAAAAGGGACTGCAGGAAACCTATCAGCTGAACAATCCTTCGATGGACTGCCCGTTCGGATTCGGACAGGAGGATATTGTAGCTGACTTATGGCAGAGAGGACACAAGCTGCGGGAGCTTGCAGGAAATCCGGAGCATCTGATTCGTTTCGGTGCGCAGGAGGAATACGATCCCGAGACCGGAATGAAGCTCCCGGAGGAAATCGTCGTATACGGCAGTTTTCAACCGTCCGTCGGAGCGATGAAAAATGATTCCAACAGCAGCGTGACGAGAATGTATTATGTTGGCGACAACACATGGAAGCTTTCGGTTGTGATTCCATATGCGGGAACCTACGACTATGCGGTTTCGACATACGGAACGCTGTCTGCAACCTACTGTAAGGATCGTTTCCCGAGAAGCGGCTCTTCGAATAAAGCATATTTTACGACGCCGAAGGATAACTGCGTTGTGATGTTTGAGTTCCGGTTCCACAAGCCGCAGGTAAAGGCGACCGTGCTGTACTGGGATGAGACGGCGCATGAATGGTGCGTGTGAACTGTAACAGACCCGTCGCGTGCGAAGCATCGCGCGGCAGATCAACCCGTGCGTACCGTATAACAAAAAAATCAGGAGGACGCCTGTGAGACTTCGTAAGCTGTATGAGCATCCCATTTTTATCCAGCTCGTTGTATTTACCGTGCTGATCGGTATCGTTCCGCTTATTTTGATCAGCGGCTTTGTATTTTATAAAATGGCGGACATGGCGCGGGAAGAGGTTATGGATTCTCACGAGCAGGTCATTTTGCAGTATACGGACGGAGTGGAGGATAAGCTGCGCCAGTACAAGGAGAGCGTTATTCAAATTGCGAACAATACGATTATTCTGGAAACGCTGCAGCAGGAGGATTCAGACGCCTATACGCGCGGCAGGAAAGTCAGCGAGGAAGTTGTCAAATCCCTCCTGCTGGAACGAAAAACTGAGATTAACAGCTGCATGGTCTATTCTGCGCTCGCCCAAAACCCGATCTACGGACAGCGCGCGAGCATGTTAAAAGAGGCGGCGCGCGAGGGCTGGTTTCAGAAGAAAAATGCGACGCAGGACGGTTGGTATCTGTATTTTGCGACCGGGCAGCAGGAAAATCTGATGGCGATCGTCAAGACGATCCAGAATATCGACGTCAACAGCTATAGGACAGAGGATATCGGCATTGTAAAGCTGGATTTAAATATCGCCCGTCTGTTCGCGCCTGCAAAACAGGAAAAAAACACCAGTTTTCAGCTGATTTTATGCGATTCTGCAAACGACATTCTTTACAGCTCGCTTTCTGGCGGGGGCGTCGACGCGGAGCAGATTTTGTCTGCTGTGGATGAACAGAATGCGAAAGCGAAGGACGGTCAGACCGAGAAAACAGAAGTTAGTACGAGACGGAAAAAGTATGACGATGTGACGGCAGTCGGTTCGTATCTGGTACAGGAGCGAAGGATTCAGGATTACGGACTTCGCCTGTTGTTTTTGTTTGAAAATAACGAAATGAGCCAGAAGCGCGGTGAAGTGATTCGTTGGATTTTGCCGTGGATTTTGGTGTTGCTGATTGTCATCGTGCTGGGCGCGTTTGTCTACACTCGGAATTTCTCCGCGCGTGTGGAACGCCTGCTGCAGAAATTCCGCTATGCGGAGACGGGCGACTTAACCGTGCAGGAACCGATTTCGGGAACAGATGAAATTGCGGCGCTCGACCGGCAGTTTTCCCAGCTGTTGAAGCAGCTCGACCGCCTGATCCAGAAAAACTATATCCAGCGGCTGGAAAATAAGGAAACGGAGTTGAAAAACCTGCAGCTGCAGATTAACCCGCACTTTTTGTATAATACGCTGGAAACGATGAGCTCGATCGCGGCGGTTAATCAGGTTTTTCTGATCTGCGACATGTGCAGCAAACTGGGTGAAATCTTCCGCTACAGCCTTGGAAGCAGCGACAGCGAGTTCGTGACGGTCAGCCAGGAGCTGCACCATACGGAAAACTATGTGTTTATTCAGAAAATCCGCTACGGCAACCAGTTTGAGGTCTACTACAGCGTGGATGACGGGCTGGACAAAAAGCTGATTCCTCGCTTTATCCTGCAGCCAATTGTGGAAAACGCGATCGTGCACGGCATGGAGAGGATGACGACGCAGGGAACACTGGAAATTTCCGTGACGCAGAAAGATGAAAATTTGCTCATTAAGATCGAGGACGACGGTGTCGGGATGAATCAGGAGCAGCTGCAGGAGCTGTGCCGCTACATTGATGCGCCGGATATCAAGGAAAAGAAAAAGAGAAGCATCGGAGTCCGAAACGTCCATCAGCGGATCAAAATGATCTGCGGGGAGCAGTACGGAATCCGGATCCGAAGTGAAGTATATCGGGGAAGCGTGTTTGAAATCTATCTTCCCATGCGTTGAAAGAAGAAGGAGATATTATGTACAAAGTCCTGATTGTGGACGATGAACAGCTGATTCGTTCCGGGATGATTGCCCGCTTTCAGTATCTGAATTTTACATTTGAAAGCATCCGTGAGGCGGCGTCCGGTGTGGAGGCGCTTGCACTTCTGGAAAAGGAACCGGCGGATATCGTCATCACCGACATCAAAATGCCGGATATGGACGGGCTGACGTTGATTCGGGAAGCGAAAGAAAAATATCCGGGAACGCAGTTTGTCGTACTTTCCGGCTATGCGGAGTTTGAGTATGCGGAAACAGCAATCGAACTGGGCGTCAAAAGCTATCTTCTAAAGCCGATTTCCAACGACGAGTTAAAAAGGGTCATGGGAAAATTATATGAGACGCTGGAAAAAGAGCGGCAGATGGAAGTGGAGATTTCTCGGAAACATCAGCTGGAAACAGAGCAGAAAGGATGGCTGCAGGAAAAAGCAGTCAACCATCTTTTGCAGGACAACGCAGCGTTTCTGACAGAAGAGGAAGCGGCACAGTTAAAATCGACCTGTCCGGGGCTTTGGAAAAAAGAAAAAGGATCTCTGTATCTGGTCGTGATCAATATTGACGCCAAAAGCTACGAGGGAAAAAATTTTCGGCATGAGGATATCGAACTGATCCGCTTTTCCGTGCAGAATGTGTTCGAAGAGATGCGGTCCGGCTGCCGGAAGCTGATTGTCAGCAATCTTGCCAATCCGAACCAGTTATACGCGATGCTCGGCAGAGGAAAGGTCAGCGAACTGCGCAGGGAGATTGAGCGGATGTTTCTGCGCATCCAGGTTCTGTTCGAGGAAAAAATGGAAATCTATTTGACGTTTGGCGTCAGCCGCCCGACGGATTTCCCGGACAAAACGTGCGTGAAGGAAGCAGGGGAAGCGTTGAAGCAGCGGATGATTTCCGGAAGCTCGAACCTGTATTTTTATGAAGATTTGCAGGTACTTCAAAGCGTCGCGTTTCCGTCCGTGGAGCTGAAAATGTTGAGTCAGTACCTCGAACGCAGGGATATGGAAAATGTTTATGTGCTTCTCGAAGAAATTCTGGCGGAGGACCGGGTGCAGAAATCTGGAATCCGTTATGTGCGGATGATCTGGATTCGGATTCTGAATTTGCTTCTGCGCAGCTGCAGCAGCCTTCCGGAAAGGAAGGAGACGCTGACGGAGGTGCTAAAGAGCTTTTCTCTGGTGGACGAGGCGGCAGATATCGAATCCCTCAAAAAGCGTTATCTTGCGCTCGCAGAGGAGTGCATGAAAAGCGGCGGGATGGCGCAGGGAAACGCGAGAAGCAGGATTCTACGCGCAATCGAATATCTGGAAGCACATTATAATGAGGATATCGCAATCAACGAGCTGGCGGAGCGCTACGGCATGAGCCCGAACTATTTTTCCTCTCTTTTTAAGAAAGAAAAACAGCAGTCGACGGTCAACTACCTGATCGAGCTTCGAATCCGCAAGGCAGGGGAATACCTGGAGCATACGGAGATGAGCGTTGCGGATATCGCCCGGACGGTGGGCTACGAGGACAGCCAGTATTTTTTTCGGGTGTTCAAAAAGGTGACCGGGCAGACGCCGTTACAATATCGGCAGCAGCACAGAAAACAGGAATAGATAATGCGCAGACGGCAGGAGTGAAAGCTCCTGCCGCTTTTTTTACAAAAAATTGACATGATTCTTAAAATATTGATATTGACGGAAAACGTTTTCTAAGATATGATAGGGGTGTCTTTAGAAAACGTTTTCCAACAGAGAGGAGGAGGAAGCTTGGCATCCATAAAAGATGTGGCGAGACAGGCAGGCGTAGCGATCTCCACGGTGTCGAAGGTGCTAAACGGCTATGAAGGCGTCAGTGAAAGCACGAAGGACAAGGTAAATGCGGCGATCGAAGCGTTGAACTATACGCCCAATGCGGTTGCAGCAGCACTTTCCTCCAAACAGTTCGGGCGGGTTGCCCTGCTGTTAAAGCTGGAGGAAACGGCTGGCTGCGTGGATGAGATCAACCTGCAGTATCTTTCCGGCGCGATCCACCGGGCAAAGGAATTAAAGCTTGATGTGGTGACGCTGTTTTTTTCCATGGTAGCGGATATGGGACTGGACGAACTGACCAGCTATTTAAAAGCTCAGAGCGTCGAAGGAATTATCGCATATGGGATGAATGAGGAAGATGAATTTCTAAGAGAGCTGATTGCGTCCGGTGCGTTTAAAATCGTGCTGGTTGACGCACCCTATCATGACAGGAATACATCTTCGGTCTGGATTGACCAGAAAAATGCCCAGTACGAAATCGCAAAGAAGACGATCCTTGGCAATGATAGCTGTACAAAAGTCCTTTATATCGCAGGGGATAAAAAGTCCTTTGTAACCGGAGAACGGATTGCGGGGATGAAGAAGCTGGCAGAGGAGCTTGCGCTGGAGCTGACCATTGAATACGGAGATTTCAGTGAAAAAAAAGCGAGAGAGCTGACCTTCTCTTATGCGGACAGAATCGATGTATTTGTTTGTGCATCGGATCTGATGGCCATCGGCGCGATGCGGGCATTGATGGAGCTGGATGTGTTCCATCCGGTTTGCGGCTTTGACGGAATCCCTCTCATGAGCTATGCGGGCAAGCAGATGAATACGGTACGTCAGGATTTTTACGGCGTGTCGGCTGCTGCAGTGGAAGAGGTTGACCGCCTGCTGCATCTGGAAGAGGGAAGAAACGTAGTGTTAGGATTTGAACTGGTGCGGATGCGCTACCAGGACATTGTAGAGTAAATCTAAAGTTGCCGCCAGGCGGCAGAAACGGAGGAAAGAATGAGACAGGAAGAAACGATCCAGAGAGAAATTCTGGAGCAGAGAATTGACAGGGAGCTGGAAGCTCTGTCTGAGAAGCTCTTTGGCAAAAAACTGGAGGATGCAAGCGATGAGCAGGTTTATGTTGCACTGCTGTATCTGGTAAAGGGACTGGAAGAGGCAACCGTACCCAACGACGGTGACAAGAAAATCTACTATATTTCTGCCGAGTTCCTGATCGGTAAGCTTTTGTCCAACAATCTGATCAACTTAGGGATCTATGAAAAAGTAGAAAGCGTATTAAAGAGCAAGGGCAAGGAGCTGTCCAGAATCGAAGAGATCGAGCCGGAACCGTCTCTTGGTAACGGCGGTCTGGGACGTCTGGCTGCCTGCTTTATGGATTCCATCGCAACTCTGGGTCTTCCCGGTGAAGGCATCGGCTTAAACTATCACTTCGGTCTGTTCAAGCAGGTATTTAAGGATCGCCTTCAGACCACAGAAAAGAACGACTGGATCGAGAAGGATTCCTGGCTGAATAAAACCGATGTTTCCTTTGATGTCTTTTTCGGTGACAGAAAGGTAACCTCCCGTCTGTATGATATTGACGTAGTCGGCTACAACAACGGCGTTAATAAGCTGCGCCTGTTCGACATCGAGAGCGTAGATGAAAGCATCGTAAAAGAAGGTATCACATTTGATAAGGAAGCCATCGAGAAGAACCTGACCCTGTTCTTATATCCCGATGATTCCGATGAAGCCGGCAACCTGCTTCGTATTTATCAGCAGTATTTCATGGTCAGCAACGCTGCACAGCTGATCCTGATGGAGATGAAGGAAAAGCAGTACGATCTGAGAAAGATGTACAATTACGCAGTCATCCAGATCAACGATACCCATCCGTCCATGATTATTCCGGAGCTGATCCGTATCCTGGTAAACGACAAAGCGTTTACAATGGACGAGGCAATCGAGGTTGTCAGCAAGACCTGCGCATACACCAACCACACCATCCTGGCAGAGGCTCTGGAAAAATGGCCGCTGTCCTATCTGGAAAAGGTGGTTCCTCAGCTCGTTCCGATCATCAAGGAGCTGTCCGCCCGTGTTGCTGCAAAATACAGCGATCCGAAGGTACAGATCATCGACGATCAGAACCGCGTGCACATGGCACACATGGATATCCACTACGGCTTCTCCGTAAACGGCGTTGCTGCGATCCATACCGAGATCTTAAAGGATACCGAGCTGCATGCATTTTATGAGATTTATCCTGAAAAGTTCAATAATAAGACAAACGGCATCACCTTCCGTAGATGGCTGCTTTCCTGCAACCGTGAGCTGGCTGCCCTGATCACTGAAAAGATCGGAACCGGCTATCAGAAGGATGCGATGGAGCTGGAAAAGCTGCTTGCATTTAAGGATGACGAGGAATTCTTAAACGATCTGGTAAAGATCAAGAGAGAGAAGAAAGAAGCACTTGTTGCTCATATCAAAGAGCACGAAGGCGAGGATTTAAATCCCGACTCCATTTTCGATATTCAGATCAAACGTCTGCATGAGTACAAGAGACAGCAGATGAACGCACTGTATATTATCCACAAATATCTGGAGATCAAAGGCGGTAAAAAGCCTGCCCGTCCGCTGACCTTTATCTTCGGCGCGAAGGCAGCTCCGGCTTATGTCATTGCACGGGATATCATCCATCTGCTCTTAGTCCTGCAGCAGATCGTCAATAACGATCCGGATGTAAAGGACTACATGAAAGTCGTTATGGTAGAAAACTATAACGTAAGCTATGCAGAGAAGCTGATTCCTGCCTGCGATATTTCCGAGCAGATCTCTCTGGCTTCCAAGGAAGCATCCGGTACCGGCAACATGAAGATGATGTTAAACGGTGCGGTAACACTGGGCACAGCTGATGGTGCAAACGTTGAAATCCACGACCTCGTCGGTGATGACAACATCTATATCTTCGGTGAAAACAGCGAGCAGGTTATCGACCATTACGCAAAGGCGGACTATGTATCCAGAAGCTTCTATGAGAAGAGCCCTGTAATCAAAGCAGCAGTGGACTTCATCGTAAGCGATCAGGCGCTGGCAGTTGGTCATAAGGAGAATCTGGAGCGTCTCTACAACGAGCTGCTGAATAAGGACTGGTTCATGACCCTGCTGGATCTGGAAGACTATATTGCAACCAAAGACCGTATGTTTGCAGACTACGAGGATCAGGAAAAGTGGAAACGCATGATGGTGGTAAATATCGCCAAAGCCGGATTCTTCTCTTCCGATCGTACCATCGCAGAATACAACCGCGATATTTGGAAATTAAAATAAGGATACCAGGGTAAGAAGGTCCAAGCCCCCAGGAGTAGGCTCCTGGGTGGGGGAAAGACCTCTTGACCTGCCAGACAGGAGAAATCGGAGATTTCAAATGACGAAAAGGGCGAAAAGTCAGAAGACCGACTGTGCTTGCACGGGGGTTCTGACCTTTCGCCCTGCATGGCGTGACAAAACATATCGTTCAAAGGATGAGAGGAAAAAAGAATGAGAAGAAGCGGTGTTTTATTACCGGTTACCAGCCTGCCATCCCGATTCGGCATCGGAACCTTTTCCAAAGAAGCCTATGCTTTTGTGGATTTTCTGAGTGAAGCGGGACAGAAGCTGTGGCAGATCCTGCCCTTGGGACCGACTGGATATGGGGATTCTCCCTATCAGGCATTTTCCACCTTTGCGGGCAATCCGTACCTGATCGATCTCGAAGAGCTGATCGAAAACGGATGGCTGACGGAAGAAGAATGTGAGAATACAGACTGGGGCGGCAGCAAGTCCTATGTGGATTATGAAAAAATGTATCAGGGACGTTTTCCCCTGCTGCGCAAGGCGTACCACAACAGCCATATCGCAGAGAATGCTGAATTTATTGCATTCTGTGAGGAAAATGACTGGTGGCTTTCTGATTACGCATTGTTTATGGCAATCAAGGACAGTCAGGGCGGCGCAAGCTTCCTGGAATGGGACGCACCTTTAAAGCTGCGGGAGCCTGAAGCGATCAGACGCTGCAGACATGAGCTGTCCGATGAAATCTGCTTCTGGCAGTTTTTACAGTATTTGTTTGCAAAACAGTGGCAGGCACTCAAGGCCTATGCCAATGGAAAAGGGATCTCTATTATCGGAGATATTCCGATTTACGTTGCACTTGACAGTGCAGATACCTGGTCTCATCCGGAGCTGTTCCAGCTTTCCGAGGGCTGTGTGCCCAAGGCAGTTGCGGGTGTTCCGCCGGATGCTTTTTCCGCTACCGGTCAGCTGTGGGGCAATCCTCTTTATGACTGGGAATACCACAAAAAGACCGGCTATGACTGGTGGATCTTAAGAATCGGTTACAGCTATCGCCTCTACGATATCGTCCGCGTAGATCATTTCCGCGGCTTTGAGGCATATTTCTCGATTCCTTACGGAGACGAAACCGCAGTCAATGGTCACTGGGAAAAGGGACCTGACTTCGAACTCTTTGCAGCGATGAAGATGAAGCTGGGTAAAAAAGAGATGATCGCAGAGGATCTGGGTGTGATTACACCTCCTGTCCGCAAAATGATCAAAAAATGCGGATATCCGGGCATGAAGGTATTGCAGTTCGCATTTGACAGCTACGACAGCGAATACCTGCCGCACAATTACGATAAGAACTGTATCGTCTACACCGGAACCCATGACAACCAGACAACCCGCGGCTGGTACGAAGAAAACAACCGCAAGGTGCAGAAGTACATTCGTGAGTACCTGCGGGTAAAAAGCGGCAAGGATGTGGTGGAAGCGATGATCGCAACAGCGATGTCCTCCACCGCAGGAACCGCAGTAATCCCGATGCAGGATTGGCTCGGACTCGGACGTGAAGCCCGCATGAACTTCCCGTCCACCCTTGGCGACAACTGGAAATGGCGCCTGACGGACGGACAGCTGACGGATGCGCTGGCAGCACATATGAAGGACGTGACAGAGACCTATTGCAGGTGATCTGCCCTGACGAACAAGAAATCCCGGAGAGCTGCAGCTCTCCGGGATTTCGTTTGTGTTGGCGGGGAATGTCACAGAGTGCGGCGGCTCAAATTCGAATTATGATACGCCGGATCCCTCGTCACATCCTGGTCGAACCAGTCTGGCGGCGTGAATGCATTCGCTTCCTCGACGGATGGAAATTCTACTTCTGCGATGATAAGCGGTGCCAGGGATTTCTCAAAAACATCCAGCTCGATGGTATAAGGATCCCAGGGGATCAGATATCGTTTTTTGGAAATACAGATGCCGTCGGCTTTCGGAAGCAGATGCTCATAGGAGGACTGATTGAGCGGAAGATTATATTCTTCCCGCGCCATCAGTCCTTTTCCTTTGTAGGTCAGATAATATTCATCATCCTGTCTGCGGATGCGCAGGACGGGGTCGGTGTTTAAATAAGCCTGCTCGATGAGATGGAAGGGATAGCTGTCCAGATTTTCCGGCAGAGCTTTGACTGTAAATTTTCGTTCGATTTCCATAGGGGGCATAGAGTTACTCCTTTGTGTGTTTTAGATGCTTGACAGGTTTAGTATACCACAGGCGCGCGGAATTTGTGAATTTTGTTGTGGAAGCACTCTGGTTTTTAACATTCTTTAGAAATTATTCATACTTTTTCCCTTTTATGGAACAGAGATTTCTGTTAAGATAGGAATGGTTCAAATGGCGGGCTGCGGAAACGCTCAACGGAGAACGGGGACGTTAAGCAGGCGGCTGCCAGACATCAGAAAATGGACGTAAGAAGAAAGGGGACATACAGATGGCGAAAATTGGTGTATTTTTTTCGGCTGGTTATGAAGAAATAGAAGCATTGACAGTGGTGGATCTCTGCAGACGGGCGGGCATCGAGGTGACGATGGTTTCCGTGGATGAGACAACGGCGGTGACCGGTTCGCATCAGATTACCGTGCAGATGGATCAGCTGCTTTCCGAGACGGATTTTGATGCGTTTGATATGCTGGTGCTTCCGGGAGGAATGCCTGGAACCCTGCATCTGGAAACCTGTGATGCATTAATGGAACAGCTGGATCGTTTTTACAGCGCTGGCAAATGGGTTGCAGCGATCTGCGCGGCTCCGCAGATTTTCGGACATCGCGGATATTTGAAGGGCAGAAAGGCGACGAGCTTCCCTTCTATGGAAAAGGAGCTGGATGGTGCGATTGTGACGCACGGCGCAGCAGAGGCGGATGGCAATGTAATCACCGGACGCGGCATGGGCTGTGCGATCGATTTTGCACTGAAAATCATTGGCAGCCTGATTTCGGAAGAAGAGGCGGCAGCGCAGGCGGAGAGAATCGTATACGAAAGGTAGACAGAATTTACAGATGAATATTTTATTCTTTTTGACACCAAAGAGCGAGGTCGCTTATGTGGAGGAAACTGACACACTGCGTCAGGCGCTTGAAAAGATGGAGCATCACGGTTATGCTGCGGTTCCGCTTTTATCCACGGATGGCAAATATCTTGGCACGCTGACGGACGGGGATGTGCTTTGGGGATTAAAAAAACTGAATTTTCCCAGCCTGTATCAGATGGAAGAGATTCCTGTCATGCAGGTGAACCGTTCCCGGGACAATAAGCCGGTTCATGTGGATGTGGATATGGAAGGACTGCTGGAAAAGGTCAGCGCCCAGAACTTCGTGCCGGTTATTGATGATGAAAAGGTCTTTATTGGGATCATCACGAGACGGGACGTGATTCATTATCTTGCAGAGCAGTGCAGCAGCCGGGAATAATCGGCGGTGTAAAAGAAAAAACGGAACATCGTGTCGCGGTAGAATGGAGCATTTATGGCACAACGGTTTTACTGGAAGCAGTATGTGACGGATAAACAGGTTACTTTCTATATCGCTGATCTGATTTTGAAACCGGGAGAACAGATCGAGGCGCACTGTCATGATTATTATGAATTTTTTGTCGTGTTAAAAGGCATGTTTCTGGAACGATGTAACGGGCAGGAACTGGTGATGCAGCCGGGTATGGGACAGCTGCTCGGACCGGACGATGTGCATACCCTGTCAAATCCCTTTGGCGAGAAGAATCTTTTGTACAATATCGCAGTGCGAAAAGATCGTTATGAACAGCTGACAGCGCCGCTGTTATGCAGCAGGAACGGGAGCAAAGATGCACCCGTTTTTGACCTGAATTCAGAAGGCCTGGAAAGATTCCGTGGGAAAATACGTCTGCTGCAGCAACTTTGGAAGTCCTCAGGGAAAAAGGAATTTTTGCTTCAGAGCATTTGCTGTGATGTCCTGGTAAACATTTTTTTAAAAGGCAGGGAAAACAGTGCGCCGGGCTGGCTGTCTGAATTGTATGACAGAATGCAGGAGCCTGAAAATTTTACGCAGGGACTTACACGCATGTTGGAACTTGCGGGCAAAAGTCAGGCGTATCTGAATCGGATTTTTTATAAGTATTACGGGCAAACGCCGACGGCGTTTATCAATTCCTGCAGACTGACGGAGGCATGCCGCCTGCTCCGCAGCACCGAAGAAAAAATTCTGGACATCGCTTATAGCTGCGGGTATGAGAATTTGTCGTATTTCAATCGCCAGTTTCGGGCTCGTTATGGTCAGACGCCAAAAGAATACCGGAATCAGAAGCGGTTCTTTGAATGACAGATAATATTTTGAAGTCTCTTTTCAGAAAACAGAATATTTTCACAAAAAAATATATTAGGTCAATATAGTATCAGAAACGGGAAACAAGTGTTAGCGGTGTTTTCCGTTTCTTTTTATACTGAATACAGAAGTTGGAAAATGAGTTGATTTAAAATCAGAACAACCGTATTTATGGGAAAAGAGATATGGAGGGACAAAAATGTATCAGCCAAACAGAATTTTAGAGCGGGAACTGGAATTTACAAAAATCTATCGGGAAAATATCGGGCAGCCGAAAGCGGTGCGGGAGAGCCGCTGCATGGATGCACAGATGGCGACGTACTTTGTGACGATGCAGCCACAGGATCTGATAGCCGGAAGGATCAGCCGTCCGTATGTGGTGTTCGCGCAGTGCATGGAGGGCGACGGCATCGATAAGACCGGTTATTGTATCGATGTGACAAACTGTGAAAAAGAGCTGAAGAGAATGAAAGCGGACGACTCCTATTCCGAAGAGGACTGTATGCAGGCGGAAGAGATGCTCCGGTTCTGGAAAACAGAAAATACAAATACAAAAATCCGCCAGCAATTCCCGAAAAGCTGGGCAGGATCGATGGGCGGGGACGATTATGCACATGATAATGCGGCAATTCATCCGCTTTACCGGCTGGCAGGTGTAAATCTTGATTTTAAAAAGCTCTTCCGGCTTGGTATATGCGGTTTGCGGGATGAAGCGCTCAGACTGGCACAGGAGACGCAGGATCCGGAGAAAAAGAATTTTTACGAGGGCGTAGCTTCTGTGCAGGAATCCCTTCGCCGGGTAATGGAGCAGTATACAACTGAGGCAAAGCGTTTGGCTGGACAGGAAAATGACCGGGTGCGACAACAGGAACTTTTGCAGATGGCAGAGTGTCTGGAACATATTCAGACTGCACCACCGGAGAGTATGCAGGAGGCGATTCAGCTGCAATGCCTCTATATGCTCGCTTCCCGGGCAGTGGAGATTGGAAGAATCGACGATTATTTGGGAGAATTTTACCGGAAAGATATAAAGAACGGGCGGATAACACATGATCAGGCGGTACGTTTGCTGGATAATTTTTTCACAATCATCGAAACTCAGTGCGGACGGGATACCCGGGTGATTATCGGCGGCATGGGGCGCGAGCATGAAAAGAGCGCGGACGAATTTGCTATGCTGGTTATGGATGTATTGGAAGTGCGCAGGGAACATTTTTATCCGCAGATCAGCCTGCGTTATTATAAAGAGATGAATCAGGATATTTATGACCGCGCGCTGCGGATTCTTGGCAGCGGCTCGACCTTTCCGATGCTGTATAACGATGATGTGAATGTGCCTGCAGTGATGCGGGCGATGGATGTGCCCAAAAAGGCAGCGGAGCAGTATTCCTTCTTTGGCTGCGGAGAATATATGCTGGCGGTACAGAGTATCGGAACGCCAAATACAGCCCTGAATGTGGCAAAGGTTCTGGAACTTGTACTGCATGATGGAATCAATCCGGCGACAGGGACGCTGTCCGGACCTCTGGCAGCAGGGCAGGAATGCAAAAAGCTTCGGGACATTACAGCTTATGAGGAATTGGAAGAACTGTTAAAAACCTATCTGACATTTTTTATTGAGATTGCGGGCGGTTTTGAAGAACTGGTATACGATGTGGATGGAAAAGAAGCGGAGTTTTTGCAGTTCTCCTGTCTGCAGGATGACTGCATGGCGCGTGGACGCGGTATGCTAAACGGCGGTTACAGGTATCTGGGCGGAACGGTGGAAACCTATGGAAATATCACGCTTGCAGACAGTATGGAAGCAATCCGGAAAGTTGTATTTGAGGAAAAGCGCTGCACATTACAGGAGCTTGTAGAGGCGCTCGACTGTGATTTTTCAGGAAAAGAGATGCTGCAGCAGGAACTTCTCGACGCGCCGAAATTTGGAAACGATAAGGAAGAGGCGGATGAAATTGCGGTTCGGCTGCATGAGTTCATCTGTCAGACGATCCGCAGCCAGAAAAACCGGACACGGCTGGATTCTTTCCTGGCGGTGTTGATCAACAACAATATGAATGTGACGCTGGGGCAGTTTGTCGGCGCGACGCCGGACGGCAGAAATGCGCATAAGTTTTTGTCCAACGGCAACAGCCCTTACAACGGACAGGATAAAGAGGGGCTGACAGCGCTGATTCTGTCGTTGACTAAACTGGATAATTCGATTCATGCGGGCGGAAATCAGAACCTGAAATTTGCGCGCAGTATGTTTGAAGGCGATCTGACGCAGATTAAGAGCGTGCTTGGAACGTTCTTCGATCTTGGAGGGCAGCAGGTAAATTTGAGTGTTGTCTGCCAGAAAGATCTGGAGGATGCGCTGGTGCATCCGGAAAGACATGAAAATCTGGTGGTGCGGGTCGGCGGATTTACAGCGAGGTTTATCGATCTGGATAAAAAAACGCAGCAGGACGTCCTGACGAGGACGGCATACTGCTAAGAGAAAAAGCGCGCGGCATCGTTGCAGCTGTGCAGTGTCGGAAAAACAAAATATATCCAGTATCGCTGCGCAGTGCTGTGATGCCGGAAAGGGAGGATACAGTTTGGAAGCGTTGCTTGTAGATATTCAAAGGGGAAGCCTGCATGACGGACCAGGTGTGCGGACGACATTCTTTTTTAAGGGTTGCCCGTTGCGCTGTCAGTGGTGCCATAATCCAGAGAGCCAAAATCCCGGAAAGCAGCTGTCGTTTCATCGTGAGCTGTGCGTTGGATGCGGACGCTGTGAAACGGCATGTCACAGTAATGTACATCAGTTGACGAAAAACGGGACAGAACAGTTTCGGCATCAGGTCTATTTTGAACATTGTCAGTTTTGCAGGAAGTGTTTGGAACGGTGTCCGACAAAGGCACTGAAAATTATCGGAACACCTTACACAGAAGAAGAGCTTCTGAAAATTGCACGGATGGATCGGGCATTTTATGAGCATTCCGGCGGCGGAATTACGTTGTCGGGCGGAGAAGTGCTGCAGCAGGCGGATTTTGCAGCCTCTTTTCTTTCGCTGTGCAGGGAGGAGGATCTGCATACCTGTGTGGAGACGAGCGGGTTTGGGACTACAGACGCGATGGAAAAGCTGCTGCAGGAAACCGATCTGCTATATTTTGACTGGAAAGTGAGCACTGAGGAGGACGCAAAAAAATGGATTGGCGGATCGCTTGTTCCGATTTTGAATAACCTTGCTCTGGCGGATAAAAAAGGAGTACGGACAGTTTTACGCTGTCCGATTATTCCTGGAGTTAACGATAATGCAGTCCATTTACAGGCAATTTGTGATCTGCTTGGGCGATACCCTTCGATAGAGCAGGCACAGCTTTTGCCGTACCATCCGTTCGGTGTTTCCAAAGGAGGAAATATCGGGCAGGTTCAGCGAGAATTTCCGGTTCCGGGGGAAGAAGAAAAGAAAAATTGGCTTTCCTGGTTTGAACAGAATGGAAAAGAAGAAGGAAAACGGGTGGTTTTGGAACACTAGAGACCGGGAGTGCGCAGAAGACAGTGTAAAATTCCTTGCCCACAGCCTGTGAGTTTGATATACTTAAATGCAATCAGATTGAAAAATGGCGAGTATGGCGTCAGCGCAGTAAACGGTTTTCATTCTCTAAAACACGGCGGCTGACGGCAGGAATCAGAGTGAGGAAAGAATGTCCAAAATAAAACAGAGCAATATCAGAAATTTTTGTATCATCGCGCATATCGACCATGGCAAATCGACGCTGGCAGACCGAATTATCGAAAAGACCGGTCTTCTGACGAGCAGAGAAATGCAGGAGCAGGTGCTCGACAACATGGAGCTGGAGCGGGAGCGCGGTATCACGATCAAATCCCAGGCGGTGCGGACGATTTATCGTGCAGAGGATGGAGAAGAATATATTTTTAACCTGATCGACACACCCGGACATGTGGACTTTAACTATGAAGTCAGCCGAGCGCTGGCGGCATGTGACGGAGCAGTGTTGGTTGTGGATGCAGCGCAGGGCATCGAGGCACAGACGCTGGCGAACGTGTATCTCGCTCTGGATCACGATCTGGAGGTATTCCCGGTTATCAACAAAATCGACCTGCCGAGTGCAGAGCCGGAGCGTGTCAAGGAAGAAATCGAGGATGTGATCGGTCTGGATGCAGAGGATGCACCCTTGATTTCCGCCAAAAACGGATTAAATATCGAACAGGTACTGGAGCAGATTGTGAAAAAAATTCCCGCGCCGGGCGGCAGCTCCGAAAATCCGCTGCAGGCGTTGATTTTCGATTCCCTCTACGATCCCTACAAGGGCGTGATTGTCTTTTTCCGAATTATGGAAGGACAGGTAAAAAAGGGTACCAAAGTCCGTATGATGGCAACCGGAGCGGAGTTCGACGTTGTGGAAGTCGGCTATTTTGGCGCAGGCCAGTTTATCCCCAGCGAGGACGGTCTGTCTGCCGGAATGGTTGGATATCTGACGGCTTCGATCAAAAATGTCAAGGATACCCGCGTCGGCGATACGATTACAGATGCAGCCAATCCGTGTGCAGAGCCGCTTCCCGGTTATAAAAAGGTCAATCCGATGGTGTACTGTGGATTGTATCCGGCGGACGGCGCGAAGTATCCGGATCTGCGGGATGCACTGGAAAAGCTGCAGTTAAATGATGCGTCGCTGTTTTATGAGCCGGAAACATCCATCGCCCTTGGCTTTGGATTCCGCTGCGGATTTCTGGGGCTGCTGCATCTGGAAATCATTCAGGAACGTCTGGAAAGAGAGTACAACCTCGATCTGGTGACGACAGCGCCGGGTGTTGTGTACCGGGTGCATAAGACCAACGGGGAAGTGATCGAGCTGACCAATCCGTCCAATCTGCCTGACCCGTCGATGATCGAATTTATGGAAGAGCCTGTAGTTTCGGCAGAGATCATGGTGACGACGGACTACATCGGTTCCATCATGGAGCTGTGCCAGGAGCGCCGCGGTCGGTATCTCGGCATGGAATATATGGAAGAAACCCGCGCACTGCTCAAATACGAGCTGCCGTTAAATGAAATCATTTATGACTTTTTCGATGCGTTAAAGTCCCGTTCCAAGGGCTATGCGTCGTTTGACTATGAATTAAAGGGCTATGAGCAGTCCGAGCTTGTAAAATTGGATATTTTGATTAACCGGGAAGAAGTAGATGCACTTTCATTTATTGTACACAAGGACAGCGCATACGAGCGCGGTCGGAAAATGTGCGAAAAGTTAAAGGATGAAATTCCACGCCATCTGTTCGAAATCCCGATTCAGGCGGCAGTCGGCGGCAAGATTATCGCCCGGGAAACTGTCAAAGCAATGCGCAAGGACGTGCTTGCAAAATGCTATGGCGGCGATATCAGCCGTAAGAAAAAGCTTCTGGAAAAGCAGAAAGAAGGCAAGAAGCGGATGCGTCAGGTCGGCAACGTGGAAATCCCGCAGAAGGCTTTTATGAGCGTCTTAAAGCTGGATGAGAACTGAGCCTATGACACCGAAAAAAGATCTGGAATTATATCTGCACATTCCGTTCTGCAGGCAAAAATGCCGCTACTGTGATTTTTTGTCGGCACCGCTGGCAGCAGACAGTTCTACAGCGGATGGTTACGTTCCGGAAGCATACGTGGATGCCCTCCTTTCACAGATCATGCAGGAGAGTCAGTTTTATCAAGAGCGCAGAGTCACTACGATTTTCTGGGGCGG
>ERZ1026856.540-NODE-540-length-22642-cov-11.672953_pt1 | contig 22642 bp, 15 predicted proteins | sample MGYA00380158_ERZ1026856 | MGnify/ENA primary metagenome ERZ1026856 (study PRJEB33269, sample SAMEA4719794) | human gut metagenome | biome: human-associated habitat; feature: organic feature; material: feces | place: Cameroon | collected 2013-10 ...
GGAGTGGTACACTTTTTAATTAGAAAGTGGTACACTTTTAAATTAGTATATACAGACGAAGCCGCTAAAACATATACCTATCTTGTTCCAAGTCAATTCTCAACATTTTCATACGCATCATTCCTCAATGTAGCCAATAATCGCCTCTTCAATAAAGAGGAAGTAACCCCACAGGACATAGAAGAACTTACCGGCCTTGCATTCAAGAGCCGCTATTGGAAACAGGGAACCTCTTTAAAGGGTAAAGATAGCGAACTGTTTATCTATGTTCTTAAATGTATCATGTCTGATATCCTGGGACTCACGCTCGATGTTGATGTGGAGTCCTTTTCCAAACAGGCTAAGCAGGTTGAACTTATTGCAGCCACTCCAAAAGAGGTTAATCTTACAGAAAAGGAGCTATCTACCCAAAAGTTGAGTGTTGCAAAAGCAGTGGAAATTGTACTCAGCAGATGCTCTCTTCCGCTTGAAAGAGACCAACTCCTCTTGGAAGTTCAGGAATTAAGACCTTCTACAAGAGAAGATACCTTCACTACCATGCTTTCGAAGCTGCATAAGGACGATGTTATCAACTTCTTCGAAGGTGGTTTAATTGGTGCCAAAGGAAAACGATATGGAAGGGGCTATAAAAAAGTTGATCGTTTTAAGAAAAAAAAGTAAACAATATAAAATAACAGCGGTTTCCCATTAAGGAAAAACCGCTGTTGTCTTTTACGGAACAATTAAAATCGCACTACTCATCACAAGCGATACGATTTGAGAATCACAAAAAAATCAACCGAATATATTGTGAGTCGGTTCAAACTTTTTAAAAAAAACATCTGTTACTTATGCAGTTCTCACGAATGACACAATAGTACTAACAATTGAATAATAATTTAAAAACTTGTCTAAATATGTAGTTGGCAAACATACAAAATCGCCATTGATATGGATTCTTCGTCCAACCTTACTAGCTGAAAATTTCCTCCATGTTCAAAATTCAAGAAATCCACTACCGACCACCATTTCTCAATGTCCCCTTTGGAAACATTCAAGTCCTGGGCACATATCTGCTTATCTGTGGAACATGGATTCTGATAACGCCAGAGAGTCACATGAAGTGCGGGCTTCGACGAATATAGCTCATCCAAGAACTCGCTGTTCTCACACCATTGATGAAACATAGAAGTATCTGCTGCAGTTGAATTCTCATTCTTACTGACTACAGTGTCCAAGAATAGTCCATTATATTCATCTAAAAAATCCTTGGCAGATTCTTCATCTTCACAGCTTCCATTCTCCTGACACCACTTCTTGAAGCGGTTAATCATACCTATTGAATGATGTTCAATATATTGGAGAGCAGAGATTGAATCCTGCTCATACCAATCGAGAAGCTGATGCTCCTCTTGAAATCCACTTAGTATCATACCTGTTATCCTTTAAAAATGAATACTAGCGATGGAATGCAGCTCTCTTTACCTGCTTCACTTTCTCAGCCATGGCATCCAACATGTCCTGAGTATAGTCTTCTTCCTTCACATAGGAAAAATGCCCATCATTCACCCAACAACCGCTGATGCCAAAGCTGTAAAGAGGAAATTCGTCTCCAGTGAATTCTTTCTGCCACTGTTCTTTATCTCCGTCCACCACACGAATACCTATATCCTGCATCAGGTCAATTCCCAACGAAATGGGTTTGTCCCCCTGAATCAGACAAAGGACATCACCTTCTTTAAGCTGCTCCAGATCAGAGACTTCCATATCCAATTGTCTGCCTAGAACACGCATGTTATGCAGTATTACATAGGCTGGCATGGAAATAATCTGCTGAGTAGCATAATCCAATTGGTAATACGCATTTTTTTCAGCTGAATATAGGGCTCTTCCGTTTTTGAGAGCCTGTTGCTGCTGTAATTCAAACTCTTCCAGCAATTTGCTTTTCCAGCAGGACATGAAGATGACATCAATGCCATCTTCTGTCCTCACTAGAGAAAGTCTTGCGAGAGAGTTATTACTATTTCCATTCTCATCTACATTGCAAATAGGCAGAAGTGGAGTTCGTTGCCCAGAGAGCAACTGCTCCAATACCTTCTGTGGAAGGTCATCTACCATTTCTTGCGAGAGTCCAAATGAAGCTAGAAGCTCATAAGGAATCTCATTATCCTGAAATCTTTCTACCTTAGTCATACCTTATCTAAATTTTTCGGCAAAGGTAATGCTAAAAAATGAATTTTACCGCCTCTGCATAATTAAACGTTATTTTTAACATATTTATGATAGTATATTAACAATATAGCTACTATTGTGTTAAAAAATAACTTCAATTCATTTTCTACCTATAAATTCAATCTTTCCATTTACCTTTGCACCCTGTATTATATAAATAAGGTAGAAATGATAAAAAAATTGAAATGGATGATAGCAAGCTTGCTCTGTCTGCCCATAAATGTTCTGGCACAAGGTTACGCTGAAGCCGCGAACTATTGGATAGACAAGTACCAAAGTGTCAGCTATCCCTTAAAGAGCATTCAAATCTGCTCAACATACGGAATAAGGTCTGACCCGTTCACTGGGGAAAAAAGGAATCATCAAGGCATTGACCTGGTTGCCAAATATGAAGAGGTATATGCCATGTTTGATGGTTTTATCAAAACAGTGGGTTATAATCCTAACGCAGGACATTACATCACCTTGCAGGTAGGCAACTATACATTGAGTTATTGTCATCTCTCAGAAATCTGGGTAAAGGAACAGGAAACGGTATATGCTGGTGATGCTTTGGGAAAAACTGGTGCATCCGGAAGGACTACCGGTCCTCATTTGCATCTTACATGCCGCCTCCTGGGAAAAATAGAGAATCCCTACCTGCTTCTGACTTTTGTAAGGGACACCCAACAAAGAGCAGTAGAAGCTTTAGGACTGAACAAAGACGAAAAATTAAGTCCGGCGGAATTCTTGAAGAGATATGCCCCACAAGCCATGAACCAGCAACGTAAATATGGCATCCCCTCTTCGGTTATCTTAGCCCAGATGGCCTTTGAAAGTGGTTGGGGAACAAGCAAGCTAGCCAAGGAAGGAAATAACTTCTTTGGCATCAAGGCTAGCAAGAGGTGGCTGGAAAAAGGACTACCCTATAGTCTGCATAATGATGATAAGCCAAGTGAGAAATTCTGTAACTTCTCTTCTGTAGAAGAAAGTATGGAATATCATTCCAGGCTTTTGATGGGTGAACGCTATCAGAGATGCCATAAATATGATCCCACTGACCATCATAATTGGCTTAGGGGGATTAAGGCTGCCGGATATGCTACAAATATTCATTATGTCAGATGCTGTGAGAGGATTATCAGCCGATACAAGCTTTTCCTCTACGATCATCTTGCTGAAAAGATGTGATTCTGCTCAACTACACATTATAATATATATAACATAAAGTATTAAATATAAGAACATGAAAAGATTGAAACTATTATTCCTCGGACTTTGCCTGGCAGTGATTTCAGTACAGGCCCAAGTCGTCTTCTCGGAGGACGAGAAGAACTTTGTGGTATCACAAGTGACTACACCCATACAGTATGCAGCGACCCACTTTACTACCAATCATGATGCATCAAGTCTAAAATTCAGGCCATCTGGCATTCTGGACAACTGGTTTGTCTCTACACGAACTGGAGCTGCCGCTTTTGCAGGTTCTCCATCGGGATGCGGTGATTTCTTTGACAGAGTAATTCCCAACTTAGAAATCACTGTGGGCAAATGGCATACTCCATACTTTGGTACCCGTATTGCCTTTGATGGATTCAAGTTCAAGACAGCTAACCTCCACAAGGAAAGATACGAGAACTATCACTTGGATCTGATGCTCAATATATCATCCTTTTATCATAAGGATTATGAGAAAATGCCAAAATGGAACTTTGTGCCTTACATGGGAGCTGGTGTCATCCACAATTCACTCCTCCGCAAGACAGAGTTTGCTCTGAACTATGGTATGCTATGCAGCTATAGAATAGCTGACAGATTAAGTTTGTCCGCAGAGATTGGTGCTATGGCCACTGCTCAGAAATTCGATGGCCAGGGTACAGGAAGTTCTCTTAAGGATAACCTGTTTCATGCCAACTTGGGACTTACAATAGATATAGGAAAGCAAGGATGGAAGAAAAAATCATTAAAAACGGTACCTTACTATCATTGCAATGTGCCAACAGAGGTATCTTTCTATCCTAAGAACAACTATCGAGGCCTCAATGAACTGAGAGAAAGAATAAAGAGCGTAATGGGTTCAGGTGATGTCATACTTGGTAAGAATATCGACGTTCCTATCTTGTTCTTTTTCAAAATCAACAGTACTGATTTCGTTGATAATCAACAGAAAATAGAACTATCAGAGATTGCAGCTGCAGTAAAGGAATATCATCTCAAAGTAAAAGTCATTGGTGCAGCAGATAGTCGCACAGGCAGTAAAGAGTATAACAGAAAGTTGAGTATCAAAAGAGCTAAGTATATAGCGAAGCTGCTGATTGAAGCTGGTGTACAAAAGGAAAAGCTACAAGGTGTGAGCCATGGAGGCATTGATATATATAAGCCATATACGGCCAATCGCCATACATGTGTCATTCTATCCAAAGATAATTCATCACAGGAAAATAAATAAGATATGACTCTACTCAGAAAAAAATCCAATTTAGGGAGCTATGATATCGCTCCCCAGCTACAAGCTACCCTGAATGCCAATGGCATGCAAGCACATCTCTCTCAAACTCCGTCTGGTGAGATGCAGCTTATAACCCTTGCACACAACTCCTCAACCCCAAGATACTACACCTTGACACAAAGTCAGGTTGAGAATCTCAGATTAGGAGGAACTAATTCATTTAACAGAAAGGCATACGAGACGTTCACATCCATCGTGAAGAACGATTATTATATGCCCAATGCATGGGTAACGGCCAAGAATGCCAATTCCCCTGTGAATATGGGACAATGGGGGCATACCATCATGGATGGAGAATATGGTTATAGAGAACCCAAGTTTCATCCTTTCGTTGGAGCAAGATATGGAAAATTCAATTCCTTCATGGATAGACTTTCATTGCTTCCGCAAAGAGGCTACCATGTACGACGAATCGAAGGAAGACCTTTTTTCGCTTCTTCTGCACCGGTTGTAGTTGACCGTCCGGATGGAAGGCTGAAACCTGGAGAGCTTAAAAGTGGAGCATACGGCTTTTATGATAAAGGCACACAGGTTGCCGACCCTCTTCATAACTTGGAGATTCATTCTAAGCCCAAAATGCTGGCTCGTCCACAAGGACAGGCAGAACCTTTGGACAAAGCCATGGGATTCTCTCTTTATGCAACACCAGAACTTTTCCAGCATATACTCGCTTCCCATGGAGTCGTCATTGATGATAAGAACAAGACATTGACCATCAAGTCTTCTTCTGTCAACAAGAATCTTCAATACAACCTTTCCAATGAAGAACTCTCTAAACTCATGGCAGAGAATTTCAAGGATACAGGCAAGCAAGGTAACAAAGGCAAAAATGTGGTGTCTATAGACGAGCGCCTCTCTATAATCAATAAGGTAATTGAAAATGACTTTGCCGACAAAATCACTCGGCAGATGCTCAACTCCAAGGACTATGTTGATATCAAACTCAATCCTGAGGCAGAGAAGGAGATCTTTATCGCACAAGATGCAATGAATGCTCATCAAAAACATCTCGATATCATTACATTGGGACAACAGCGAACAGATTATCATACGGGTTATATTGACAGATGGAACTCCATAGGTGTCGTTGATGGCCGAATGCTTTCAGAGGATAAAGGCTTCTATCTTCCTGTCAAGGATGGCAGAAGAGTAAGCGTTGGAGAAATCCAAGCCTACCCTACTCACGATGGAGAGAAGACTTCGTTCAGAATGACAGCAGTCATCAATAATGAGGTGATGAGTTATGAGATTTCCAAGGAAGACTATATCAAATTCATCAACTACGATGATGAGCATCGCCTGGAACTCTTTGACAAGGTGTTTGATGAGGTGAAGATAAAAGACGCCAGCAATGGCAAGAATGAAGACCATATTCTATCGGGGAATCTGGAAACGGCTAAAGGTGTAGTTAGCATGCAGGGTAACTACAGTTTGACAAGTGACAACACCAAGGCACTCATTACCTCTGCCATGGTATGGAAGGATCAAATCTCTGGCAACTATCTCTTGAATCTGCGCGATTCCAGCGATGTGGGCATGTGGGCTTTCAAGATTTCCGAGAAACAGTATCAGGACTTCAGCAATGCTACTGACGACGAGAGAGCCAAGATGCTTACCCAACTTATACCTATAACGGATGATAAGGGCAATAAACTGACTGTGGTTAAGGAACTCGAGCTTCCACAATCTCATGCAGAGCAGAACTTGAACTCCGGTTATAGCAATGAGCGAATAGCCAACCTACTCAAACAAAGAGGCCTTTCTGTGGATTCCTTATCTCAGGAGGACATCAAAAAGCTCATCCTTTCTGAGAGCAAGTCACTGGGAGACATCTCTCTTTCTGACCTTCAGAGAGAAACCAAGCTAACTCTCCTCGGTGATGCCAAGGTAAATGGTGAAGGACTTGAAAATCTCAAATCAAGCAAGGAGTGGAGAAGAAGTGGTGAACATGGAAGAGCCACTGAAGTCAGTGACATTGCCGTGGAACGTCTCAAAGATGCTGACGGAAAGGTAATTGAGGGTAAATACAAGATGTCCGCTGTCATTGATGGCAATGTGTTCTCGCATGAGATTACCCAAAAGGAATATGATAAGTTCCTGGCGGTAAATGATATGCAACGCATGAAGCTCTTTGACAAAATCTTCCCAGAAGTAAAGATGTGTACAAAGGAAGGACATGGATTCAACTTGGGTGCAGCGATTTTGGCGGCAATGACAACTGGATTGGACGTAGCAGCCAGCCTGTCAAGACCAGCCATGCCACGTCCTGACATTTACGAGCATAAAGGTGTCTATTTCAAGCCTGGGGTAGTTTCCCCTGCAGAAGTGGCAGCTGCCCAATTTGAGAATTTCAATCACGAAGCGGCCATGTCACGTGGAGAAGGAAGGGGAATGGGCATATAGCCCATCTCCCCAAAATCAAGTAAAAGTAGTACTATTCATCAATATCATATGTATAACTTCGAAACAAATGCCTACCCCAAGGTGGAACTGCGTCCATGCTGTCGATACATAATGCTCACTAACCTGCTCTTCATACCATTCATATTGGGATTCATATGGATGGGGCAACATATCACTAAACTTGAGCATTGGATTTTCTATTCCTTTGCCATCTTTGGGATATTACTGTCTGTGCTGGCTACCCTGTCCCAACTGGTGACAAGTTACACAATAACTTCAGAGCAGATAATTATCAGAAAGGGGTTAGTGGCAAGGACAACTCACTATATTGAACTCTATCGTGTAGTGGATTATGAGCAACGTCAAAACCTTCTACAGCTATTGGTCGGTATCAAAACGGTCATCATCCTTAGCCGAGACCGAACCAATGGCTGTCTCAAACTGGTGGGAATCAAGGCAAGCAAGGATATTGTCGGAGAAATCCGGCGCAGAGTTGAGTTTAATAAAAGGAAAAAGGGAATTTATGAAATTACAAATTAAGAAAAAGCTGCTTTTGGCAGGAATATTCATCTTCTCCATCTGCATCAAAGGGCATAGCCAAGGGGTAGTAACCTCCAATCCCCTGCAATATGCTGCCATACAGAATGGAGAAGCTAATGTAAGTGCTAAAATAAAAAGTCAAACAGACCATTTGGAGGAACTCTCAGGCGTACAGGGATCCATGGTAAAGGATGCCGCCACCATGAAAAAATGGGAAAAGCAGTATAATGCCTATCTCACAACAGCCAAGGGCTACGCTGAGAAAATAGCTGCAGCAGCAACCCTGTATCAAGATGGCATGCAGACACTCACCTATTTGTGGGAGATAGACCAGGCTAGAAAAATCAATCCGGAAGGCGTATTCGCCTCCATGAGCATGAACAATCTCTACATGGAAACCGCAGCAGAGTTCACGAAAGCCTACCGCATCTTAAATAAGGTCATCAAAGCAGGCGGTAAAGAGAGTATGCTCAATGGTGCTGAGCGTACTATGCTCCTATGGCAACTGAGCGAGGAACTGGAAGTGTTGAACAAAAAACTTCGCAACCTTGCTCTTAGTGTCTGTATCTACAATTTTGAGGACGTATGGAACAGAGCCATAGCCGGAAAAATTGAGAAAACCAATGGTATGATAGCATCAGATGCCATCAGGCGACATGGCAAGGCCATGAAGCAAGTGGCCAGATTCTATCTGGCATGAGACAAGAACACAAACCATGGTTCCAATAAAATGCATGGGCAAATGAATAGATATATCTTGATTATGGGAGCTTTCCTGCTTCTTCATACACAGGCAAAGGCATGGGTTGGTGGAGACGTAATAAGAGCCGGTATGTTCTATACTTATGCAAAACAGGCAAAGCAAACGCTCATAGCTCAGGACGCTGCCATGACTCTTAACCTGTCGGGGCATAAATTCCTGAGAGAAGAGGTGGAGGAAATCACTGATTTTCAAAAGCAGTTCAATTCTTATCTGGATAGCTTTGGTGACATTCTAAGTATTGCAGCCGAGACTTATGGCATCTATTATGAGGTGGATCAGGCGTTCAAGAACATCAAGCAGCTGAAAGCCACCTCATCCGATTGTCCTGCTAATCTCATAGCCGTAGCAGTGTCAGAAAGGAAGAACAACATTTATACGGAGGTGGTCGAGACGGGCATGCAAGTGGCAACAGACATCAAACATCTTGTTCCTTTGAATAAAGACAAGGACAAGAATGCGAAGATGACCGTCAAGGAAAGAATCGAGTGCATGAGCAGTGTCAGAAGAAGTCTTCGTGCTCTGAACTATAAGATGAGAAAGATGAACAGACTTATCTCCTACACCACGCTCATGGATTCCTGGTATGAACTCAGGGGCAATCCCAGGAAAACCAGAAGCATGACAGAAATAGTCACATCATGCCAGGAACGTTGGAAACAAAAGGCCAATAGTGTAAAATGTAACAAGTAAATACAACAATGGAAGAATCAAAAGAATTACAAGGAACCTATACCCTGTTTAGGGCTGTCATCTATGTGACTTTGCTCCTGGAGTTCTTCATGTATGCCTTCAATCCCGAAGATTTGGATTTCTTGGGAGGCATCATAACAGGATTGCATCGCCAACTTCAGCACCTGTCTGTATATCAGTTCCTGCCCTATAGTAAGCTGGTGACCCTCATCATGGTCATTATTACCTGCATTGGCACAAAAAATAAGAAGCAGATTGAGTATGATGCCAAGAAAATGGTTATCTGGCCTATATCCTCAGGCCTTCTGATGGTCTTGCTGTCTGTTGGTTTCTACTATTGGGACTGGCACTTCAAGATAGGCATACTTAGTGGTAACATTTGGTTATATATGCTAATGTCGATTGCCGGAACGGTATTGACACAGGTAGCACTGGACAATATATCCAAATACTTCAGAAGCGGCATGCTCAAAGACCGATTCAACTTGGAGAATGAGAGTTTCGAGCAATCCACAGAGTGTGTCAGTAATCCTTATTCCGTGAACATACCGATGCGCTTCTACTATCAGGGCAAATTCCGTCATGGCTGGATCAACATCATCAATCCTTTCAGAGGTACATGGGTAGTGGGAACTCCTGGCTCCGGTAAAACCTTCTCTGTTATAGAACCTTATATTAGGCAGCATTCCAGTAAAGGCTTCTCTATGGTGGTGTACGATTATAAATTTCCGACCCTGGCCACCAAGCTCTACTACCATTATAGAAAGAATAAGGAACAGAAGAAAATCCCGGAAGGCTGTAAATTCCGTATCATTAACTTCGTAAACGTAGAATACAGCTGTAGAGTAAATCCTATCCAGCAAAAGTATATAGGCAATCTGGCAGCTGCTCAGGAAACGGCAGAAACCCTCATTGAATCCCTCCAGAAAGGTCAAAAGGGCTCAGGTGGTGGTAGCGACCAGTTCTTCCAGACATCAGCCACCAACTTCCTGGCCGCATGTATCTATTTCTTTGTCAACTACGGCAAGAAACCATACGATGAATACGGTCATGAACTGGATGCAGAGTATTGCGAAGACCCAGAGACCCACCATAAACGACTCACAGGACGAGTGTATGCCAAAGGCTGCCTGGGACAGATGGATAAACTGGTGGAGCCGGCTTACTGGAAAGGCCAATACTCAGACATGCCTCACGTACTATCCTTCTTGAACCACTCCTATGAGGAGATTTTCGAGGTTCTGGTCACTGACCCCGAAGTGTATCCTCTTCTTGGACCATTCAAGACAGCTTTCGATAACAAGGCTATGGAACAGCTGGAAGGTATGATAGGTACACTCCGAGTTCAGACATCGCGCCTTGCCACCAAGGAAGCCTATTGGGTGTTCAGTGGAGATGACTTCGACCTGAAGGTTTCAGATCCGAAGAATTCAAGCTATCTGCTTATCGCCAACGACCCAGAAATGGAGAGTATCATCGGAGCACTGAATGCTTTGATTCTCAATCGTCTGGTAACCCGAGTGAATAGTGGTCAAGGCAAAAACGTCCCTGTGAGTATCATCGTGGATGAGCTGCCGACGCTCTACTTTCATAAGATTGACAGACTTATCGGTACGGCCCGAAGTAATAAGGTAGCCGTCACACTCGGTTTTCAGGAGCTACCTCAGCTTGAAGCTGACTATGGCAAGGTGGGTAAGGATAAGATTATCACTACCGTGGGCAATGTCATCAGTGGTTCCGCCAGAAGCAAGGATACCTTAGACTGGCTATCTGGAGACATCTTCGGAAAGGTTGTCCAACTCAAGAAAGGTATCACGATTGATAGAGACCGTACTTCCATCAATCTCAATGAAAACATGGACAGTTTGGTACCTGCCTCAAAAATCAGCGATATGGCATCCGGTTGGATCTGCGGACAGACTGCTAGAGATTTCACCGTAACCAAGACCGGCAAGAACGGCTCTATGAATATCCAGGAGGCCGAGGAGTTCAAAACCTCCAAGTTCTTCTGTAAGACGAACTTCAACATGGACGAAATCAAGGCAGAAGAAGAGGATTATAAGAACTACCCTCTTCCTATATATTACAACTTCAAGTCCACGGATGCCAAGGAAAGAATTCTCTACAATAACTTCAATCGCATTGACCAGGAGGTAAAGGATATGATCAAGAAGATACAAACAGAATTTGGCAAATCTGAGAAAAAGGAATCTTCTCCTACTAAATAACAACGAATATGGAACTACGAAAGCTGCTATCAATTTTTGAATTAGCTACTCAGAAGAGGAAAAAGCTTACGATCGCAATACGTCTATGGAAACGATTAAGCTCATATTGAAGTTAGACTTAGAGATTTCGATGAACTGAACTTAACGAAACAGAATTTAAAGAGCGAGATTTGGGATTCCACAACCCCAACCTCGCTTTTTTTAATTGATGGACCATAATGATAGGCAATGTCTCTACAAAAAATGATTGCATCAAAAATAATATCAATGTTAAAACTTCGTTATTATAGAAAAGTGTTATAGATTTTAATATGTAGAATTATTTTCTAAGAAAAAAAATGATATGAAGATAAGACATGCAACAATTAGCAAAACGGGCAGAAGGAGAAACAACGAGGATGCCTTCAGGGTCATTGATCTGCCTGATAATAATCGGTTCATGGGTATTGTCTGCGATGGTATGGGTGGCCATTCTTTTGGAGAAATAGCCAGTGAAACAGTTTGCAATACCATTGCTGATTTTTGGATGAAGCATATCTGTATGCAAGATAGCGATTCAAAGGTAAAACTCGCCTGCAAGAAAGCAAGTTGCGCCATTAATCAGAAGGCTTACGAACTTCATCATGCAGAAATGGGTACTACTATGGTCATGGCAAGCATTGAGAATGACGTGGCAACCATTGCGCATATTGGAGATAGCCGTTGTTATATCAAAAGTCCCAAAGAAGGACTACTCTATCAGACAAAAGACCATATCCGTCATGATTGTGGAATGGAAACAATTGCCAAGTGCTTCTTCTCTTACCGCCCAGAAGTGGCTGTACCAGATATTCAGCAAATCAAGCTGAAGATGGGCGACAGATTATTACTATGCTCCGATGGACTTTACAAAAGTATCGGCACCGACATCTTGCTAGCCAAGATGATGGATGACAAATCACCGGAAGAAATACTTACCGCATACGACCTCATTTGTGAGAAATATGGTGATGACAACTACACGGCAATCTTGATTGAATGTATCTAATTGAAGGGAATGGATTATGAGGAATCGTTATATATTATTTGTTTTAGGAATGGTAATGGTATTTGTAACTTCTTGTCATCGGGAGGGTATAAGTATTACCTATTTCAAGCAACTGCAAAGTGTATCCGGTAACGATATCATGGAAGACTCCCTGATACTGCCTAGTGGTTGTATCGAATATGACACTGTTCGATTCTCTGATGGTTCGTATGCCGTTCATCGATTAAAGAATGGACCACAGAACAGGCTAGCGGAGTTCTTTGACCAGAAAGGACGCACGATTGCGACGATAGCAAGAGCATCAGAGTGTTATGCACAAACTCTTGTATATGGTTATGATCATGAAGGGCGGTTATCCCATCTCATCGAATACAAAAGTGAAATATTTGATGGCTTGGATCCTGATAGTGCAAGTTTTGAAAGAACCCAAGAAGGATATCTTGGATTCCGACAGATGATAGCAAATATTGATTACCAACATCCGGACACAGCACAATACCTTCAGACAAACATCGAATATGATACGGAAGGCCATGCTGTAAAAGCTTACAGGGTATATGGTAAAGACAGCATTGTTGCGCCACCTGGATATAAGTTAACTGTGGCCGTAAAACCTTGTCTCAGCTTTTGGCAAAGTGATTTGCATGGTGGCTTTTACATATTCCATGTAACAATGGAACCAAAAAGAAAGGATTTACCGAGGTATCAAGTTTGCCGATTTGCTGATTATATGCCATCAATGGAGTCAGAATACAGAAATGGATACATAGTCAAAACCGTATGGCATCATGATTCATATACGGACGCAAAAGACAAAGACCTGACCTTCATTCCTATAAGAAATGGAGAGATGAATGTCTATTCAATTACGTGGGATGATGGTAGCATACATCAACGAGCCTACAAAAAAGGTCTGCTGGCATATGAACAGGTAATTAGCAAGTATGGTACAGTATTGAAAAAGAAATCATATTCTTTTGTCTCTGGCAACAAAGCAAAAGTTGTGGATGAAGTAATTGACTACAAAACAAAGACTTTGAAACTACAAGACGTTTCCGTAATAGATGTTCCTAACATGGAAAAGTATCATGAGGACATGCATGTTGTCAATGAATATTTCCGATGGGAGAATTATTACTACAAATGATTTTGTTGTAATAGACCGCTAACAGCAAAGAGTTTAACGGATAGAAAGACCTTCTATTATTTGCAGAATGATGGCTAGAATTGATACTCTAGTCATCATTTTGCATTTAGGGTATCATTTGCTTAACTGAATTTCCACAAGTTACTGCGATTAAGGAGAGGAAAACAGAGAAGTTCCACCCTACTCAACGGCAACATTTTGACCAAAAGCAATATCAAATAACATACAAACAACCATGATGTCCAATTAAATTCTTGAAGAATCATCTTTTTGTCCCCCTATAATTCCATTGTATCAGTTATTTTTATTACCTTTGCACAAAAAATCGATGAAAACAATCATTATCTGGAATCAATCCGATTTCAAGTAAAAAAATATAAATAGAATTAGCAATGATAGATATGCCCATGTACATTCCAATAGTAATCGGATTAGCAGCTTTCATCATGATGGCTGTAGCTTTCTTCATCCTTGCCAGAAGAAGACTCCAGATTATCGTGAAGGCCAAAGACGAATCCATCCCAGAACTTCTTTACGGTTACCTCGATGGGAAGCGACAATTTACCGGTGATATTGACAAGACAAAACAAAATCTTGATGATATAGAATGTCTGATATAGAACATGTATGCTCATTCATTCATCATTCATGAAGACGAAGAAGAATTGGTAGAGCAGCTTAAACCTCTGTACAAGGAACTTAACTCCCTTAAAAAGAGAATGAATATCTTTTCCGTCAAAAATGAAAGGATAATTCGCATGATCTGCCAATATGAGCAAATCGACAAATCAGTTAAGTGTCACAATGAACAATTTGAAAATGAGGTAATCGATTCTACTAAAGATTTCTTCGACCATGTTCTCAAATACCCTTTGGACATGCAGCAAAGAAAGGCAATCATTACAGAAGAGAATAACTGCCTGATTATCAGTAGTGCAGGAAGTGGAAAGACCTCCTCTATTGTGGGAAAGGTGAAATATCTAACCCAGATTAAGCACATTGACCCTCACAAAATATTGCTCATCAGTTACACCAACAAGGCTGCATCGGAATTAACAGAAAGAATGGATATCAAAGGGCTTAGAGGCTATACATTCCATAAATTGGCACTAGACATTATATCCAAGGAGCGAAAAGAGAAGCCTAGTATTTGCGACAATACCGATTCTCTGTTTGTGTCTATCTTTCATCAGCTTTTAGGCGAAGAAAAATTCAAAAAAGCCCTTTTGGTATATTTCATTGACTACCAGACAGTAGATTCAGTATTGGAGGAACGATTGGAGTTAAAGCGTCAGCAACTTTCAGCTCTTAAAAGTGGAAAAATCAAGGCCTTGTTTCCCGACATGGATGGCCATCCCGTGTATGTGAGAAGCGAGCAGGAAAAGAAACTATGCTTTGTTCTTACCTCCTTAGGAGTCAAATTCCGATATGAGGAACCCTATGAGCATCCGGTTATGGATGAGTATCATTGTCAATATAGGCCTGATTTCAGCATTCACTTTGAGAAAGACGGCAAGAAGGGAAGAGTATATCTCGAGAATTTCGGTATTGACGAGCACGGCATGGTACCAATGTGGTTCGCGGAGGATAAAAACATGACATATGAAGAATGCAACAAACAATATGGAGATGGTATCACCTGGAAAAGAGAAACTCATGAAAAGTTTGGTACAACTCTCATAGAAACGACAAGTGCAGACTTCCATTATTTCGATATGGTTGAAAAGGTAAAAGAACTTTTTGACCAAGAAGGTGTACCATATACCCAACTATCAGACGAACAACTCTATGACATGGTCTTGCCTAAAAACAGCAAGGAAGAAAAGGTCTTCATACGCCTGGCAGTTACCTTCATTACTCTGATGAAAACCAACTGCAAGAGCTTCTCTGAAATCAAAGACCTTGCCCAGAAGGAAGGCGATGAGCGAAGCCTTTTCATTCTTGACAATATCCTTCAGCCTGTGTATGAGAAATATGTGGAATACATGGAGAAGAGCCAACAGAAGGACTTCACGGACATCATCCTTGAAGCCACGGAGATTTGTGAAGGCTGGGAGCAAACTCCATATGAGTATATCATCGTGGACGAGTTCCAGGATATATTCATGGACAGATGCAGATTCCTGCAGGCTCTAAGAAAGGGTTCTCCAAAAGCCAAGCTCTTCTGTGTGGGTGATGACTGGCAATCCATCTACAGATTCTCTGGAAGCAATCTTTCCCTGTTTACTGATTTTGAGAGCTATTTCGGATATACTGATAAGAAAAAGATAGAGACCACCTATCGATTCGGCAATCCGCTGGTTGGTTTTTCATCTGGATTCATTCAGCGAAATCCGATCCAATTCAAAAAGAATATCTCTCCATATAACCCTGCATGCCAGACGGATATGCTGTTCTATGAATATGACAGGTATAATTACGCGTCAACTATCAACAGTCTCGTGGCCAGCGTTCCGAGTGACAAGACCATCTACCTGTTGGGTAGATATTCATTTGATGATTATTATCTGTCGTACGCATTCAAAAGCGTCAAAAGAGGCAACAAGTTCTTCTATATCATTAATGGAAGAGAAATAGAGTTCCTGACGGTGCATAAGTCAAAAGGACTAGAAGCCGATTATGTCATCTTGCTCCAATGCAACAAGGATACCTTTGGCTTTCCGGCACTCATGAGCGATGACCCTGTACTGAATCTCATTCTCGACAAGGGAGACAAATTCCCTTATGGAGAAGAACGCCGCTTATTCTATGTGGCCATCACGAGAGCAAAGAGAAGAACATTCATCATGTACCATAAGAGCGTACCTTCTGTTTTTGTAACAGAATTCCTCCATCCGGAAAGACTGCACGTGAACTATAGTCCTCACAAAAATGCCAACAAACGATGGGGCAAGAAGGGCGATGCGTATCTGATGCAATTATATACTGAAGGAAAGAGCATCAAGCAAATCTCACAACTCATGGGACGTAGCCAAACTTCCATCATCATGCGATTACAAAAACTGGGTGCAAAGTGCTAACCCTTGAAAAAGCTGAAAGTTGCGGACTTGATAGTCAAGTCTGCAACTTTCTTTTTGTCATCCACCTTTTACCTTAATCCCTTTGATGTCTTAATTCTTCTTACCCCAATATGACTTGCGGTTCCTTGTACTGTTGTAGTTGCTGAGTCCGGAATATACAATAGTATATTTTCTAGGATTGGATTCCCAATCGCATTCTCTCTGCAAATACATAGGTATGCCATCTATGTAGAGAATGGCATTTACCTTGTCGTAGGACCACTTGCCACCAGCATGGAAACCGGCAGTAATCTTATGACCACTACCCAGTGTCATACTCTCAGAACTGCACTGCTGACCAAAATTATACTCCAGGGTGATATTCTCCCAGGTTCCCTTCAATTCACTTTCGAGAATGGTAAGCTGTGGCACATCACCATATCTCTCAGGCATAATGACAGGCCAGCCATCCTGTGTCCATCGAATGGAACGTACTTGTCCCATCATAAGTGCGTTTGAATAGGGATTGCCATTTACTCCTGCCGGCAAACGACCTTGTGATGAGAAATACCAGTTGCCTTCTCCATCATCAAAAACAGCACAATGAGAGATTCCTACCCAACCCGGACTGTTGTTGAACTTGTACGGATGTGTAAGAATCGGAAAAGCTTCACCACCCTTGTTGGTACAGTCTCTGCCATCCTTGCCATAGTAAGGGCCTTCTATATTCTTGGCTCTCAGCACACGAGTGTTGTATGCCACAGAAAGTTCATCGTAGGCCATGAAGAGATAATAGTAGCCATTGTGATATATGATCTCTGGAGCTTCAGAAGCCTGCCAGCGACTATTGATATTACGAGTATAGATACGTTTGCCATACTTGCTGATGTCTCCCCATGGGTCACCGATATTCTCATAAGGCATACCAGTATCCGGGTTCAGGCGCATAGCAACAATACCAGAATGCCATGAACCATAGATGAGGTAATGCTTGCCATCAGGGCAGATGATATATGACGGATCGATGGCATTGTACTTGAAATATGCATTCCAGTCACCTTGTCCGTTTCTTCCCCAGTTGAACCCACGGTCGGTGGAAGAGCAAGCCACCATTCCCTTGTCTGTCCATTGGTTGCTTGCAGGATCAGAAGTTTCCATCATGCCGATGAAAGCTCTTTCAGTCCAGGTATTGTCAAAATTGGCAGCATCAGCATATAAGCCATTGCCGATGTAATTGTCAACCACAATGCAATAGTACATGCGGTACAAGCCATTTCTCACCTTGCGAGCACATGGCGCCCAAAATCCATAACGAAAATGCTTGATTGCAGGAAGACCCTCTTTTGCTCTATATTCATTCACCTTGGTTGCCATCCAGGAAGGCTGTCTTCTCATGGTGGAACCTACCCAGGTCCAGTTGATCAAGTCCTTGCTCTTACGGCAGAAGAAATGGCCATGTCCATCCAAACTGTTACCATAAGAGGCATCAGTCTGATACATGTAGTAGTAGCCGTCATCAGCCTTCATGACTGTAGGGTCATGCACGTTGGCTAAATTCCAACTACCACGTTGGTCCCAACCTGCCATTGATGCATAATCATCAACATAAGAAGGAGGTGTGTAAGTACTAAGGCGACCTGAAGAAGCTCTTGTTGCCAACTCAGTTTCAACCTCTGCTGCAGGAGCCACTTGCTGCTCCAAGCTGTCGGTACAACCTGACATGATGCCAAGCAGCATGACAGCTGTCATTAAAACATTCTTTTTCATTGGTTACTTTCGGTTTATATTAAAATTGTAGTTGTTTATTCTCTTGCCAATCCGTAATCCAGCATTGACTTTTCAATGCCTTCCTTTGTCAGAAAATACGTTTGGTGATGGCAAAATTACGCCAAAAGAGGCTAAGTATGGTGGATTATGTGTAGAATTTTAGTGGATTATCTGATTCCTTTCAGAAAAAGTCTTTTTTGTACACTGAAAAATAACAGTTTACCCTATCAAGTATTTTTTTGTTTGCATCATTGAAAATGATATGGCTCCAACAGAAACAAAAAAGCCTCCGGGACAAGCATATCCCGAAGGCCATTATTCTATTTCTTCAATACCTTTTTCACATCTGTATGACCATCTGAGTAGGTGGTCTTCACGATGTTCAAAGTTACATATTACACAGCCAACATGTATCATCAAACCATCAAGTCCCTTGATGCATCTCCATTAAAAAGGCATTGGACCATTAGGAGCAGGAGGTAGTAAAGGAGGGAGATCACTATTGCCACCATCGGAATTGGCTGATTTCAATCCATCAAGAGAAACAAAAGAATCAGTTACATCCTTAATCAGACCGGTAGCAGCGTCTAATTTGACATAACAACGCCCCAGACCACCACATCTGTTCTTTTCTACGCTGATTTCCATGATACCATACAGTTCATTTCCCCTCCTATCCTGATATACATGAAAATACTCAGGGCGATGAAGCAATATCACCATGTCACTGTCTTCTTCAATGGTACCACTATCGCGCAAATCCGTTAATCTAGGACGCTTCTCTTCCATCTCTTCTCCATCAGTCTTGTGGCGACTCAACTGAGACAGAATGACAATAGGTACCTCCAATTCCTTGGCCAGTTCCTTCAATCGACGAGTAATGTAATTCAGATCGAGGTAACGGTTATCAGAAAAACCTTCCCTGGCATTCAGCAATTGAACGTAATCAATGAAGATGATATGTATGCCATGTTCCTCCTTGACCTGTCTGGCCACCTCACATAATCTGTCAATATGATTAATCTTCTTGGCCTCCAAGTAAATAGGAGCATCCTTCATGATTTCTGAATATTCATCAAAAATCTGCCATTCCTGCGGAACCATCTTTCCTGTAGCCAGGGCAGTAGTACTAACATTACAAACTATGGATATGAGCCTGTTGGTCCATGACGAATAGGTCCCCTCCAAAGAAAAGAAGAGCAGAGGATGACGCTGTTTGATGGCAAACTCGTTGACCAGATTGAGTGCAAAAGTAGTCTTTCCCATTCCACTCAACCCGCCAATCGTAACTAAAGTACCGGCATAAAAGTTGTTCAAGAGATCATCCAGTCCCTTGATACCACTCTTATACGGTTTAAAATTCCTGTAAGAAGCAGCATTCTGAACATCTTGCATCCCATGCTGCAACAATTCTGACAAGGATTTGATATTTTCTTCCATTCTAAATATTTTTAAATGACACCAAGCTATCACTTGCCAAAAAGAAACTTCACGATATCCCCCAGTCCAAAGGTGGTTCTTCGATATACCCTGTTGTAAAGGGACTTCTTGGGATTGGTCAGCAAGCCCATCCCTTTTCTTCCATAACCCGGTATGATTGCTCTCTTAATGGCACGCTTTGCTCTATCGGTGGTTCTGGCAGAGATGCTGCGCTTGATAGATGGTGTTCTAAATCCAAATTTCATAATCTTCCCCTCCTATTTGTTTCTTGATCGGCTACTGTTCATTCCATAAGAATAGGTTGAACGCTTCGCTGGTATTCTACCTTTGACCTTACCAGTTCGAGTTACCTGCCCATACTTGTCACGATAGGTAGCTATTCCCCCATTACCAGAGTGGCGATAAGTACTGGTTCCGGCATACTGACCATATTTATCCTTATATACCGTGGTAGTGGTAGGTGAGAACACACCCTTTGTTCTACTGGTAGAAGTTCCTGTTCTCTGACCATACCTATCCTTATTAACAGTAGTTGTCTTACCAAAAGCACCTTTTCTAGTTTCTGAAGTTCCAGTCACCAGACCATACTTGTCACGATAGGTAGTGGTAGCCTTCCCCCCACGTATCCTGGTTTCTGAACTTCCCTGATACTCTCCATATCTTCCCCTGACAGACTCCTTAAGCTTCTGAGCCTGCGTACCAAGGGATAATATCAGTAATATTAATAATGAAAAGCTCTGCTTCATATCTATACATTATTATATATATCACAAATTCAACTATGGGTTGAAAACAAACGCACAATCCAAACACTCCACTGTTCCATCCTCATACCACTGAAGATTGGGACTGCCACATTCCGGACAAATATTCTCTTCCATAAGCCATTTCTTTCATGTTAGCGGACAACAGTATCCGTTTTCTGCCTGTAAAAGTACAAAAAAATAAGATACTACGTCACAAATTTCTCAATTATTTGCCACAAAAGTACAAATTATCAGTGCATCCTATCTGCACAGCACCAAAAAAGCCACCAGTTTTCACTGATGGCTCACCGATTTAAGAAACAAAAATAATCAATTTACTACCCGTTGTATATCATACATGATGATTGTTCTAAACACGACAAACCTATCCTGTACCATACAAATAACGGTTATGAACCAGGTAGGGATGAAGCTATCAGAACTTCCTTGCCAGTTTCTTCACCAGTTTCTCTGCCTCTATCGGCTTATTGGTTGTAATGAAATCAACCTTCATTTCAATGAGCTTCCTGATAATATCATCATCATCCGAAGTCCATCCATTTACCTTCAAGCCCAATTCATGAGCTTCCTTAATCCACTCAGGATGCTTGAAGAGAACCTTGTAACTGTAATCAATACCCTGGTAGCCCAATTTCTTCACCTCATCAGGAGTAAAATTACCATTGACATAATATACTACTGCATCAGCATCCAACTGACGGACCAAGGCACAGGCTGCAGAGCTGAAGGAGATATACTCCACCTGCCTAGCCAATCCCATACGATTCACCATCTCCACCGTTTTGCGAGTAAGACGGTCTTCATCGCGCTGCAAAGGCTGACGCTTGATTTCAAGAATCAGCTGTATTTCAGGATGATTCTTCAACTCATTTAAATATTGCTCCAGCGTTGATACTTCTTCACCATTCTTCAGAAGCTGTGTCTTCAAATCAGCATACTTTGAATCAGCGATGACCAAATCCTTGATCTTCGGGTCATGGTTGACAATGATAACGCTGTCAGCAGTGATATGCACATCACATTCAGATCCGTAAACCCTGGCATCAGCAGCCTTGCGCAAAGAAGCTATTGAATTTTGGGCAGAACCTTTCGTATCCCAATATCCACGATGTGCTACAATCTGAGTCTTCACTATTGGATTTGAAATCAGAACAGTCTGCTCATATCTCTCTCCAAAACGATTGGTGAATACCACCGTGATACTCTTGGCATCAGAAGAAGGCAAGGCTCTGAACAGATGCCCGGTAACGGCAAGACCTTTCTTATGTCCTTTGCTTGCAGCATAAGCTTCATCTACATCTACAAACTTCTCCATCGCACCCATGGATTGTCCGTCCTGCAGCCATTCAACCTTGCAGCTAGGGTCCCAATCCCAGACATTTGCCACTACATATTGAGGCTGACTCAACATACCACCTTTACCGTAAACCCTCATCTGATAATCAATGCCATGACCAGTGGATTTATAATGCCATTTCAGCTGATTCCCATCCACATCCATCACCAGATAACCATTAGGCGCTCCACAGCGATTAACCTGACTCTTCCACCAGGCACCACAGGCAGCACCAATATTGTGTTCCAAAAGCTGAGCATCCATGACATTGTTCTGGAAATAATGAGTATGACCGGTCAGAACATGTACCTGATAATCCTTCAGGGCATCGGCCAACTCCGCTGCATTGCAAACATTGCCCTCACCCTCTATGCTGTTCCATACAGCCGCATGCATATTGAGGAAGACCAAAGAACCCTTCGGAACAAAACTCAAATCACGCTTCAGCCACTCCAAATCAGCATCCGTAATAGCCTCGATATACTTCTTGTGACCCACATAATTGATATTCTTCAACGTAACTACGTGTACCTTACCTATATTGTAGGAATAATTGGCAGGTCCGAAGAAACGGTGATAATATTGCTCACCATATACAGGAGTACCGAGCGTCATGTTATGCAAATCCTGATAACGCTTGTCGAAATCATGATTGCCTATACATTGGAAGGTGGTCATATTGATGCCATCAAAAGAGGAGGCATATTCACCATACAGGTTCATGCTGTCAAAAACCAAATCTCCCAAGGTATTGGCCACTACCTCTCGCTGACGGCTCAGAGTATCCACATAAGCCTTCAAATCGCGGATAGATTCCTGCTTCCAACGCTTCATAT
>ERZ1026856.541-NODE-541-length-22639-cov-7.097990_pt1 | contig 22639 bp, 18 predicted proteins | sample MGYA00380158_ERZ1026856 | MGnify/ENA primary metagenome ERZ1026856 (study PRJEB33269, sample SAMEA4719794) | human gut metagenome | biome: human-associated habitat; feature: organic feature; material: feces | place: Cameroon | collected 2013-10 ...
CTGTATATTGGCAAGTTGAAGGTATTGGATATAATGCTGAGCCATGAGTATATCGAGAATACCGACTCTAAATATTATATCACCGAAGAAAAGGATATAAGAAACATGTTGCACCCTCGCTACGACTTTGCTCATAAGGGCAACATGGGCACAGCGCTCATTGTGGCTGGCAGCTATGGCATGGCTGGCGCTGCGATCTTGTCTACAAAGGCTTGTCTGCGTAGTGGTATCGGAAAGGTGTGCGTACGAACTCCAATGCTCAACTATCAGATAATGCAAATCAGCGTCCCTGAGGCTGTATTGCTTATGGACAACGACGAGAAGGTTTTCTCTGAGTCTACTGATGCCAACGACTACGAGGCTGTAGCCATTGGTCCTGGTCTTGGCCAAGCAGAGAACACTGCTGTTGCCTTGATGGCTCAGCTCAAGCGCACACAATGTCCTATCGTTGCCGATGCTGATGCTCTCAACATATTGTCGTCTCACCAGGCTTGGATGCAACAGTTGCCACGACATATCATCATGACTCCGCATCTCAAAGAGATGGATCGACTTATAGGTACAGCTTGCAATGGCGACTATGAGCGTCTGACTAAGGCTTGCGAAATGGCTGCTCGCCATGAGGCTTACATCATTCTGAAAGGTCACCATACTGCTATCTGCACTCCTGAAGGAAGGGTTTTCTTCAATAATACAGGCAATAGTGGCATGGCAACAGCGGGTAGCGGCGATGTGCTAACGGGTATCATCACAGGTTTGCTGGGTAGAGGATATTCAGAACAAGAGGCTTGCATCCTCGGTGTCTATCTCCACGGTCTTGCTGGCGACATTGCAGCTCGCGAACTAGGTAAAGAGAGCCTCATCGCATCTGATATCATCGACTATCTGCCAAAGGCTTTCAAGCTTCTGGAAGAATAACAAATCGTAAAAACCTAAACACAAGAATATAAACATGAGAAATATCATTTCCACCCTACTGCTTTCTGCGGCAGCCTCTCTTTCGGGCTACGCTCAGCAGGCTAATGAGGCAATATCTTACTATTTGCCTACTACGGCAGTTCATGTAAATGTGATAATAGAGAAGACCAATTATACTCCTGGTCTGTTGGCAGAATATGCACAAAGATACATGCGCTTAGACAATGTAAGTCTTGATGCTTATACCACGTATAGAATCATCGCTACAAATATGTATACTACTGCAGAGCCTGACACTGCAAAGCTTTTCACATTGGAAATCGACAAAAACCATTTCATCAATAATGTGTCGAAGACAGAAAAGGGAATTTTGCTTGCTATCAATGGCGAGGGCAGAGACAACACCGTGATTCCTACGTTCACTCCTTCTAAGCCTCAATCGGTTTTGAATCCTAAGGATTTCATGTCGCAAGATATCCTCTCGGCTACAAGCTCGGCTAAGATGGCTGAACTTACTGCCAACGAGATATTCGAAATCAGAGATAGTCGCACTCAGTTGGCTCGTGGCGAGGCTGACTTCATGCCTAAGGATGGCACACAGCTAAAACTTATGATGTCGCAACTCGACACTCAGGAGAAGGCTCTCATGCAGGTTTTCTCTGGTGTAACTACCAAAGACACTACAATGACAACAATCACCTATCTCCCTACCTCTGAGGTCGAAAAACAACCTTTGTTCCGCTTCTCTAAGTATTATGGCATTGTAGACAACGACGACCTCTCTGGCTTTCCTTATTATATTAAGGTTGCCAAGAAGAAGACTTTCAACGATGAGCCTGCTGTTACAGAAGATAAAAAGGATAAAAAAGAAAAGAAGGATAAAAACGACATCGGACTTAGAGTCAACATCCCTGCTAAGATGGATATCACCATATTCAATGGCACAGGCAACACATTGGCTAAAGAGCAATTCCAAGCTCCACAGTTCGGTAAGCTCGAGAATCTTAGCGGTGAACTATTCGGAAAGAAACAGAGCAGCCGACTAATCCTTAACTCGCAGACTGGTGCCATCTCCAAGATTGAAGCGCTAAATATTGCGAAATAATAGCCACAGCACGATTGTTTTTCTAAGAAATATATAACTTTTATTCTAAGAAGTATATAACTAAAAAGGGTGATACCGCTTGGTATCACCCTTTAATATTTTATGCTCTAATCAGATTAGCACTGAGCGAGCTTACCGTCTGAACCGAGTACGTTCACAATCTTGTGGATGTACATCTTCTTCATGTTCTCGCGAGCTGGCTTCAAATACTGACGTGGGTCGAAGTGATCTGGATGCTCAGCGAAGTGCTGACGGATAGCCGCTGTCATAGCAAGACGTGAGTCAGAGTCGATGTTGATCTTGCAAACTGCTGACTTAGCAGCCTGACGGAGCTGATCCTCAGGAATACCGATAGCAGCCTTCAAGTCGCCACCGAACTTGTTGATAGTGTTAACCTCGTCCATAGGAACTGATGAAGATCCGTGGAGTACGATTGGGAATCCAGGAAGCTTCTTCTCGATCTCAGCAAGGATATCGAAAGCCAATGGAGGTGGAACCAATACACCGTTTACCAATGTGCACTGCTCTGGAGTAAACTTGTGTGCACCGTGTGATGTACCGATAGAGATAGCCAATGAGTCGCAACCTGTGCGAGTAGCGAAGTCGATAACTTCCTCTGGCTTTGTATAGTGAGACTCTGCTGCGCTAACCTCGTCCTCAACACCAGCGAGAACACCGAGTTCAGCCTCAACAGTTACATCAAACTGATGTGCATATTCTACAACCTTCTTTGCCAAAGCAACGTTCTCCTCGTATGGAAGTGAAGAACCGTCGATCATTACTGAAGAGAAACCATTGTCGATGCAATCCTTGCAAAGCTCAAATGAATCTCCGTGGTCGAGGTGGAGAACAATCTCTGGATGCTCGCAGCCGAGTTCCTTAGCATACTGTACAGCGCCCTCTGCCATGTAGCGAAGGATAGTACCGTTAGCATAGTTACGTGCACCCTTAGAAACCTGCATGATAACAGGAGACTTTGTCTCTACTGCAGCCTGTACGATTGCCTGCATCTGCTCCATTGTGTTGAAGTTGAAAGCAGGAATAGCATAACCGCCTGCTACTGCTCTCTTGAACATCTCACGGGTGTTCACGAGACCCAAATCTTTGTAATTTACCATAATTGTTTGTATATGTTTAAAAAACTAATATTCTTGGTTTTATCCGACTGCAAAATTAGCAATTATATTTTTTCTTGCAAAATGTTGCATGTTTAATTAGTGTTCCAAATTTTATAAAATGCTAAAACGCTCTTGTTTTTTTCTGTCGGTTCACAATTTTGCAAATTCCGCTTTACAATTTTCCTAAGATATACCAGTTTTTTGGCCTTTTTCTCTTATTCTTCACTATGTTTGTGCTTTCTTGTCAACTCCGAAGCAAACAAAAGCACTACGAAATAGCCTATGAAAGGTATCATAAATGGCAATACCAGGTTGGTTTGGTCTGCCACATAGCCCATCAACAGGAAGAAGCATCCACCGATAGGTGTCATCATCAAGAGCGATGATGCACTCTTGGTAAGATTGCCCAAGCCTTGCAAAGCTAAAGTGAAGATGGTTGGGAACATAATGGCTTCAAACAAATAGTTGCAAACAAGGGCTATCATAGAGCATTTGCCCAAATCGAGCAACACCAAGCCTATACATACCACACTTCCGATACCGCAGTATAGCAGCATCAGTTCGGCACGCACCTTGCGCATTATCCATGAGCCAAGGAATCGTCCTACCATAAAGAAGCCTAACGCCACGGTCAACACTATCGAGGCTGTGTTATCGTCCATCCATCCCTGACCGGTCACAAAGTTGATGAAATAGCTATTGATAGATATCTCGGCTATCTCGTATGCCAAAAGGGCGAAGAGTCCGAATACAAACATAGGATGGCGCTTGAAGAGCTTCATTATTCGGGTGTCCTGAATGTGGTCTTCTTCTGTTTCTTCGTGCTTTATCTCTGGCAGGTCTACTCGCGAGAATACCACGGCTATACACATCACCAATACTCCCAGCACAGCGTATGGCACAACAACATTGCCACCATCTTCACTGCCATTAAACAAGAACTGACCTACGGCATAGGTAGCAAACAAGCAACCCAAGCCATTAAACGACTGCGAGAAGTTTAGTCGGCTCGATGCTGTCTCCTTATCGCCAAGCTCGGCTGCATAGGGGTTTGCTGCAGTCTCCAAAAACACGAGTCCGCAACCTATTATAAATAGCGGACCAAGATAGGCATAGAAGGTTCCTATCTCTGCACCTGGTATAAAGAGCAATGCTCCAAAAGCAAAGAGGGCAAGTCCAAACACCACTCCTCGTCTGTAGCCTTGGCGGTTGATAAACCATCCGGCTGGTATCGCCATAAGGAAATATCCCAGATATGTTGTCACCTGAATCAACGACGACTGGGTCAGGGAAATGTTGAGTGAGTTTTGGAAATGCTTGTTCAATACATCGAGGATGGCTCGTGCAAATCCCCACAAAAAGAAGAGCGAGGTTATCAAGACAAAGGGCACGAGATACTTCTTGTCTGTCAATGTTGGTCGATTTGTTTTCATTAACTATATTTTTTATTGTTCTAATCGAATAATATCTTCCCATAAATGGAAAGTATATATTATTAAACGGAAGAATTCCTTAAAAATTGTTTCTAACACAAAGTTTTCTCATTCTTGATAGGCTTTTCAAAAACTCTTTCCATTATTTGTCAATACAAGCTAAAAACTGTATCTTTGCCACTATATATGTACAAAAACACAAAAACTATGACTATCAACCATTCAAAAACAATTATTTCTTCAATTGTTCTTTTAGCCTTGTCTGTATCGACCTCGTTTGCACAGCCAAGGGCTAAGCGTTGGGTTATTCCTAACGACACTTTCAAACCCGTAAGTTTCGACGTCAAGACTTCACAACCAGAACAAACAGTACTGCATTTTGGTGCTTCAGATGCTTGGAGTATGCTCTTTATTGGTACATGGCCTGAGCAACAGCAGCAACAGATTGCCGACTGGCTATTCAGTACCGACAATGATGCTACTGGCAAACCTAAGGGTATCGGCCTATCGCTATGGAGAATGAATCTCGGAGCTGGCAGCTGGGAACAGGGCGACTCATCATATATAAATAGAGGTACTCGCACAGAATGCCTACTACAACCTGACGGAACTTGGAATTGGAATAAGCAACTACCACAGCGCAAATTCCTCAAAATGGCTAAGGAGCGTGGTGTGCCTTATCTGCTATTGTTCTGCAATTCTGCTCCTGTGCAGTTCACAAAGAATGGACTTGCCACCAACACAGGTCGTGGTGGCGACATCAATCTCAAAGATGATTGCTATGATGATTTCGCTCGTTTCCTTGCTAATGCAACAAAGGGCATTGAGGAACACGACGGGGTAAAGATTGATTATGTCAGTCCGGTCAACGAGCCTGATGGGCACTGGAATTGGCAAGGACCTAAACAAGAGGGCTCACCTGCAACAAATCGTGAGATAAGCCATTTGGCTAAGGAAACAAGCAAAGCTTTCAAGAAACTTAAGCTTGACTCTAAGATTGTGTTAAGCGAGAGTTCCGACCTTCGTTGTTTGCTTGGAGAATACAAAGCAGGATGGCAACGTGGCTATACCATTGCCACTCTCTTTGGCAAAGATAGCACAAAAACATGTGTCAAGGGATTGTATGGCATACCAAACGTGGTGCTTGGTCATACCTACTGGACTAACACTCCTATCGACACCATGCGCTCCATACGTCTTGCTCTACGCGACGAACTAAAGACATACGGACTCGACTATTGGCAGAGTGAGGTGTGCATAATGAGTAATGATGAAGAGATTGGTGGTGGTGGAGGTTTCGACTTCTCTATGAAGACTGCTCTTTATGTTGCTCGTATGATGCACTACGACCTTGTATATGGCAATGCTTGCAGCTGGTCGTGGTGGCGTGCTGCTGGCGAGAACTATAAGGATGGACTCTTGCGTATATATACTCACGATGGTATGAAAACGGGGCATGCTGTCGACTCAAAACTTCTTTGGGCTATTGGCAACTATAGTCGCTTTGTTCGTCCTGGCGCTGTTCGACTTGATATTGATGCCTACAACGACGAAGGCGACATAGTGAAAGAGGGCGACACTCGTCCATACGCCACAATGCTTTCTGCATATAGAAACGTCGACGGTAAACTGGTTGTGGTAGCCATCAACTATTCCGACCGTCTATGTCCTATAACTCTCAACGTAGATGGCAAGCCGCATCGTTGGAATATGTATCGCACTTCGGATATCTCTGCTGAGAGCCTTCTGCCAATCGGCTCTGCTATCGACAAAACGACATTAACTCCTCGCAGTATAACAACATTTGTAAGTGAAGGGCAATAGCTCTTCACTTATTTTCTTGTCTCTACATTAAATTCTGTAACCTTTGATATAGCTTCGCCATTCTGCAATATCGAGCAGCATAGCTTTATCGTACCATCTTTCAATCTATTGTCGGCTTTCACCATAGCGGTATATCTCACGCCTTTATATGCTCCTATCTTCTCCACACATATTGGCTGCGAGATATAGATATGCTTATTGCCGGTCATCTCTGCCACGGTTGGCACCACATTATATACTGGTTGCAAACCATTGTTGTAGACCTCAAACACCACCTTACACATTTCGCCTCGCGATATCGTATCGTTGCCATCGGCATCTATGAAGCGTGCGTTTCTTATCTCTACAGTTGGTGCTGAATGGGTATACACATTGTCGGCAGGTGATGATGGTTGCTTATATTCATAGTTGCCTGTGGTAGCATCGCTACCATCAAAGTCTATGCGATCGTCGCCACTATTTGTAGAATCAAAGCCACTATTGCTATACTGATATCCGTCGTCTTGCTGCATACGCTGGTTGCGTTGTGCACGGCGTTGCTTCACTGCCTCACGATGTTCTTCCATCTCGCCTCGGGCTTTCTGGTCGGCAGCATTGCCAATGGCGCCACCAATCATAGCACCGCCTGCCATACCCACAATGGTTCCTATATCCGAACCTCGCGGTCCACCACTTATGCCTCCTATAGCCGAACCGAGTATGCTTCCAAACTGTGCACCGGTATATGCTCCTGCGCCAGTATTTGAGCTACAGCTGCTAAGCAATAATGTTGCTCCCACAGCCCAAACCATCACCTTCTTCATATCTTTTACCTGATTTGTTCCTTTATATTTATAGGCATACAAAACTATCTTTGCAGCTTTTGTTTTCTGCAAAGATAATAATTTTCCTATTATCACCCATCGATTTTTTCCTAAATTAGCATAGGGAATTCCCTATACAATACAAAATGCCCTTTTTTATTCCTTTTCTTCTCTTTCTGCAACCTTATAATCGTCGGGTTTCACAAATTCGAATTCGAATTCTGGCATATCATCATCTTCCATACGATAAGGCACCATCTTCTCCGTTACTGGCTTCACCTCGACCATAGCCACACCTTGAGCAAGCATACCTATTGCCTTAGCTGCCGCATACGATAGGTCCACAACGCGACCTCTGCCGTATGGTCCACGATCGGTAACCTTAACATCCACAGATTTATTATTGCTAAGGTTCGTTACTCGCAGTATTGTGCCGAAAGGGTATTTCTTATGAGCACACGTCAAGCTATCATGATGTATTCGCTCGCCACTTGCCGAGCGGGCTCCAGTGGCTCGTTTAGAATAATAAGAAGCCTTGCCTTTCTGCACATTATGCTTATGCACAGCAGTTTTCTGTGCATGTCTTTTCTGTGCAGAAAGACAAGGCTTTCCAGTTATCAATAGCGAAGCAAAGAGCATAAACACCATACACACCGTCATTCTTATGGCGTTGCCTACAATCATTCTTGTGTTTATGTTTAACCTATTGCTTCCTATCCTCATCTTTTCCTTTATTTCTTCACTTCGGTGGCATATTTGCCACCGTCGCTTAAACTATTCCCTGAGCCATCATGGCATTAGCCACCTTCATGAAGCCTGCCACATTAGCGCCCTTGACATAGTCGATATATCCATCAGCCTGCGTGCCATATTTCACGCACTGCTCGTGGATAGAATGCATGATATAGTGCAGCTTGTCGTCGACTTCCTTCTCGCTCCAGCTCAATCGCATAGAGTTCTGGGTCATCTCCAATCCACTTGTTGCCACACCGCCTGCATTGACAGCCTTGCCAGGAGCAAAGAGCTGCTTAGCAGCAACAAACTTATCCACAGCCTCGGCTGTGCATCCCATGTTGGAAACCTCTGCCACACACAATGGCTTGTATGCAAATATGCGATCAGCATCCTCGCCGTTGAGCTCGTTCTGGGTAGCGCAGGTGAGGTAGATCTGTGCCTCCTGCTCCCATGGTTTCTTGCCTGCGAAGAACTGTGAGCCTGGGAACTCGTCAGCATAAGGCTGGCAGATGTCGTTGCCTGAAGCACGAAGCTCGAGCATATAAGCAATCTTCTTTGCGTCGAGACCTGCAGGATCGTAGATGTATCCGTCTGGTCCGCTGATGGTGATAACCTTGGCACCAAGCTCGGTAGCCTTCTGGGCAGCACCCCAAGCCACATTTCCGAAGCCGCTTATTGCAACTGTCTTGCCCTTGATATCGATATCGCGTGTCTGCAACATCTGATTTACGAAGTAGAGGGCACCATAGCCAGTAGCCTCAGGACGAATGCGAGAGCCACCCCACTCGAGTCCCTTACCTGTCATCACGCCTTCCCACTGGTGGGTGAGCTTCTTGTAAGTACCGAAGAGATAACCTATCTCGCGTGCTCCTACGCCGATGTCGCCTGCTGGCACATCCTCGTTAGGACCTATATTATGATAAAGCTCCTGCATGAATGCCTGGCAGAAGCGCATAACTTCAGCATCGCTACGTCCGCGGATAGAGAAGTCGGAACCTCCCTTGGCACCGCCCATCGGCAATGTGGTGAGAGCATTCTTAAAGGTCTGCTCAAAGCCGAGGAACTTCATGATGCTTAAGTTTACAGATGCATGGAAGCGCAAACCGCCCTTGTAAGGACCTATAGCGCTATTGAACTGTACGCGATAACCGGTGTTTACATGTACCTCGCCATTGTCGTCAACCCATGGCACGCGGAACTGTATCACACGCTCTGGCTCTACCAGTCGCTCAATGAGTTTTGCCTTCTCAAATTCTGGGTGTTGGTTGTAAACATCCTGGATAGAGGTTAGCACTTCTTTCACAGCCTGAAGATACTCAGGCTCGCCTGAATGCTTGCGCATCAGCTCTTGCATTATTTTTTCAACTTCCATAGCTAAAAGGATTTTTAGGTTGTAGTATCATTATGTTATTTTGATACGGCAAATATAGAGAATTCCACCCTAACAACCAAATAAAAGTCAAAAAATTTATTCTTTTTTACTTTCTTTTTGTTGTTATCGCAAAAAGTAGTAACTTTATAGCCATAAAAACCTAACAACAAACACATAACAACCATGGAATCAAAGATACCACAGGAGTGGAACAAATTCTATCTTAAAGATGTGACGTTCGTCAACTTGATGATGCGTCGTGTGTATAATGTGCTTATCGTTGCCAATCCCTACGATGCCTTCATGCTCGAAGACGACGGTCGTGTGGAGGAGAAGATATACAACGAGTATATGGAGCTTGGCTTGCGATATCCGCCTACGTTTACTCAGGTTTCTACCATCGAGGAGGCTGAGAAGGTGCTACAGACTACCAACGTAGACCTTGTATTATGTATGCCGGGCAATGCCGACAACGACGCCTTCACGGTGGCTCGTGCCATAAAGGGTAAATTTCCCGACATCCATTGCATTGTGCTCACTCCTTTCTCTCACGGCATCACTCGCCGTATGCAAAACGAAGACTTGTCGATGTTCGACTACGTGTTCTGCTGGCTTGGCAACACCAACCTCATCCTTTCTATCATCAAGCTCATCGAGGACAAGATGAATATTGAGCACGACATCGAGGAGGCGGGAGTACAGATGATATTGCTGGTGGAAGACTCGGTGCGCTTCTATAGTTCTATCCTACCTAATTTATATAGCTACATTCTTGTGCAGAGCAAGCGGTTCTCTACCGAGGCGCTAAACCGACATTCTGCCACCATGCGTATGCGTGGTAGGCCTAAGGTGGTGTTGGCGCGTAACTACGAGGAGGCATTGGCACTCTACGAGAAGTATAAGGACAACACGCTGGGCGTAATCAGCGATGCGCAATTCCCTGTTAATGGCAAGAAGGATCCTGAGGCTGGCTTAAAGCTCTTGAGGGCTATTCGTGCCGAAGACGAATATGTGCCGCTCATCATGGAGAGTTCAGACTCTGAGAATCGTCAGCGTGCCGAGGCTGAGGGATTCCGCTTTGTTGATAAAAACAGCAAGAAGATGAGCATCGACCTTCGTCGCATCATGGAGGAGCACATGGGCTTTGGCGACTTCATATTCCGCGATGCTCTACCACATATCGCGCAACCACATGAGTCGTTGGCTCACGGCGCGTGCCATCTTCCCTGTGTCGGCATTCCTTAAGCAGGTTACATGGCACAAGCTACAGGATGTGGATGCTCACCGCCAAATCATCTTCGATGCCATAGTGCAATATCGCCACATGAAGAACATCGGCGTGGTGGCTGTCTTCGACCGTTGCAAGTTCGACAAGTATGCTCACTTTGCGCGTATCGGTGAGGGCTCTCTCGGAGGCAAGGGCAGAGGCTTGGCTTCCCTCGACAATGTGATAAAGCGACAGCCTGAATTCTCGCAGCTGCCGGGTGTAACGGTGCAGATACCAAAGACTGTGGTGCTGTGTACCGACATCTTCGACCAGTTTATGGAGCAAAACAATCTATACCAGATAGCGCTCAGCGATGCTTCTGACGACGAGATATTGCAGGCGTTCCTAAAGGCGCAGTTGCCTGATTCGCTCATCGACGACTTCTTCACATTCTTCGAAGCCACGGGCAGTCCTATTGCTGTGCGCTCAAGTTCGCTCCTCGAGGATGCCCACTATCAGCCGTTTGCCGGTATCTATTCTACATATATGATACCTTGGCTATCTGACAAATATCAGATGCTCCACATGTTGGCTGCTGCCATCAAGAGTGTATATGCGTCGGTCTACTATCGCGACTCTAAGGCGTATATGACTGCCACCAGCAATGTCATCGACCAAGAGAAGATGGCGGTGATACTGCAGTCGGTGGTGGGCAAAACGTATGGCGACCACTATTATCCTAATATGAGTGGTGTGTTGCGCTCCATCAACTACTACCCTATCGGCAACGAGAAGGCGGAAGAGGGCATAGCATCGCTGGCATTGGGGTTAGGAAAATATATCGTTGATGGTGGACAGACGCTGCGTGTGTCGCCATATCATCCCGACCAGGTGTTGCAGACTTCGGAAATGGAGACTGCTCTGAGGGAGACGCAGACTAAGTTCTATGCCTTGGACATGGAGCGTGTGGGCGACGACTTCAAGGTGGATGATGGTTTCAATATCAAACAGCTAAAGGTGAAGGAGGCTGATGTCGACCACTCGCTGACGTATATAGCTTCTACTTTCGACCCTTACGACCAGGTGATACGTGATGGTATCTATGAGGGTGGCAGAAAGATTATCTCGTTCTGTGGTGTGCTGCAGCAAGACATCATTCCGCTGCCTCGACTCTTGCAGATGTCGATGAAATATGGTGCCGAGGCTATGCGCCGCCCTGTGGAGATAGAGTTTGCATGCAATATCAACGACGACCGCACTGCCGACTTCTACCTATTGCAGATTCGCCCTATCGTAGACTCTAAGCAGATGCTCGACGAGGATGTGGCTGCCATAGCTGACGACAAATGCTTGCTGCGTTCGCATAAGTCGCTTGGGCATGGTGTGGTAGAGGATGTGGTGGATGTTGTCTATGTGAAATACGACGACAACTTCACGGCAGCCAACAACTATCGTATTGCCGACGACATAGAGCGCATCAACCGTAAGTTCCTTGCCGAAGACCGTGGCTATGTACTTGTGGGTCCTGGTCGTTGGGGTTCAAGCGACTCATGGCTTGGCATACCTGTTAAATGGCCTCATATCTCGGCAGCAAGGGTTATAGCGGAAGTGGCATTGAAGAACTATCGTGTAGACCCAAGTCAGGGCACTCACTTCTTCCAGAACCTCACCTCGTTTGGTGTAGGCTATTTCACTATAGACAGCAACACCAACGATGGCATCTTCCGCAAGGATATCCTCGACGCTATGCCTGCCGTAGAAGAAACCGACTATGTGCGCCACGTCCGCTTCCCTCGCCCATTCCGCATCCTCATGGATGGCATGAAGCAAGAGGGTGCCGTAGTGCTCAGCGACTAACACCTATTTATTTCAAGGAACACATATAACTAAAGATATTTAAATATTTATCCTCATATTTGGAGATAAATACGGCTCAATGGAAATGTCATGGGGAATAGTCGCAACGACCAGCCTGGAAGGCTGCATGCAATCAAGCAATAGCCCTTTGGCTTTACCTTGGTCTTTCAATATGTCGCTCACGGATACCACGAATTTACTCGGATTTGAGCCCTTGCGGCCTGCTGGTTAAACCACGAACAGCTTAAGTTTTTACGAACACGAATAATCAAAATAACACGAATGAGCCATCTGGGCTCTGCAGCTTGAGATTCTTGCGTGAAGCTTTAATCCACATTCGTTAGATTCGAACTATTCGTGTTCTTTAAAAAAACTCAAACAACAGAGCCGAGGTAGGCTCCACATTCGTGTCATTCGAACTATTCGTGTTCCTTAAAAATCAATAGGTAGAACACGAATCCAGCCTTAAGAAAACGAACACGAATCACTCGAATCAACCGAATAAACAAAGAGTGTCATTCTAACTATTCGCTTTCTTAAAAAGCTCATACAGCAGAGCCGAGGTAGGCTCCACATTCGTGTTCTCAGTGCTATCCGTGTGCGACAAAACCGATGATAACCCCAAAAGTCCTACGATGGCATTTTTGAGACTAATGATACTTTGCAAAGTATCACGTGATACTTTGCAAAGTAATACGTGATACTTGCCCAAGTATCACGTATTACTTTTTTCGCTATCTTTTTTGCAAAAAAAGAGTGCATACCGCTTTGGCATGCACTCTCTGTATATACTATAATTAATCGCTATTACGATTAGTCTTCCCAGACATCAAAAGTATGCTCCTTTGAGAACTGGTTGTTAATTCGAACCTCTTCGCTTGCTGTTTCATCGCTTGCAGGGCGAGCGCCAGTTACTGTCGTTTTGACGCTACCAGCGAGGATAGCAGCTGTTTCCATAGCCATTACCGAGATGGCTGGTGTCATATATGTTTTCTTCATAATATCTTTGCCTTTTAAGTTTATTTTCTTACTACTTTCTTACCATTCACGATATACAAGCCAGGCTTAGCCATAGAAGCTACGCGCTGACCATTGAGGTTGTAGATAGCCTTAGCATTCTCTACATTAGCGTTTACGCCCTCGATGCCTGTAGCCTCACCATTAAATGCGAAGCCCTTAGCGCTAGACTCACCAGCAGGTACTTCCAAATAAGCTGTTCCAGCCTTTACAGAGAATGCACCACCATCAGCTTCACCCCAATAGAAGCCTAAGCCTGTCTTAGCAGTATAGTCGTTGTAAGCCAACTTGTAGTACTTGTAGCCTGTCTTTGCGGTGAATTCGCCACCAGCTACAGAAGGCATAAGCATGTTGTTAAGATCTGCATGGTATGCAGCAACTTCCTTATTTTCTACTGTATAATATGTAACTTCACCACCCTTCTGTGAGTTAAGAAGTACACCTGTATTTGCAGGGATATAATAACCAGCTACATTATTACCTGCAATTTTCACAGTCTCTTCTTTGCCCAAATATCCTTCTGTAGAGTTACACAATACAATACTGTTTTTTTCTACAGCCACAGTACTAATAGTTACATCACTTGGCATGAACACAACATTTGCATTGCTGAATGTTGCATAGTAATCAGCACCTGCGTAAGCTACGAAATTAACTTTAGCAGGAGTGTAGGTAGGTCCTGCAGCTGCAACAACTGTTGTGCAATAGCCTGAATAAGTATATCCACCACTTACCTCATAGAAATAAGCTAAATTACCCGTAGTTTTATCTTTTGCATACCAACGAAGACCATAATCAGCATCTGAATTATATCTCAACCAATTCGATTCACCGGTAACATCAAGAAGAGTTCCATCAGTATTTAATTTTATCGATGCTTCTGTCGAAGACATTTGGAAAGTTTTACTAACGCATTTTAAATAGTTTCCATTATTATCTTTAGCCATCAATTTATCTGCAGTTCCACTCAACACAAATTCGATAGGTGAATTAACAGATAGATCAGATGTCATTTTACCCCAACAATCCGTGTTTACATTTTCATATTTATAAAAATAATCTATGCTACCCGTTTTTTTACCTTCTGCACCAATTACATAAGTAGCATTAGTCTTAAATTGGTTAGAAGTTAATTTTGTATATGTAACTTCACCATCACCAGCTCTTTTTGCAAATACAGCATAATAAGTAACATCACCTGTTACCTTTGGGGCATTTGCTACATTTTTAAACAACACTGCAGGTGCTGCATCTTGAGCAACACTAAGAGATGCATTTGTCCATCCTACAAATACCTTACCATTTATATCACTTGGAGTTGTAGGCAGTACAGTTACCCTTTCACCATCAAAAACCTTTGTTGTAGGAGTTCCGTCTGTATATACATTACCATTTACATTCCATGCTACAGTATATGCATTAGCAGATTTACCAGTAAGAGTAATGGTCTTAGCTTCAGCGCCTGTAGAAGAGATTGTAAGCGTAGCAGTATGTGAGCCTACAGCTGTAGGGTTATAAGATACAGTTACATCTGTTTCTGGGATTGTACCATCTGTCTGAGCAACAGAAGTTGGAGTAACCGTAAAATATTCATCATCTACACTAAGAGTTGCACCAGCAGTAAGTTTTGTACCAGAAAGCTTGAATGTCAAATCCTTAGAAGTATTGTTTTCTACAGAGCCAAAGTCTAATGCAGTTTCAGAAGCCACAAGTGTTGGAGTATTTGATTCTGCTGTTTCCAAAATAATCTCTGAGATGTATGCACGCTTTGGCGAAGTAACAATTTTAACACTAGGTACTGTTGTCGGAGTTTCAAACGTATAAACAAAGTCTTCACCAAGAGGTATATTTGTCTTTAAGGATGTAGAACCTGAATATACTTGTAAAGTTGTAGCATCCGATGGATCATAAACAACTGATTTAATAGTTAGCTTTTTTATATTTTTTTGATATGCATTGTCTATTTTTAATTCAAATGTACCACTTCCACTTCCCTTTTTAGGACTAGAACCAAGTTTTATTCCTTCCTTCGAATTATAATAAGCTTTAGTTAAAGTTCCAAAACTAGATACGTAATTTGCACCAGAAGAAATAACATCAGATATTGAAGTACTCTTCGAAATTGAAGGAAGATTATTTGACGCTTCTGGATTTTTTGCAAAAACAATCTTGTATTGTTCCGCCCACACATTCGCCCCCCCAAGTACCATCATGAGGCACATGAGAGCAATCATTTTTAAGTTAAGTAATTGATTTTTCATAATCATAGGAATTTTAATTATTAATTTTGAATTATCAGTCAAAGGAACGATGCGTAGACACATGTGCGCATAGTTAGAAAAGAGGACATGGGCTAAGCCGAAACGCAGAATGAGCATTAGCCTGAGGACAATCTTGCTGAGCTGGCAGATCGCTATCCGCATGCTCTACAGTAACACCATAGACTACACAATGAACGCAAGCGAGTTGCACTTGTTGATGATAGTCATACTGCAAAGTTAGCGCTTTTAAACGAGAAGAGTGTTACAAAAAGATAAAAATCTTAAAACAAAAGGTAAAAAAAGTATAAATTCCTAATATCCAACACATTTAGTCACCCGATTGCACTATGCAGATTACATTATCTGTGCAACGAGCTACAAAATCACATACACACAAACCATGGATCACCCGACAAACATAAGGAGATTTTGCCTTGAGGGTGTTTTAACATACAAAAGAACCAAAAAACTATCTAAGGTTGTATTTGTTGTACCTGTTGTATTTGTTGTTTTAAAAATCTCAAGCGGGGATTTATCTTGCCGTTGTCGTTAAAAACAAAAAAGGGGATTAATGCAAAGATTCTCCACCTTGCAATTCTTGTAAAAAGGCATTTAAAGAAATAACATCAACTTTAGGAAATGGTATTTGCTTTAGGATGTTGAAATGATGATCATGCGATACTATATATTTAGCATTTGAAGATATAGCACAATCTACAAACTTATTGTCGTCTGTATCAGCTTCTATTAAATGGAATGCATAAGAGGGAGCCTTCAAAATAACATTTCGTCTATTCAATATAGCTGAAATAACATATTCTGATAATAATGGAGATATATTACGAGCTAAAACCTCTGCGTATTCTTCAATTATCTCATTTGAAATACACAAAGTATATTTACCATCAAGAAAGTCTTGCCAAACTTGATAGTATTCATTTCGAGCCGATATTGCCATTATTAGACAATTTGTATCAAGTACTACTCGCATTGGGATGTTATTTGCGATATGGAGTTCTCTCATGGAGGGTGGCAAAACTATCAAACTTCTCTTGAGTCATAGTGCCATTAGCCCATAATGCATCCATTTCTTCTTTTGCTTTTTTAGCAAAAAAATCAGATATTGCCTGCTTAAGGTCGCTCAATGCCTCCGGACTTTTAACCCATTGCATCATATTTAATATATCGAGCTGTGCCTCATTAAAAACTGTATGTTCCATAATCATCTGAATTATTCTGTAGCAAAACTAAAACTTTTATTCGATACTACCAAACATCCACTCCAACTTTTTGCAGTTTTTAAAACAAGGTGGAGAAAGAGATAATTGGTAGAGAAAAGAAAAAACAACAAATACTACAGATACAACATATACTACCTTAAGGTAAAGGCGACGCACAAAGACAGTTGAAGCCTATCCTAACCATAAAGGCTATCTGAGGTTGTATTTGTTGTACGGGTTGTACTTGTTGTTTTTTCTTTCATACAGAGCCGAGTTAGGCTCCCTATTCGTTAGATTCGAACTATTCGTGTTCTTTAAATCTCAAGCAGCAGAGCCGAGTTAGGCTCCACATTCGTGTCATTCGAACTATTCGTGTTCGTAAAAAACTCTAGCAGCAGAGCCGAGTTAGACTCCCTATTCGTGTCATTCGAACTATTCGTGTTCTTAAAAAACTCAAGCAGCAGAGCCGAGTTAGGCTCCCTATTCGTGTCATTCGAACTATTCGTGTTCTTAAAAAACTCTAGCAGCAGAGCCGAGTTAGACTCCCTATTCGTGTCATTCGAACTATTCGTGTTCTTTAAATCTCAAGCGAGTTGTATTATTCCTCCCAAAGATTAAAGCTGTTCTCCTTAGAGAACTGGTTTTCGCTCTCACCAGAGGTGGAAAGCGTAGGCTCGTTAATAGGACAACTATTTGTTGTTGTTGTTTTAAAGCTACCGGCGAGGATAGATGGTTGCATAGCCATAACAGAGATGACAGGGGCGGTATATTCTTTTTTCATTATGATGATTCCTTTCGATTATTATTTTCTAACTACTTTCTTTCCATTCACGATATACATGCCTGGCTTTGCCATAGAAGCTACGCGCTGACCATTGAGGTTGTAGACGGCTTCGGCGTGGTTGTTCCTTGTGCTAATGCCATTGATGGCAGTAGTTTCGCCATCGAGCACAAAGGCTTTGGCACCCTCGGACATAGCAGTAGGCACGGCAAGGTAGGCTGTCTCAGCCTTTACATAGAAGGCGCCACCGGCATCAGCACCATAGTAGAAGCCTAAGCCTGTGCGAGAAGAGAAATCGTTGTATGCCAATTTATAATATGTATAGTCGTTCTCTGCTGAGAATACTCCACCTCCTACAAGGGCTGGCTTAAGCATGTTTTGCGACTCTTGTAATGCAGCTACAGTCTTATTGGCAACGACATAACAAGTAGCATCAGCGTCTGCCGACTTGATGAGTACACCTGTGTTGGCAGGAACATATACGCCAGAGAGGGTGGCCTCGCCTATGGTAACGGCTGATGAATGCTCAAAGACATCATTATTGGTCGTTATAGTACCTTCGGCAACGGTGATAGCATTTACCGCTACAGTCTCTGGGAAGAATGTAGGTTCAGAGCAGCTAAAGGTTGCCCAATGAGCATCTGCAGTCTCTGCCTTCAAAGAAATTGCCTTGGCTGTATATGTAGGAGTAGCACCTAAGGTTGAGGTGTAAGAGGCTGAGAATATTTTCTGGGCGAAGTAAGGAGCAAAGCCAGAATTATTATCATAAGATTTAAAATATCCAGTGGCTGCGTTAGTATTGTATCTTAAATTTACTTTACCATCATTATATACCCAATTATAATTGGTATAACTCCAATAGCTCGTTTCTGTATCTTGCCAAGCAAGTTTTCCAGAGCTCTTAGCTGTAGCATATAAATATCCATATTTGGCATTATACATGGAGAATCCATCACCACTCTTTTTCAGAGTCAGTTCACAGACATCTTCAGGAGCAGAAGTCGCAATATCGGATTTATCAAAAGAGAATTGAGTTTTACAGAAATAACTTTTTCCATCTTCAATATTGCCACTAAAAGCATAACCGCCAGATGTTATAAGGGCATATACTCCTTCTTCCTTTACGTCATTAGCTTTAAGTTTTTTCCATGTAGCAGGACCATCTTGCGAAGCATAAACAGCATAGTATACTGCATCGGATGTAACAATAGGGGCATCGGAAGCAGAAGTAAAGAGAACAGATGGAGCAGATGACTGCTTAGAGGTTATCTCTGTTGTTGTCCATCCAACGAATTTATTATCTTCTACATCTGAAGGTGGTGTAGGAAGTTGAGCAACTTTCTCACCATCGGCAACAACTGTGGTTGGTGAACCTACAGAATATGTCGAGCCATTAACCTTCCATGTAATATTATGGTTACCTGCTACCCTACCCTTCAAATCTACAGCGACAGGAGTTGCATCAGAAGAGAATATTGTCAATACAGCAGAATGAGTTCCTGTGGTAGATGGATTGTATGATACTAACACTTCTTTGGAAGAAATAGTTCCATCAGTAGCTTCGATTACAGAAGGAGTGGCACTAAACATGTTTGCATCCTTACCAGAAATAGTGATTGTTGCAGAAGATGTAAGATTAGCACCTGAAATATTAATGGACTTATTATAAGAATTACCAACTTCAGAAGCTACGAAATCAAGAGAAGATACGGACGTTGATAAGGTTGGACCAGACATCTTTTTATATATATAAAGAGCACCTGATTGTTCAAACAAATCGCTTTTCTTCTCAAATTGATCATTGAATTTTGTCCCCCATGCGTAAAAAGTATTCTCATTTTTCCAGCCGATGTATCTTCCTGTTGGCTTATTAAGAGTAATCTTAAATGCATTAGTAGATTCAAGTTTTGATATATAACAAATAGACTTTTTAGTAGAATTACAAGTCAAAGTAGTAGTATTATCATTATATATATAATTTTTACCATTCGAAAAGTAGAAAGTGTTTGAAGAAGATCCGGCAGATGTAGTCCAGATAAAGGAGGCATCAGGATTCTTAATCTTTTTATCAGACTCCATGGTTATAGCACTGCCATTATTGGCATTAGCTCTGAGTGCATAATGCGAATTACCATCACTAATAACAATAAGGTAAGTTTGACCGGCAACAATATCATTCAAGGAAGAACATTGCTCATAATACACATCACTTGCCTTTGCACTTAATGAAAAAATAAAGAGAAGTGCAAATAAGAGCAATAACTTGCTTAAGCAATAGTAGAAGTTTGTTTTTTTCATAATTATATTAGTATTTTGTTGTTATTAGATAATAGAGTACTTTTCAAATTATAAAACAAAAGTAATAAATTCCAACGTAACAAACAAATATAAAGTAAAAAAAGATATATAAAAAAGCCCTCGACCAAATAAATGGTCGAGGGCGGGATATAATAAGGCAATATTATACAAATATTGTTATTCAGCCTTAGCTTCCTCAGCTGGAGCTTCTGTAGCCTCTGTAGCTGGTGCTTCAACAGCGTCAGCCTTCTTTGTAGAACGACGGCTACGACGAGTCTTCTTCTCTGCCTTAGGAGCCTTTGCCATGTTCTCATCGAAGTCAACAAGCTCGATGAAAGCAACTGCTGCACCGTCACCAAGACGATTACCAAGCTTGATGATACGTGTGTATCCACCTGGACGATCGCCTACCTTCTCAGCTACGATACCAAAGAGTTCCTTGATAGCTTCCTTGTTCTGAAGATAGCTGAAAACTACACGACGAGAGTTAGTGCTGTCGTTCTTGCAACGTGTGATGAGAGGCTCAACGTATGTCTTAAGAGCCTTAGCCTTAGCAAGAGTCGTAGTGATTCTTTTGTGCATGATCAAAGAGATAGCCAAGTTAGCAAGCATGGCCTGACGATGGTCAGCAGTACGACTCAAATGGTTGAATTTCTTATTGTGTCTCATTTTTTTAAATTTGTTTATGGGCTGGTTAGCTCACCCTTAGTGGGTTTACTCCTTGTCCAGTTTATACTTTGAAATGTCGGTTCCAAACGACAGATTCAGACCCTCGAGCAAATCATCAAGCTCTGAGAGCGATTTCTTACCAAAGTTGCGGAACTTCAAGAGGTCAGTCTTGTTGAACTGTACGAGGTCGCCAAGTGTTTCAACATCGGCAGCCTTCAAACAGTTAAGAGCACGAACACTGAGGTTCATGTCAACAAGCTTAGTCTTGAGGAGTTGACGCATGTGAAGTACTTCCTCATCAAACTCCTGGTTCGTCTCCTCATCCTGATTCTCGATAGTAATCTTTTCATCAGAGAACAACATGAAGTGATGGATAAGTATCTTCGCAGCCTCTTTCAAGGCATCCTTTGGGTGGATGGAACCATCCGTTGTTACTTCGAGTACGAGCTTATCGTAGTCAGTCTTCTGCTCTACACGATATGGCTCGACAGCGTATTTAACGTTACGGATTGGGGTGTAAATTGAATCGATTGGGAGTACATTGACATCAGTGCAGAACTCACGGTTCTCATCAGCAGGTACGTATCCACGACCCTTGTTGATAGTAAGATCAATCTGCATTGAAGCCTTGGCATCTAAATGACAAATCACCAAATCAGGGTTTAACACTTCAAATCCAGTCAGATACTTATTAATATCACCTGCTTTGAATTCGGTGGAATTCTCTACGGAGATAGTTACTTTCTCGTTCTCGAATTCTTCTACTACTTGCTTGAATCGCACTTGTTTGAGATTCAAGATGATGTTTGTGACATCCTCCTTTACACCAGGCACCGAAGAGAACTCATGCTCAACACCACTAATACGGATGGTATTGATAGCATAGCCTTCGAGCGATGAAAGAAGTATGCGGCGCAAGGCATTACCAATGGTAACACCGAAGCCAGGCTCAAGAGGACGGAATTCGAACTTGCCGAACTTGTCATCTGCCTCAAGCATCACAACTTTATCGGGTTTTTGAAATGCTAATATCGCCATTAACTTAATGATTTATTGTTTAGAATACAACTCAACGATTAACTGCTCCTTGATGTTCTCAGGAATGTCGGCACGCTCTGGCTTGTGCAAGAACTTACCGCTCTTGGTATTCTCGTCCCACTCAATCCAAGGATACTTGCTGTGGTTGAAACCTGCAAGTGCAGCCTCGATAACCTCGAGAGACTTAGACTTCTCACGAACTGCGATAACCATACCTGGCTTAACAGCGAAAGAAGGAATATTTACTACCTGACCGTCAACAACGATATGCTTGTGACCTACCAACTGACGAGCAGCTGCACGTGTAGGAGCCAAACCAAGACGATATACTACGTTGTCAAGACGGCACTCGAGATTCTGAAGAAGAACCTCACCGGTGATACCCTCAGCCTTAGCTGCATGCTCGAACATGTTACGGAACTGACGCTCGAGAACACCGTATGTATACTTAGCCTTCTGCTTCTCAGCAAGCTGAGCACCATACTCAGATACCTTACGACGACGGTTGTTACCGTGCTGGCCAGGAGGAAAGTTACGCTTTGCAAGTACCTTATCTGCGCCGAAGATTGGCTCACCAAAACGGCGTGCAATTTTAGATTTTGGACCTATATATCTTGCCATAATAATAAATTCTATTTAATCAATTGTATCTAATGGTTATTATACACGACGACGCTTAGGAGGACGGCAACCGTTGTGTGGCAATGGAGTTACATCAATGATCTCAGTAACCTCGATGCCTGCTCCGTGGATAGCACGGATAGCGCTCTCACGTCCGTTACCTGGACCCTTAACATATGCCTTAACCTTACGCAAGCCGAGATCAAAAGCTACCTTTGCACAATCCTCTGCTGCCATCTGAGCTGCATAAGGAGTGTTCTTCTTAGAACCACGGAAACCCATCTTACCAGCAGAAGACCAAGAAATAATCTGACCCTCATTGTTAGCAAGAGATACAATAATGTTATTGAATGAGCTATGAA
>ERZ1026856.542-NODE-542-length-22579-cov-5.439931_pt1 | contig 22579 bp, 19 predicted proteins | sample MGYA00380158_ERZ1026856 | MGnify/ENA primary metagenome ERZ1026856 (study PRJEB33269, sample SAMEA4719794) | human gut metagenome | biome: human-associated habitat; feature: organic feature; material: feces | place: Cameroon | collected 2013-10 ...
ATAAGGGCCGCTTGAGAACCTTATTTAACCGTCCAACATTTGGGGTCTAGTTCATTCGGGGTGCTTTTTTTATGCACTCGCTCCATACGGGATGACGCTGCGCGGCGCCCTGGCGGCACAGCTGGCTTTCAAGCGCTCAGCATGGCCATGAGGCCTATGCTTCGTGCTTTCAAGTCAGTTGCACTCGCCAGGGCGTCGCTCGCTGATTTACTGGCGCATGCCCTGGGTTTTGGTTAACGCCCTTTGGGCGTTTGCTCAAATTCGCTTTGCTCTTTGAACGTTGGGCTTGGGATCGCTTTGCTCCCCGAACCGCTGGGGCTTGCAGCTGGGCTTGATCTTTTTTCGGTTCGGATTCGCTTCGCTCTCCGAACGCCGGGACTCTTTTTTGGGGTGGGGTTCAAATTCGCTTTGCTCTTTGAACCGTGGGGTCTCTCGAGCGTTGGGTCCGGATTCGCTACGCTCTCCGAACCCTGGTAAGTTTCGTTTTGGGTGGTTCGATAGCTTTGGTGAATGATTTTTGATTCTATTGCTATGGTTTTGTGAAGAATCGACCTTGCGACATTCTCGTTTGGTGGACAGGAGTACCCTCGCGTGCGGGCCTTTGGCCTATTGAGCATATTCGTTAGTTATTTTGCGTATCAATTAGGCATGCGCAGGAAGAAGGAATTACTCCCATGGAGGTTTTTCAGCACACGTTCACCCAGATGCTGATGTTGTTCGCGATCATGTTGTGCGGTTTCATCGCAAGAAAAAAGCGTATGACTGATGATCTTTTCGATGGGAACCTTTCCAAGCTGGTAATGTCTATTACCCTTCCCGCGACCATTTTGAACTCGGTGCTCTCCGACAGTCAGCTGCCACCCGATGAGGTTATCCTTACCATGTTTGGCTATGCGGCTTTGTATTTCTTGTTTGCCGCAGTTTTTTCGTATGCCGTTGCTCATCTGGTGTATCGCAAGCTCAACCGTCCAGCGCGTGGAGCGCATGCTTTCATGATGATGTTCGGAAACGTGGGCTTTCTGGGCTTCGCGGTACTTGCTGCCATATTTGACGACAACGCTGTATTGTATGCGGCGGTATTCAACATCGTGTTTAACGTGGTGCTGTTTTCGCTCGGCGTGTTCTTCGTCGCGGGCGATGACGAGCAAACGAGGGAAAAGCGCAGTGTGAAAATGCAGCTGAAAGCACTGGGCCACACCCTTACCAAGCCGGTGATGCTTGCCTCGTATGCTGCGATGGCTTTGGCGTTGCTGCACATAACCGACAACGGCCCTATCGGGCAAACGTGCAGCATTTTGGGCGGAATGACGGTTCCTGCTGCAATGCTTATCATCGGTTCGACTTTAGCGAAGATGCCTGTACGCGAAATGCTGTTTGACGGCTGGAGCTACCTCACTACGCTCATTCGCCTTATCGTGGTTCCGGTAGGCGTGTATTTTGTTTTCGGGTTGTTCGTGGGCGATCCGTACCTTCTTGCCATTCTGGTGCTTCTGGCTGCCATGCCCGCCGCTTCGAATGGCACCATGTTGTGCTTGGCCTATGATGGCGACACGCGCACCATGTCGCGCGGAACCTTCCTGACCACGGTATTCTCCCTGATCACGCTGCCTGTTATCGCTCTTATTGTGGTGTAGCGCGCTGAACAACGCCGTTGGGGCTTTGGTTTTCACGTTCGCGTTTGCGCTCTGTGCCTTTTGCCGGATGCGTGCTTATTCGTCGAGCGCCAGGCGCGCCAAAGGCGCACCCGTCGCCATTGCGCGCATTTGCCGTTTTTCCTCTTCGTCGACCGCGTTGCCGCCGCCTTTACCCTGCTTAATCGCTCGCATACTTCCCTTACCCTATAATTGCTTTGCGCCTCAAAGGCGCAATCGGTAGCTACATAAGGGGTTGTTCGTGGAAGTTCTCACACACGCTGGATTACAGATGCTCATTCTGTTCACCGTGGTGTTGCTTGGTGCTGTGGCGCGCAAGCTCCGCTTGATGAACGACGCCTTCGATGCCTTGCTTTCCAAGCTTGTCATGACGGTGGCGCTTCCCGGCATGATCCTTGATTCGGTGTTGGGCAATACGAATTTGCCCGATTCCAACACCATCCTGATGTTGTTGGTGTATTCGACCGCGCTCTACTTTTTCATCTGCTTGTTTGCCTGGGTTTTCGTGCGTGTGGTGTATCGGGGCGTGCCGAAGCCGGCGCAGGGCGCGCATGCTTATCTCATATCGTTCGGCAATACGGGCTTTATCGGCTTCGCGGTGCTGGGTGCCATCATGGGGAATGACGCCGTGCTCTACGGCGCTGTATACAACATTCCCTACAATGTCTTTATGTTCTCGGTTGGAATGCTGTTTATCGCGAGCACGGGAACAGAAGGTGTGGCGGCTAAAAAACCGCTGAAAGAGCAGGTGAAGGCTATCGGCAAGCAACTTGTGAGCCCCTGCCTTATCAGCTGCTTTGTCGCCATGCTCCTTGCCCTGTTCGGCGTTACCGACTCAGGTTATATTGGCAAGACGTGCAATCTGTTGGGGCAGATGACAGTACCGGCAGCCATGTTGGTAATCGGATCGACGCTCGCCAAGCAGCCCTTGAAGCAGATGGTGAACGACGGCTGGAGCTATCTCACTTCGTTTATGCGTTTAGCAGGTGTGCCGCTGCTTATCTTTTTCATAGGCGGTATCTTTATCCATGATCCGTATATTCTTGCGGTTATCGTTATCGAGTCGGCAATGCCAGCTGCCTCGTCGGGCATTATGATGTGCTTGGCCTATGGCGGCGATACCATGACCATGTCGCGCGGAACCTTCATAACCACCATTCTCTCGATCGTCACTTTGCCGCTGTTGGCGTTGCTGGTGGTGTAGCTTCTGCTTCATGGTGGCTGGTGGGTGCGTTGGCCATAGGGAAAAGACAGCTATTGAAAGGCTTTCAATGATTGAGTATCCAACTTCTTTGGAGGACCCGCGCCTCGATGTGTATGCGCGCCTGACAGAGCTTCAGTTGCGCAATAGGCTTGAGCCGGAAAAGGGGATTTTCATCGCTGAATCGGACAAGGTTATCGACCGTGCGTTGGCGGCGGGCTATCAGCCGATTTCTCTCCTGGTACCTGAGCATCGTTTTGAGCGCATGGCTGGCCTTGTGGATCGCATGGGCGGCAATAAGCCTGCCGAAGAAGGCGGCCTTACCGTTTTCGTTATGCCCGCCGAAGAGGTTGAAAAGCTGGCGGGTTATGAACTAACCCGTGGCGTGCTGTGCGCAATGCGCCGCAAACCTCTGCCCTCGGTGGAAGAAACGGTTGCCAATGCACGCCGTATTGCCATCTTGGAAGACATTACCAACCACACCAACGTGGGCGCTGCCTTCCGCAGCGCTGCAGCGTTGGGGGTGGATGCGGTTTTGTGCACGCCTGCATGCTGCGATCCTTTGTACCGTCGTGCGGTTCGTGTTTCTATGGGCACGGTGTTTCAGGTGCCTTGGACGCGCATCGGAGATCAGCCGGGGGAGGAATGGCCCCAGGGTGGCATTGCCAAGTTACGGAGCCTAGGATTCAAGACCGCGGCCATGGCGCTTGACGACAATTCGGTAAGCCTCGACTGCCCTGAGCTCAAAGAATGTGAAAAACTTGCCATCATCATGGGCACGGAGGGCGATGGTCTGTCGCAGCACACCATAGCTGCATGCGACTACACGGTGAAGATTCCTATGGCGCATGGAGTTGATTCGCTTAACGTTGCTGCCGCAAGCGCCGTAGCGTTTTGGGAGCTAAGAGCGCGATAGGCTCGCCTTTCTCTTTGTATGGCAGATGGTGCTCATATTGGGTTGTGGCGTTTTGGCGAATCGGCTGTTTGTTTGGCTTGACCATGCCAGATACGTTATAATCACAAAACGCCTTATGGCATACGCTGGGCCATCGTCCAATGGCAGGACCCTGGTTTTTGGTACCAGTTATGTAGGTTCGAATCCTGCTGGCCCAGCCATATATTTGGGAATGAAAACCGCCTTCGGGCGGTTTTTTGTTGCTCTGTCGGATGCGAAGGATTTGAACTGATGAGGTGAAATCCCGTAAAGAAAACGTGCCTGCGGCACGTTTTTAGGGATTTGCCCGCAGGCGCTTGCGCCAAGGGGGAGAGCGCTCGCAGAGCGCGGGAGTCCTGCTGGCCCAGCCATATATTTGAGAACGAAAACCGCCTTCGGGCGGTTTTTTGTTGCTCTCCTGGTGTATGCCCTGATTTTGGTGCGTGAGCGACTCGTTCTTGGCGGGATTCGCCCCATCGCGGCGATCAGCCAATCGCAAAAAACAAAAAACCGAGCTATTTTGCAACTTTTTTGCGATTAGGGACTCCCCTTCGCTCCTGCAAAGCGGAAAAGAGCCGTCATATAGCCATTTTTGCTGCATTTTTGGGCCTTAATCCGCGATTGAGGAACTCGTGACAATCCCTAATCGCAAAAAAGTTGCAATCCGAGCCGATTTTTTGTTTTTGGTTCGTGGGTCAGCCTCGGGACGGTTCTGGGGGGCGGGTTACCCGACCGCTTTGCCTTAGCACCTGCCCACAGAAACTGCGCAAGACGGTGTTGGGGGGGCGGGGTGCCTGACCGCTCGCTGATTTTGCGGGGCATGCCCTGATTTTAGGATTCGGGTCGTCTCTTCGTTGGCGCATTCCTTAATTGTTTTGGTGCGTGCTCTCAATCTGAAATTTGAATCGCTGATTTTCAGCCTGGTGTTGCTTTGTTTGCGTTCTGCTTTTGACGTGTCGCCGATTCGCGAATTCGCTCTGCTCTTCGGTTCGGAATGCGGGTTCTCATATTCTGGTGCGCTATCATAGCGGGACGCATTATTTCGTTTGAAAGGCTTGTTCATGGCTGAATATATTGAAGGCAAGCGTCCGGTACTGGAAGCTTTGAAGGTGGGCGTCCCCGTTAAGCGCCTGTATGTCGCTGAAGGACTGAAGGGCGACAAGACGGTCGACGAAGTGGTTCGTCGTGCTCACAAAATGAAGATTTCGGTGAAGCAGATCAAGCGCCATGAAATGGACGAGCGTTCTGAACGTGGTTCCCATCAGGGGCTTATGCTGGAAACTGGCTCATATCAGTATTCTAATGTGAATGAAATCGTTATCGCTGCCAACAAGCGCGCTGAAGCAAATGACGGCAAGGCGCTTATTGTGGTGCTCGACCATATCACCGATGCGGGAAACCTGGGCGCTATCGCTCGGTCGGCAGAAGTAGTGGGCGCATCGGGCATCATTATTCCCAATAAGCGCTCGGCCCATGTAACTGCAGCAACGTACAAAAGCTCTGCCGGCGCAGTTTCTCATATCAAAATCGCCCAGGTTAGCAACATCGCGCAAACCATCGAAAACCTGAAAAAGGAAAACTTCTGGGTTGCCGGCGCTTCCGAAAAGGCGCAGCAGTGCATTTGGGATTCACCCCTGGCGGGCCGTTTGGTGCTGGTAATGGGCAACGAAGGCGAAGGCCTTGCTCGCCTTACCCAGGAACGCTGTGATTTTTTGGTTTCCTTGCCCCAAGCAGGAGAGGTTGGCTCTCTGAATGTTGCTCAGGCTTCTACCGCCTGCATGTACGAGTGGATGAGGCAATGCAGGGGATAGCCGAGAGTCGGCTCCCGCCTCTTTCCTGTCTGCTCTATGTTCGCGTCGGAGCTCTGCTTGTTGCTGCCCCAACGCGGAGCTTCGTTTTGCGTACAGGGCGGGTGTCAATTTTCCCCATAAACGTGTTATTCCGACCTTAGTTTGAATCGAGCGGTTTTCATGGCTAAAAAACGTAACAAGCTTCTTATCGTCGACGGGTACAACGTGCTGCGAAGCGGTCAGCGCTATGTACACATGAGGCGTGAAGAAGACTACACCCACGAAACGTTCAACAAGGTTCGCGAGGCGTTGATCAGCGACGTTGCGGCTTTTGCGGGTACGGAGTACAAGGCGATTATCGTTTTTGATGGCGCCGATAACCCTGAATCGGCAGGCAAAACCGAGCGTATTGGTGGCGTGAAGGTGGTCTTTTCGCCCTATGGCTCTTCTGCCGATAAGGTCATCGAAAAAATCGCATATGATGCGCGCGAAAACCGTTTGGAGGTGATGGTGGTAACCTCTGATGCCACTATCCAGGATACGGTGTTTGGCGGCGGCGTGGACCGCATGAGCGCCAATGGCTTCAGCCTTGAAATGGAAGATTTGGGCGACGAAGCCGAGCGTGATCGTACCCTTGAAGTGCATCGTCGTTCCACGGTTGCGGACAGGATCAACCCCGATACCTTGGCGAAGCTTAAAGCTTTGCGCGACGGGAAATAGGCGGGCAAGGGAATACTCGCATTAATTCGGGCCCCAAGAGATCCGGGGCCTTGCGTTAACCCAGATGAGCTTCTGTCGGGGCGGCAAAAGGGATATATGTTCACCAAAGCGAGTTCCAGTTGCTGTTTAGGCCACTGGAACTCGCTTTTTTGCATTCAGTTCGTTTTTATTAACTATTACTGCAACAGCCTCAATAGATCTGTTGCTTGCTCGATTGGTTTTTTATAAGTTTCAACTGGAATTATTACTGAATGCAATGACTTCGATCTATAGCTTTGCCGTTGCTAACCTATAATGGGTTCATTGGTTTGTGATTCTCCGGGTGCTGTATGCGCACCAGGGGCGCTATGCGTGCAATGTTCATGCGAAAAAGCCGCCCGGGGAGGGGGAAAGGAGATCCAATGAAACCACTTAAGGGAATCAAGGTCGTCGATCTTACTACGTACATGGCAACGCCTGCGACTGGTCGTGTATTGGGCGAATGGGGCGCCGACGTCATTAAAGTCGAGGCAGCCAAGGGTGATCCGCTGCGCGTAACCCAAGCGGCGGTATTCAACATGCCCATGTCGGACGAAGAGAACCTCGCTTTCGATATGTGCAACTTGAACAAGCGCTTTATCTCTCTGAATCTGAAGAGCGAAACGGGCGCTGAGGTTATGGACAAGCTCCTTGCTGATGCCGACGTGTTCCTGACCAACACCCGTACGAAATCCCTGAAGAAGATGGGTCTCGACTGGGAAACCCTGCATGCAAAATATCCGAAGCTCATCATGGCTCACGGCTTGGGCTACGGCAAGAAGGGTCCCGAAAAGGACGATCCTGGCTTTGACGTAACCTGCTACATGGCTCGTGGCGGCGTATTCGGCACCACGGTAAACCGCGGCGATTCCCCGATGATCCCCACCAACGGTTATGGCGACCTCCAGGCTTCCATGTTCCTTGCTGCTGGCGTTTGCGCTGCAATTATCGGGCGCAACCAGACCGGCGAAGGCGAGTACGTAACGTGCGCACTGCAGCATGCTGCTATCTATGCTTTGATGACGGGCATGATCTCTGCTCAGTATGGCAATCCGTACCCCAAGAGCCGTCTTGAGGTTATCTGCCCCTTCAACAACGTCTACACCGCAGGTGACGGCAAGTCCATCGCCATGTGCGACCCTGAATACGATCGCGACTACGACAAGATCATGGGCCTTATCGGCCGCGAAGACCTTATCGGCTCTGAGCGCCTGAACAACTGCAACAAGATGAACGCCGATGGCTTGAACGCTGAAGTAGTTGGCATTCTGGACGAGGCTCTGGCAAAGATGACCGCTGCCGAAGCCCTGAAGATCTTCAAGGACGCAGGCATTCCTTGCGAGTTGTGCCAGACCCCGCTCGATGTCTATGAAGACCAGAACGCTCTGGTGAATGATTATCTGGTTAAGATCAAGTATCCCGAAGCAGAGCGCTGGGTTCCCACTCCTCCCATTCAGTTCGAATCCGAGGAAGCTCCCAACTACACGCCTTCCGATAAGCTGGGCAGCGCAACCGAGGAAATCATGCGCGATCTGGGCTATACCGACGAGCAGATCAAGGCCGCAGAGGCAGACGGCTCCGTTTCCGGTCCTATCGATCTCGATGTTTTGGCTGGCAAATAACGCCGCATAACCAACCCGCTATCAAAAAATGCCGAGTCCGCAAAAGCGGCTCGGCATTTTTTTTTTTACGTGAATGGGGCAGACGGCTAAGACCCACCCCGCAAAGAGGGGGGAGCTATTCGCCGACCGACCTACAGCATTTCGATGAATGCAGCGATACGGGTATCGATCTGGCCCTGGTCGTTGGGAGCGTAGTCGGTTTCGATTTTCATATAGGGCATGCCCATCTCGTCCATCTTGCGGCGCATGAGCTCGCTTTCCACGTTGAAGGTGTGGCAGGCGGTGAGCACCACGTCAATGACGCCATCCACCTTGTATTTGCGGCACATCTCTGCGGTATTGTCCATACGGCTGGAATTCGGCGTCATGACCGAGCAGTTGATGTCAAGGTAGCGCTGAGCAAGCGCGCCCATGATATCCTCGGCTTCAGGGTCAACCATAGCTTTCTGAGTACGTTCGCCACCGCAGTCGTCCAAGGCAACGATAACGCCGCCGTTCTTTTCGACACTCATGCCAACTTTCTGGATAACACCGTTAGAGGGGCAGCCGGTAAGCAAGATGCGTTTTGCCGTTGCGGGCACTGGGCGCTCGCCCGCCTCGTAAGCGCCCTTGCGCTCCTCGACGAGTTTTTCGACATTGTCGACAAAAGCGTTCACGTCGAAGTTAAAGGTGTTTTGCGCAAGCGTGGTCATCATTTCGACGCCCCACATGGCAGGAGGCTCGTTCATCTGCAACTCGTACATCTCGCAGATGCCCTTGCGAAGACGATTGCGTACACGGGTGGCATCGCGCAGCATTTCATCGGTGATCTCGATATCGTAACGTCGCTCGAGTTCTTCCTTGAGAGCAACGCATTCCTCGCGCCATACGCGAGGAGCCCATTCGGCATTGCGGGCATGCGGAAGGTTCATGACGTGGACGTCTTTGATGTCGTTGAGGAGCTCGTACATCTTCTTTTTGCCGTCGCACGTAGTTTCGCCGATGATCAGGTCGGCAAAGTACGTAAAGGGGCAGTGTTCGCTTACGGCAAATCCGTAGGTGCCTTTAATAAGCGGACAGATGTTTTTCGGGAGATGCTCTTCTGCTGCCGCATCGCAGGCGTTGTTCATGCCGCAGAGGGCAACGGCGCTTGCTCCAGCTGCATCGGCGATTTCAAGCGGGCTGTAAGAGCATAGATAGCCTACAAGCTTGCCACCATTTTCCTTGAATGCTTTTACGCCCATGAATCCATTGCGGTGGGCCTCGTCGAGCTCATCGAATTTTGAAGGCAAGTCGATTGGTGCAGTCATGGGGGAGTCCTTTCTTCGGGTGCCGCAGAATGCTCGTTCTACGGCAGGGCTGCTTTGTCCATTATTTGTTGTTTAGTGATGCGGAAGCGCGATGTCATGAACGCTTTCGTAGGGGATGCCGAGGCTCTGGGCAGCATCTTCGATGCGTTGCTTTTCCGCTAGGGGTGCACGCCAGGCGTATCCGCATCCTGCGGTTATGCTGCGGGGGATGGGGATCAGGCGCTCGGGCAGGCCTTGCTCTTTGCAGAAGCTTTCAAAACCCAATGCGTCGCCGGTGGTGCGAAATGCAAACACGGCCGAATCGGGTTCTGCTTGCTCGGAAGCGGCTTGGGCTGCAGCCCTTCCCGCTGCGGCGCCTGCCGCTAGGCCTTGTGCGTGCATCGACATGTCTTTTTCGCTGATGTTGGTAGGCGCTGCGGGCGCAGTTTTCGGCGTGGGCTTGGCATCTTCAGGGATGCACAAGGCCGCTCCGATAGCGCCGGCAAACCGTGCTTTCGGACAGGTTAGGATATTGCCTCCAAGGTGTGCTCCAAGGCGTTCGGCAACATAGGCGTTATCGCAGAGGCCGCCGGTCAGCACATATTCGTTGTTAGCGCTCTTGAACACCAAGGGCTTTACCTTCGCCACGACGCTCTCCACTATTCCGTTGCAGATGTCTTCTCGTGCGGCGCCTTGGCCAATGAGGCTAATGATCTCGCTCTCAGCGAATACCGTGCACATGGAGCTGATGCTGGTAGGCGCTCCTTTCTTTGCGAGCTCGGAAAGCTCATCCTGGGTTAGGCCCAAACGTTCGCCATGACCTCCAGGAACTTTCCTGTCCCAGCGGAGCATTTGTCGCTCATGCGGAAGTCCTGAACCCTGCCATTTTTCAGCAGAATCGATTTCGTGTCCTGTCCGCCGATGTCGATCACCGTGCAATCGGGGCCGAACAGATAACCTGCTCCTTTTCCATGGCAGGTGATTTCCGTTACGGTTTTATCGGCGAAGGGAACAGAGATGCGCCCGTAACCAGTAGCTACGTATACGCATTCTTCTTCCGGAAACCCTTCTTCGGCAAGCCTTTGCAGCACGGTGTTGGCGGCTTCGACGGAGCTGTAGCCCGTTGGGATAACCAGGGTGTAGAGAAGCTGAGAGCTCTTAAGAACTGCAGCTTTGGTTGCGGTGGATCCGATATCTATTCCTACGCGATAGGTCATGACTGCGCCTTGATTACTCGATTCGTGACAGGGTGCGCGAAGCAATTGGCCATACGGTCTTCTTTCTACGGGCTGTTGTCCATGAAGGTTTGGGGCAACGGATTCGGGAAACGGTAAAATGACCCAGGCCGCAGAAGCCTTGGGCGGGCATGCATCGAGCGGAAGGCGCGAGCGCCGTTGGTGCAGAAAACGCGCGATGGTATGGATAAGGAAGGCACGCGCGCAGAATGGTGCTTTCCCGTAACAGTAATACTAGATCTTGGCTAGGATATTTTGATTGGGCGTCGGCGAGTACGTAAACGGAACCATCGGTCGGCAGGGCCGTTCGCCCCTAATCGCAAATTACAAGCGCTCGGCAAGGAATGTGTCTTCTTTCTCCATTTTGTTGCACGTATTAATAAGGCTGATATACTGCAAAGGCTGTTTTAATACACATGCGTGAAGGACTTGCGTTCGCTAGTGGCCGCCACGGCGGTTGCGAACAAAGGAATGATCTCGCGCAGAGGCACAACGAATGGAGAAAGAATGTCCAAGATTACTGTACAGACCCTGCTCGACGCAGGCACCCACTTCGGTCATCAGACCCGTCGCTGGAACCCCAAGATGAAGCCCTTCATCTTCGGCAACCGTGGCGACATCTACATCATCGACCTCAAGGAGACCATGTACGGTCTCGACGCTGCTTACACTGCAGTTTCCCGTTGCGCTGAAAAGGGCGGCACGGTTCTGTTCGTAGGCACCAAGAAGCAGGCTCAGGAATCTGTTGCTGAAGCTGCTAACCGCTGCGGCATGCCTTACGTAAACGCTCGTTGGCTCGGCGGCATGCTCACCAACTTCACCACCATCCGCTCTCGCGTTCAGCGCATGGAAGAGCTCGAGGCTATGGAAGCTGACGGCCGCATGGAGCTTCTGCCCAAGAAGGAGCAGATCCTGCTGAAGAAGGAACTCGCTAAGCTGCAGACCAACCTCAACGGTATCCGCAACATGAAGAAGACCCCTGACATGATCTTCATCATCGATACCAACCGTGAGCAGATCGCTATTCACGAGTCCCACCGCCTCAACATCCCCGTTGTTGGCACGCTCGACACCAACTGCGACCCCGACGACGTTGATTTCGGCATCCCCGCAAACGACGACGCAATCCGCTCCGTTCGTCTGCTCGCAGAGTTCGTTGCTGATGCTGTTATCGCTGGCACTGGCGCTCCTGTCACCGTTGAGGACATGACCGCAGAGCCCGCAGCTGAAGCTGCTGCAGAGGCAACCCCTGCTGAATAAGCACTAAACGAATCCATTGCAATTTCTCCCTCGCCCGTCTAGTGGGCGAGGGCTCTATCTGAAAGGAATTACCATGGCAGAAATCACCGCAGCACTCGTTAAGGAACTCCGCGAGATGACCGGCGCTGGCATGATGGAATGCAAGAAGGCTCTGGTTGAGGCTGAAGGCGAACTCGAAAAGGCCGTAGACGTGCTCCGCACCCGTGGTCTTGCTGCTGTTGCCAAGAAGGCTGGCCGCGCAACCGACGAAGGCACCGTTCTGGCTCTCGTTTCCGAGTGCGGCCATGATGGCGCTCTCGTAGAGCTTAACTGCGAAACCGACTTCGTAGGCATGAACGAAAAGTTCCATGCATACGCAGAGAAGATCGCTAAGGCCGTTCTCGCTAACAAGCCTGCCGACCTCGAGGCTCTCAAGGCTTCCGAAATTGAAGGCGAAACCGTAGAGGCTGTCGTAACCGACGCTATCCACACCCTAGGCGAAAACATCCAGCTTTCCCGCTTCGCTTTCGCTGAGCAGCCCGAAGGCGCTGTTGCTTCCTACATTCATGGTGGCGGCAAGATCGGCGTTCTGGTTGAGTTCAAGCTGGGCGACGCTTCCTTCGCAACCAACGACGACTTCAAGAAGTACGGCCGCGACGTTGCTATGCAGGTTGCTGCTGCAAGCCCCGTATCCGCAACCCGCGAATCGGTAGATCCCGCAGTTGTTGAGCACGAGATGAGCATCTACAAGGCACAGGCTGCAGAGTCCGGCAAGCCCGAGAACATCCAGGAAAAGATCGCTACCGGTCGTATGGAGAAGTTCTACAAGGAAAACTGCCTCACCGAGCAGGCTTTCGTTAAGAATCCCGATCAGTCTGTAAACGAGTACACGGCTGAGGTTGCCAAGGCTCTTGGCACCACCATCGAGATCGTTTCCTTCACCCGCTTCATGCTGGGCGAGTAAGCGAACTTAACAACGCTTTTTCTGCAAGCCCTTCCAGAGATTTGGGGTAAAACCCTTCTCTGGGAGGGCTTGTCTGCATAATAGGGCTATAAATAGAGTAGGCATGCTTTGTTTCGATTTGGCATGGGTATGAAGAATCCGCATCAAGTAGATTGGGTGCATGAGATATGTCCGAAGAAGTAATTATTGCGCGTGAAACCGAAAACGTTTCAGGTACGGTACAGATCAGCGGTGCTAAGAACTCCGCGTTGAAGCTCATTGCGGCAACAATGTTGGGCCAAGGCAAGAGCACACTCCACAATATTCCCCATATCTCCGATATCGAGATCATGAACGACGTAATTCGCAGCTTGGGCGCAACGGTTGAATGGGATGGCCATTCGCTCATCATCGATACCGAGCATGCTGAAGGCCACGATACCCCCTATGAACTTGTTTCGAAGATGCGCGCTAGCATCTCTGTGCTAGGTCCGCTTGTGGGTCGCTTTGGTTGCGCACGTGTTGCAATGCCGGGCGGCTGTAAAATCGGTGCCCGTAAAATCGATATGCATCTTAAGGTGCTCGAGGCTATGGGTGTTGAATTCGAAAACAGCCACGGCTACCTTTATGCTTCCACCCCCAACGGGTTGCATTCTGCCGATGTATTGCTCGAGTTCCCGAGCGTTGGCGCTACTGAAAACATGCTTATGGCTTCCGTGGTTGCTCCTGGCACGTCAGTTATCGACAATGCTGCGCGTGAGCCTGAAATCGTCGACCTCGCCAATATGCTGAATGCCATGGGCGCTCATGTAGAGGGCGCGGGTACGCCTACCATCACGGTAAAGGGCGTTGCTCTCTCCGAGATGCATCCTTGCGAGCACACTACGGTGGGCGACCGCATTGAGGCAGGCACGTTCCTAACAGCGGGTGCGCTGCTCGGCGGTCCCGTTACTGTTCAGGGAATAGATCCGTCTTATTTGCGCATGGCGCTTATGAAGCTCGAGCATATGGGATGCGATATCTCCACTACGGAAGATTCCATCACTGTTTCGCGCACCCAGCCTCTCCGTGCTACTGACATTCAGACGCTTCCTCACCCTGGGTTCCCCACCGATCTTCAGGCTCAGTTCATGCTTTTGGCCTCTTTTGCAGAGGGCAACTCCGTCATCTCTGAAAATATCTTCGAAAATCGTTTCATGTTTGCCAGCGAGCTCAACCGCATGGGATCCCGCATTGCGGTTGAGGGCCATCATGCATTGGTTCAAGGAGTCAGCAAGCTTGAGGGCGCTCCTGTTTCCTCGCCTGACTTGCGTGGCGGTGCCGCTCTGGTAATTGCTGGCCTCGCAGCAGAAGGCGAAACAGTCGTGCATGACATTCACCATATCGACCGCGGCTACGAAGACTACGTTGGCAAACTGCATGCCATCGGTGCAAACGTCGAACGCAAAACGCTGTAGGTAGGTGCGATGGCAATAAGGAACAACAGGGGAATGCATGGTGGCGGCTCGGGCCGTCGCCGTTCCTCATCTCGAAATAAAGCCGACTGGTCTTCGTCGGTAATTGGATCTCACGCGTCAGGTTCTCGCGGACCTCAGCCTCAACGTCGAGCCTCTGCCCATTCGCGCCGTTCTCGTACCTCAGCGGTGCCGAGCCGCCGAACTGGCGAAGTGCGTCAGATCCATATCCAATCGCGCTCGGTTGATGAACGCACGTCGCGTCGAAAAGTAGGGCAGTCGCGAACCGAGAGCTTTATGCGCCACCGCGACAATGTAAGCCGCATCACGTTGATCATCGGCATCATCCTGATTGTGGTCATCGCGCTGAATCTCGGTACATGCGCCTATCGCAATTCGCTTTCTTCCTCGATGGCGCTTGACGACAGCAGCGTATCCGGCGCGCTCGTTTCGGCAAAGAACGATGAGCCCACTTATACGCTGCTTGCTGGCCTTAACGGAAGCGGCGAAAACGAGTGCGCTAGCTACTTGGCTGTTTTGCGCGTGGATTACCAGAACAACACGGTGTCATTGTTGAATATACCCAGCAATATTGCCGCCAGCTATTCCGATACCGACTCCAAGGGGACTATGCTGCGAGATGCTCCCCATATCAAGGATGAGGGCGAACTGGTAAAGCAGGTCTCTTCGCTTATTGGCCAAGACATCAATCACTATGTAAGGATTACGGGCGAAGACTTTGCCTCGCTTATTGATTCCCTTGGCGGGTTAAACGTTAACGTGGAGCAATATGTCGATGATCCAACGGTAGGAACTGCAGTGCTCGACCCCGGTCAGCAGACCTTAAACGGAGAGCAGGCCCTGGTTTACGTAAGCGCCAAGAACTACACCGATGGGTACGGCCAGCGTGCCAATGTTCAAAATCAGGTGTTTACCGCATTCGTGCAGGCTCTTGAAGACAAGGGCGGTCTCGATTTCGCCATGAGCGCAGACGACATCGCCGGCAAGATCAAAACGGATATGAGCTACGACGAAATCGGCAAGATTGCCTCGTTGTTCCCGAATGCAACGTTCTATTCGAATACGGTGCCGGGAAGTCAGTCCGTTTCGGGCGACAAGGTTTCCTGGTCGGTAGCCTCTTCTTCGTTCTCCCAGATTTGCGATCAGTTTAAGAGCGGCCAGAACATGGATACCTCCGTAGATACCAGCGGTGTTAACAAGAGCTCGGTTTCCATTGTGGTTCTGAATGGCGCAGGCGCTGATGGTTACAGTGCGCAGGCGGCTCAGATTCTTACCAATGCTGGCTATACCATCAAAGATACGGGTAACGCAGAATCGTTCGTGTACGACGAAACCTTGGTAATCTACCGCTCCGACGACGACAAGCTTGCCGCCGAGGCTATCGTCCAGGATCTTGGAACAGGACGCGCTGTTGCTGCAGGCGTGTACTACAATCTCTCGACCAATATCCAGGTGGTAGTTGGCAAAGACTGGACCAGCCATGTTTGATCCAGTTGCCTATATCAATGAACCGCGTTGGCGAAGCATGAGCTTGGGCCTTGAACGGATCGAAGAACTGTTGGCCAAGCTGGGAAATCCGCAGGATGCCCTTCGTTTTGTGCATGTTGCGGGCACTAATGGCAAAGGTTCAACCTGTTCGTTCGTCTCAAGCATCCTGAAAGAGTCGGGCTATAAAGTCGGCTTGTTCACCAGTCCCTATATTGAGCGTTTCGAAGAGCGCATCCGAATCAATGGCGAAAACATCTCCCTGCAGCGTCTTTCAGAGGTAACGCTGAAGGTAAAGGATGCGGCAGAGGCTATGGCTAGTCATCCGACTGAATTCGAGCTTATGACGGCTGTGGCTTTCACGTATTTTGCCGAAGAGGAGTGCGACATTGTCGTTGCGGAGGTCGGTTTGGGTGGAAGGCTTGATTCCACCAACGTTATCCGCACGGCTGAGGTTTGCGTGTTTGCCCCCATTTCCTACGATCATTGCGCGCTTCTGGGAAGTACGCTCTACCAGATTGCAGGCGAGAAGGCGGGCATCCTGAAGGCGGGCGTTCCTGCAGTGAGCGCGCCCCAAGAGCAAGAGGCCCAACGTCGCTTGAATGAAGAAGCGGATCGTTGCGCGACATCCATTCGCTACGTTGATGCTTCGTCTATTGTCGGCGATACTTCCGATTTCTCGTACGGCGGGTTCAGCCACTTGTCTGTTCAGCTGCAAGGATCGTTCCAGCGCATCAATGCGGCGGTAGCTTTGGAAGCGTGCAAGGTTCTTGTTCAGCGCGGTTGGAGCATCGACGAGCGGGCGATACGGAACGGTTTGTCTCGAGCTTCTTGGGCAGGTCGCTTTGAGTTTCTGCGTCACAGCCCCGATGCCCTTATAGATGGTGCTCACAACATCCATGCCGTGCGTGCTCTCAGTTCCGAGCTAGCATCTCGTTACGACCGGGGGAGCGTGGTGTTTTGCATGGGCGTTATGGCCGACAAAGACTATGCGGAAATGTTGAAGCTGTTGGTTCCATTGGCCAAAGCGTTTGTGTGCTACCGCCCCGATAACCCCCGTGCGCTTTCGGAATCCGATTTGGCGGATGCGGTTCAAATTGCCGTAGGAAACCATCCTGTAGAAGTGGTGGCGGCTCCTACACCTCATAGTGCGGTAGGGCATGCCCTTGAGTTTTCCGAGGGTAGTTCGCCCATTTGTTTCTGCGGCAGTCTCTATGGAATCGCCTCTATCAAAAAGGCCTGGCGTCACTTCGAGAACACCAGGCTGAACCTGTGCGCATTTGATGGTCAAAGTCCCTGTTGGATGGCAGCGGCATTGCGTGGGTTATACTAACCACTGTTGAAGTATCCCGAAAGGGCTTGGGCGGCGCCAAGTTCTGAACCTGGTCAGGTCCGGGAGGAAGCAGCCATAAGGGGCCTCTGACGAGCGCCCGGGCCTTTTCGGGATACTTGGTTTCGCCGATCAATTTGATCGGCGAAACGTGTATATGGGCGCATTTGCAACAATCAAGACGAAGGATCGCATGGAAATCATCAATTTTATTCTGGGCTTGCTTCACGATCCGCGTGGCGCAATTGCTGGCTGGATCGTAACGCTGGGTGCAGTTTGGGTGTACACCCCGCTGTTTCTCATTGTGTTCATTGAAACGGGCTTGGTGTTCTTCCCCTTCCTTCCCGGTGATTCCCTTTTGTTCGCAGCAGGTGTGTTCTCTGCTGATGGCGGTGGTTTGAACCTTGGGGCAACGCTGTTGGTGTTTTATGCCGCAGCTATTCTGGGCAACACCTCCAACTATTGGATTGCCCGTTTCTTCGGCGCCCGCATTATCGATTCGGGCAAGATCAAGGCCCTTACGCCTGAGCGTATGGCGAAGCTCGACCACTTCTTCGAAAAGTACGGTGGGCTCACAATCGTTATTACGCGTTTTATGCCGTTCTTCCGTACCTTTGCTCCCTTTATTGCTGGTACGGGGCATATGAATTTCGGCAAATTCACGCTGTTCAATTGCATTGGCGGCATTTCGTGGGTTTCGCTGTTCGTGTTGGTGGGCTTCTTTTTTGGTGGCGTGCCCTTCGTGCAGGAGCATTTCGAAATCATCGTATTGGGAATCGTGGCTGTTTCTGTTGCGCCTGCCTTCATTGGTGCTGTTAAGGCGGCTATTTCCTCTCGTAAAAGTGGAAAACGCGATTTCGAGGTTGAAGCGGCGGTTGATGCCGAGCGTATAGCTCGTGCAAAACACGCTCGCTCCGAAGAGGACGCCCGCTAAAATCGGTAAGGCACGGTAACATCCCATATGCATAAGGGCGTATGGGCGGGATCCGCTTATGCGGATGTGAAGCGGAGGCTTGGCCGTCCGCGAAGGAGGCTCTGCATGGAGGCGCTGTATCGCAAATATCGTCCGTCCACGTTTGCTGATGTCGTGGGTCAGGAACATATCGAGCGTACGCTGAAAAACGCAATCGAGCAGGATAAGGTCTCCCATGCCTATTTGTTCTGCGGTCCGCGTGGTACTGGTAAAACAACCACTGCGCGCATTCTTGCCAAGGCTTTGATGTGCGAAAAAGGCCCTACCATCGAACCTGATGGAACCTGCGAGGAATGCCAGGATATCGCCCAAGGCACCCATCCCGATGTGTACGAGCTGGACGCCGCAAGTCGCACGGGCGTTGAAAATGTTCGTGAGGAAATTATCAGCCGCGTAAGCTACGCGCCAACCCGCGGCACCTGGAAGGTCTACATCATCGACGAGGTGCATATGCTCTCGACGGCGGCCTTCAATGCACTTCTCAAAACTATCGAAGAGCCGCCGAGCCATGTAGTCTTCATTCTCTGTACCACCGATCCGCAGAAGGTTCCAGAAACCATTCTCTCGCGATGCCAGCGTTTCGATTTTCATCGCATATCGATCGAATCTATCGTTGCGCGTTTGGGCTCTGTATGCGCCGAAGAGGGTGTTGAGTTCGAGGCCGAAGCGCTCGATCTTATTGCGCATCGTGCCGAGGGAGGAATGCGTAATGCCCTTACTTCACTCGAGCAGCTCATTGCGTACTGCGGAGGCAAGGCAACGCTCGAAGGAGCGCAAAGCCTTCTTGGCTCGCTCGATAATGCCGATCTCTCTGAGATCGTAGAGGCTATTGGCCGCAGAGATGCGGCAGCATGCTTCAATTGGGTTGCTCAGTATGTAGAAACCGGTGCCGACCTTGCCCAGTTCGTCCATGATTTGGCAGAGCATGTGCGCACGTTGTACCTGATGTCTATGGCGGGCCTTGATGTAGAGTTGCAAATCAGCGAATCGATGCGCACGGTAATGATCGAAGAGCTGAAGCTCTTTGGCCAAGATCGCCTTAGTCGTATGCTTATCCTTTTGGGCGATGTGTCGAAGGAGCTGCGCGTTTCGAGCAATCCTCGCTTAACGTTCGAGATTGCCCTTACTCGTATGGTTCGTCCTGAATCGGACCTAACGCTCGAAGCCTTGGCGGAGCGGGTTGAAGAGTTGGAGAGACGTTTGTCGATGTTGGGGAACGGCTCTTCTCCTGTTGAAGTCGCTCCAGCGGCATCAGCCCGTGTTGGCGGCGGCGCTCCTCAATATGCACCTGCTCCCGCTCAGCCCGCAACACATGCACCCTCTGTTCCGATGCCCGCGCCAGTTGGTTCGTTCGGCCAGCCTGCCCCCTTTGCAGAGCCAAAGCCTCCTGCGATGCAGTCAGTGCCTGGCCATAATGCCGCTCGGTCCCAGGCTGCCGCCTCGACGGCTGCTGCTCCGTCAGTGCCGCAAACACCGATGCCTCCCGCTCCGTTGGCATCGCAAGCACCAGCACCTGCAGCTTCGCCGGCGCCTCAAACACCGGCACCTGCTCCCGCTGCTCAGCCCGTCGGGGCATTTTCCCAGGCGCCCGAAGCGGTTCAGCCGCGCCAGGCAGCAGTGCTTACCGCTCAGGTTGACCTGTCCAATCCTGCCGCCGTGCAACGTTTGTGGCATTCGGTCACCGCTTCGCTCAGGAAGGTTAATCCTGCGCGTGGCGTCCTGTTCATGAATGCCAAGGTTTTCGCCGAGGCAAATGGCCAGGGGATAGTGGTTGAATTCGGAAAAGACAGCGCTTTTGCATTCAACGCAGCCCAAAAAGTCGAAGTCCAAGAGCTGCTCGCAAAAACCATTCAGACGGTCGCAGGCGGAACTGTGCCCTACCGTTTGGCGTTGGCTGGTGGTGGCTCATCGGCTGCGCCTGTTGCCGCGCAGCCCGCGAGTGCTCAATCTGGAATGGCTCCCCAGTCAAATGCCGCGGCTCCTGCCGTCAAGAACCCTTATGCCGCCAAGGCGGTTGCCGCAGTCCGTGCGGCGCAAGCGGCAGCAAAGGCCAACCAGGCGCCAGCGACTCAGGCGGCAGCAAGGGCAAACCAGGCGCAGGGCTTTCAGTCTGCATCCCAAAACGCCGCTTCTTATGTGGCTCCCTCTGCCCACCAGCAGATGAAGGGCGGTGCAGCTTCTTCTCCATCGCCTGAATCTCAGACGGAGTCCGTCCCTAGGCATTCTGCCGAGGTACATCAGTCCCCTACAGTAACGTCTTCAGCATCCGTTGCGCCCGAACCATATGACGATCAGGTTCCCCTCGATGTGTATGGAGCAAGCGTTTCTGCTGAATACGACGAAGATCCATATGCTCATCAGTATGGGGCTTCGCCAAGCAAGCAGTTCTCATCATCGGCTTCTTATGCGCAGCCTTCCAGTGGCTCGGTTCCAGCGTCTGCGGGTTCTGCCCAGGCGGCAACGCCAGTTGCGGCGGCACCTTCCCAGGCTGGCGGCGTTGCTAACATTGTCGCTGCTGCTTCGGCGCAAGCCGCAGCTCCATCTGTTTCGGGGCAAGACGAGGCGGAGCAGATCAAGAGTATCCTCACTCAGAGTTTTGGCGAGGGGATAAAGTTTGAGGAGCTTCCCGAATAGCGTCAGCCTTTCGGTACAATGCAAAGATATGTGGCCATTTGGCTAATTGGAACGAAGCGCCCAACCCCTAACAAAGGAGAATTATGGGAATGAATATGCAGCAGATGATGCGCCAGGCGCAGAAGATGCAGAAAGAATTGCAGAAGGCTCAGCAGGAAATCGCTGAAATGACGTTCGAGGGCACTGCTGGTGGCGGCATGGTAACCGCTGTTGCTCGTGGCGACAAATCCATCGAGTCCCTTACCATCAACCCTGATGTGGTTGATCCCGAAGATGTCGAAATGCTTCAGGACATGGTATGCGCGGCGGTCAATGAGGCGCTTCGCGGCGTCGACCAGATGGGTACTGCCCGCATGAGCTCCGTTACCGGCGGTCTCAATATTCCAGGTATGAGGTAATTGCGATTCCGTGAACGCTTCATCGGCAATACAGAAGCTGCTCGATGAACTCGAGCGCCTTCCTGGAGTGGGTCCTAAATCCGCCCAACGAATTGCGTATTGGATTCTGAACGAAGAAAAAGCGGATGCTCTTCGTTTGGCCAATTCCATTATCGAAGTGAAGGACACCGTCCATTTTTGCTCTCGATGCTTTAATTACGCTCAAGGTGATCTTTGCGATATCTGCTCTTCCGAAAAACGAGACCATTCCATCGTTTGCGTGGTATCGGAGCCGCGAGATATCCCGCCGATAGAGAGAACGGGTACGTTTTCGGGCGTATACCATGTGCTCGGGGGTGCCCTTTCGCCGCTTGAGGGCATTGGTCCGGAGCGCCTTCACATCGCCGAGCTGATGGCTCGCCTTACGGACGCCTCGATTAAAGAAGTTATCCTTGCAACGAATCCAAATATTGAAGGTGAAACAACGGCCAGCTATCTTGCGCGACTAATTAAGCCTTTAGGTGTAAAGGTATCGCGCTTGGCAAGCGGTTTGCCTGTTGGCGGCGATCTTGAATTTGCGGATGAGGTTACGCTTGGTAGGGCAATCGAGTCTCGATTGGAACTATAGTGCCAGGAAGAGCGCTGCATCGAATGAAGGCAGAAGTCGTGCCGCCTTATCGAAAGCGGCCAAGCACGGCATCCTCGCGTAGGCAACGTTTGAATTCTGCCGGCGGCATCAAGTACAGCAAGAAATAAAGAGAGCTCCTTGGAACGCACCAAGGAGCTCTCTTTGCATTTACAACCGGAGGAAATCTGCTCTGTTCCAGCACACTTGCAGCAAAAAGACAGGAAGTCTAATTCTGATGGTTCTCGTGCTGTAAAGAATAGTCTTTTATAAAAGCGGGAACTTCTTCAATCTCTATATTGAGAACAATAGATAGTTCGCCGTAAATACGCCTTTGGGCGTCATCGAGCAGCTTCTTATAGGTTAACGAAGCGCCGTGTTTCTTGCTTTCTTGCTCTTGTATGCGTGCGTGCATCGATTTGCAGACCAATAAAAGCGAAAGAAAGTCGTTCGAGCGAATCAGTTCGCGGAAGTGCTCTTGGACCAAATGCGAGTTGGTGTCTTGAAAGGTATCCGGCTCAAGGTCGAAAACCATGTCGAGCGAACGTAATGCTTCTTCTTTATTAAGGGTGTGCCTCAATTCAGCGCTGCGAGAGTGGGGCACATAGGCCTTTCCGAGGCGTTTCTCTATCGGAGCAAGTATGTAATAGAGCTCGTTTTCGTCTCCGGCGAGAGAGACATGAGCATCGTTTTGGATTACTTGGCAGATTCCCAGAGATGAATAGATGACGTATTCGCCGACTTCATAAGGCATACAGTCGCCTTCTTTCTAAAACTACTTTGCAACAATGATAAACCTACGAAGTGTCATGTATGTGTAAATGCACACAACTTAAGGCGAACGGCACTTTGCTGACCTGGGGTTTTGCAAAAAAGTGAAGCAAAGTTGAAAAAAATTACAATTTCCCCCTTGCAATCCCCCTAAAGCGGGGTATTATAGCTAAGCCTTCTGACGAGGGGGCGTCCGCAAAGGGCGGCACCGAGTCGGCGAGCGGCCCGCAAGGCGGGGCGCGGGGCCGGAAGAGGAAACTTTCTAAAAAAAGTCCTTGACACGGCGG
>ERZ1026856.543-NODE-543-length-22535-cov-15.631717_pt1 | contig 22535 bp, 21 predicted proteins | sample MGYA00380158_ERZ1026856 | MGnify/ENA primary metagenome ERZ1026856 (study PRJEB33269, sample SAMEA4719794) | human gut metagenome | biome: human-associated habitat; feature: organic feature; material: feces | place: Cameroon | collected 2013-10 ...
CCCACTTACAGAGGATAAACCGCACCGACCTTATCCCCTATATCCAGTATGACACAAAACAAGGGAAAGGGGGTATCTAATGAATAACAACGATATTCCTGTATGGGAAAAGTACACCCTTACCATTGAAGAAGCGTCAAAATATTTCCGTATTGGAGAAAACAAATTAAGACGATTGGCAGAGGAAAACAAGGACGCTGGCTGGCTCATTATGAATGGCAACCGCATACAGATTAAACGCCGACAGTTTGAACAGGTCATTGACAAATTGGACGCAATCTAATGCAAATGAGCCTTGTATGTGTTATGATGAACACAAGTCATATCAAGGCTCTTTCCAACAAGGAAAGGAGCAGACACCATGAAAGAAAAAAGACGGGATAGCAAAGGACGTATCCTGCATACTGGAGAGAGCCAACGAACAGACGGAAAATACTTATATAAATATGTGGACGCATTTGGAAACACAAAATATGTGTATGCTTGGAGATTGACACCCACAGACCCGACACCAAAGGGAAAACGGGAAAAACCCTCACTTCGTGAACTGGAACAGCAGATAAGACGGGATATTGAGGACGGTATCGACAGCACAGGCAAGAAAATGACGCTTTGCCAACTCTACGCCAAACAGAACGCACAGAGGGCAAATGTGAAGAAAAGCACACAGAAACAACGGGAACAGCTCATGCGGTTATTGAAAGAGGACAAGTTAGGTGCTAGGAGCATTGATACGATAAAACCCTCTGACGCTAAGGAATGGGCATTACGCATGAAAGACAAAGGCTTTTCCTATAACACCATTAACAACCATAAACGCTCGTTAAAAGCGTCATTCTATATCGCCATACAAGACGATTGTGTAAGGAAAAACCCTTTTGATTTCAAGTTAAGTGAAGTCCTAGAAAATGATACCAAAGAGAAAGTCGCATTGATAGAGGAACAGGAACAAGCCCTACTCTCATTCATCAAGACGGACAATGTGTATCACAAGTATTATGATGATGTGCTGATACTGTTAAAGACAGGACTTCGTATCTCGGAACTGTGCGGACTGACAATCATGGACGTTGATTTTATCCATGAGGTTGTGGTTATCGACCACCAGTTACTAAAGAGCAAGGAACAGGGTTATTATATTGAAACGCCTAAGACAAAAAGCGGAACAAGGCAAGTGCCATTAAGCAGAGAAACGATACAAGCATTTCAACGGGTTATGAAGAAACGCCCAAAGGCAGAACCATTTGTGATAGACGGACGGGGCAACTTTCTATTTGTCAATCATAAAGGCAAGCCCAAAGTTGCCATTGATTACAATATGCTTTTTGTCCGTATGGTAAAGAAATACAACAAGCACCACAAAGACAATCCCTTGCCACATATCACACCGCATACACTACGCCATACATTCTGCACAAGGCTGGCAAGCAAGAACATGAACCCGAAAGATTTACAGTATATCATGGGACATTCAAACATCAGTATCACAATGAACTGGTATGCTCATGCGTCCATAGATACCGCAAAATCAGAGGTTCAGCGTCTAATCGCATAAGAAGTATTTACCACGATTTTAACCACGCTTGATAGCGAAAATATAAGAAGATAGACCTAGATATGTGAGGTTTACCACAAAAGCAAAATGCCCGTAGAGCCGATAAAATAAGGCTTTGCGGACATTTAAGAAGATATAAAAAGATAGTCAAAAAGACATATATAATTTATATAACATATGTACATTAATTAATATATAAACAAAATAGTGCCGCCTATGCGACACCTTGCTTTGATATAAATTTTAACCGCCGTAATTTTTCTCACTCATACATATACAGACGTGCCATTTGCCGCTTGCCTTGGTTACGCCTACGGCTATGTACGGATATTCGGAACTGCCAACGTATGCCCAATGTCCTTTGCTGTAATGAAAGCCGTCTGCTATGCGGTCTGACATACTTTCTGCCGTGCCAAACCAATCTCCCATACCGATGGCTTCTCGGTTGTAGCCTTGGTAGTAGCTATCCTCGGCGGTCATACCGTAGAGTGTCATATCTATGAATTCGCCGTATTTTAATTCTTTACACACATTACGGATGTCCGTGTGAGAGAAGTTAGTGATAAGCTCATCTGCTCTGAACCTTGCTACTTTGGTCAGTCCGGGGAGCATCGTAGCCGCCGTATCACCTTGTTCTATGCGGTAGGCATTTATTTTTTCTATTACGAGCTTTTTTATTTCCGTAGTATCAACCTCCGGCCACTCAATCCCAACATATATTTCTTCTTGTGATTCTTCGCTATTTGAAGGTGTTTCTTCCGTAGGTTCGCTAATTTCCGCCGTCGATAATTCAGTTGGGTTTTCAGTTACCGTAGGCTTGGATTCTTCCTTTGGCTGTGCCGTTGTTGGAGGCCTCTCGGTAGGCAACGGTGAGGTGTTGCCACCGCATCCTACCACACTCATAAACATCCCACAGCAGAGAAGAAGGATAGCTGTTTTCTTCATATATCCTCGACCTCCTCCAAGCCTTGCATCACTTCCACCATTATGCGAGTGGCCAAGACAAATCCCGAACTGAACGCTTCATGCTCGGTGATACAAGAGAGTTCGTTTTGGCAGCCCTTGAACTTTTCAAAGGTTTCTTTTTGTTTTTCTGCGAGGGTGGAGTTTAGTTCTTCTTCATTTTTGCATATCAGCTTGACGAGTCTATCCACCCTCGTTCCTCGCTTGATATACCTTTCGTGCGGACTGATGTTGCCGTAGTATAAATCTTCAAGTGTTGTCATGTGCGTTGCACCTCCTTTTGTAACACAAATACATATCACAACACTTTTCACAAGTCCAGAGAAATAATTTATTGTCTTGTTTTTTCAAAGAAACAGTTGACATTATCAATCAAATGATTTACAATATCAACTGCGATAATAGTTGTATGGAGGTTTATTATGACTACTTCTGAACAGATACGAGTTCTTTGTGTGCGTTCTGGTGTAAGTTTGTCAGAATTGGCAAGAAGAATAAATCAAACACCACAAAATTTCAGCGTTAAACTTAAGAGAAATACTGTTACACAAGATGAGCTAAATCAAATTGCTAATGTACTCAATGTGAAATATGAACAGTATTTTGTTTTAGCTAATGGAGATCAGGTTCGATAAATAAAGAGAAGGTGAAAAAATGGATACAAACATTATTTATAATACAGATTGCATCGCCGGAATGAATCAAATGATAGATGAGGAGTCTATAGATCTTATTATCGCGGATCCACCATATTTTAAGGTTATCGGTGAAAAATGGGATTATCTTTGGAGAACAGAAGAAGAATATCTTGAATGGTCAGAAAAATGGATTGAAGAAGCTGCCCGTGTTTTAAGAATGGGAGGTAGTTTCTATTTGTTTGGTTATTTTAGAATGTTAAGTAGATTGTTGCCTATTTTAGAAAAGTATGGTTTTGAGCTTAGACAACAAATAGTATTAAATAAAGGCATGCAAGCTGCATCTGGGCGAGCAACTAAAAATTATCGAATGTTTCCTAATGTGACCGAAAGTATTTTGTTTTTATGTAAAGATTCCAAACCTTTTGCAAAATCTTTTTTAAAACAAAGGCAAAAAGAATTAGGTTATTCCGCAAAACAAATTAATGAGATGTTGGGTGTCAAATCAAACGGTGGCGGTATGTGGAGTATTTATACAGGAAAAAATGTTTGCAAGCAATTACCTACTGAAGAATTGTGGAACAAATTGCAAACAATTCTTGAATTTAACATTCCATACAACAAGATTAGTCAAACATATCATGCACAAATGGGGTTAACAGATGTATGGGATGATGTGAATTTTTATGAAGAAAAAGATCGCATCCATCCTACCCAAAAACCACAAAAACTGCTTGCAAGACTAATTCTTGCAAGCAGTGATGAGGACGATATTGTTTTAGATCCATTTATGGGTGGAGGTTCAACAGCCTTGGCTTGTATTAATAACAAGCGTAATTATATTGGATTTGAAATAGAACAAGAGTATTACGAAAAATCGTTAGAACGATTAGCGTGTAGACAGATGACGCTATTTTAATTATCTTAAATCGATAAAATGTGAGCGTAACGATAGTGGTATATCTACTTTTTTCGAAACAATTTTAGGTAAATATATTTCATCCGCGAATTTGTTGCATAGATCGGCATTGGTTATATTATTAGTTGCCCTTATTTCTTCTAATAATTGCAATAGCTTTTCTTTATTTAATCCATTAACACGAGCAGAGGGGCTGTATTTTTTAATAACATTTTTAATGTTAGCTACACTTATGGTAGTTGCTCCAGAATATGAACTTAAAGGAAGTAGTACATCTGAATAAGTATTGTTTTTGGATGGAAATACATCGGTGATTATATTGCCATCATTTGTGATTTTTGATCTGTAAATCAAAGTTGGTTCTGTTAATGCGAATTTTAGCATATGGGGCCACATGTTAAACGGTGCTTTAGATGTTGATTGTGAACGAATATTGAGATAATAGTCAATCATACAGTACGCAAACCCTTTACTCTTTGGGTCAACTTCCCATATTGATGCAATAATGTCATTGTTGGTGCTATCATATATGGATTCGAATTCAAAAAGAACAAAATAATATCTGTAAGGATCCAATAACTTTGCAAACTCGTCATCATTTCGGATTGCTATTAACCACTTCGAATCATCTTTCCTATTAATGTTTGTGGATCTGCATACAGCACATTCCGTTTCTAAACTTGAAACAACTGCACCACAAGCATTACAAGACCCTAATTGATCAACTCTATAACAAGTTTTAATTTCACCATGTCTTTCATCATCTATAACTAAATCATAACCGCGAGCACCGGATTTTCCTCCAGGATATCCTGTTACGACACTCACCAAATGCTGACCAATATATCCCATACGTGCCTGAGGCGTTTGTTGAGTTATTTCTGACCATGCATTAACTTTTGCTCTTAAATCAATATATAAATCTTTGATTAAGGCTTCAGAAGCTTCTATCGTTCCTAAAGTATAATTTAGCATCAAACCACTCCTTCAAATATATTTCCATTTTATTCTAACACATTTCGACATTTTTTACAATAGATTATTGGAGGTGATACAATGACAGGTGTAATTTATGCTCGATATTCAACCGATAATCAGAGAGAAGAGTCTATTGAAGGTCAGTTGCGTGAGTGCAAGGTGTTTGCCGAAAAGAACGGTATTCAAATTATCGACACATACATTGACAGGGCAATGTCGGCTAAAACCGATAACCGCCCGGATTTTCAAAAGATGATTAAAGACAGCGCAAAACAGCAGTTCGAAACTGTCATTGTATGGAAGCTTGACCGCTTTGCCCGCAATCGCTACGATTCGGCACATTATAAAAGTATTCTAAAAAGAAATAATGTCCGTGTACTTTCTGCTACCGAAGCCATTTCACAAGGCGCAGAAGGCATCATCCTTGAATCTGTTTTGGAAGGTATGGCGGAGTATTATTCTGCGGAGTTGGCAGAAAAAGTTATCCGCGGACAGACCGAAAACGCATTGAGTTGCCGGTTTAACGGCGGAACTGTTCCTGTCGGATATAGCATTGTAAATCAGCACTTTGTTGTTAACAATGATACCGCTCCGTTAGTTCTTTCGGCATACGAAATGTATGATGAAGGAAAGACTATGCAAGAGGTTGCCGACGATTTAAATGTTAAAGGATTGCGAAACACCAGGGGAACAAAGCTGACAATTAACACCGTTTCCAATCTGCTCACTAACAGAAGATATATCGGCGAATATTCATACCGTGATATTCTTGTTCCCGACGGTATCCCTGCTATTGTGCCGAAGGATTTATTTAACCGTGTACAGGAGCGCATTGCCAAAAATAAAAAATCACCGGCACGGCACCGCGCAGACGAAGAATATATTTTATCAACAAAGCTATACTGCGGAAAATGTATGACATTTATGGTCGGTGAAAGCGGAACGGCGAGGAATAAAGAAACCTATCGCTATTACAAATGTCTTTCGGCAAAGCGAAAGCGCGGCTGCGATAAAAAAGCTGTTAAAAAGAAGTGGATTGAGGATATTGTCATTGATCAAATTCTCAAATGTATTTGGGATGATAATCTGATTGAAGATGTAACCGACCTTGTTATGAAAATGCAAAGGCAGGAAAACACCGCTGTATCTTTACTTAACAAGAGACTTGATGAAGTTAATAAAAGTATTTCCAATATTCTTTCGGCTATCGAGCAAGGTATTTTTACGCCGTCCACAAAACAACGCCTTGAAGAATTGGAAGATCAAAAGAAAGAATTTGAAATTGAAATCGCGAAGGAAAACATTACGAGACTTACGCTTGACCGTGACCAGATTAAATTTTGGTTTCATCGTTTCAGAAAGGTTGATGCATCAAAACCGGAAAATCGCAGAAGGCTTGTTGTCAGTTTTGTAAACTCGATAATTTTGTATGATGACCGAATAGAATTTTATTTTAATTTTAAAAAGGGTGCGAAAACACTTTCTTTGACCGACTTGGAAAAAGGTTCGGATATGCTTGACTCTCTCCCACCAAAAATAACCAATCGCTTTTGCGGTTGGTTATTTTTATGTAAAAAAGGGTGGATGAGAACCACAAGTCTATAAATCGGAGGTTTGCGGAGCAAACGAACGCCGAGCGAAGCTCGGGTCCACCCGCTCCCACCACGTCGTCACGGACTTTGTATCGTTCGTGACGGCTTTTTTATTGAAAAATCCATCCCTCACTCACGCCGTCTTTCCTCCTTTCCGAAACAGATCACGCTCAAGTCGCCTGTTCGGTTGTAAACGCCCTCACAACGGCTTTGTTTCGCTACCACCCTGTTTCGGTCGAGGTGGTATAAGTAAATTTGATTTATGTTTGTTTATCTGATGCTTACGTTAGTAATCCTTTTTTCAGTTCTATTCGCCTTACGGCGAGTTCTATTGCTACGCAGTGATATACGGCTTTCAGCCGAGTGATATTGCCTTGCGGCAGTTAAAGAGGCGAATAGAATATCACTGCGACGAAGTCTCAATATCACTTTTGTAAAAGCAAAAATATCACGCCGAACAAAGTGAGGTATATCACTGAAAATAATGAAAATGCGGCTGCTTGTGAATGTGAATTTAATATCCAACACGGTAGGGCAAGGGCTTGCTCCTGCCGAACGAATTAGTAAATATATTACTGCTTTCGGCTGTTATCAAATTTGAAAAATACATTAAACCGTAGGGACAGGGCTCGCCCCTGTCCGCAGCAAATTACATATTAAATCGAATTCACGGACAACCGCATTTTCAGGCTCCCTCTAACGAGGGAGCTGTTGAGCGTAGCGAAACTGAGGGAGAGAAAGCAATAAATATCAAACTTTCGTTATCTCTCCCTCAGTCATTTTTCTGTGAAAAACGACAGCTCCCTCGTCAGAGGGAGCCTGTGTTTCAACAAATTTTCAAATCAGATAAAAGCCGTGTATTAACCTAAAAATTTAATTTTACAACGTAGGGCGGTGGCTTGCTGCCGCCGTGGTAATTAACGTATATATAACGGCTAACGGCTGTTATCAAATTTAATAATTTATGCGACCGTAGTGGCAACCTGCGGTCGCCAGCCAATTCATAGCAAATTAAAAACGTGCGAACACAGTTCGCCCCTACGATATAATAACCTCACGAAACGCTTGCAAAATCAAAGATTTTGACCGTTTCGGAGAACATTGAATGACTAAATTGCGGCTGTTGCCGCCGTCACTTCGTTCCGCTTGTGCTGCCGCACAAGTAATTTACGATATAATATAAAAATATAATTATTTGTAACCATTGATTTGTTGTGATTTATTGATAAATATGTTATTATGTTATTATTGATAATCTCGGGGCGAAAGAGCTTTGAAATTCGGCTGAAGTATTTACGTTTTTATTTGATATTTTACCCGATAAATTCACGAGGATATTATTATGGATAGCATTTTTGAAAAAATCAAAAAAAGCGATGTCTTTAACAAGGAAAACAGAACCTCATATATGACGGCTGTTGCTTTGATGAGCCTGTTTACCTTTACGTTTTTGGGTGCAGAGTTTTTGTTTGTCAATGTGATTTCCCGTACCGTGTCGGGCGATCGGTCGGTAAACGCTCAAAACTATGCGCTCGGCGTGAGCGTGGTCGGCTTTGCCTTGTATCCTCTTTTCTGTCGTATATTTAAGGAAAAATTGCTTTCCGTTATATCCGTAATTTCGGCGATTATATCCATTGCCTGCCTGTTTTTAATGTGCCGCCACAGTACCTATGAGCTCACGTTAGGCATGGGACTTGTGCTGTTCTTAATCCTCGGAGTGTTCGGCAGCGCCGTGTTTTATAAGGCTGTATGCTTGATTAAAAATAATATATATCTTGCAAGGCTCGTCGGTCTTTCGTATATGCTCGGGATTTTGCTCCAAATAGCAAATAACAATTTAATTCACGCAGATATGTCGGAGGCAGGCGCTCTTTCGGCGTTTGTATTGCTGCTGTCGGTTATGCTCATAAAAGCAGGAAAGGTCTGTGCGGCTTCGACCGATTCAGAGGGCAATGAACAGGGCGAAAACAACAAAAAGGACAACAGCGGCTTGAAAATCGGCGTGGTGCTTGTCCTGTTCGTTGCGCTTATGACCTGTATTTTCGGTACGCTTGACAATGCGGTTACCTTGTATCACGCAAACGGCGTGGCAAATATCGGACAATGGCATAGAATTCTCCTTGCGCTCAGCGGACTTTTGGCAGGCTTTTTGTTCGACGTTGCAAAAAGGAAATATATGGGCGTGATAATGTACTGCGTTATGATACTTTCGACGGCGTGCTTGGTAATATTGCAATTTGCAGGTCCGTTTTCGGCAGGCTTGGCGGTGTTTTATTTGTCTGCAGGCTTTTTTGCCGTTTTCTTTACCGCCTCATTTATGGAATTGTCGCAATACACAAATACTCCGCAGCTGTGGGCAGGACTCGGCAGAGCTGTAAACAACTTGGTTGCAATGGCAATCTCGGGCGGCTCGCTTGCACTGCTCAATTCGGGGAACAATATCGCAATTATAACGGGCGAACTGTTGCTGTTCGTGCTTACAAGCATTACCGCACTTATTTATACCGTAAAGCGCAGAGAGCTTTTTGAAAGGCTCGACACCGCTGAAAAAGAGGCTGTAAGCAGCAGCGAAAGGCTTGAAAGGATTTCGGAAAAATTCTCATTTACGCCGAGAGAAGCAGAGGTTTTCGGTCTGTTGGTTAGTACCGAGGACGGCTTGCAGACGATTGCCGACGATCTCTATATTTCCAGACGAACTTTGGAGCGTTATGTGTCCGCAATATACGAAAAAACGGGTGCGAAAACACGAATCGGACTGATTTCTCTTTTCAATAATAATAGATAATACACAGAATTTAATAATTCCCGTTTGTTGCCTCTCACTTTTTGCGAGAGGTATTTTTTTGCCCGATTTTGCACTTTGGCGGACTTCCGCCACCTGTATTTTTCAACTTGGCGGACTTCCCTTATATACAAATTTATATCTGTAAATATAATTAACTGTATAGACGGATAGGGGAGATGAAATTCAGCTCTAAAATTCCGCTGTCGGTCTTGAAAATGCTTCTAAGAGCAAAACAAAGGAGGAAATCTTATGGATAACCAAAAAAGATTAAGGAGAAATGTTAATTCAAAATTGAGAACGGCACTTTTGCTGACGCTTGTTGCAATGTTTGTAATTTCAAGCGTTATGACGGTCAATGCCGCTACAATTAAGGACGACGGAAAGTACACACTGCTTCTGGCCTGCACTTCGGACGGCAAAATCGACGGCGAGTATTCGAAAATGATAAAATTTGACGTTGCGGACGGCGACACGACGGTAAGCTTATCCGAGTTGACTGCAGGCGTTCTTCCGCTCAACGGCAGAACTCAATTTGCTTATTGGGCAACGGATTGGAAAGGCGAAACAAGAGTCCCGGAGGATATACCCTTGTCCGATTTCAACTCTAAGGGTACCTTTTATGTAGAAGACGAAGAGGTGGAATACACCAACGGTCTTATGATTTACGCAGCATTCTCCGAGGAACCGTTAAAGGGAACAGGCACATATTACCTGACGCTTGACGGTCTCGGCGGCAAAGTAAACGGCAAGTATGAAATGACCCTGACAAGCAGCTCAAATGATTTTCAGACGGTTGATTTAACTCAATATGTCCCCGTAAGAGATGGCTTTACCTTTGTCGGCTGGGATTTGAACGGCGAGTTTGTAACGGAAATATCGGCTGATTGCTTTAAGGAAAGCGACGCTGTAAAGGTTCTTGCAACTTTTACCGCAAACGCATTTTACGATAGCGATATAGTACTGACCTTAAATGCCAACGGCGGAACGCTTGACGGCAATGAGGCTAAAAAGTACGATTATGTAGGCGGCAGAGACTCGGGCGCATCAATGTCGCTTTTACCATATGTTCCCGTAAGAGAGGGATATACCTTTAACGGTTGGAACACCAAAAAAGACGGCAGCGGAAAGAATTACAAGTATGTTTATTGGAGAATTTGGGATAATAACGAGGAAACCAATAGCAAATTCGATAAAGATACTTTGATTACATATGACAGCGGTTACGAGCGTTATAAAAATGTAACCCTTTACGCTTCTTGGACTAAAAATAACGACGCACCGACAAACCCCGGAAATCCCGAGCCGCCCACGCCGATTACGCCTCCTGCTTCCAAAACGGTCAATAAGCTCGAAAACACGGGCGAAACAAAGGCGGTTATCGAATTCCCTGACGGAATAAATAAGGATTACAAATTGGATATTAAATCCATAGAGGTCAAAAAAGAATTGGCAGATAAGAATGTAAAATTCATAGCGGATATCAATGTGCTTGATGGAGACAACAATGTTGTAAAAATCAGTGATACCAAAATGAAAATCAGACTTGCCTTGCCCGAAGACTTGAAGGGCTATGAAAAATACGAGGTTGTGTATATCTTAAACGGCGAGATAAAAGAAACAATTCCCGCAACGGTTGAGGACGGATATATCGTATTTGAAACAACTCATTTGAGCCAATACGGAATTGTGGCGACAAGCAAAAGCGTAACAAACGTGAACATTCCGAGGACGGGCAACACAAACAGCCTTGCACTGTGGCTTACAATGGCAATAATCAGCGGAGGCGCCGTTACCCTGTTCGGTATGGCGGATAAAAAGAAAAAACGGGTAAAGTAAAATAATACAGAAACCTGAATTCCCCCTAAAAAACAGGCAGTAACCGAAAGTTACTGCCTGTTTTGTACAATAACGGTGTTAAGCTTTCGTTAAACGAATATATTTGATTATCCGTCAAAAATTTGTTGAATTCTCGGCGGATTTGCGTTATTATTACATAGATAACCGCTTGAATATCAAAACGGTAATTTTAACACGGTAAGGCTGTGAAATTGCAGCCGTATGCTTTAGGAGATTGAAATATGAAAACAGGCGTTATAGATGTCGGCGGGGGAATGAGAGGAATTTACGGGACAGGCGTTTTTGACTACTGTCTTGACAAGGGTATAAATTTCAGCTACGGTATCGGAATTTCGGCAGGAAGTGCTAATTTGGCTTCGTATGTCGGCGGACAAAGGGGTCGAAACTACGTGTTCTACCGTGATTATTCGGCACGAAAGGAATATATGGGGCTCGGCGAGCTTTTGCACCACCATTCGTTCTTAAATCTCGACTATATATATAGTACGCTGAGCAATTCCGACGGCGAAAATCCGCTGAATTACGACGGTATTATGAAAAATCCTATGGAGTGGTATGTCGCAGGCACCAACGCAATAACGGGCGAGGCTCGGTATTTTGACCGAAACGATATTAAGCGAGACGATTACAGTATATTAAAGGCTTCGAGCGCAATTCCCGTTGTGTGCGAGCCGCAGTATATTGACGACGTTCCGTATTTTGACGGTGCATTGGGAAATCCCGTTCCCGTCAAAAAGGCGTTCGAGGACGGCTGTGATAAGCTCGTGCTTATTTTGACAAAGCCGGAGTCCTTAATTCAGACGCCCGACAATGAAAAAATACTTGCAAGAATGTTCCAAAGCAAATACCCGAAAGCCGCACGTCAGCTTGAATTGAGGGCGGAACGCTACAATGAGGGTGTGGCGTTGGCTCAGGAGTATGCAAAGGACGGCAAGGCGATTATCATTTCGCCAGATGATACCTGCGGAGTTGATACGCTTGTAAAGAATAAATCGTCCTTGCAAAAATTATACGAAAAAGGATATAGCGACGCAGAAAAAATATCCTCGTTTTTATCAGAAAACTAAATAATTAAACGTAAAAGCAACAATAATAAGTAAATAAAATGAACAAACCGCAGTGAGGCTGAGCCAAAGCTGCGGTTTTTGTTTTATAGTAAATTGAATTATAAATTCAGCCTTCCTTGTGTAAAGGGTGGTTGAAAATGCGGTTGTCAGAAATCCGCAAAAGTTGGTAGCGACAGTGAGCCGTCGAGAGGGCGTTTACAACCGAACAGGCGAGCCGAGCGTGATTTTTGCGGAAAAGGAGGAGTTGCATAGTGAGTGAGAGACAGCCAAAGGCTGTTGCGAACGATACGGTGCAAACGACGACGTACCGTAGGGACAGGGCTCGCCCCTGTCCGTCAAAGGCTCCCTCGTCAGAGGGAGCCTGTGTTTGTGCTAAATTTTCACTCTTCACTTTTCTCTCTTCTCTGCCCGTCAGGGCACTTACCCCATAACCTTTGCTTTCGGCAAAAGGAGGCAATCGGTTTTGCCCTTCGGCATTTTCGTATCGCAAAACAGCGTTGCTTCCTTGACGGTATTTTTGCCGTATTTTTCATTTATCGAAAGCATTGCTTTTTCAATTTTCTCACGCTTGATATGCTTTTCAATGTCAAAAAACATATCGAGCTGAACGGCGCAGTTGCTCTCTAACAGGTCAAACGCCCTTACGCTTATGGCTCTGACGGGTAATTCCCTGTCATATCGCTCATCAAACAGCGAAAAGGCAAGGTCGGCTATTTCCCTTGCGTTTTGCGTGAGGAAATTCGTCTTTTTCTGAAATTGAACGCTTTTCAGCTCATTGCTTTTGACGGAAATCTGCACTCCGCCTGCCGAAAGCCTGTGCTTGCGAAGCTCACGGGAAACCTCGTGCGACAAGCTCAAAATCACCCTGTAAATCTCGTCATTTTCCGTAATATCGGAGACAAGGGTTATGCCTCTGCCCACGCTCTTTATTTCGGGAGTGCTTAAAAAGTCGGAAACCTCGGAATTTTCATATCCGTTGGCGCATTTCCACAGCAGCTCGCCGTTTTTGCCCAAAAGGGAAACAAGCGTATCGACGGGCGTTTTTGCAATATCGCCTATGGTCAAAATCCCGTATCTTTTGAACGTTTTGTATGTGCTTCTGCCGACCCACAGCATATCGCAGGCAGGCAAGCTCCAGATTTTCTCCTTGAATTCACTTCTTCTGATAACGGTTATGGCGTCGGGCTTTTTCATATCGCTTCCGAGCTTTGCAAAGGTCTTGTTGAACGAAACGCCGACCGACAGCGTTATGCCAAGCTCCTTTTTCACACGCTCCTTTATTTTATATGCAATCTCCCTGTCCGAGCCGAAGAGCTTTTCGCTCGCCGTAACATCAAGCCAACACTCGTCCATACCGAACGGCTCTATCATATCGGTAAAATCATAATAAATCCGCCTTGCCGCCTTACCGTACTTTACATACTCGTCAAAATGAGGCTCTAAAACTATCAAATCACGGCACTTATTTTTAGCCTGCCAAATGACATCGCCCGTTTTAACGCCGTATTTTTTCGCCGCTTCGCTTTTGGCAAGCACAATTCCGTGCCTGTCCTCCGCCTTACCGCAGACAGCAACGGGTTTGCCTTTCAATTCGGGGTTGAGAGCAGTCTCCACAGAGGCGTAAAAGTTATTCAAATCACAATGTAAAATCGAGCGTTCCGTAAAACTGCCCCCTTTATTTAATCGGTAAGCATATTTTAACAGAACATTTGTTCGCTGTCAACACATAAAATATGGCAATGCACAAATAAATGTACATTGCCGTTTGTTTTAGGAATTGAAGTCCATTTTAACGTCGCTTCTCTTTTCGTCGTCCGCTTGGAAAAATTCCTCAGCCTTTGCGCCGATTGAATTTGCGACGATAGACGACGGGAATTTAACGATAAGCTGATTGTAATACGAAACATTTGCGTTGTAAACCCGTCTTGAAGCCGAAAGGTGCTCCTCGACGTCCGCAACGGTAATTTGAAGCTGTTTGAAGTTTTCGCTTGAACGAAGCTCGGGATAAGCCTCGGCAACCATATTGATAGCGTTTGCGGTTTCGTTGAGCTTTGCGTTAATTTCCGAGCACTCGGCAACGCTCATACCCTTACGCATTTTAATAGTCTCGATAATCGTAAATTTCTCGTGATTTGCATAAGCCTTTGTAATATCAAGCAGCTTTGTCAAAATGTCAAAGCGTTTCGTCAGGGCAATGTCGATACCCGAGCGAGCTTCAGCGATTTTAACCTGCGTTGTCTTGATTTTGTTCATAACGCTTATGTACCAAGCTATCAAAAGCACAAGGATAACTGCCAAGATTATTCCAAAAGTCATATTAATCACTCCTATATTATGTTAGTTTTATTTTAATATATAGCTTTATATTTTGCAAGAATTTTATTTTTTATATACCTTTCTGTCGAGATTCAGCTCATCAACAAAGCGAGTTATAATGCTCACATCATATGAAATATCCGAAATTGCGGACTCGACGTCGATAGGTCTGAAAATCGGCGGCTCAAAGGCGTCCCGGCGGTTGTTTACGCCGATATGAAGCTGATTTCTGCAAAAGCAAAATATCAATGCGCCGTTCGTCTTTTCACGAAGCTCCGTCATTGAGTCCATAATGTGCGGAGTAATAATGTAAAAAGCCTCTTGCTCATTGTTGGTGTAGGACTCAAAGGTCTTGTTGAATTCAATGTTTTCAAATCGGATTTTCTCAAACTCCTTTGAAAACAGGCTCTTTCTGTGGTCGGCATAGTTAAAGCTCTTGTCGTGAACTAAAAGGTCGCAGTCAAAATTTTTGTTGAAGTCAAAAATCATCCATCTGCCCTTGAAATAGGTTATAGAAGTTTTCTGCCGTCCCGTGTAATGCTCCTCGCTGATTGTAACGTCGGATTGGGAAAAGGCGATGTTCTTATATTCCCCACAGAGAAGATCGTTTGAGGAATAGGTGTTTCCCATTTTCATCATACGGGTATTTTTTATTGCCGAAACAGGTATTCCGTAGTCCGAATTAAATTCCTTGATGTCAAAGTATCGCTCGAAAACCGTCCTTACAATAACCTCGTTGTAAAGCTTTTTGTAAACTCTTTTCTTTTTGTTTATCGTAGAGCCGAAAATTATGCCTATAAACACATAGCCGCCGCCAATGATAAATTGAGCAAATTCAAATATATCAGGCTCTATAAAAAACAGCAGGAACGACAGCGATACGATTACAATAATAAACACAACCGAATTTCGCAGGGATTTCCTCAGCTTTTCAAGTCGGTCAAGGCTTTCCGCAATTCTTTTGGCGTCCAATAAATCACCCCATCTCAAAAAAACAGGCAACAAAGCATTGCCCTGTTGCCTTAATTATACTATGAGTTTTTTTCTAATACAACAATTATTTCGTTGTACCGTCGGAGTTAAACAAGGGGAGGGGCTCAAGATAAATAATATCATCTCTGTTTGCAGCGTCGCCCTCTGCCAAAATTGCCATTTTGCCGACTACCTTACCGCCTGCCTGCTCAACGAGATTTTCAACCGCCGATATAGATCCGCCTGTGGAAATAACGTCGTCAAGAATAAGAATTCTCTTGCCATTCATCTTAGCAGCGTCTGCTCCGTCCATATAGAGCTTCTGCTCGCCCTCGGTGGTAATTGACTTGTCAACAGTCTCAAAAACACCGTTCATATAGGCTTTCTTTTTCTTGCGGACAAGGAAATATTCATTCCTGCCCGATTGTCTTGCCATTTCGTGAATAAGCGGAATAGCCTTTGCCTCGGGTGCAACCATATAATCAAATTCGGGAGCTTTTTTGAGCAATTCCCTTGCACACGCACAGGTAAGCTCAACGTCGCCGAAGATTACAAACGCCGCAATCGTGAGGTTGTCGTTGATTTTGCATAGGGGTAAATCTCTCTTTACTCCTGCAACAGTCATTGGGTAAACCATATTATCACTCTTTCATAAAATAATAAACTGAATTAACCGCCGAGATAAGCCTTTTTGACTTCCTCACTCTGAAGAAGCTCCTCGCCCGTACCCGAAAGCACGATTCTACCGTTTTCAAGGACATAGGCTCTGTCGGAAATCGCAAGTGATTTACCTGCGTTCTGTTCAACCAAAAGAACGGTCGTGCCCTCTTTGTTGAGGTCTTTAATAATTGTGAAAACCTCGTCTACAAGCAACGGAGAAAGTCCCATTGACGGCTCGTCGAGCATAAGAAGCTTGGGACGGCTCATAAGCGCTCTGCCCATAGCAAGCATTTGCTGCTCGCCGCCCGAGAGAGTACCTGCAATCTGATTTTTACGTTCCTCAAGTCTCGGAAAACGTGCATATATTTTTTCAATATCCTCTTTAATCGCCTTTTTATCCTTTTGGATATATGCGCCCATAAGAAGATTTTGATAAACGGTAAGCTCTTGGAAAACTCGTCTGCCCTCGGGGACCTGCGACATACCGAGCGAAACTATCTTGTGGCAGGGGAGATGGGTTATCTCCTTGCCCTCAAAGCTAACCGTTCCAGCTTTCGGCGGAATAAGACCGATAACCGATTGCATCGTAGTAGTCTTACCTGCGCCGTTTGCACCGATAAGAGTTACGATTTCGCCCTCGTTTACCTCAAAGTCAATACCTTTAAGAGCTTGAATTACGCCATAATATACTTCAAGACCTTTTACTTCAAGTAATGCCATAATTTAACCTCCAATATAAGCCTTGATAACCTCGGGGTCGCTCAAAGCCTTTTTGGTTTCGCCCTGAGCAAGAACTGTTCCGAAGTTAAGAACGGTTATTTCGTCGCAAAGACCCGAAACGAATTTCATATCGTGCTCGATAAGAAGTATCGTAAGGTCAAATTCATCACGGATATATTTAACAATATCGACAAGCTCCTTTGTCTCGTGAGGGTTCATACCCGCAGCAGGCTCGTCAAGAAGCAAAAGCTTCGGATTTGTAGCCAACGCTCTCGCAATTTCAAGCTTTCTCTGCTTACCGTAGGGGAGATTGCACGAAAGATTGTTTCTCTCCTCATAAAGTCCGAAAACCTTGAGGATTTCCTTTGCTCTCTCTCTCATTCTGATTTCAGAGTCAAAATGACCGGGCAAGCGAAGCATACTTACAAAGGGATTGCACTTGAATTCGGGCTGATTGTGAAGTCCGACCATAACATTACGAACAACGCTCATATTATTGAAAAGTCTGATGTTCTGGAATGTTCTTGCGATACCCTTGTGGTTAATCTGCTCTTGTGTTTTACCCTTTAATTCCTCGCCGTCGAGATAAAAGGTGCCTGTTGTCGGCTGATAAACGCCCGTGAGCATATTGAACACGGTTGTCTTACCTGCGCCGTTAGGACCTACAAGACCGTAAAGCTGTTGTTTTTTAATTTCAATATCGAGGTCTTGAACTGCTTTAAGTCCTCCGAAAGAAATACCGAGATTTTCGGTTTTAAGCATAATATCTGCCATATTATTTGCCCTCCTTCGTAGGTTTGTCGGGGTCGCTGAACTCTCCGTCCTGCTTTTTAACGTCAATGGAAAGCAGCTCATCCATTCTTATCTTCGACTCAATTCTGTTCCAAGCAACATCGTCGTCAACAATGGTTGACTCCTTTTTCTTGAAGAGCTTAGCCGAAAGATTTTTGAAGTTAAGCTTATCCTTAATGGGCTTGAGTGCCGGTGCGTTGTTGAAAATAACGATTGCAATAAGGATAATCGCATATACAAGAAGCCTTACCGCCGCAAGATCGCCCGAAAGGTTGTTCTGAAGCAAGAAGTTGATATATGTGATAACCGTCGCAGCGATAATCGAGCCGCTTATCGAACCGATACCGCCGATAACTACCATAACAAGAATTTCAATCGAATAGTTATAGTCGAATGCGGAATAGAGGATAGGTGTGTAGTAATGTCCGTAAATAACGCCTGCAACACCTGCAAAGAATGCGGAAATCACGAACACGAAGAGCTTGTAATATGTAACGTTGATGCCCATAGCCTTTGCCGCAATTTCATTGTCTCTGATAGCGGTTATCGCTCTGCCGTGCTTTGAACGGATAAGGTTCTGAATAAGGAAAAGCACAACGAGCACGAGTATAAACGCAACGATATAAAGCGTTGAGGACTGAAGCTTGATTTTATCGGTTTTAAGTCCCATTGCACCGCCGAAGAAGCTCAGGTTTTTGAAAACGTTTCTGACAATTTCTCCGAAAGCAAGCGTAACAATCGCAAGATAGTCGCCTTTAAGTCTCAATGCCGGAAGTCCGATTATAAAGCCGAAAACAGCCGCCAAAAGTCCGCCGACAACAAGCGAAATAAAGAAGCAGACAAGCGAATTGTCAATGTAATTGTGCAAGAAAATCGAAAAATACGAGCCGAGATATGCGCCTACGCACATAAAGCCTGCGTGACCGAGCGAAAGCTCGCCGAGGAAGCCTACAACGAGGTTAAGCGAAACCGCAAGGATAATGCTGTATGCGATTTTCGGAAGAAGATTTACTGCCGAACGGCTGAGAACTCCCGTTGAGCTTAAAATAATCATAAGCACAAGGAAAGCCGCAACTCCGATATAGTTAAAGCAGTATTTGAGCTTGAAGGTCTTTTTTACATTTGCAACGTATCCCATTATACCTTCTCCCTTCTGCGTTTGCCGAGCAAGCCGACAGGCTTAACAAGCAAAATCACGATAAGTAAGCAAAATTCAATCGCCGTTGTGTAAGCCTCAACAGTCGGATTGTGCTTGCATATCTGCTCAATCATTCCGAGCAAAATTCCGCCGAGCATAGCACCGGGGATAGAGCCGATACCGCCGATAACTGCGGCTGTGAAAGCCTTGATACCGGGCATTGCACCCAAGGTCGGAGTAACCGACGGAATACGGATGATATAGAAAAGGCTTGCGAAGGCAGCCAAAGCCGAGCCTATTGCAAAGGTCAGCATAATTATCTTGTCAACATTAACGCCCATAAGACGAGCCGCACCGCTGTCCTCTGAAACCGCAAGCATAGCTCTGCCCGTTCTTGTTTTCTTAACGAACAGTGTAAGACCGATCATAATTATCGCACCGACAACAAGCGTAAGAATTGTGCCGACGCTGATTTCAGAGCCTAAAATATGAACGGTTTTGAAGTTTGCAACCGTAAATGCTATTGAGGTCGAGCCGTAAATCAGCTGTGCAATGCCTTGAAGAAGATTGCTCACGCCGATAGCGGTAATCAAGACCGCAAGGGGAGAAGCGCCTCTCAGGGGCTTATAAGCGAATTTTTCAATAACAATTCCCATTACCGTACAAACAACAATCGCAACCGCCATTGCTATAAACGGATTTGTATTGAGCGCCATTGTTGAATAGATAGCATACGCACCGACCATTATAACATCTCCGTGCGCAAAGTTCAACATCTTGGCAATACCGTAAACCATAGTATATCCGAGCGCAATAAGTGCATAAACAGCACCTAAGCTGAGCCCGTCCAATAATATACTCATATAATTCACATAGCCTTTCTGCTACAAGGTATATCACTTGCCCGAGTGTAGCCGTCAAGGGCGTGATTTTAGCCGATTTTCGCAGAAAAGCCGTGTTTTACAGCTCTCCTAAAAATCGCTGAAGTCGGAGAAGATATAATAATCTCCTCCGACTGCTTTAATGAGTTTTTGCTGTTTAGTCAAGAAACAATTACTTTTTAACGGTAACGATTGTCGGAACCTTGTTCGGTGCACCGTCTGCACTCCAGGTCATTGTACCTGTTGTTCCTGCAAATTCCATACCGCCTGTAAGAACAGCCGCAACCTTGTCGCAAAGCTCGGAAGCTGAAATGTTAGCGTCTGTAATGTTTGCTTTAAGCATAGCGTTGTAAATTACATAGATAGCGTCATATGCGTCAGCTGCGAACTGGTCGGGAGCCTTGTTGTACTTAGCCTTGTAGCTTGCAACAAACTTAGAAACATTTTCGTTTGTGCTCTCAACGTCAAAGGGAGTGATGTACTTGATTTCATTTGTAACTGAAGAGTCAATCTGACCTGCAACACCGTCAAGACCGTCGCAACCGAAGATGAGTGCGTTTACGCCCTTAGCCGAGCAAGCACGTGCAACAAGTCCTGCCTCTGTATAATAGAAGGGAGTGAAGATTACGTCGCAATCCTTGAGAGCCTCAACCTGTGTTGAGAAGTCCTTTTTGTTCTCTGCGTCAAATGTCTTTGTTGTAAAGGAAACGCCGAGCTTATCCATCTCAGCCTTGAAAGCTTCGTAAACGCCTGTTGAATATGTATCCGAGGTATCATAGATGCAGCCGATATTCTTCATCTTGTAGTCGTTTACAAGTGTGTCAGCCGCAAGCACGCCCTGGTCGGGGTCGCCGAAGCAAACACGGAAGCCGTTCTTTCTGCCTTCGATTACTGAAGCTGCGGAAGCAGAGGGAGTGATGAAGAACAAGTTGTCCTCAACAGCCTTTGCTGCGAAAGCCTCACAAGAGCCTGTTGTGGTTGAGCCGATTGAAATCTGCATACCTGCGTCCATCAACTGGTCGTATGCGGTTGCAGTCTCGGCAGCCAAAGCTTTATCATCTTTCATAATAAATTCAAGCTGAATTCCGTTCATACCGCCTGCTGCGTTGATTTCGTCAATAGCAAGCTGTGCGCCCTGCTGTACCGAAATGCCGTATGAAGAAGCATCACCGGTTAAGGGGCCTGTTCCGCCGACAACGATTTTGTCGCCTGTAGTTTTGCCTGTGTTACCGCCGCAAGCAGCAAAACAAGTAACAACTATTGCGAGTGTCAATAATACGCCGATTACTTTTTTGAAGTTTTTCATTTGTGTAACCTCTTTTTCTAAAAATTTATTTTTCAGCATAATACTGCAAAATACTCATAATATCAATGCGGAAAGCATTAAAAAGTGCCTTCCCTTAAATATTAAATAGATTATAAAAACTCATATTAAATTTGTCAAATTATTTTTTTCAATTTTTCATTGTTTTTTAACAATTTGTTCATATTGTCAAAATAGACGATAAACAAGGGTGCAATATTGTTAAATGTAGTATTGATTTTTTATAAGGTTTTTTGCTAAAATATCATTGTACGCGCTCGAAGAAGGTTGAAAAGCGTCGGTATAAGGCAAAATAAGAGGCTTCATTCACACCGCCACAAAAGAATTTATATGTATATAGCATATTATAAAAAAGATAAAAGCATATTTCAAGACGGCGGTATGCATAGTGCATTATGTGATTTTGACTTGATTTGTGTTTATATGAAGAAAAAAACAATTTAAGCCTTGACAAATTGCCTCAACACATATATAATATTCAAGCATTCGAAAAATGCGCTGATAGCTCAGCTGGATAGAGCATCTGCCTTCTAAGCAGAGGGTCGGGGGTTCGAGTCCCTCTCAGCGCGCCAATGCTGTATGGTGGGTATAGCGTAGTTGGTTAACGCGTCAGTTTGTGGCACTGAAGACCGTCGGTTCGAATCCGACTATCCACCCCACTGATTTAACTCCGCCTGTCAATGAGATTTGGCGGAGTTTTCACTATCAAATATCTTTTCGGAATATTTGAATATTTTATGATGTTAGAATATTTTATGATATTAAATTGCTTTATAATATTTGAGTATTTTGGAATATTAAAATAGATAACAAACTTAATATTGGGGTGTCGTCAAGCGGTAAGACACAGCACTTTGACTGCTGCATTCGTAGGTTCGAATCCTGCCACCCCAGCCAAAAACAGCAGACACAATTTTGTGTCTGCTGTTTTTTGTTTAGCTTTTCGGCAGGATTCGAACCGATAGTCCATCTTTTGCGAAGCAAAAGGGACATAAAATTGATGCAAGCGACAAGGCTTGCCTTGTCGGATTCTGCCACCCCAGCCAGAAAAAAGCACTTGCTATTGCAAGTGCTTTTTTCAGTTCTATTCGCCTTGCGGCGAGTTCTATTGCTTCGCAGTGATATACGGCTTTCAGCCGAGTGATATTGCCTTGCGGCAGTTGAAGAGGCGAATTGAATATCACTGCGACGAAGTCGCAATATCACTTTTGCGAAAGCAAAAATATCACGCCGAACAAAGTGAGGTATATCATTAAAAAATAATGGAAATGCGGTTGCCTGTGAATGTGAAATTAACATCCACCGCCCTACATCGTAAAATTGAATTTTAGGATTTATAAATGGCTGCTATCAAATTTAATAATCTATGCGACCGTAGGGG
>ERZ1026856.544-NODE-544-length-22528-cov-16.138477_pt1 | contig 22528 bp, 35 predicted proteins | sample MGYA00380158_ERZ1026856 | MGnify/ENA primary metagenome ERZ1026856 (study PRJEB33269, sample SAMEA4719794) | human gut metagenome | biome: human-associated habitat; feature: organic feature; material: feces | place: Cameroon | collected 2013-10 ...
CAGGATAAAGTACGTCCACGAACTTCAGCACATACTTTGGGCACTGGGCTTGGACGCGGAACTTAAAGTATAATTTAAACAAAGCACTAAAAGTATTAGAGAATGAGAGAGAAACAATATTCATTCAAGGTAACAATCACTCTTGAAGAAGGTGATGATTACACACAAGATGAAGTCAAAGAAATTGTCGAGGATTATCTCGGCCTCGGCAATGATAATGAGCTTATGGGAAGTAAATCCTATAAAAGATTCAAGGTTGAACCAATTAAGAACGAGTATCACAAGTGAGAAAAAGTAATTTATATTAACGGAATGTAATTATGAAGAAAATCATGTTCAACAACAGGTACGGACTCACCCAAGCCGTACTTGAAGGTCGCAAGACGCAGACAAGGCGTATTCTGAATCCTACAAAGCTTTTCGAGCGTTTGAGCACGTACGAAGGTTGGACAAAAGAATCTATTGCTGATTGGAAGAAATCTTGTAAAGACCGACTTTATAAAGCAGAGGGTGAAGAACTGAAAGAAATGCTTGATTACGCCTTGGAGCATTCACCATACAAGGTTGGAGAAAATGTAGCTATTGCGCAAAGATACATAGACCTTGTAGCCAATGATGAGTTCTATCGCCTTTGTGGCATTCATGGAATGCCATTAGAGTGTATTAAATACGAGAAAGGTTGCAAAAACAAAATGTTCGTTAAGGCAGACCTTATGCCACACCGCATCCGCATCACCGATATACGTACTGAACGCTTGCAGGAAATCAGCGACGAGGATTGTATAGCTGAAGGCATAATGAAATATCCAGAAGTGCAAAAATACATGTGGGGATTCTCTTACATTAAGGGCGCAGCATTAAAGTTTGAGTTGTCAACAACGCTACGTGAAGCTTATGCCAATCTGATAGACCGCATATCCGGCAAAGGTACATGGGAATCCAACCCTTATGTATTCGTCTACGAGTTCGAATAAATCAAATAACCATCCGAAGTAACTAACCATCCTCTCCCTGGTGACAGCAGGGAGAGGTAAAACAAAAACATTATGACACAAGAAGAAATTAAAGAGCGTTTAAGAGCATTAGTGAACAAGAAGAAGATTATTGACCTGGAAATAGAAAAGCTGCAAGATGAATGTCTTGCCAACTACCCAATACAACCAGGCGATAAGTGTGTAGACAAAGAAGGCAAGTTTTATTGGGTTGACAGATTGCTTTTTTGGGACACATCATCTATATTCCCGACGATTTTCGCGTATCGCCAAAAGAAAGATGGCACACTCGCCAAGCGTAGTGAACAGGTTATTACCGATAGTATTACTAAAATAAACAAATAAAGAAAATGAAGCCAATAAAGCATAATAAGCAGCCCAATCGCATAATATACTTTGGTACAGATGGCTGTGTAGGGCATTATCCTTTGGGAATCAACTTTCATCTTACACGAAAAGAGTATAAGGATTTTCAAAATATAGACAGAATCATAACAGACGAGTTTTTAAATAAGGCTACAGGAACTTTTTTCCGTTACATAACAAATGGTATTCCTTATATTGGATTCGGTGTCCCTTATTCTCCAGATGATGAACGCCCAGGCAGTAAGACTATCGTGTTGGTTGAATGTGGAACTGTACAGAAAGTAATAGATGCAATCTTACAAAACTCCTTTCTCTTGGACAAGTTCAAGAAAGTAAAAGAGAAGTATAACCTTTATATTTATTTTTTGGAGGACAAACAATGAACAGACAACAAGCAAAAGAGCTGCTGCCTATTATACAGGCATTCGCAGAAGGTAAAACTATACAAGTAAAATCTTCAGATGGCTTATGGTATGGTAGAGAAGGTGAGAATTGTGAGTTTAATTTTAATGCAGACCCTCAAGTGTATCGCATCAAGTCAGAACCCAAGTATCGCCCATTTGCTAACGCAGAAGAGTGCTGGCAGGAAATGCAGAAGCATCAGCCGTTCGGATGGCTCAAGGACAAAGAAGATGGTCATTACACATTAATTACGGCAATTAACAATACTGAGGTTGACCAAATAGCTTTAAAAGGTAATACGGGTTGGCTTTTTTGTAGCATTTCAAAATTCTACACATTTGCTGATGGCACGCCCTTTGGCATAAAGGAGGAATAAGTATGATATACAAAGCAAAAGAAGGAAGCTATGCTTACGAGTACATCAAGAGCGTTTGCGAAGCTGAGGACAGAGAGTTCAAGTCTTATATTGAAAGAGTGGAAGATGCTGTCGGATTTGAGTTAGATAAATTTGGTGGCTACATGCCAGACTCCACGCTAACCCGAATCTGCAAACTCACTTCTATCTTAGTAGCCAAGGAAAATGGGAGCAGCTTGACAAAAAAGTTGTGGAAAAAGAAAGAGGTTATCAAAGATTATGTACGAATAATACCCATCAAAAGAACCAAGCAAGGCAAAGCTATTAGTGCTGTCTTGTCCTCATATAACGCAGTCACAAACTGTTTCCAAATTTTCAATGAGTTAGAGCTGAATGAAGGAAGTGGAAATCGTATAACACTCCCCCAACTTTGCTACACAAATGGACATTGTTTTATCCGTTTAGGCGACAATGTTCGAGCTGACAAGGATAATCCAGACCTTGAAGAAATCACAATGTCAGAGTACGAACGTTTAATTAAAAAGGAATAAAAACTATGAGAACAATCAAATTTCGTGGCAAAGATGTCTTCACAGACGCTTGGCGATATGGTGACTTGGTTCACAACCAAAAAGTGACAACAACAGGCTTAACGCCTCGCACTATGGTTGGTGGCTATGAGATTAATCCAGAGACCATTTGTATGTATACTGGCTTTAAGGATGAGGACGGCAATGAAATATACGAAAACGATATAATCCAGTGCTTTTCCACTAACTACACGGTTGTTTGGCGGCAAGAGCTTGGAGGTTTCTGCCTACAAGAAAACCCCTCGCTTAAATATAGTACAATGCGTCTTGGAGTGGCAGCTTCCAATTTTACGTGGAAAATTATCGGAAATATGTTCGACAATAAAGCAAAAGAAAGGAAATAATAAAATGAGAACTATTAAATTTAGGGCTAAACGCCTTGATAATAAAGAATGGACTTGTGGCTACTTCTACGAGGAGAATGATAATACATACATTATCGAGAATCGTCAAAAGGAAAGTATATTGAATAGAAACATTACATACAAGGTTGACCCCAAGACCGTCTGCCAGTTCACTGGCTTACACGACAAGAACGGCAAGGAGATTTATGAGGGGGACGTGTTGCGCTCCGACGAATATCCGTACAGCTGCCTTGAAGACGGTGTGCGCGACAACTATTTTGCCGTAGTGTATTATTATGAGGAGTATGCCCGTTTCGTAACAGTAACGATAAAAAATCCCGTATCTAACGTAGGCGGCATTTCGGAGGGTAACCACGGAGATGTTTCGCGGGACGAAATGATGGACTTTGAGGTTGTCGGCAGCGTCTACGATAAGGAATGGCAGGAGAAGTTGAACCTAAAAAACGAATAGCTCTATGAAAGAAAGCAAAAAGTATTTATGGCTCGCTTGTGATAGAGACAATACGCTCGTGCTGTTTCCGGATAAGCCGTTCCGTGACACGTGGTTTGGATTCTGGTGTAAATCCAAGAACGGCATGTATTGCTGCAATGATGAACTGACCGTAAGAGCATATGAAAACAACAGGTTTGTCGTTCCTCGGAACTTTAGTAACTTGTCTTGGGAAGACGAACCTGTTAGGGTAACATTGAGTCTTGAACCGGAAGTAATAGCCTCAGACGAAAACAATAACAACATAACGGATTATGAGAACAATCAAATTCAAGGCAAAACGTATTGACAATGGCGAGTGGTTGGAAGGCTACTATAGGGGTAGTAGCTATGAAGACAAAGCTTTTATCTATAGAATTAAAAGACCTCCTTTGGCTTTTGAAGTTGACCCCAACACCGTCTGTCAGTTCACAGGTCTCTTCGACAAGAGCGGCAAGGAGATATATGACGGCGACATCCTCGCCCACAATGGCGAGGTTATCGGTCATATTGTTGGTGGTGTTCGCGGTTACTGCTTCGATGTTGTGTATGCCAACCCTGTAAGCACAAGAACATGGTCGTTATATGGAGTCGTTGTTAACGATTATGAAGGCGATGTAGAGGTTGTAGGCTCTATCCACGACCCAGAATGGCAGCAGAAATTTAAACTCAAAACCGAATAGCCTTATGAAGCACCGCATTCTGAAGAAATTCGTTAAAGCCTACCGCCCTTATGGTCTCAGTCGCGAAGGCGTTCTTCTCGGCATGAAAGAGGAAGGGCATGGTAAGTACTGGCATCGTGGTTCTATTGTCAGATGGTGGACTCACGAAAGGCATAAACAGAAAAAGCATGTAAGGAAGCATCCTGAATGTGTAATTTGGATTTAACAACAATCATAAAGAATTTTAAAACATGGATATAATAGAACAGGGTTTATTTGAACGTCTTATCAATGCCGTCAAGAACAAATGCACAAGAACAGCGCGTGCAAGAATACGCGACATTGCAAATTATCGAGAGCAAACGAGAGGGGTAAGCAATATCATAACTAAACATGAACTTACTCAAAAGTATTTAGTATAACTAATAAAATAAGGTGTGGACTAACACACCTTATTTTATATTATATAAGACATAATCTATTACTTTACGATTAGCTTCATCAACCTTGTTTAAATCTTTCTTTATATATATTTCCGTGATACGATGTGCTGATTTGTGCCCTAAGCAATCAGCAATAGTATCTGTTGGTATTCCTATTTCATAGGCTATTGTTGCAAATGTATGTCTTGCCCAATAAGAACTTATGTTAGGTAACCCTATATCTGCACAGATTTTGGTTAAGTTATCGTTAAGTGCGACTTCGTAATACCTGTAAGATACGATATTGTCGAAGACCTTTAGTAAATGCTCTTTGCCTCTATATCTTTCAATAATGGACATTGCTTCAGGTTCTACTCTTATATCATACAAAGTTCCTGTCTTAGCTCTTCGGTATGTAACTCTTCCGCTTTCTATCTTTGTCAATCGCGAAAGGTCTATCATATTAATACCCATAAGGAAAAACATAAGAAAAAACACATCTCTATGCTTACTTCTGATTTTTGTTAATTTGGCGTGATATAAAGTGCGCAACTGTTCAACAGTCAAAGACCTCTTCACTGTCTCTTCTGTCTTAATGCGATACATACTGAAAACATACTCTTTCGTAACACCTCTTTTACGGGCAAAATTCAATACCGCTCTTATACACCTAAGATGTATTGCTATAGAGTTTGTGCGGTTGTGTTCTTTCCTTAATTTTTCAACATATCCATTCAACCAATCAATATCTATTTCTTCAATACTAAGACTGTCAAAATCACAGTACTCTTTGATTCTATTCATTGTAATTCTATAGAGATTTATAGTAGTTTCGTTACTTTTGGTAGCAATGAAATCTTCGTATTGCGTTTTCAGCAATTTTTGGATGTTTTCTTCTTCTGATTCTTGATTGGTTAAATATTGTACGAGTTTCTTGTTGGAGTAAAAACGAAGCTTTCCTTCATTTTGTAACTCCATAATCTTGTCGTTAAGCAAAGCTATCTGTTTGCCTAATTTAATATTAATAATACGCCTGTCTGTGTGATTTTTGACTTTCTCGTTGCTTTCATCCCATTCTTCAGCTTTTAATTCATACCCAGTAGGTATGTATACAGCACTGTCCTTCCGGGCAATTTTATATTTCAACGGGTACTTGCCATTTTTCAATTTTCTTCGTTTATCCAACTTTATTGAAACCTTAATCATAAAATGTATCTCCTTTATTTGTTTGCACGCTTTTTGCACGTTTTGAGATAAAGAATGTGCATAATTGCGTTGGTTTGACAATCGTTCATAAGTAAATACTATCGCAAAGATAGCTTTTTTTAGCGATATTACAATGTTTCTTTCTTTTGTATGCTCTTATTTAAGAAATAACTGCATATAATTTCTTTTTACGTTGAATATCAGTGTATTACAAATACTCTTTTTTATGCCTTGCACGTTTTTTGCACGTTTTGCTGTTTAGAAAGCTACTTAACGGTAATACAGCAGCGTACCCTATACCAACCTCTGACCTCTGATGTATTCACCATAAAGTCCGCAAAGTTCGGATTCACAGAACGACATATAATTTTAGTATCATCGTCTTTGACTGGCAGGATATTCTTAATGATTGCTCCGTTTCCCGTGTCCAGTACGTATGTGCAACCCCATTCAATGAACGATTTTTCGTTGACACGTTGAACGAATACTTTAGAACCATTCGGATATTCTGGTGACATACTATCTCCGTTGACCGTTATTGCAAGACTAACATCTCTAACCGGGCAAATGATTTTCTCGCATTCATAATTCTCTACCTGACTTTCAAAATTATCAGGCGTACCACCCTGTGCTGCTATTGGCAACAACGGCACGAGATAATTGTCTATATTGACACAATTCTCTTTGTCTTGTAACATTTCTCCTTTGCCTGTTGCAAGCCAATCAATGTTTATTTCAGGATACATTTCTTCAATAGCTTTCGCAACTTTGCGCGAAATGGTTGTCGTGTTGTAAAAATGTCCTGCGCTCAACCCAAGAGTTTCTTGCCATTTAACCAAAGACATTTTGTAATGTCTTGCTGCACTTTGTGCTCTATCCTTAAGTAGACTCATAATATATTAATTTATATAAAAATACTAATAGAAAATTAGTGTAACTAAAATATTATTATTAACTTTGTGATGTGAAAAATCGTATATTACTTCACACAACAAAGGTATTAATAATATATTAATTTATATATAAATATATAGTTAAATAATGGTAATAGGACAAAAATCTAAAGAACAAGCAATCTGCGATAAGGTAGATGCTTATGTACGGCAAGGCTTTAAGAAATCAGAAGCTGTGCGGAAGACAAAGGATGATTTCATGTACGCAACCGAGGCTGCAATATATGGCATATTGCGTCGTAACAAAGCGAAAATCAATGACAAATGAGAAACCCGATGTTATACCTAAGGGGCGATACACCTTTAAGGAAGCAGCTCAAAAATTAGATATTAGTATCACAACAATATATAGATACGTATCGAGTAATATTATTAATTGTCTCACACGTTCTAATGGGCAGCGTGTTATATTAGGTTCTGAGATTACACGTTTTTGGGGCGGTGAATACATCTAAATCGCAGAAAAATGGAAAAGGAGATACAACAAGCGATAGATTTGCTAATTGCGAATGGTTACGAGGTTACGCCTCCACAAACAGACATCGAAATAAATGAGGAGTTTGAGCGTTGGTGGAATATGTACAACAAAAAGCGTGGAAGAGAGAAATGTCTGAAACGATGGTTGCGTCTATCTAAAAAGGATAGGACGGCTTGTATAAATGCTACACCAGCTTATGTTCGTTCTATCACGGTCAAGCAATATCAAAAAGACCCGTTTACGTACTTGAACCAACGTGGATGGGAAGACGAAATAATAGATGAATATGAAGAATCTGCAAACCGTACAGCTATCGAATTCGCAACGAGAGCAGCAAATATCTTTAACTCTAAGTAGAAATCTTAGTAGAATTCTGTCTAAATACCCATTGATTAGTCAACGGGAGAACACAATACCTTCTTTGTACGAAGCCGTTACAGCGAGCCATTGGGATTTGTATTCAATCGACAAGGAACTTAACGACAAAGTAACAGTTCAGTGGATAAAAGGACAGCTTATAGATGTCTTAAGATTTTGTGGTGCTTTCGATGATGTTGAGGACTTCCAAATAATAGTTACTGCGAAACAGATTCGTAGCGATTATTACTATCTGACGTTGCCAGAGCTTACGTTCTTCTTTGAGAAATTTATTAAAGGAAAATTTGGCAAGTTGTACGCAGGAAAAAAGGTCAATTGTCAGATATTCTTACAAGCAATAAGCAATTTTGAAAATGAAGTAATAAACAAAAGAGCCAAGGTGCAAGAGGAATATGAACAACAAAGGAAACAACGTGAGAAAGAAACCGTTCGAAATGGTAAAACAGGTATTGACGGATGGCGTGAATATTGCCAAACTCACGGTATAAAAGGTCAGCCTTTACCGATGCAAGATTTCCTCAGAGAAATGAAAAAGAAGAGTTTAATGTCAAAAATGTTACAACAATGAAAATTGAACTAAAAACAATGACCCTCCAAAACTTTAAAAAAGTACGGAGTAAAACGATTGATTTTTCGCACAATGTAATTATTAGTGGCGGAAACGAAGTAGGCAAAACTACAATATACGATGCCTATCTGTGGTGTCTGTTCGGTGTGACAAGTCGCCCTGATACGACTGTGCAAACATTGGATGCGAACAACAATGTAGTACGTAAATTAGAAACATCTGTAACGCTTGTTATTAATTACAATGACGAGCGAGACATTAAAATAGAACGTCGCTTGACAGAACGCTATAAAGCCGAGAATACTGTAGAAGAAAAGTTTCTTGGCACAACACAGGCTCGTCTTGTTGATGATGTTCCGTATTCCGTTACGGCTTTCAAGGAAAAACTGAACTCGTTATGTAACTATGACGATTGGTTCTTACTTTCTAATATCAATTTGTTTTGGGCATATAAGGTTGACGAACGCAGAAAAATACTTATGTCTTTAGCTGGTGAAATCAACGAAGCGGAAATAATGAATGATTATCCTGCTGTGTACAATGCTGTAATGGTAGAAAAGAAAGATTTGTCGGAACTACTTATACAACAGAAGTCAACACGAAAGAAGGCTAATGACGAACTGCAAACAATACCAGCTAAAGTACAAGCACAAGATGCATTGAAGACGAATGAAGATTTTAATGCCATTGAAATCGAAATAAAAGACGTTGATGCACAAATAGTTTCTGTTGACGCTGCTCTACAAGGAATTGTAACAAATACTCCTGAACAGCAGAAGTTTGAAGAAAAATTATCTCTTGAAACAAGTAATTATAACAAAATTCGTGAGGAGTGGCAAAAAGAACATTTTAATAAAGTAAATGATGCGTTTAAGGATGTTACTGACGCATCTGATACTTTGCAAAAAACAAGAAAGTCACAAAAAGAGCATTCTGATGCTTATGTGCAAAACAAGACAAAAGTGGCGGAATTGACAGTGGAGTTTAATAAGTTAATGCAACAATGGAAAAATGTTAACGAAAAGGAATTTAACTTTACCCAAACAGATGTATGTCCCGTTTGTGGTCGTCCTTATACGGACGCAATGAAAGAACAAGAATATGAAAATGCCGTTAATGAGTTCAATACTCACAAGGCAAGTCAATTGTCGGATATTCAGAATAAAGCGGCAGAAAGGAACGAACAGCTAACGGTGCTCAAGGGACTTGTAAATACTTACGAACAAGTAACATCCGTAAGTGACAAGCAGACTCTGAAAACAAACAAAGAAGCGTATGATACCCTTGTCAAAAAGCGTTCCGAGATACAATCAGAAACTTGGGAATCAAGTAATGAAAAAGCAAAGGCAGATGCGTCACTGCAAGCTTTTATGAAAACCAAGCCTGTAATCGCTACAAATACAACACAAGAAGAAAATAAACTCAAGAAGAAAGAGCTTACAAAAAAACGCGATGGTTTGATAAAACGTTTGTCTGCTCGAGATACTAACGAACGTATAGAGAAAGAGAAAACAAAACTCGACAAACGTTCTCGAGAACTTGCTCAAATAGTGGCGGATTGTAACGAAATAATCCGCCAGATAAAAGAATACAAAAAGGCTAAGATAACAGTCGTTGAGAGCAAGGTTAATTCTCTTTTCTCTCTTATTCGCTGGAAATTCTACGAACAGAACATAACGAATGATGACGAAAAAGACGTATGTACAGCTGTCGGATTAAATGGTGTTGATTACAACAATACTAACGATGGAACCGTTATTAATATGGGCATAGATATTATTAACGGCATCAGCAAAGCGAAAGATATGTACGTACCTCTTTTCGTAGACCGCAAAGAATCTGTAGAACACGCATTGCCGTCAACGCAACAGACTATTTATCTACAATGCATATATAACGAACCTTTTAAAGTAGAAACAATTTAAAATATACAACTATGGACAACAAAACAGGTATTACAGTCACTCAGTCAACAGCAACAGCGACACCCCTTAATATGTTTGCGAACCAAGAAAGTTTTAATACAGGTTATAAGATGGCGCAGATTTTGTCGGCTTCGACAATTGTGCCTAAAACCTTTCAGGGCAATATTGGTAACACAATGATTGCAATAGACATGGCTCAGCGATTGCACACGAATCCACTCATGCTAATGCAGAATATATATATCGTCTACGGAATGCCATCTTTCTCGGCTAAGTTCCTAATTGCATGCATCAACGCAAGCGGTCTTTTTGCCACGCCGCTAAGATATGAATTTGTTGGCGAAGAAGGTAAAGACACCTGGGGGTGTTATGCTTATGCGATTGACAAACAGGGTGAACTTATAAAAGGGTCTACCATAACCATCGATATCGCAAAGAAAAAAGGTTGGTATCAGAAAGATGGTAGCAACTGGAAAGTTGAACCTGAGCAGATGCTTCGTTACCGCGCCGCTACTCGTTTTCAGACAGCACATTGTCCAGAAATCACTTGTGGTCTCGCTGTTAAAGAAGAACTGGAAGATGGCGAATATACAGAAATTACAGAAGACAACGTAGACCAGCTTTCCGCAGAGGAGAAACTCACACAGGCACAGGAAAAAGAACAAAAAGAGGCTAATACTCAGTCTCTAAACTTGAATACAGGTAGCACAACATCAGAAGAAACACAGACTATCCCCAATAAACCTCAAAGTCAAGCCGCCACAGTTACGTCTTCTTCAAGCAAACCACAGCCAATGGGCAAGCAGGAAATGTCCGATATGTTTAAACAGTCATAACGCTTCATTTCTTCAATAATAAAACAGAGTAGGGGAGTGAGAATATTCTTACTCCCTTATTATATAAATATATTAAAATGAACATAACAACTTTAGGAAGCGGTAGCTCTGGCAACGGATATGTAATCCAAAATAAGTCAGAAGCACTCATAATAGAATGTGGCATAAATTACAAACATGCCGTTGAAGCCTTAAAAGGAAACGTTAGCAAAGTGAGTGGTTGTCTTGTTACTCATAGCCATAGCGACCATGCTGGTTTTATAAAAAATTACGCCAAAGTCTTTAATGTATATGCGACAGAAGAAACACTTGAAGAATGCGATGTAAAACCGAACACTTTTCATTTCTGTCCTATACCTTTATTTAAAGAGTTTAAGGTAGGAAATTTCGTTGTTAAAGCTTTCGATACGGAACACGACACGAAAGCACCGTGTGGTTTTATTATCTTTCATAAAGAAATGGGAACGATGCTGTTCCTTACAGATGCTCATCATATAAAATACAAGTTTGATTTCCCTATAGATTACATATTTATCGAGTGTAATCATACCGACGAGCTTGTTGAAAACAGTATTAAGGATGGTATCATTCCTCGCAAGGTAGGTATACGAGCTAAAGCAACACACATGAGCCTTGAAAGATGCATCTGTTGTCTTAAAGCAAGCAACACGCACAACACAAAGGCTATTGTTCTTATTCATACTTCTGCAAACAACGGTGATAGTGAGATGTTTCGGAAGATAGTTGCACAACAAATAGGAAAACCCACATATTGCGCAACAAAAGGCTTTAAACTTGATTTTGTTGTCAATATATAGCTAACTCTTGTACTCCAGTACGATAAAACACAACAAAGGAGAAGGTTTCACAATAAAGCCTTCTCCTTTTGCATATGCTATATGTTACCTAACACCTTCCATGCCTTCTCACCCTTGAATGGCGTGTCGTCATCATTTAGCCAATTTACCGTTATCTCGCAGAATCTCAACAACATTATACACCAATCTTCATTACGCCACCACGAAAAAAGAAGATTGTGATAATCGGCAATGATATTATTAAGTACTACAGAAAAGTCATATAGATTATAACCTTTAATTTGCGGTTTGTATTCTTCGTACAGTTCCGCACACTCACGCTCCGATACGAAAGGTGCATGTATAATACAACCGTCAGTCGTTGTATAATACATCTGCGAAATACGCTGCTTTGCGCTGTAGGCATCAAAATGATTGCCCACAATAGCCTTTCGTATAGTTGACCTTAAGGCTGTTTTTTCGTCATCGTTTAAACGTTCGTCGAGTATCGCTGTAATAGTAGCGATAACATTGTTCTTTGCCTGTTCGTTTTTGCAAGCATAAACTTCGTTAAATAAGTCTGTCATAATGCAATAGGTTTTTTATGTTTATGTTATAAAGAATTGAATATTTTTTCACAAAGCTCACCCATGATATAGCACGGATGTTCGCTCTGCATTTCTATTCCGTCATTATCGCAGATGTGCGCTACAACATGAAGAAGCTCATGTCCTATAGTGTTCACCAAGCTCCCTTTGTTGTCAGAAGCGCCAACTGCTACAACACTCTCTCGTTTTCCTACATTAGAGTAGGTTAGCCCTCGTTCATTACTCGCCAATGAAAGATGTCTGTATGCCGATTCAAGGGAGTTCTCATTACAGCCGATACCCTCTAACGCACAGCATATCTCATCCGTATCATCTGCTGTGTACCCGATGAAGCACGTAACGCTCCACATATACTGCGCCAAGTGAATCTCACGCCTTATCATAGCAAGTCTTCCCAAGGTATTGGCATACCATTGTGGCAGCAATCAGCATAAAAGCGGTTGAACACAAAACCGTCCTTTTGGTCTACATCGTCTATTGTGTCCTTTACATATTGCGCCAAGCTCACTTCGTCCTTTATGGACTTGCCCCAAAAGTCAGCCTTACACATGTTTGCTACATACACATGGTCATAGCCGACAAGGTTTTCAAGAGTCAGTCCATTTGTCTGCATCATTTCCTCTACCTTGTCCTTGCTTATAGGCTCAATCGGCTCTTCTTTACCGCTCGCCTTGTTGACCTTGCGCATCCGACCGACAGCCCAGTCGCACATCTTTTTGTTGAAATGATAGCCGTTATATCTGAGATAAGCTATCATTCCTTCTGGCTTCATGTCGTAAACATCTAAAGGCATTCTACATTTTTTCATAGTCTTTCCTTGTTAAGACAGGTAGGAAACCGTATTCCCTACCTGTCGGTTATTACTTAGTAGCGTCTGCCACCACCATAGTAGCCGCCACCGTAACGCTCTCCGTAACGTCCTTCATCGTCGTAGTCCATGCCACGCTCATAGCGTCTTCGCTCGTCACGACCCATGTCTCGATAGTCCGGCATAGGCGAACGCTCGCCCATACGACCGTCACCATGTTTCAAACTTTCAATGCAGGACATTACCTTGCCGCCGTATTTAAGCATCTTCTCGGCATTCTCCACAAGCTCGTCAAACTTGTTCTCCGTTATCTCAACCATATACATAATGTTCAGTATTAAGTGTTTCCGTTCGACTTCTTGTTCAAGGCTCTTTGCAGCATAGTCTCTATATTAGACAATGTGCCTTTCATGCCGCTCACATCGGCTTCAAGATTACCTATCCTCTGTTCCTGCGCTTTTTCCTTGGCTATCTGCGGATTGAGGATGCCCAACATCTGCTCACAGTTCTTTACCACTTTCTCATGGTAGTCCTTACTGTCAAGCACCTCCTTTGAGTGTCTGAGCATCGCTTCTACCTCTGCGCTCATAGCCTCACGGCTCTCAGATACAACGAGGTCTCCCGAGTTAGCAATCTGTCCGTTCGATGGCAATTGCTTAAACTCCGCCTCACCATCTGGCATCTTGACCTTTACATCTACCGTTGTTTCCATTGGCTGCGGATTAAACTGCCCAGGCTGATATGAAGGAAACTTGGGTTGCGGATTGCTCACGCTTACCACTTGCCCTATTTTCAGAGTCGGTTCTCCCGACTTGTCAAGCACATAAAATATGCTATTTGGTCTTAGTCCTTGAAACATAGAAGTCGAATTTTAACTTGTTATACAATACCCGTCATCAACTGAAGGGTGTTAGTGTCTCTCTCGAACCACAACTGATATACACCAGTTCCGGCTACATCGGCAACGGTCAGTGCTGCTCCGTTGAACTTGGTAACTGCCTGTGTCGTGCCGTTGGTCTCAAAGAGGATTGGCAGCGTGGTCGTTGTACCTGTCGGTATAGCCTGTAGCAGATTGACGAAAATCGTTCCTCTGTAGTTGGCATTCACGAAGGCGTGGTTCTTAAAGGTAAACACCACGTTGTCAGTATTCACCTTGACACTCGTTGAGCCTATCGCTGCCGAACCTCTTCTATTGACCCATGAAAAAGGATAGCCCCAAATCATAGTCTTGTCCTCCTTTCTTTAAGTCCAGAAGCTCGCACCATTCACGGCATTAAAACCATACAGTCCCATCTGAGCTGCTACACAGTTAGGAACGGCTGTAAAGGGGCTGTAAGCAACAGTCGCTGTTTCGGGCAATTTACACTTGATACCTGCCACTTCTTGCTGCAGACCTGTCAATACGGCATTGATAGGTGCTATAGCCTGACCTACAATCTGCGAAGTCATGGCTGAAGATTTGAAGGTGCTGTTCTCTTCACGCAGAGCGTCAATCTTGTTCTGCATCTCGCGCATCTCAGCCTGCTTCTGACCGTTTACGATGGTCTGGGTGCTATCCTTAATGGCGTTGTGCAAGTCGCAAGTCTGACGCTGCGTCTCGTAAGCAACATTAGAGAAACCACGCTCCTGACCAACAGCCACGTTGTTGATAGCGTTCGTCAAAGCTCCCGTCTGCTGACACATTGCCAGCTTCACGTTACCGTCCATTGCGGTAATGGCGTTGTTGGTCTTGCAGCAACACTCAGCAAGCTGTGTGGCAATAGCGTTGTTACCCTGCATGAGAGCGGTGATTATCTGATTGGTATTCAAACCCATCTGATTACCGATGTTGCATACCTGCTGACCCAAGCTGTTGATAGCAGCCATTACAGCATCGCTCGAAGTGTTGAGGGCTGTTGCCAAGCTCTGAACATCATAGCCATTGCGCTGAACAGCTTGCATGATAACAGCTGTGTTCGCATCGTTGTTAATCATTGGCACAACGCCACCCTGTCCGTTAGGCATCATGCCGCCGCCAAAACCGCCGCCAAAGAAGTTACCTCTACCCATGAGGATAAACAGAAGCAAGATAGCGAACAGATTTTCACCCCAACCATTGCCGTTGCTCTTGCCGTTGCAAAGGGCAAACAAGCTTGGGTCTACGCCCTGCTTCTGCATGAGTGCTGGGAGCATAGCCAAAATGCTATTAAGACCGCCACCAGTACCAGGACCATTCTCTCCGAATACGTAAGTTTTACTCTCCATAATAACAATCTTTTTTCAGTTTTTACCTTAATAGATTTACTAACACTATTGTAACGTTACAGACACAAAATTAGCGTGTTACGACAAATAAAGCCATAACACGCTCACACTTTTTATTATCCCTTGTAAATCAGTTATTTAGGTTGATAGCATATACTATCATTTCTTATGGGTCTTTCTTATAAACGGCAGTATATCCCATTTCTTCCACCATCTAACGTGACCTCCTACGTCTTGCTGTCCGTTTGGAATATCTCCTCTTTTTACCATTCTGTTGAGTGTAGCTTCACTGACACCAAGCTTACGTTGTACTTCTTCTTTAGACATCATAGGATTCATCAGATTAGGAAGATAGTCTTCGCATAATTCTTCTATATCTTCATCTGACATTCCACAAGCTGTTACCTTTTCTCCATTCTTCTGCTGTTCCCATGCCTTCATACAACTCTCATACAGAGATTTCAGAATTTGAGCCAAGGTGTAATAATTGAATACTTTCCTTTTCATATTTTTCGCATTTAGAAGAAAATTCTTTTGCCTATCCTTGTTCTTGTTAAGAACCAGTCAATCGTCCAATACAGGTAGAATACTACTGTCATTACTATTATAGACATACATGACATTACCATTTCATTTGTGGTATACCACGACCAGTACGTAAGGTGTATTGCATTGACACCGAAGTAGTAAAAGAACGGAATCCTGTACACCCAACACAGCCAGAAGAATCTACTGAATAGTATAAGCACTATCGGCAGCACATACAGTAACACATATATAAATGTGTAGCTGGGCCAATGCTCTGAATGCACGATAAACATTTCTCTTGTATTCTGCGAGAAGTCCCACATAGCAAAGCTGTGCCATACCATTATACATATAGGTAGCCATTTAGTCATCCATTTAATAAATTTCAACAATCGTCTTGAATAGCTGTTACCGCTCATAATTAACAGCAAGATTACCTCGCTCACGTCCATTCCATCCATGACAGAAAGGAGTGTCTTTTTCTTTTCATCTGTCATAACCATTTTAGTTTATTATCTGTTATTGAGCAAATATAACAAAAAATGTCAGAATGCAGTTATTTTGATTGTTAATTTTTCGTATTGTTAGTATATACTTGATTTATGTGATAAAACATTACACAAAAGAGGTTTATTGTAGCAATTTGGAAATAAAAGCCTTGCCTATCTATCACAGACAAGCAAGGCACATCCTAAAACAATCTAATTACCTAAAACATACCTAATTATTCCTTTTTTCAGTTGTTAAGCGTTTTTTAATAACTGAATGTTTCTTGTCAGTTGTCAAATTATCTTTGACAACTTGGTTATTTTCATACTTTGGCATAAATGCCGAGATAACAGCAAAGATACCAAAAAATATCAATATTACGTATTTCATATTACTTACCGAATGAAAATAGTTTATACCCGACACCAACGCCTATATAAGGCTGTAAGCCGTTATAGGGAGTAAGCCCATAGCCAATGTTTAAGCTAATCACAAACCTATTAGGAGGTTCTTTCTTTACTTTGTTTATAGTCACAACCTCCCTTCTCGCATACACCCTTATACTATCCAATGATGGTTCATATCCGCTCACCCAGGCAGTATAGGTGCTATCGCAATACTGTTTCTGAGTGATAGGTATATTAACACCAGCACTATCTATGCAGATAGGGTGCACTGTATCATGCACAATAGGCAGTTTCTTGGTCACGTACCTCACCACCACGCTGTCCCTCGCTACAGGCTTCACGTAGGGGACAGTGTCCACCACCGTCACCCTCGTTGTGTCCGTTTTTATCCGCCCTTCTATCCGCCCTTTGCCATTTTCGCAGTATAAAAGCCAATTCAGGCACAGCGAACACACCAGCACAAAGCACACAATCCACTTTTTCATACCTTCTGATTAATAACCATTTTGTGGGTCACGTTTCATGCAACCCTTAATTACACACTTATAGCGCTGTAGTTCTAGTTCTAACTGCGCCTTTTCCTTATTTATCTGCAAAATATCTAAATTCTGCTTTCTCACCAAATCGGTCTGTTCTGCAAACCGTTGCTCTTTCTCTTTGAGCTGTGTTTGCAAAAAGTCCATAGCCTCTCGTAAAACGTTAAATTCCACGTTGTCGGCTTCGGCTTCCTCCTTTCGGCGGTTGGTCTTTCTGTTCATGCAGTACTTAATCATTTCCCAACCACCCAAAGCAGTTATGACCGATACTACAATTTCTACTACTTGCATATTCTCCATTCCTTTTTCTAAATGATTAATTATTAATGTCATTCCCTCTGCCACACCTACACCATTCTAACTCTCACTTGCACATACCCAACGCTCTCTTCGCTCTCGCCAGATAACTGCACCGCTCCTTCAATCCGTTCTGACCGCCGTTTATCTTCTTCGTGATTTTCACCACGTCATCGTTGTCAGCCAGTATGTTCAGACCGTGCGTCTTCCACCACCACATCGAGCTTTTTACTGCACCCAAAGGCTTCTCCAGCAGCTCAGGATTCGCTATCACGTCACCCTTGCAATAAGCCGAGCGGTTGTAAGCGTCATAGTTCGCCCTGCCCGTAATCTGTATCAAACCCCTGCCTCTGTACTTATAGCCGTCGCCATCCTTCTGTGGCGTATTGCCAAGCTGCCGAGCCAGCTTGCCCGTGTCGTACTTGTCAAAGTAGCTCCTTGCACCTTGCTCCACGGTATATCTCAGCTCGCCACTCTCATGTGCTATCTGCGCCAAGTAGTGAGCCATGCGCAGCTGAGTGTCAATACCGAACACCTCGGCATAGCTGTTTATATACGTAAGATACTTGCCCACACGCTCCTTGGCGGTAGGCATAATCTGCAACATCTGTTCTTTCGTTATCTCTATACTCATTTCTCAAACTTTAAAAGTTAAACATTACCGCCCGATACCCCTCCACCTGCTTCAGCTTATCTATCAATACGTCACTTGCTCTCATATTATTATCATTTTGGTTTACCATGCAAATTTACCCCTCGCCCCTCCCTGCAAAAATACAGAGAGGGGAGGGGTTACCAACTCTGGTTGTGCCACTGCAATATCCACTCATCACCAGTGAACCATAGTTGAATGACGTTATATATCCACTCTCCCTCAAACGACCATGATTTGTCGGCATTATATCTCGTTATAGGGTGGCCAGAGCTTTGGTTGGACTTGATTATCACATGACCCCACTTATTGTTCCTCCACTCACCGTTTCTCTGAATGAACGTATAGTGCTGGCCAATCTCGGGGTCGTCGGGCAGTGTGAGGATAATATTTGCGTTTTGTGGAGGTGTACACACAATAACGCACTCCATCTTCGATATATCCCTGCTCGTCTTAGCCTTGGTCAGCATGGGACGGAAGCCAGCGATGTCGCCTTGACCTATAAAAATGGCGTGATTACCGTTAGGTATGCCTGAATTTACAATCCATGGGTGCTCTCTTGACGCTTTGTCCATAGTGCCACTCACATTTAAGAGCAAACCCATGTTAACCTGCGTCTCCGAACCGGAGGTAGTAGAGGTCGGATAGTTTCTCTTCATATTCAAATACAAACCACCTTGAGTATTAACACCTACAATCTCTGACAATACGCTACTGCCCATTTTCAAGTCAAATTTACCTTCCGATGTGTTCTCGAATATAATATTTGAACCACCCAGACGCATGGATTTTTTGTCATATTCATTTACAAGGCTGCCACCCTCAATCGTAAAGTCGCCAATATATCCCGCCGTCGCCTTTATCGCACCCGTACTCGTCACATAGAACGGAGCATTCGCAGCCGTAGATGAACCCATGAACAGCGGAGCATACACGTTGTCAGACACCTTGCAATAATCAGGCTCGTAATTGCCGAAGTGTCCCACCGTGCTATTGCCGTCCTCGCTCTTCGCCCATACGTGCTTGGCGTTTATAAGGTCTGCATTCAGCCCGTCCTTGTCAAACACAGCCACTTCCTGCCCCGACTGCGTTCTGAGCTTCGTCTTATCTGCCGTCAGCGTTATCTCCTCGCTGTCAATATCAATGCCAGCATCAAGCAGCTTACCAGCCACACTCTTGTCCTCAACGAAATCGGTCTTCGTCGCACGATACTCAGTCACCGTAGCACCGTATTCGAGCTTGGGCTGGGAGACATACATATCAGTACCTTTGTTGCAACGTATCATCACTTTGTCAGGGACTTTATTGCCAACAACACGCCAGTGCACCCAGTACCGTTTCCATACATAGTCTTCCTTAAACTCCACCTGCGCATTACCATCCGCTGCTGTGTGCTGGTTAGGACCGTTCACTCTGTCCAATATCTCTACGAACATCTTCTCTGTAGAGTTAGTCCCATAGAAGTAAGCAGTAAAATAACCGCCCTTGCAGCCCTTCGCCATAAACGAGAACATGTAGTCTTGCCCCTGCTTTACCACATCAGCGCCTAAAACCCATTTCAGCATATCAATAGCATTGACACCAGTCGCATATCGAATATCAGTATTCAGCGTCGGGAACCCTTTATATGACTGTCTGTTTATCTCATCGTCGCTGTCGTCTCGTGGATGCAAAGCACTGTAACTGCCGTCTTTTTCTATCAGATTACCACCTACTGACAATGTATCTGTATTGTCCAGCAGATTGCCACCAATGTAGTCAAAGTCCTCTGACGACATAGACCAACCGATACAGTCCTCTCCTTCAACGAGCATAGGCTGACAAATCCAAGCGTTAGTTGTTACTCCTTCCGTCCTGTTGTTAACCCAAAAATTGCACTCGATGAAGTCTTTGAATTTCTCGGTGTCATTAGTGTTGAAGGTGACATAACAGAGCTGCCACTCATTCGCCTGCTTGACATCAAACAGATTGCCACCGCTTTGTATCACGGAGTCAAGGCTCTCGCCACCAGTTGCAGTCTCCGCCCACTTCGCTTCGATGTAAACCTTAGCGTCAGTTCTGTCACACTTTACCCAACAAGAAGCTGTGTATGTTTTGTTCTTCTCTATTTTGATGCACTTTGTAAGGTCAGGTGTAATACCCCACCAAAACAAGCCTATGTAGTGAGTTGGTGCTGTTGCAATTACATGAGCACAATTCACGCCGCCAACACCATTCAGCGTTTCTATACCACCGCCTTCTTGTGTACCGATTCTTACGCCCCCCTGTCTTCTCAGCGCACTCCCCACAAGCAGATTCTTCCTGCCCACAGCCGTCTGCGACACCTTCAGCGAAATCTCCCGTGCGCTCTGCTTGATAGTAGAGGTGTACCGCGTCAGTAGTTCCGGTGTCTTCAGCGGCAGGGCGTTGTACTTGTTGCTTACCTCAGTGTACTTCGACTCTAGTTTCTCCTGCGAAGTCACCAAGCCACCCCACACTGCGCTCACGCTCACGCTGATAGGCAGGCTCACATAGCACGTCTTGCCGTTGTGCACGCACTTCACCGTCACGCTTGCCGAAGTTCTGCTGATAGCCCTGCCGTCAATAGTGTCATGAGCTATGCTCTTCACCGTCACAGTGCTGCCCGATATAACAGCTTCGCAGCCCACCTTCGTAGTGATAGAGTAAGTACCCGTCACCACACTGCTACCCTCAAGCATCGTGATAGTCGCAGTGTTGCCACTCGTCGTGTCAGCCAGACAGTTGCCGTTGCTGTCAGTCGTTGCTGAGAACGTCAGAGCAGCAGGAGAAAACGAAGCCGACACAGCATCCTTGCCAGCCGCTCCTTGAGGGCCACGGTCACCCATCTTGCTCACGTTATATGACACGGCATTACTGCCATCCATATATGTAACCGTAAACCTTGACCACAAGAACGAACCCGATGCAACAGTAGGGATATTCTTCTGCCAACCACTCGTTGGAGCAGAAGTGCCCGAAGTAGATGTAGCATACATCACCTCAGTAGACTTTATCTGTGCAGAGCTGCCAGCAGTCATATCATAAGTCTCGCATGATGCTATATACCACACCACTGGTTTGTCAGCGGTGGCAGGTGCATCACTCTCCAGATACATATGGCCTCCAGTGCTGAAAATACCACTCGCACCACACTGATACATATATATGTATTCGGTAAAGGTACCTGTGCCAACATGGGGAGTTAACCATTTCTTCACCATACCTGTACCCATTGCATTCTCTGCGAACTCCAAGTAACAACCTTTAGGTATTTTTGCAATAACACGGCGCACGAACACAGCACTCGCCCGTGACATTATTGTCTGCTCTACACCGCCCCAACCAGGTGCAGCAACCCCCGTAGTCTCTATCTTAAGCTCTTTCTTAGCGATACTATAAGGATTGTCTGACGATTTAGAAACGATGCTTAACTTAACGTTGCCGTTATCAAGATTGTTGTAAACTTCACAACCATTAGACCCCTCATCAAACAGCAAATCTTTGTACATCGACTTGCCATTAGCGAAACTGAAGCCTGCGTTGCCAGTGTCTCCTTTGTCACCCTTGTCACCTTTATCTCCTTTAAGTGTATGCCCTTCTGGGGTAGGGCGAGTGCTGGAAGGCATGGCGGAAGCAGAGTATGGTCCCGACTGCCATTTATAACCATCTTTCTTAATTGTCCATGGTGTTTCATACGTAGAATACACACGATACTTTCCTCCACCACGAAGATAAAGAATAGGTACACTGGATTCCACTATCTGCTTGTAGCTTACTGGCGAGACAGGACAAAAGTTAAAGGTGTCAGAATAGATGATTGTCTCTGCAAGTGTAGTGCCCCAACCCGAAGCTTGAGTATCAATATGGAAATCTACAGAAAAGCCTGCCGAATGAGTAGACCATGAAGGTTTGGTGTCGCTATTGAGATTCACCACCACCTTAATGCCTGCAAAGCCAGTTTGTGGCAACTGCTCTCCAGCAACCGGATACCATATATTCTGGTCGTAGGTTGCAGCCGACAAATCTACCCACACATCCTGCTGCCAGTAGTCCTTGCCGTCAGCACCATCCTTTATCGCCGCTATCGTAATCTGACCCCTCGCCAATAATGTTGTCATACATTCATCTTTTAGTTTACAGAAAAAATAAGGGTGAGGTGCCCTTATTTAGACACCTCACAAGTAAATGTACCTCT
>ERZ1026856.547-NODE-547-length-22414-cov-8.643499_pt1 | contig 22414 bp, 23 predicted proteins | sample MGYA00380158_ERZ1026856 | MGnify/ENA primary metagenome ERZ1026856 (study PRJEB33269, sample SAMEA4719794) | human gut metagenome | biome: human-associated habitat; feature: organic feature; material: feces | place: Cameroon | collected 2013-10 ...
ACATCATGTAAACACCAAATGTGTTAAAGTCAACATATCATATAAAATGCACAAAAGCAATAGAGAAATGTGGAATAATATGGTAAAAATAACGAAAAGAATAGAAAGGGGGATACATGAGAAAACGTGAAGTGATATGAATGGAAAAAGAGGATGACAGAAAGCTGTTCTATTTATCTTGAGGTACAGAAGAATAAGCGTTATAAATTACGAGATATCGGTACAAATGGTGAATCATGCCTACCGCGTTGCCTTGGAATATTAAGAAATATATGGTAGAATATTGGGGAAGGATAGGATGGTTTTCGGGAAAAAGAATAAAAAAGTAAGTATACGCTCAGTGTATATGGGTGCATTTATAAGATATGATAGGAAAAAGGTTAGAGGATTTATAAGTAACAGTAAAAAGTTCACATGTCAAAAGTGAAAAGCTTTACTATAACAGAGAAAAACGATTCCGTCCCCTTCAATTAGGAAGTGAATGTGGTATTATAAAGAATTGAATACTTACAAGAAATTGAGCTATGAAATGTCGATCTATACTATATAGTGTAATCTATATGAAGATGGAATTTCTCAAAATAGAATGAAAAAATGAGGATGAGAGAGGATTCATTTATGAATTTAACTAATTACTGGTGGTTGTTAATATGGATATTTGTGGCTGGTGGAACTATGGCAATTATGATGCCTAAACAACGGGAAGTAGTATGTGGAAAAATAGAATATAGATGGGGTTGGATACCTGCACTTTTGGTAGCATTACCGTATATTTTGTGGGCGACATTTCGCGTGGATTTCGGTGATACAAGAGCTTACATGAAAATGTTTAGAGATGTGCCTGCTACAATTTCTCAGATTCCAACTTTTATAACAAATAGTACAAAGGACAAGGGTTTTTCAGTTTTAATGATTATCTTCAAGTCTATTTTCGGAAATTCTACAGTCCCTTTTTTCTTCGTAATAGCTGCATTTCAAATGTTGTGTATTGTGGCGGTTTATCGTAAATATTCAACAAATTATTGGATAAGTATGTTTCTTTTCGTAGCATCTACAGATTATCTTTCTTGGATGCATAATGGAATGCGGCAATTTATTGCGGCAACAGCGATTTTTGCAGGCATAGGTTTGTTGTTAAAAAAGAAATATATACCTTTGATATGCCTGATTTTACTAGTTTCTACTATACATGGTTCTGCAATAATTATGTTGCCTATTGTGTTTATCATACAAGGTAAAGCACTGAATAAAAGGACGTTTTTTTCAATTGTTGCAATAGTAATAGCGATTATTTTTATTGATAAGTTAACCCCGATTTTAAATAATGCACTCGTTGAGACTCAGTATAATGATCTTATTACTAATGATATATGGAAAAACGACGATGGGACTAGTATGCTTCGAGTTTTAGTATATTCAGTACCTGCTATTATGTCCATTATTGGAAGAAAATATATTGATGAAGCAAATAATCCTGTGATAAATTTAAGCGTAAACGCCTCGTTTTTAAGTGCCTTTTGTTATGTTGCGGCTGCTTTTTCTTCAGGGATATACATTGGACGTTTGCCGATTTATGTTTCTCTTTATGGATACATAGCTATGCCATGGTTAATTGATAATATGTTTACTAAAGAATCAGCAAGACTTGTCAAATATATGATGATTATAGGATACCTAGCCTTCTTTTATATGCAAATGCACATTGGTTGGGGATTGATTTAATGGATAAGGAGAGATGATGTTAAGAATATTGCATGTTGTAACATACATGGGACGTGGTGGATTAGAGACTATGTTGATGAATTATTATAGAAATATAGATCGAAATAAAATCCAATTTGATTTTTTGGTTCATCGAGATTTTGAAGCGGACTATGACAAAGAAATTTTGAACTTGGGAGGACGTATATACCATGTATCACGTTTGGTGCCATGGAGTAAGAGATATAAAAGTGAATTGAAACAGTTTTTCAAAAAACATCCAGAATACAAGGTTATACATGTACATCAGGATTGTTTGAGTTCAATTGTTTTAAAAGTGGCTGAAGAATGTGGAGTACAGGTAAGAATTGCACATTCCCATAGTAGTAGCGCAGATAAAAATATAAAATACCCTATCAAACAGCATTATAAAAAACAAATACCGTTGTATGCTACAGAACTTTTTGCCTGTGGAAGTAAGGCTGGAGATTGGATGTTTGGAGGGGCAAAATATCATATCGTCAGAAATGCAGTTGATGTAGAAAAATATCGTTATTCTATTTTAAATCGGGAAAAGGTTAGGGATGAATTTGGATTAAAAAATGAATTAGTTATAGGGCATGTAGGGCGTTTTAATCCACCTAAAAATCATCCATTTCTAATAGATGTTTTTGAAAAGATTGTGAAACAGATTCCTTCAGCAAAACTTCTTCTGGTGGGAAATGGAAGTGGAATAACGAAAATTCAAGAAAAAGTAGCGCAACTAGGAATTTCAGAGAATGTGATTTTTGCAGGAGTTAGAACAGACGTTAATGAATTGATGCAAGCAATGGATATTTTTGTATTTCCTTCTCTCTATGAAGGCCTTCCAGTTACAATGATTGAAGCTCAAACATCGGGCTTACCGTGTTTTGTTTCAGACCATGTGCCTCAAGAATGTGTGATTACAAAGGGGCTAGTTCACACTCAAAAACTTACGGATTCTCCAGAAATTTGGGCAAAAAGTATTTTATCACAAGTTAAAGAAAACAAAGAAAATTTGAGGCGGCAAGAGTATTATAATGAAATAAGAGAGTGTGGGTATGATATAGTGAAAGCTGCAAAATGGCTGGAAAATTACTACATATCACATAATGGAGAATAATAAATGACACTACTTACAGTTTTTACTCCGGCATATAACCGGGCTCATACAATACACAGAACATATGAGAGTTTGTGTAATCAATCCTGCAAAGATTTTGTTTGGTTGATTATTGATGATGGTTCCCAGGATAATACTGCGGAACTGGTGCGACAGTGGCAAAAACAAGAGAATGGATTTGAAATTCGATATATTTACAAAGAGAATGGTGGGATGCATACGGCACATAATGTGGCGTATGAGAATATAGACACTGAATTAAATGTCTGTATAGATTCGGACGATAGGATGGGTACAGATGCTGTTGAGATGATTAAATGTACTTGGGAAAATGTACGAAATCAGAATTATGCTGGGTTAATTGCATTGGATAGTGATTTTAATGGCAATGTTATTGGTAAAGGTTTTCCAAAAGGAATGATTGAAACAACATTAGGCGGATATTATGCAAATGGAGGAGTTGGTGATAAAAAACTTGTTTATCGAACAGATATAATAAAACAGTATCCTCAATATCCTGTTTTTGAAGGAGAAAAATATGTGTCATTAGCATATAAGTATCGATTGATTGATCAAAAATATAAATTATATGTTCTTAATGAAGTATTGTGTAATGTTGATTATCAGCCAGATGGTTCTAGTGGCACCATGTGGAAGCAGTATTTGAAATCTCCGAAGGGTTTTGCTTTTTGGAGAAAAATATGTATGCAATATCCAGTAAGTAATAAAAGATTGTTAATAGATTGTGTCCATTATTGTTCGAGTAGTATGATTGCGCACAATAAAAAATATGTATATGAATCACCAAAAAAAATATTGACTATTTTATGTACCCCTTTTGGAGGAATTATGACATTATTTATTAAATTTAAATGTAAAATTTGTGGTGGAAGATAAGGAGATAAATTAGAGATGAATAAAATGATAGCTGTAATTATTCCCGTTTATAATGCGGAGAATTATATTGCTGAAACAGTTATGTCTGTATTGAATCAGTCGTATTCAATGATGAAAATAAAAATTATCTTAGTAGATGATGGTTCAACAGACCGGTCTTCAGAAATATGTGACAAATTAACAAAAATAAATAAAACAGTTTCAGTTATTCATCAAGCAAATGCAGGAGTTTCATCAGCAAGGAACAGAGGAATAAAAGAAGTGCTATCGAAGTATAATGAAATACTGGATAATTGTTATATCTGCTTTTTGGATGCAGATGATGAGTGGCATCATGACTTTATTGATGAAACTGTAATTAGGAGTTTTTCCTCAAAATACGATATTATTGCATTTAATCACTATGAAGCAAATTCAAATATGACGAAAATGCGTTTGATCACAAATAGATATAAAAATGTTGAATTGACTGGTGGTAAGGATGCAATTTGGGCACATGAGAAAAGACATATTGGGTGTATGTTCTTTAACGCAGCATTTTTGAAAAAGTATGACATATTATTCCCTGTTGGTTTAAAATATAATGAAGATGAGATTTTTAAAGTATATACAGAGTGTTTGGCAAAAAAAATATTATTATGTGAAAAAGCAATGTATATATATAGATTACATGGAGCTTCAGCGGTTCATAATTTAGATAAGAATATAACTAACAGATATTGTCAGTGGATGGCAGCTTGGATAGATGCGGATATAACATTACAAAGTAAATATAATGTCAAAACAAGTTTTGGTCATAAATTCGCAGCAATGTATTTTGTAGAGATGCACATTGTTCTTGTGGAATCATTGATATCGTTTCGGAAATTAAAGGCGAGTTATGATCGGGACAATGAATATTTTAGCAATTATATGTTATTTAGTGAAACTGATTTTTACCTTATTTGCAAAAAGATGTTGCATTACTTAGAAACAATTTAATGCAATTTTATTTTTTGCATTTTTTTACTGGTATAAAGAAGAGAATGTTTAACAATACGTTAAATCGATTTAAATTAGTTAGGAAAATTAGGACTAATACTAATTTTCCGATAGTCTATCATAAGAAGAAAGATAGTGAATTAGAACGATAAAATAATTTTATTTATAATTAGGTTGAAGGAGAGAGAAAATTGGTGGTCAGTAAGTCTACTAACAATGAGGAAAAAATCCCTCAAATAATTCATTATTGTTGGTTTGGAAAAGGGAAAAAACCAGAAATATTTGAAAAATGCATACAGTCATGGAAGATATATATGCCTCAAGCTCAAATTGTAGAATGGAATGAAAGTAATATAGACGTGTCTTCATGTCCATTTGTTAAAATGGCATATGAAAATAAAAAATATGCATTTGTAACAGATGTAGTAAGGCTACAAGTGGTTTATAAATATGGAGGGGTATATTTAGATACTGATGTGGAACTATCGACATCACTTGATGATTTAATGGAATATGACGCATTTTTCTTTTTTCAAAATCAAAATCAAATCAATACAGGACAAGGATTTGGTGCAAAACCGAATAATAAATTAATTAAAAAAATGCTTGATGATTATGAGAATATGGAATTCACATTGGAAAATTTGAAAAACATAGCATGTCCGGTGATAAATACAAAAACGATAAAGAAAAGCTTACCATCTTTTAAATCTAATAATACCGTTCAACATATCGACAAAATGATATTTTTGCCATGTGATAATTATTGGCCAATTGCTATACACTATGGCGAATTTTCTTGGCAAGATGAAGAACAGAGAAAAGCACTGAAGTATGCAAATAGAACCCATAAAGCAGGATGGTTTAGAAAAATATTATTAAATCCATCAATATCATTTTTTTTGGAAAGACATAGGTTACAATTAGCTTTGAAGGTTTATACATTTTTGGTATATGATCTAGTTGATTATGGAATAATTTATTGGATTGTTAGAGTTTATAATAAAGTTAAAAAGTCAATGGGATTAAAATAGTCTGGAATTGATTTTAAGTAAAGTGAAGGATTGGATAAAGCGAGGAATGATGATGTGAAAAAAGTATTATTTTTAATTCATGATTTGGGACAAGGAGGAGCCGAAAAAGTTCTGATTAACTTAGTCAATAATATGGATTGTTCAAAATTTGACATAACAGTAATGACATTATTTGATTATGGAATCAACCGTCAGTTTCTCGGTCCAAATGTGAAATATAAGACTTGGTGTAAAAAAATGTTACCGGGAAATTCGCATATAATGAAAGTTTTTTCTCCACAACAATTACACAATTTAATCATTAAAGAGCATTATGATATTGAAGTGGCATATTTAGAGGGGCCTTGTGCTAGAATTATTAGTGGCTGTCCTAATAAAGAAACAAAACTTATATCATGGATACATATTGAACAACATACCACAAAAAAAGCATCATCATCATTCCTTAGTATTAAGGAAGCAGAGGATTGTTATAATAGATTTAATAATATTATTTGTGTTTCTGAAACGGTTAAGCAGGATTTTTTGCATGTACTTAATATTCAAGTTCCAGTTGAGGTTTGTTATAATACAAATGAAAGTAAAAAGATTGTGGAATTGGCAACAGATGAAGTTGAGGAAAATCTGTTTTCAAAAAATGAATTTAAAATAATTGGAGTAGGGAAATTACTTGCGAGTAAAGGATTTGATAGAATATTAAATGTGGTTAAGGCTTTGAAAGCAGAAAATTATCCTGTTCATTTATACATTTTAGGTATTGGTCCTATGCAAAAGGAATTGGAAAAAATAATATATCAAAATAGGTTAACGGATTGTGCAACTCTCCTAGGGTACCATACAAACCCTTATAAATATTTGGCTCAATGCGATTTGTTTGTTTGTGCAAGTCATGCCGAGGGATTTTCCACGGCGGCTACAGAGGCATTGATCGTAGGTACACCAGTATGTACTGTTGAAGTGTCTGGAATGAAAGAAATGTTGGGTGAAAATAATGAATATGGCATAGTAACTAGTAATGACGAAAAATCATTGTATTATGGTATAAAGAGTTTACTTGATGATTCACAATTGCTAGCGCATTATAAACGACAAGCAGAAATTCGAGGGAAATATTTTAGTACCGAAGAAACAGTACAGGCTGTAGAACGGATGTTACTTAGGGTATTGGGGGATTAAAATGAAGTGGATAAAAGAACTTGTGTATCGGTTTCGAGGTGAATATACAACTGAAAAATTAGTCTCAATGGGAATGAAAGTGGGTAAGAATTTCAAAAGGTTGAAAGGTGTAATATTAGATCCAGCACATTGTTGGTTAATTGAAATTGGAGATAATGTTACGCTCGCACCCAGAGTACATATTTTATGCCATGATGCAAGTACAAAGCAATTCCTAAATTATACAAAAATAAGTAGAGTTACGATTGGTAATAATGTTTTTATTGGAGCTGCAACTGTAGTTTTACCAGGAGTCACAATCGGTAATAATGTTGTTATAGGAGCGAATTGTACAGTGACAAAAGATATTCCAGATAATTCTGTAGCTATAGGTTCACCAGCAAAAGTCATTTCTACTTTAGATGAGTATTTGGATAAAGAGCGAGAGAGAATGAGTAAATCACCTTGCTATGGAGAAGAGTTTACTTTACGAAAAAATGTTTCTATGAAAAAACGAATTCAACAGAAAAATGAACTAAAGGGGAAAGTGGGTTATATTGACTAATGGAAGATATAAAAATATCCGTTATTGTTCCAGTGTATAACATATGTGATTATTTAGGAAAGTGTCTTGATAGCATTATGAATCAAACACATTCTAATTTAGAAATAATTGTGATCGATGATGGTTCTAGTGACAATACACAAGAGAAATTGAATATATATGCAAAGAGTGATAATAGAATTAAGGTGATTTATCAGAAAAATGGAGGTGTCACTCGTGCGCGTCTTCGAGGAGTTTGGGAAGCAAGAGGTAAATATATCGGCTTTGTAGATGGGGATGATTACATCGAGCCACATATGTACGAACGACTTATCACTAATGCTGAGAAGTATAGTGCTGATATTTCACATTGTGGATACCAAATGATTTTTCCGGACGGTCATGTTGACTATTATTATAATTCAGGACGATTTAATTTACAAAGTAAAACAGATGCAATGAAAGAATTATTATGTGGAACGATTGAACCTGGATTATGTAATAAACTTTTCCGTAGAGAATTACTTCAAAATTTGATAGAAGATAATTTGATGAATTTTAATATTAAAAATAATGAAGATTTGCTGATGAATTACTACTTATTTGAGCAAGCAAAAAGGGTGGTTTTTGAAGATATCTGTCCGTATCATTATATATTGCGGAAAAATTCAGCAGCTACAGCACATTTAAATGAACATAAATTAAAAGATCCAATTGAAGTGCTTAGAATACTTCAAGCTAATACTCAAAATGAGATTGAATTGAAACGTATTATTGATCAACGCTTAATATATCAAATGATTTCTGTGGCAACAATGTCATTAGGGAAACAAAAAGAGCTAATAGGTCCCTATCGTAAAGCTATTCGTAAAGAGTTAAAAACTAAGATAGTTAAGATTGCCCAAAAAAGAGATTATAGTAAAAAGTTAAGGATAATGGCAATATGGACAGTAATATGGCCAGCAAGCTATTCTAAGATACATAAGCTATATTTGAAAGCAAAAGGGATTGATAAAAAATATAACGTAGAGTAGGAAAAAATGAAAAAAATTATACAAAAACGAAAATTTGATGTTTGAAGGTAAGCGCTTACGGTTAATCCACTTTGCCTGCATTCAGTCATCAGTTCCACCCAGTCATCCAAGGAACGCCTTGGGGCTCGTTTATCACTCATAATGAAACCTCCAAATGTAGTGAATTTCTACTTCCTATCAAAGAAGTGGAGTAAAAATCTATCTGCTATCATTATGAGTTAGGAACCAGCGAATATCTAGTTACCCAAAAACTAAGTGCTTACGTTTGAAGTCTGGTTTGAATTAAGAGATATAGTAATTTTTATGGTATCGTTCGAGTATAGTATGATATTGTATGCCTATCCATCCACTATAAGTACTTCAATGCTGGATTGGTGAGTAATAAAATATATTGAAAGAAAGTGAAAGTATGAATAATGTAATTTCGGTTATCGTTCCAGTTTTTAAAGTAGAAAAGTATCTTGATAAGTGTATAGAAAGTATTGTCTCACAAACCTACAATAATATAGAAATTATTTTGGTGGATGATGGTTCGCCTGATCAAAGCGGGGATATATGTGATGAATGGGCAAAAAAGGATACCCGAATAATCGTTATACATCAAAAAAATGCAGGTGGTGGTTATGCAAGAAATGTGGCATTAGAACGAGCAAAAGGTAATTTCATTGCTTTTGTTGATAGTGATGATTATATTGCTCCTGAAATGTTTGAATATTTACTTAGTCTTCTCAATAAAGATAGAGATGTTGATATTGCCGAGTGTGATTATATTAGTTTTTCAGAAAATGAGATTCAATTTAATGAAATAGAAGGTACTGACAAAGTGAATGTTTATACTGCGATGGAGGCAATGAAAGAGAATATTTTGGATCATCATTTTCGGCAATTGATTTGGAACAAATTATACAGAAGAGAAGTAATTCAAGATGTTTTATTTCCGGTTGGAAAAAAAATAGATGATGAGTTTTGGACATATCAAGTAATTGGAAATGCGAACAAGTTAGTTTTATCAGATAAAAAATTATATGCTTATAGACAGCAAGTTGATTCAGTAATGCATTCTATGAGTGCAATTAAACGAATTCAAGGCATAGAAGCAAAATGTCAGAGACATGAATATATAAAAAGCAGATTTCCTGAATTAGAAGAAGATAGTTGTTTTAATTTGTGGGCGTCCTGTATATATCAAGGGCAGTTGGTTTTAAAATTGTTAAAGTTTCAGGAAAAAAATGATAGTTTGTCATATTTAAAAGAAGTCATAAAAGATCTACATATTGGAGTTATTGGAAATAAGAAATTATCATTGAAACAAAAAATATGGTTGCAAATGGCAAAAGTATCATTTGCCGGAACTTGTAAAATTAGAAATGTGTTGAAAATAGGAGTATGATATGAATATATGGAATAAGATTGTTAATAAATTGTCGAGGCGGGGCACTAAAGAGGCGGAATTAGAATATTTGGTTTCTTTAGGGCTTGTTGTTGGAGATAATCTTAGAAATCATTCCGAGTATGCATTTGACTCATTGTTCCCGTGGTTAATAACAGTTGGAGACAATGTATGTATTTCTTCTAATGTTAAAATATTGGCCCATGATACCAGTACAGAATATGTAAATGGTTATACAAAGATTGGAAGTGTAACGATAGGTGATAATGTATATATTGGGTATGGCGCAACAGTTTTATGTAATACAAGAATAGGGAACAATTGTATTATTGGTGCAGGAAGTGTTGTTACTTCAGACATTCCAGAAGGAAGTGTTGTGGCTGGCAATCCAGCAAGATATATATGTAGTATTACTGAATTTGAAAATAAGCATAAGTGTATAGATGAAAAAACAAAAGTATACAATGGCCCTTGTTTAAAATGGCATACGCTATCGGTAGCTGAGAGAATGCAAATGAAAGAGGAGTTAAAAAGTACTTTTGGATATATGAAATAGTTGTTTATTAAAACAAAGGAGTAGACGTGATGGAAGAGCTAATTTCTGTGATAGTTCCGGTATTTAATGTAGAACAATTTGTAGAGCAATGTGTTGATAGTATAATACACCAAACATATAAGAATATTGAAATTATCCTTGTTGATGATGGCTCTACCGATAAATCGGGATTTATTTGTGATCAATGTGCGGAAAAAGATTCAAGGATACATATAATTCATAAAAAAAATGGTGGATTGTCAGATGCGAGAAATGTCGGTTTATCTAAAGCAACTGGAACTTATTATTCATTTATTGATAGTGATGATTATATTGCACCTAATACATTCGAGTACCTTTATCTAGCAGTGAAGGAGCATGAGTGTGAGATTGCTGTTTGTAATATGATAAGAGTTTACGAAGATGGTGATACCGAAGGGTTTTATAAACCAACAGAAGAACTGAAATTATTAGAAGGAAAAACGAGATTTGATACTTTGGTACAACCATCGGTATGTAATAAACTATTTAGAGCGGAATTATTTGAGGGTGTTCTTTTCCCGGTAGGTAAGTTCTATGAAGATACATTTGTCTATCATGTACTGGCACATCGTGCCAAAAAAATTGCATTAACTGGTTATGATGGGTATTGGTATCGTTCAAGGAAAACAAGTATTCTGGGTGAGGTACAGTATAATGACAGATATTTTGATTTTATTGAAGCTGTATGGGTTAGAGCGAAATATCTGTTAGATAAAGATATACAACCATATGGTGATGAGGCATGTTTAAGTTTGTATGTAGCAGTTGCAAATGCTCAGAAAAATATTTCAAAAACAGAAAAGAATAAAGCTTATTTTGTAGAAGCGAAAAAAAGATATAATTTTGCTTATAACCGGCTTATGAGTCGAGATGCAAAAGTTGGAATTAAACAGAAATTACGTCTTATATTACTTCAATATTTTCCAATTCTTCATTGCAAAGTATACTAGGGAGAATAATTTAAATGAATTTTGTGCAAAGAATAGAGTGGCGACTCTATAAAGAAATAAAGCGTTTAAGATTAAAAAATGTGTTTCCAACGATAATCGCTTCAAATTGTAATGGAGAGTTTATTTATTACGACTTAAAATTACGTTTTTTGTCTCCAACAATAAATTTAAGTTTTGAAATGAATGATTTTGTAAAAATGTTGGCTAATCTTCAGTGGTATATGGAGCAAACTATTATTCCGTTTGAAGATGATAGATTTGATTTTCCAACAGGAATGCTGGGCGATATTGAAATTCGCTTTAATCATTATGAGTCGTTTGATGAAGCAGTTACAAAATGGGAAGAAAGAAAAAAACGAATTAACTGGGATAATTTATTTATACTAGGTATTGATGGAGATAATTGTACCTATGATTCCATAAAAAAATTCGATGAACTCCCTTATAAAAACAAAGTGATTTTTACACATATTCCTTATCCTGAAATTAAATCTGCATATTATATTTCTGGATTTGAAAAAGAAATGGAGTAGGAGTTCTATTATATTTCAAAAAACAATACTGGGTACGAAGATATTTAGATGATTTTGATTATGTTTCGTTTTTAAATGGAAAAGGATTCAAAAAGAAGAAAGGCAAGAGGTAATGAAATGATACCTAAAATAATACATTACTGTTGGGTAGGCGGTGCACCGAAGCCAGATTCGGTGCTTTATTGTATTGAGAGTTGGAAAAAATATTGTCCTGATTATGAAATTCGAGAGTGGAATGAAAATAATTATGATTTTACTAGAAATAATTATATGAATCAAGCATATGAAGCTAAAAAGTGGGGGTTTGTTCCAGATTATGCACGATTAGATATTATTTATCAGTACGGTGGAATTTATCTAGACACAGATGTTGAGTTAATAAAAAACTTTGATGATTTATTAAATAATAATAGTTTCTTTGGCTTTGAAGACACGGGAGACGGTGAATTTTTTGTTGCATGTGGACTAGGGTTTGGAGCTGAAGCTCATAATGACTTGATAAAACTTTTAAGGGATTATTATGATGAGATTGATTTTACGAATAATGATGGATCGCTTAATCTTATGCCAGCACCCCGCCACAATGCATCAATTTTTAAAGAATATGGTGTGTTAATGGATAATCAGATTCAAAATATTGAAGGAAATGTTTTTTATCCATCAGAATATTTCTGCCCTAAAATTTTTAAAACTGGGAAAATGACGATTACAAAACGAACACACTCAATACATCATTTTTCAGCATCTTGGATGGATGAAAAAATACGTAAAGAAATAGAGCATAATCAAAAAATATGTTCAAGATTTGGTTTAAATTTAGGGAGATTGATTTTATTTCTTGAAAGTGTTTGGCAGAAATATGGTCTAGTTGGTAGTGTGAAAAAAGCATTAGTAGCTATATATGAAAATCTGATAAGCTATAAGCCGTTAATTTTGTCAATATTGAAAAAAAATATTTCGCATCAGAATGTTTGTGATGAAATGATTTTATTTGATACTGCATTATTCACAAAAAATTGTGGAGATCAAATCATTATGGAAAATTGTATGTTACAGTTAAACAAGCTGTTTAGTACGGAACATGCAATTCATCTATCAACACATAGATTACCTGAAGCAAATGAGGTTATAAATGGCAAAGTAAAGATAGTATGTGGTACAAATATTCTGTCTTGTAAAATGAGACAATATGGTTTATGGAAGTTACCGAAGGATTTGTCAAAATTTGTGGGTATTACATTGATGGGGGTTGGATTTGACTCATATAATATGAAGTCGGATTTATATACCCGATTATTGTTTAAACATATGTTTTCAAAAAAAGGATACCATTCTGTAAGAGATAGTTTTTCAAAAGAATGTTTAGAAAAAATGGGAATACATAATGTGCTCAATACAGGATGTCCTACGATGTGGAATTTAACAAAAGAACATTGCGGGACGATACCTCATAGAAAAGCGTCAAGTGTCATTTGCACAATAACGGACTATTTAAGAGATTCAGATAATGATAAAGCTATGCTAGAAATTCTTCTTTCAAATTATGATAAGGTGTTTCTTTGGTTACAAGGAAGTTCAGATATGGATTATCTAAAAGAACTTGGCTATGAGGACTGTGTTTCATTAGTTCCGTCGTCACTCGAAGCTTATGATCAGATTTTACAGCAGATAGATTTAGATTATGTTGGAACTAGATTACATGCAGGCATTCGAGCATTAGCTTTTTCTCGCAGAACAATTATTGTTTCTATTGACAATAGGGCAGAGTGTATCTCGAAAGATACGGGATTACCAGTGGTTATGAGAGAGAAAATAACATCGCAATTAAGTAGAAAAATTCAGTCAGAGTTCGAAACTGTAATAAGTTTACCAGAGGAAGATATTGAAAAATGGAAGAGTCAATTTATACAAAAATAATAGTGAACATATATTACGAATGTTTATTGTACTAGGTGGGGAATTAGAATGAAAGAACGCACAAGAACAGAATATTCAATATTAAACATATTGACAGGAATTGGTGGATATATATTGAATACAATTTTGGGGTTTATTTGTCGAATTGTATTTGTACAATGTCTTTCGGCCGATTATTTAGGGGTAAATGGTCTTTTTGTTAATGTATTGACCATGCTGTCATTGGCAGAACTGGGAGTCGGTGGTGCGATTATATTTGCTTTATATAAACCCTTGGCTGAGCATGATGAAGAAAAAATTGCTTCGTTGATTAAAGTATATGGGCGTGCATACCGGATTATTGGTTTTGTTGTAGCTATCGTTGGTCTGGCGTTGATGCCATTTTTGAATATTATTATACGAGAACAACCTTTGGTTAGCGAAAGTATCTATGTACTTTATTTGATTAACTTGTTTAATACGGCAAGTACGTATTTTTTTAGTTATCGAAGTTCTTTGTTAATTGCAGCGCAAATGAATTATTTAGTTACTGGAATCAATTATGCTGTTACAATAACACAAAGTATCGTTCAGATGGTCTTTCTTGCTTTAACACATAATTACCTAGTATATTTGTTAATTCAAACTTTTGGCACATTTACTTATAATGTATTGGTTTCAAGAACAGCGGTAAAAAAATTCCCTTATATTAAGAAAAAAAATATTAAGCCGTTACCTTTAAATGAGAAAAAAAAATTGTTTGCTAATGTAAGAGACTTGATGTTATATAAAATATCGGGTCTCTTGGTCAATAGTACAGACAATATTTTAATTACTTTTTTTAAAGGATTAGCAACTACTGGAATTGCATCAAATTACACTCTGCTTGTGACAACGTTAAATTCTCTTTTAGGACAAATATTTAATGGACTAACGGCGAGTATAGGAAATCATAATGCAACGGAATCAAATGAAAAACGTTATGAAATGTTTAGTTTCTTGAATATGATGAACTTCTGGATTTTCGGATGGGCAACATTAGGGATTATATTTTGTTCGTCAGATTTGGTACGGTTATGTTTTGGTGAAGACTATGTTCTTTCGAGAGAAATACCATTGATTATGGCGATTAACTTTTTTTCTGTAGGTATGATGAATGCCGTTTGGACATATAAACATACTTTAGGATTATTTAAATACGGGCGTTTTTTACAGATAGTGACCGGAATATTAAATATTATTTTTTCGGTGGTTTTGGGACAACGTTGGGGATTGTTTGGTATTTTATTTGCTACATTTTTAGCACGAGCATTTACAAATTTGTGGTATGATCCTTATGCTATTTTTGTTCATGGTTTTCAGAAGTCTGCTATTCAATATTTAAAGAAATATTTATATTATGTGATAGTTTTGATAATAGCAGCAAGTGCATGTAAAGTATCATTCATAATTATTCATGGTACACTTTTGACTCGTATATTGTTAGAAATTATTATATGTAGTGTAGTGACTAATATGGTGTTTATACTGGCATTTTATAGAACTGCAGAATTTGAAAAGTTGAAAAAAGTATGTGGTAATGTATATTATCTATTACATAGAAAAATAAAATAATTTTATTATCGGAGAATATATTACATTGGGTTAGTTTGTATAATGTTAAAATATGAGAAACAATTGCAACGGAATATTCCGGAAATTTGGAAATCATCTATATGAGTTTACTATAAACAAAGACAATAAAAGTGCGAAAGGAAGGTACAAAAAGATGGAAAACAAACCACACAAATTATTCATTTCACACAGCAGCGAAGATGCAGAATATATGAAAGCATTTGTAGATTTGCTTGCAGCAATAGGAGTGCATAAAAATCAAATAACTTGTACTTCCGTTCCGCAATGTAATATTCCGGTTGGATGTAACATATATGACTGGTTAGCCAAACAATTTCAGACGAGCGACCTTCATGTCGTGTACGCCTTTTCGGATAATTATTATTCCAGCGTAGCAACATTAAATGAAATGGGTGCAGCTTGGGTAATGAGGTGTAAATGGACAGGATTATTATTGCCAGGTTTTATATTTGACAAATTAGCCGGATGTATTGATAAAAATCAGATCTGTATTAAATTAGATGATCCGGATATTATCACATTGAAACAGAGACTTAGACAATTTAGAGATGATATTATTAAGGAGTTTGGTCTTGAATCAATAAATGAAGATGAATGGGAAGAAAAAAGAGACGATTTTTTAGATAAGATAAAGATTATTGCGCAGCAAAAGAATATTGAAATTACCTCGTCCGAGTCTGTAAATGAATCAAATAAAACGAAGGGAAAAACAAGATTTGATGCGCCGGTAGCTCAGAGACAAGAGATTGATCTGTTGAAGGATTATACTCCATTTTCCAAGGTAAAATCAATTATCTCCTGTGGTGATGAAAAGGTCGCAAGGATAGCAACATTTGCAGATTGCTTTGACATGGATGTTGATATCAGCAATGTAACTAAGAGGGATATGGGAGAATTTGCGATGGCATTGATGAAATATATTCCTTGTGATAACTGGACTGGCTTCTTTGATGCCGGATATGCCATAGAATTTGACGCATCTGCGACAGGAGCTATAAAGAAAGTTCAGTTGGAAATAAAAAATGATACTGGTGTGAAAATAATAGATGAAGAGAATGATGTAAGGATTGGTGGAGGACATTTTAAATATAGATTTCGGGATAAAGTAAGAAATAGAGAAGCTTTGGAGAAGATCTCAGAAGTTTGTTTTACGGTATTCTTTGCTGAATCGTACATAGATGGAGAAAAAGGCAGATTGAGCATAAGGAATTTGAAGGTGACACCTGTATAAGAATAGCGTTTATACTGAATCGCTGTATAGCAACAGGGAAAATGAACTCTTTGTAAAGGAATAACAACATATACTAACAAATTTAATAAAATAAACTGTTTATTCGTTGCTTTTGAGAACAATCCATGCTAAAGTAAAGATCTCTAAAGAGTTATATAATAAAGATGCGAGATGATATTAATGAAAAAGTTATATCTTTGCATTTGAATAATCCGGGCTGAAATCCATCGCCTGTCCGGTGAATGGAAATCACGATTCCGTTAAAAAGGAAATCGTTTTATCCTTAAATCTTTCCTGGCTTCTTGATGAATCAATGACGGATTCCTGAATATATGGCGATGCCATTATGCAAAGAAGCTATAGATTTGATTAAGGTTCAGACAACACCAAAGAGTGAAGAAGAACTTATGAAACAGTTTAGAATGGTTAGTAGAATTGCTTTACCGAAATTATCGTAAAAGGAGGGCTTGTGTATGATGACGGATGAAAAAATTAAAAATTCCAGTGAGTTGGAGTTTGCTGTATTTTGCATTGAAAATGTAGCGGCAAAGCTGGGTGTGAATGCAGAGCGTGTCTATCAGGCATTTACCGAACAAAGCGATATTCTGAATGGTTACATTGTGCCGGAATATGAAGTGCTGCATACTCAGAGCCGGGAATATATCGTTGATGACCTCCTTGATGTGATGAAAGAAAGGGGTGTGGAAGTATGATTCTTTATCATGGTTCTTTCTTAGAGATTGCAAAACCGGATTTGGTTCATTCTCGCCCCAATGTAGACTTTGGGCGTGGCTTCTATGTCACGCCACTCTATGAACAGGCGGCGAAGTGGTGCGGTAAGTTCAAACGCCGTGGGAAAGACGGTATTATCTCTAGGTATGAATATGATGAGAGCCGGGAATCTGAACTGAAAACGCTGAAATTCGATTCTTATTCCGAAGAATGGCTGGATTTTATTCTGAACTGCCGTAGTGGAAAAGATTCGACTAATTACGATCTTATTGTAGGCGGTGTTGCCAATGATAAGGTGTTCAATACCGTGGAGCTGTTCTTTGACGGACTGATTGATAAAACGGAAGCTATCAACCGCCTGCGTTATGAAAAGCCGAACCTGCAAATATGTTTCCGCACAGAGAAAGCACTGTCTCTGTTGCATTTTGAAGGGAGTGAAACATTATGACAGCAAATCCGATTTTGCTTCAGAAAAAATATAGCCGTGTTATTGAGTGCTTTGCCAAACAGCAGGGACTTTCACTGGATGCGGCATTGGATTTCTTTTATCATTCCCAGGTTTATCAGCTGATTCGTGATGGTGTTTCTGATATGCACTGCATGAGCGATGCGTATTTGGCAGAGGAACTGGAACAGGAATATGCCGAGAAAGTACCTGTAAATGTGGTAGTAAAGGATGGAATAAAGTGAGACATAATTTTTTTGATTCAATGCCATCTAATATAGTTTCAGGTAAAGATAATGTATATGTATTTGCCAATTTTTCGCAAACGGCTGGATTGGTGCTAGAATATTTTATTTAAGATAATAAAGGATATATATGAAATGCATAAAAACAAATATGACCACAATATATTACTAAATGACATACAAAAACTAGATAAAATCCAACACAAGCATTCATTAGTCGCCATCCAGTTTCCAGACACTTCCGCAGAAAAGAAGTATCTTGTATATTACGATGAGCGGTGGGATTGTAAATTATTTTTGAATTACAAGACTGTGGATAGAGCAGATGAGGAATCGGTGATAAATAAGGTGTCGGCTGATCTGAATGTGGATAAAAGTCAGATAAACTGCAGATACATATCGTCAAAAGTACAGGAGAAATATTCTGAAAGCCATCAGGAGAATAGGATCTATAATCACAGATTGTACGAGATAAAGATTCAAGTATTTCCGGAGGATGAGCAGAAGGAGAACTTTGTTGTTAATGGCAGACACTATTATTGGATGAGTATTTCCGACATGGAGAGAGATCCTAATATTGTGAAGAAGAATCTGGATGTTATTGATTTTGTTAAAGAATCGATGCATGCATAACATAAGCGCAGGCAAAATGGCATACGCCATTTCCCTGCGCTTTTATTATACCAAAGTATGCAAGAGAAGTTGCCGGTGGCAAGTTCTCTGTATCCTTATAGCCGAATAATCAAAATACTATCTGTTCTTACGTCTCTTACTAATAATAGTATAAATGCATCCTGCAGCGATCATAAGTGAAAGAACCAGTGAAACTGTATTGTTTATGATCTCTCAAATTGTCCAATTCCTGATTACCCAAATTGTCTAGAAACAGCTCAATCTTGTGTCCACAATAGTTCTTTTTGATATCGCCGGACTGTTCCGGCGATATCATTTTATCCAACCAATTCGTTAAGTTCTTTCAATGCATATGCAATCGCTGTTGCATTTTCATATCCAAATGATTCATCGCTTCTAGAAATGGACTCCCTGTTCCAAAATATATCATTCAAATGAGACAATTCACATCCCATGTGCCATCCGGGAATGCATAGAAACATTCCACCGATTTGAGAACCAAACAAGATATGAAAGCTGTATCCTTCTGCTGATACGATTGCTTCATAAGGTTCTTTGTCCGTTTTTAGCGGTTCAATCCGTCCTTCTTTCTGAACGATTTCTGAGTCTTCTTCATCATCACCGTAAAAATATACCACTGGATACTGATAAGTGAGAGTCATGATTGCTCACCTCCCCTTAACATTTCATGTTCACTGACGTAGATAACATCCTGATCATCAATGATACGGAGATTTTGTTGGCAGCCATACATCAGGGATTTTTCACAAATTCGGTTAATCAGTCTCGGAATTCCACATGAAAGTCGGAAGATTTCATCCATAGCCCGCCGGCTGAATAATTCCCGGTCAATAATCCCGGCATATGTCAAATGCGATTGAATATATTTTTCTGTTTCCGCCCGGTCTAAATGTGGTAAGACACAGTTAATATCAATCCGTTGCCGGACGGCATCATAGCGTTTTAACCGCAGCTTATCTTCCCAGAGTTCTGACTGTCCAACCAATACCAGTGCCATAGGGCTTTCCGAATCAAACCGGTAATTTAATAAAAAGCGGAATTCTTCGATCGTTTCCTTTTCCAGCAGATGCGCTTCATCAAGCACGCATACTACTTTCTGTCCATGTACACCGCGGATGATTTCGATTTCCTTTTGCAGCTGTCGCTTTGCGTCTCCCCGGTAAAACTTGGATTCCAATCCCAACTGATCCAGCAATCCTTTATAAAACCATCTCGGTGTGAGCTTTGAATCCGATAAATACAGGAAAATATATTTTTCTTTTGAAAGGCTTGCGGAAAATTTACGGATAAGAGTAGATTTCCCACATCCGGCATCTGCGGTAACTACTGCAAAAAGCTGACGGTCAGCGACATATGCAAGGCGTCCCAGACAATCTGTCATTGCTTTTGATTCATACAATGCTTCCGGTGGAACTTTTCTGGAAAAAGGTGTGTGTGTCATGTGGTAAAATTTTTCATACATAGTCCGCTACACCTCCCGTTTGTATGCACCGAACGAGATCGCATCAGCGCAGCGCCTGACTGATTCCTTATGCTGCTTTTCGAGTACATCCAGAAATCTTGAGGTCTCAGGTTCTTCTTTCTGCATTTCTTTTGGAATCATTCCCCGTGGTTCGCAGTATTCACCAATCTTTAAAGGCCTTACCTGAAAAGGTTCCATTCCATGTGCGGTCACAGTAATGATCTCAGGTGATGATGGAGCATAAGCAATCTCAACAGTACGTCCAATCAACTGAGTTTTTGTCTCGTAACGTCGTCCTTGGAAACTAATGCACCCGCCTTTATCAACTTTACGGGATTCATGATAAAGGAATGCTTCTCCAACAACAGTACTGTCCAGAAAAACAAGTGGACGGTTGTCCCGGTTGAATTCCTGCAACGGAGAGATCCCTTCTTCAGGAACGGATACTCCAAGACTTTGATAGTATTCCCGGATTCCTTCGTGTGATCGGTTATGGTAGTATTCTTCCAGATAAATGCTCCAATAATAATTCAGTTCCTCCAGTGTGTAGATTTTTTTCGCTTTTGCCTCTGCAATGAAATCATCTACTACCTGATGGAACTTTTCTATTTTTCCCTTTGACTGACCGCTTGCTACAGGGGCATGTGCAACCCGTATAGATAGCTTTGCTAAGGACAGCTTTAACTGTTTTGCAACATACTGGGTTCCATTGTCGAAATAGCACTTATCAAATCGGCCAAACTTCAGGATTACCTTATGAAAAGTGTCTTCCACGATGGTTTCTTCCTGATTATCATAGAATTGTGAAGCCAGGATCATTCTGGAATGATCATCAATCGCAGAAGAAAGATAGGTTTGTACCATGGCTCCATTTTTCCCAATGGGAAGTTTCGGGCCATACTTGATATCTCCCTGGACTAACATCATTCGATGCGACTTGCAAAAACGTTTTGATGAGCTTCTTCTTGCATCTTGATAAATATCCATATGAGCAGAGCCGAATCCGGCCTGATATAGGTGCCGTTGTAAAGTTGGACGCTTTAATACGCCCGGAGCGACTTTTCCTTCTGATTCGAGAATAAAAATGATCTGTTCTACAGATCTGCGAGGGACCTCTCGTCTGAGTTGGATTGCTTCTTGCAGGATTTCATCGTAATTATCAGGCATCACTTCTTTTTTATACCGGACACGTTCTGCCGGTTTTAATCCTTCAAATCCTTTTTTCTGATAAGCATTGACATATCTACGTAATGTACGTTCGGATAATCCGTTCTGTTCTGCCAGTTTACTTCGCAATTCTCTTACCGCAGCCGGATCAATATTTTCATCCAATAGTGGTGAGATCATCGTATACTTCTGTAAAGCAATTTCATCACGGTTCTGCTTTCTTATTAAAGCTGTATTTTGATTCATAACTGTATGTATCTCCTTTCTGAGATCATCATACAGTCCTTTTCCCGGACAGTGAAAACAAAGTCGGTAAAACTCACGAATAGCATGGCTGTAAAGAATTCCCCGAATTATATAGGTAACGGAGAATGGTTCTCAGCCAGGCATCTGGCATGGAACTCTTTATGTGACCGAGCAATGAATTACTGAATTTTAACAGTTCCTCTTTAAAACCCAGTAATCTGTAACCAATCGATTTCATATGTCCTTCTATGTTGAATTGATTTAAAATAAACCAGTGATGCCAGCGGAGCATCGTTTTTTCGGAAGGATAAATTTCAGAATCTTCATCATCAGGATTAACGATATCATCCAAAACGCCAGAGATTGTTTCCTCATTATAGTGTTTATACGGAACCAGACAATCTGGCAGCATCCGGTGAATTCTCTTGCATTTCAGATTATTGCATCTGTGTCTCGGGATTTGAATCCATTCATGAGAACCATCTTCGTAGCGGATGATTCGTTTGCAGTAATCTCTGAAAATCAAATTTCCTATTCGACATACAGGACAAAGAAATTCATTGCTCTCTTGTAAAAATATGTTGTCCAATCCGGGTGTAATCTGTTACAATAAACATGGTTATTGACCAGGGTTCCAGAGTACGATCTTGCTAGGAGGGTGCTTTGGAACCTTTTCCTTTTTCTTGATAAGGACAGTATACTAATCAATTGGTGGACAATCAAGCAGATCTGGATTTGGACAATTTAGGAGATCATAAACA
>ERZ1026856.551-NODE-551-length-22361-cov-20.998924_pt1 | contig 22361 bp, 22 predicted proteins | sample MGYA00380158_ERZ1026856 | MGnify/ENA primary metagenome ERZ1026856 (study PRJEB33269, sample SAMEA4719794) | human gut metagenome | biome: human-associated habitat; feature: organic feature; material: feces | place: Cameroon | collected 2013-10 ...
AGAAGAATCCTAATGTGGTATCCTTCTTTCTCGACCGTTTCGAGGAAACCTATTCTCGAATCGATATGAGAGACCTTGAAGAATCCATTGAATGGATAGGCTATGCCGTGAATGATATGGATAATGCCATTTCAGAGATAGATTACAACGACCCCATGACCTTCTTCGATATTGAGAAATCAATGGGGAAGGTAATCAGTAAAGAGCTGAAGAGCAATTCTCTAAAATAAGAAATGTAGGTCGTTGATTTTTCATTAGTAAATAGAGCAAATATCCTTACCCGCATGAATGATGGGGATAAGGACTATAAGTTTATGCTTCCATGTTACTATGTTGAAAAAAAAGATGAGACGAAGGAGTGTGCTTAGCAATCCTTCACCCTAATAACGATACAAAACAATTTTTTTCAAAAAACTGATAAGTGTAACTACTTGTAATATAGCGAGGACGCTGTGTTGGTGTTATACTTTAGTGTAAAACATATGTTCTATAGTAATGTAGGACGATAATAATTTACGTATGAAAGTAGTACTTTTAGCAGGAGGCTTTGGCTCCCGCATTTCTGAGGAATCTCAGTTTAAACCGAAACCGATGATAGAAATCGGTGGTATGCCAATTTTGTGGCATATCATGAAGGAGTATGCTTATTATGGTCATACTGAGTTTATAATCTGTGCTGGATATAAGCAAGAGTACATCAAGGAGTGGTTTGGTAACTATTTCCTACATAATTCTGATGTGACTTTTGATTATCGTTATGGTAAAAACGAGATGACAGTACACCAGACTAATATGGAACCTTGGAAGGTAACAGTTGTGGATACTGGTTATAATACAATGACAGGTGGTCGTATCAAGCGTATTCAGAAATATGTTGGTAACGAACCTTTCTTGATGACATACGGAGATGGTGTTTGTGATGTTGAAATAGACAAGCTCATAGAGTTCCATAAAAGCCATGGTAAATTGGCAACACTAACAGCCGTAAAAATGGCACAGGATAAGGGTGTGCTTGATATTCAGGATGGAGCTGTTAAAGCATTCCGTGAAAAAAATGCTTCTGATGGTGCGCCTATCAACGCTGGGTATATGGTACTTGAACCACAGATATTTGATTACCTTACCGATGATACTTGTGTGTTTGAAAAGGTTGCTCTTACCAAGTTAGCTGAGAAAGGTCAGTTGATGTCTTATATTCACGAGGGTTTCTGGCAGTGTATGGACAATATTCGAGAAAAGAATATGTTGGAGAAACTTTTGGCAGAAGGAAAGGCTCCGTGGAAACGTTGGGAGCGTTCTATTCCTAATCTTGAATATAAAAATAGAATGATAAAAGGAGAATAAAAAATGTCACAGATAGATAAAGTACAAATAATTAATCGTCGTCTTATTTCAGACGAGCGAGGTTGGTTTTTGAAAGCCATAACTGGTACGGAAGATGGTATTCCTGACCATACAGGTGAGGTTTATCTCACTATGGGCAAACCTGGTCAAGCTAAGGGTGGGCATTTTCATCCTGAGGCAGTGGAATGGTTTACCATTATTCAAGGAAGTGCTGTTTTGAAATTAGAGGATATGGAAACTCATGAACGTAGAGATATAGAAATGTCTTTGGGAAAGGCAATTACGGTATTCATTCCCAATAATGTAGCACATGTAGTTGTTAATAACAGTGATAGTGATTTTATTTTATTGGCTTATACAGATAAGTTGTATGATCCAAAAGATACTATAGCATATACAATTAAATAAATACAATGATAGATTTATTCGATAATTTTTTTAGGGGAAAGCGTGTACTTGTCACGGGGCATACCGGTTTTAAAGGCAGTTGGCTTTCCATTTGGTTGCATGAATTAGGTGCAGAGGTTGTTGGAGTTTCACAAGAACCTTTTACTAATCGAGACAACTTTGTCTTGTCTGGTATTGGAAATAAGATTATGGCAGACCTTCGTGCTAATATTTGCAATGGGCAAAAAATGAAGGAAATATTTCAAAAGTATCAACCAGAAATTGTTTTCCATCTTGCTGCTCAGCCTTTAGTAAGATATAGCTATGAGCAACCAGTGGAAACATACGAGGCAAATGTAATGGGTACAATCCATGTAATGGAGGCTATTCGTTCAACCAATTCTGTAAAAGTCGGTGTAATGATTACAACTGATAAGTGTTATGATAACAAGGAGCAGATGCGAGGTTATAAGGAAGATGACCCTTTTGGAGGTTATGATCCTTACTCTTCCTCAAAGGGTGCGTGTGAAATAGCTATTCAATCTTGGAGAAGAAGTTTCTTCAATCCGGAAGATTATGGCAAGAAGCATCATGTGAGTCTTGCTAGTGTGAGAGCTGGTAATGTGATTGGTGGTGGAGACTGGGCTTTGGACCGTATCATTCCTGATTGTATCAAGGCATTGGAACAGGACAAGGTAATTGATATCCGTTCTCCTAAAGCGATTCGTCCTTGGGAGCATGTATTGGAACCTTTGAGTGGATATATGTTGCTTGCTAAAAAGCAATGGGAGCATCCAACTGAGTTTTGTGAAGGATGGAACTTCGGTCCAGAGTCCGAATCTGTAAGTACCGTATGGGAGGTTGCCACAGAGTTGATAAAGAATTATGGTAAGGGGGAACTGAAAGACTCTTCTGACCCTAATGCTGTGCACGAGGCAAAACTTTTGATGTTGGATATCACCAAGGCAAAAACAAAGTTAGGGTGGAAACCACGAATGAACATGCAGCAATGCATGGAGTTAGTTGCAGATTGGTACAAGCGTTATCAAGCTGAAGATGTATATCAGCTTTGTGTAGAAGAAATTGGTAAATTCTCTAATCTGTAATTATGGGTAGATTAACATACATTGATACAGCTAAGTTTTTAGCCATATATTTTGTGATTATTTCACATTGTAGCATGTCTTCACATATAGCTCATTTTCTGTTTTCTTTTCATGTCCCATTGTTTTTCGTACTTTATGGTTATGTGCATAGAATTCGTGAAAATGAAACTATTAGATGTTGGTTGTATGGGGGGGGTAAAAAACTGATATATAGAATATTGATTCCATATTTTCTTCTGGCATTTATATTGGGAAATCCATTGTCTGTAAAAAATGTTTGTTTTGTTAGCTTTGGTGCGATTCAATCGCTTACAGATATAACATCAACTCATTTATGGTTTTTGCCATGTTATTTTGCTTCTGTAGTGTTTTATAACATGATAAGCATAAAACTCAAGGGTAATTATATCTTATGTGGATTTTGTTTTGTTCTTTTTTCGATAATCTCGGCATTGTTGAATTTTGATTCAAACCTAGTAATTCCCTTTAAAGATAAGTTGATATATCTGACAGGCAAAGGTCATACTGATGTTACTCATTTTTATCTAGGTTTTCCTTTTGCGATTAATGTTGCTTTAAGTGGGTGCTTGTTTATCTATTTAGGTAGAATTATCAAAATGCTTTTTTCAGAAATAAAGCTTTATGAGAAAACTCTAATGTCATGTTTTGTTTTTATATTAGCATTGATAATGGGATATATATGCTTTGTGTTAAATGATGGATTTGATAAATTATTAGCAATGTCTTTGGCAAAATATGAAAATTATATATTATTTGTGTTAACTGCTATCTGCTTTAGTATCGCTACCATAATTTTAGCAAAATGGATCGATAATCCTATATTTGCAAAATATGGTAAATATACGATGGCTATATATGGATTTCATTTAGCTTTAACATTTGTACCTCAACTTATTTATAAAATTACATGTTTTCCAATAGAATCACATGCTGAGTTGAAGGGTGTTATGAGTGGTTCAATTGTTTTGGTAGTATCATGTATGTTAATTCCAATTATAAGAAATATTGATTCTAATTTAATCGGTGAACAAAAATAAAGTATTTTATGAGAATTTTAATAATTGGGTCTAATGGTATGTTGTCTAAGGCCCTTACAAAATATTTCCAATCCCAAACAGGGAACATGGTAGATGTCTATGGTTTGGATGCACCTAGAGATTATGAATGTGCAAATTTTTATCAGGTAAATTTATTAAAGGATAAAATAGACTATGATAAAATTGTAGGTTATGATGTGATCTTTTATGCTTCTGGTGCAGGTGTACAAGCAGCTTTGAAAACAGATTCTTCTTTGATGTATGCATTGAATGTAAATGTACCGATAGAAATTACATTAAAGCTTAAGCAAAACGACTATAGTGGAACATTCATAAGTTTTGGATCGTATATGGAAATTGGCATAAATAATGAGGAAGGTAAGCGCTTTTCGGAAATTGATGTCGTTTGTTCGAAACTTCCGGTTAGTAATGATTATGCCCTTAGTAAGCGTCTGTTTGGAAGATATATGATGGATTTTAGTGCAAGTTTTATGCACTATCATTTTATATTACCAAACATGTTCTCTGAAGAAGATTTGAAACCTGGTACCCGTTTAGTTCCATATACGCTTCAATATTTGCAAGAATATGTAGCAGGTAAGAATCCTGAGCCTCCAATGTTTAGTGCAGGTGTCCAGACACGCCAGTTTATTACACTTGAAGAAATGATAAAAATAGTAGAAAAGTCTATAAAAAAGCATATTCCTTCAGGATTGTATAATGTTGGTGGTGGTGAGTTTTTGAGCATTCGTGATTTAATTGAGCGTTTGTTTGCTATATATCATGTACCTTGTGAAAATGCTTTTTTTGGAAAAGAAGTTAGAAGAGATGGAGATATCAGAAGTTTATGTTTAGATGCAACTAAACTTATGGGAGAACTTGGAGAATTGCCGAATTCTACTATAGAGGATATCTTTTGTGTGAATTAAATAAAAGTAAATAATGGATGCTAATAAGCGAATTGCTTTTAATACCTCTATCTTGTATGTAAAACTTATTGTCTCAATAATAGTAGGTTTATATACTTCTCGCTTAATTCTACAAGCACTCGGGGCTAGTGATTTTGGTTTATATTCTGTTGTTGGAGGTTTGGTAACTCTTCTTAATACAATTGGTATAACTATGACGAGTACATCATATAGATATATCAGTGTGGAAATTGGAAAAGGGAAAAACGGAAATATAAATAAAGTTTATAATACCATATTTGTAATTCACCTATTCTTAGCAGTAATGTTATTGCTTGTTGGTGGTGTATTTGGTACGTGGTATGTCAATAACTATCTTAATGTTGCTGCAACAAAGATACCGGATGCGTTATTTGTTCTATATGCAAGTTTATTAACGGTATCTTTTACAATAATAAGTGTTCCAAGTAATGGATTGATTATTGCTCGAGAGAAGTTTTTATTTACTTCTAGTGTTGAAATTTTGCAGTCTTTATTAAAATTAGCTGTAATTGTTTCTTTTCTTGTAGATTATGGTGGTAATAGATTAAGATTATATGCCATTATTATGGCTTTTGCACAATTGATTCAGCCTGTAACTTATACTGTATATTGCCTTATAAAGGAAAAACGAGTTACGAGATGGGCATTTAATAGCCATTGGAATGACTATAAAGAGATTATTGTTTTTACCTGGTGGCTTTTGTTAGGTGCCATTTGTGTATTAGGTAACAATCAGGGAGCTGCTGTGGTAATTAATCTTTTCTTTGGAACAGTTGTTAATGCTGCGTATGGTATTGCCTTACAGGTACAGAATTATATCTTTATGTTTGTGAGGAATCTTGTTCAAGCAACAACGCCACAAATTATGCAGAATTATAGTAGTGGTAACGAGGAACGTTCATTGATGTTAGTATATAAAATTTCAAAATACTGTTTTTTGGTAATGCTTATAATAGGTGTTCCGGTCATCATTTCTATAAATGAAATATTGCATCTATGGTTAGGTGATGTTCCTCGGTTTACGGGTATATTTGTATCTTTTCTTCTGGTTAATGGACTTATTATCTGTTTGAATTCAGGTTTTGATTCCTTAATCCAAGCATCAGGTAAGATAAAAAAGAATCAAATTGGTTATTCATTGATTAATATAAGTCTTATTCCCATTATATATATATTATATAAATGTGGATGTCCTTGTTATATTAATGTGATTATTATGATTCTTTTAAGTTTTTCAACGATTGTGTTTCAATGCTACATAATGAAACAGGTCTCTCGTTTTAAAATTAATGATTATTTAAAAGCAACAATAATACCATGTTTTGTTACAGCAACATTAGCTAGTTTTGCCTTTATTCTAAAATTTAAAAATCCTACAACTGATTTTTATACTTTAGTGGCAAATTCGTTATTGTCTGTATTGTGGGTTTCATTTAGTGTCATTCTTTTGGGACTCAATAAGGTTGAGCGAATAAAATTTAGAAATATTATAGTAAATAAAATTTTGAAGAAAAATGGTTGAAACCGCAGTTTTATTTGAAACATATATTAGAGATGATTATGCTCGTGTATCCTTCGATGCGATTAAGAAGGCAAAACCAAAGAAACTTTATTTCTACTCGAATAAGGCTCGTGAAGATCATCCTGATGATCTTAGACGTAATGAGTTAATTCGTTCTTGGGTTAAAGAGATAGATTGGGATTGTGATTTACATACATTCTTTAGAGAAGAATATGTTGATCAATATACTTCTTTGAGTGGAGCTATAAATTGGGTTTTTGAAAATGAGGAGCAAGCAATTATTTTAGAAGATGATTGTGTAGCTTCTTTGGCCTTCTTTGACTATTGTGAGAAGATGTTAGATAAATATAAAGATGAACCAAGGATTTGGATGATTAGTGGTGATAATTATATGGAAGAGTATAATCCTCATGGTTATGATATCATGTACACAAAAGATATGCAAATCTATGGTTGGGCATCTTGGCGTGACAGATGGAACAAGATAGATTGGAATTATGATTTCATTTCAGATTATGAGAGAAGTGGATTTATAGATTCTTTCTTTTCGACTAATAAGCAGAGAAAGTATTATAAAAAACTTTTTTCTTTGCAACATGAATTTATTATGAGAACTCATTGTTGGGATTTCGTCTTTGTCAATACAGGATGGATACATAATGCCCTGGCGGTTTTTCCATCAAAAAATTTAGTCGAGAATATCGGTCTTGATGGGGTTCATGCCAAGCAACATAAAAAGGCCCCATACAATAAAGAGGTTACTTACACTAAGGATATTTATGAGATTGTGAATGTACCGCCGTTTTTCCAAGAAGATTTTCTTTATCAAAATAAGGTGTTCTATTCTGTGCGTTATAAGCCTACATTGTTGGTTTGTCGAATAATAAATAAGCTTAAAAGAATGTTTAATATATAAGTTTTTTTTTGTAGGAGATTTTTTGTTCATATAAAATAGTATATAATGAAAATACTTTGGTGTACTCACTCTTTAGCAGGCTTTAAGCCTGAAGCTGGTGGTTATCATGGATGTGGTTGGATAACATCACTTCTTGATCAATTTGCCAACTTAGATGGAATAGAAATTGGTGTTGCTTTTTTCTATGGAGAAGATGCAGAATCTTTGGTTAAAGATAAAATTACATATTATCCTATAAAACAGAGAAAAGTCAGTGTGTTGGGAAAAATAAAGACTTTCTTTGGTGATTATTCTGTTTGGGAAGGGGAAGAGACTTATCATTTGGATAGATTGCAGGAGATTATCGAGAAATATAAGCCTGATGTAATTCATGTCTGGGGAACTGAAACTGATATGGGGTTGATTGCTAATAGAGTTGATGTGCCCGTAATAGTTCATCTTCAAGGATTGCTTAATCCAATTTTTAATGCATTGCTTCCACCTGGGGTAAATCAAAATGATTTTTTATTTAAGGATGGTTTAAATCCAATTAATATTTTAAATAATTTAAATGCTCTAAACTATTGGAAATATAAAACTTCTCGCGAGGTTAGAATATTAAAGTCTTGTAAAAAATATTTCGGAAGGACTCATTGGGATAAAGCTGTTAGTAGATTATATTCTCCTAATGGAGAGTATTATTATTGTAGTGAGATTCTCAGAGATATATTCTATCATGGAGAATGGACTAGAGATACTTCAAAAATAAGAATATTGTCAACGATATCATCTCCATTATACAAGGGTGCAGATTTAGTCTTAAAAACAGCTCACTTGTTGAAGGAATATGCTAAGATAGATTTTGAATGGAATTTAGTTGGAGTTAGTAATGTTAAATTGCAGGAGAAATTGACACATATAAATGCTAGTGATGTAAATGTTTACTGTCGTGGTGTTAAAACTCCTGAGGAGTTGTATCAACTTGCCCAGAAAGCATCTGTATATTTTCATCCTTCTTATATTGATAACAGTCCTAATAGTGTGTGTGAGGCTCAAATTATTGGTTTACCAGTTATTGCTGTAAATGTTGGTGGAGTTTCTACTCTTATAGATGATAAAAAAACAGGACTTCTGACCCCTCCAAATGAGCCTCATATGGCTGCTATGAATATTCTTAATTTATTAGATGATAAAAATCTTATGATGAGTTTGTCTAGTAATTCTAAGAAAGAGGCTTGTAAGAGACATAATCCCAAGGATATTATGAGTAGTCTCTTATCATTATATTATCAATTTGAAAAGCAATGACGACTATAATTTTCATATTAGCAGCGACAGTATTGATTCCTTTGGTTGCACCCAAACAATACAAAAACAAAGCTATGTTAGTGGCTTGGGCTTTTTTGTTCTTTGTTTGGGCTTTCCAATATCGTATGTCTGCGGATTGGTATGTGTATGTAAATCGTTGGAATGGAGCAACTAATAACGTCATGACAGAAACAAGAGCAATAGAGCCTGTTTATAAGGCTATTATGCAGTTTTGTAAACCGTTAGGTTTTTTTGGATACTTGATATTATGTGCGCTGTTTTCTGTTTATGTGTTGAAGATGTATGTTGACAAGTATTTACCGCCAACTATCAAATGGATGTTCTTTCTTACATTTTCATTTGGATTGACATATAGCTTGGAGTTTATAGATACTAACCGACAAACTATAGCTATCATGTTTGTAATGGTTGCGGTATATTTTTTGTCGAATCAGTATGTCTTAAATCGGAAAAAAATATATTGGATTATATCTTTGGTATTGGTCTTAGCCGCATTTTTCACACATAAATCAGCTATAATATCTGTTCCGATAATGTTGTTCCCGTTTTTTGTAACCAAAGAGATTAATTCAAAATTTCTTTATGTGTTGCTTGGCATAAATTTGTTCTCTTTCTTTGTTGATTTTTCAGCCTTATCTTCAATAGTAGGAACTTATATGGAAGCTGATAGTTCTATGGAAGGTTTTGCTCAATATTCAACTGAGATTGATGAAAGATCAAAGTCATTTATTGAACAGGGAATATATTCAATAACACTCTTTCTTTTAATATATAATTTTGAGAAGTTTGAAAAAAATGAGAAATTGTTGATACTTTCTTCCATGGTATATTTGGCTCTTCAGGGTTATGCTATGTACACGATGCTTCGAGTATTATCATATTATCGAATATTTTTTGCTTTCGCAATACCTTTACTATATTTAAGATGTAATAATGGTAAAAAATCTTATAAATGGATTGCTAATTCCTTTTTGATTGTCTATGCAGCATATATGGTTTTTCGATTGTCTGTTGATATTTATGGACCAAACTATGTTGGATACGATCCGTTTAAAACGATTTTTGATGTATCAATTTGGATGTAATGTTGAAATATTATATTGAAAAGTAAGTTTTTGCATAATATATTAAATAAGAGATGAATCCTAAAATATCAGTAATAATAGTAACTTTCAATTCTTCAAAAGATTTGGAAGGAGCAATAGTGTCTTTTTTAAGGCAAGACTATAGTAATAAGGAGTTAGTAATTATCGATGGTGGAAGCAAGGATGGCACCGTCGATATAATCAAAAGATATGAACTGCAAATAGGTTATTGGTGTTCGGAGCCAGACAAAGGTATTTATGATGCCATGAATAAAGGATGGCGACGAGCTTCTGGTGAATATATGCTTTATCTCGGTTGTGATGATAGACTTTTGGATGGTGCATTATCAGCTTTGGCTGACAATGCAAATGATGCAGATTTGGTCTTTGGTGACGTGAAGTGTCTCCATGCAGGTGGTATCATACGTGAGAGAATAACAACGATGAATTTCGATGTAATACGTAAACATGCAATTTTCTCACACCAGTCTCTTATAATGCGAAGAAGTATTTTTGAGAAGTATAATGGTTTTGATTGTAAATACCGTATTCTTGCAGATTATCATTTGATACTTCGTGCTTATCTGGGTGGCGCTAAAATGCAATATGTGCATAAGTTCATTTCGCTTTTTAACATGGGTGGCGTGAGTGGATTCACATATAAGAGCGATAAAGAGAAATTGCGTATTCACACAGAGCTGAAGTCTATTCCATATCCAAAGCTATATTACATATTTAATATATGCAAGAAGACTTTGCAAATTATTAAAAACAAATGGCTCAAATTATGAGACGCCTTATAGTTTTCTTTTCCTGGCAGTCTGACATTCCTCAAAATCATTCTAAGATAAAGAATGGATTGGAGAAAGCTTGTAAAAGGTTGAGTAAGGAGCTGTGTTGCGAGGTAGTCTACGACGAATCTACTTGTGGTGAACCTGGTTCCCCAAAAATTGATGATGTGGTGGAGAAGAAAATAGACTTGTGTGATGTTTTTGTTGCAGATGCTACGCCTGTAACAGAACATCATGGAAAACTATGTCCAAACTCCAATGTTATGTATGAGCTTGGACGTGCTCGGGCCATACATGCATGCCAGAGAATAGTGACTTTGGCTGCGAAGGGAGATTGGGAAATCAAGAATCTTCCTTTCGACATCAATCATACCGTTATTCCTCCTGTTGATCTAGATAATACAGATGTGTTTTATCATCTGATAAAGAAGTCGGTCAAGTTTGCATACGATTCTCCGGAAACAATATTTTTACATGATGATAGAGTATTGTATTCTGATTACCAAATTCAAAAGAATATTAATTCGGGAAAATATCTTCCTAATACATTTTTAGAAAAACGTAATCTGAAGGAACATCTGAGATTTTTTGCGGATCCTTATCTCTTCTCATCATATATTGCGGACAAGATATACCGTTTTAACTTCCATAGACTCAATCGTGGCAAAAAAATATGGAACAAGCCTAGGTTTAACTTTAATGCTAAGCAATTTCAAATTGACAGTTCTGCATCTAGTTTTTCCAAACTTTATGAATCTGTTCTGCGGCTTAAAGACTATCTGGCAAACAAAACAGATGAACTTTATAATGGTTCAAACGAGAGCTATTTGACTTCGTCTAAATGCAGGCGTCGTTTAGAAGACCTGTCTTTCCTGACTTCGCAGATATGTTTATTGACAGGCAATGCTGGACAAGGAAAGACTAACTTTATTTGCGACTTTGTACAAAATGTGCTTCTTAAAAGGCATATTCCTTTTATATACGTCAATGGTTATGAGATTGATTCTGCAGATATTGAGAGAACTTTAGTAAAAGCAATTTGCCCAACATTGGATATCTCTTTTGAGAAACTTATGGAGCAACTTACACTGTACAGTTTCTCTAAACGAAAACCTGTTATCTTTGTTATTGATGGCCTAAATGAGAATCCTCATCCAGATGATTTTTGTAGGATGTTAGTTGCATTCTTAAAAAGACTTTTGGCTTATGATTTCTGCAAAGTTATCATGACTTGTAGAAGTGAGTATCTCGAAGAAAACTTCCAAGAGTTAACTGAAACCTTTGAAAAAAAGATGATGGTAGAAAAAGACATCTATCATCATTTGAATGAGGAAGATATTGATACGTTGCTTGAAAGATACTTTAGGTATTTCAACATCACAGCTGATTTGGGAGAAGCAGTGAAGAGCACCTTGACAAATAATCTGTTGCTTCTTCGCATATTCTGTGAAGCTAACAAAAACAGAAGATTAGGCAGAGTCAATCATATCAATAGAGACGAACTCTTCACGGTATATTACGATACGATGTTGACTCGTGTTGCGGATGCCCCAGATTGGGAAGGAAGAAGAGATTTCAGACGAAGGAAAATCAAAGGTTTCTTTACCATTATACTTAAGCGGATGATTGAAACAGACAAATTCTTTAATGTCTCATTGGATGATTTGATGGAAGGCATGAACCAAGAAGATGAGAGCATGCTGTTGCGGTTTCTGGATGAGAATATTCTGCTTCGAAAAGATTTGGCAAAGGATAAAGAAAAGACAGAAAACGAAGAAGTAGTGAATTTTACTTATGATGCCTTCCGTGACTATATGTTGGCTCATTATATTCTAAACACGCTTAGGGATAATTTTGAACAACAGAAAACTTTAATTAAAAAGTTTACTGATGATGGGCATCAGCTGAAAGAGGGAATCATTCCATACCTATTTGTGCATGCCAAGAATACAGCTAGTGAAGCGTTATGGAATTTTCTGAAAGGATGTCCTTGGTATGTATCAGGTTTTGAATCTTATGTATGGGAGACGGATGAATCTAAAGTTTCAGATGAGGACATTGGACTCTTGCTGCAATTACTTAATAAAAACCCCTACACTATAGCAAGGAATCTGCTTTATTGGGGCAGATGGAATACAGAAGAGCATCCAAAATTGAATATTAAGATTTTGTTGGAATATGTAAGCAAACTCGAAGATGGCGCTTTAGAAAAATGGGTTGAGAAGATTTGCTGCAGTACAAACAAGAAATACTACTGGGGGCATGAAGGGCAGTCTGAGCGTGAGAGATTCATTGAAATGGTTAGAAGTTTATTAGGAAATTCCCAATTCTTTGAATATAAAGATTCAGAACTTGTGTTTGAATTTTACGCTTATGTAGCTTCTGTCTCTGATGGTAAAGCAAAGGAAGTCTATCGTCAATACATTAGGCAAACTAGTAATATTGAACAAGTCCAGCATATTTTTCATACAACCAAAAGTGAAAACCTAAAGGCATGGATGAATCAACTAATCACATTATTATAAAATTGTTATGAAGAAGTTTACTTATGATAACTTTCGATATATCATGGTGGTAAATCGAAATTTAACAAAGGACTATTTTCTTGACAAGGCTGGCATCCGGGGTGGTTATGCAAAGGATATGTTTAGCCGCATATACGACAGCATTTTTTCAGAATCTGAAGATTTAGTGGATTCGTATGAAAAATATTATAGCCAAGAATTTGATTCATTAGGACTGATGCTCGAAAAGAAATACAATGTTCCTAAAGAAAATGTAGATAGGTTTATTCAAGATTTGCGCGAAAATGCAGATTATACATTAATAGGCTTTGACTCTTTGTCTTATGGTGAGAATATTGACAATCTGTTCAGCTCAGGTGTTTTTGACAAGCGTTTTGATCAACTGCTATTGATGAAGATATGAAGATAAAGACAGATTTTGTAACAAACAGTTCTTCTACATGCTTTGTAGTAATGACGAAAGAGGAGCTGACGCTACCACAGTTTTTACGATTGGTTGGAGTGAATAATGACAGTATGTTTGTAGATGTTTTTACTAAACTATACCAATGCTTTAAGGATGATTTGACTCCACTTGAGCAATCAATGATTGATTATCGATGCGAAACTATCGAGGATTTTGTGAATAAGCGTTTTTTGAGTCCTGGAACTGTGGAACGGATAAAGAAGGCTATCGAAAAAGGCTTGAATGTCTATGTGGGTGAAATGTCAAGTGACAATAATGAAATTGAGACTTTTTTCTGTTGCGACTCGTTTGTGATAGAAGGCGACAACGTGATATATGATGCAACAAATGATGCGTGGTAATCTGATACTCCAGAATCATACCGAGCAAGGGTATAAAGTCCTGTTCAACACAAAGACAGGAGCGTTTGTTCGAATGGAAAACGATGGAGAACAAGAGCCGTTTTGGTGTAAAGATGGTCCAGAACTTATAGATTTGTCCATCACTAATTATTGCGGTCGTGAATGTGATTTCTGTTATCGTCAGTCCAATAGAAATGGGACTCACATGCAGATGTCTGATCTTGAAAATATCATTTGCCAAGCTAAGGATGTTGGTGTCTTGCAGATTGCCCTTGGTGGTGGTAACCCTAACCCGCATCCAAGGTTCGTAGAAGTGCTGAAACTGATAAGATCTTCTGGCATAGTTCCGTCTTATACAACTAATGGTATGGGACTTACTGATGATATCTTGAAAGCAACTGCCGAATATTGTGGTGCAATGGCAATAAGTCTTTATCCGCCATATAGTGTAGAACAATATTCTGTGTTGGTTGACAGGATCGCTTCATTTGACATTAAACTTAACATGCATGTAATTCTGAAAGCTGACACTATACAACTGATGACAGATTGGTTGCAGAAAGCCCCGCCTTTCTTTTCAAAACTCAATGCCGTCATTTTCTTGAATTACAAGCCGATAGCTGGAGAACGGAACTATTTTATAAAAGACAGGGCAAAATTAAAGCGTTTCTTTGAAGCTGCCAACGAATGTAGAAGCGTAAAGATAGGTTTTGACAGTTGTTCCATGTCTGGTATCGTTCAATGGATGAAGGACGTAAAACCTGTATTCTTGGAATCTTGTGAGGCTGCTCGTTTTTCTGCCTTCATATCAGAAGATATGAAAATGTATCCATGTTCTTTTATGGTTAATACAGATATGTATGCCAATTTGCGAGAAATGAGTTTAAAGCAAATATGGCAGAAGTCTGAGGCTTTTAAAAAATATAGGAATTCAATACAAACACATGCATGTAGAGAATGTGATTTTCTGCATATCTGCAATGGTGGATGTCGTGTATTTCCTGAAATAAATATGTGTAATGAAATGAAATAAATACGAATGAATAATATTGTAAACAAGCGATTAGATTTTATAGATTTAGCAAAAGGCTTCGGAATGCTGATGGTTATATATTTGCATATAACAATCAATTACCCTAGTGAAATCAATATATATGCAGGTTCACGATGGGATAGTTTTGTGCATTCTATGTTCATGCCCATCTTCTTTATACTGTCGGGATATTTCTTTTCAGTAAAACGCCCGTTTAAGGAGTGGATACATAAAAAGATGAAACGTCTATTGGTTCCTTATGTGATATTTTATCTTTTCACTTATCTTATGAATGTAATCTTGGTTACTTTCTTAGGTGTTCATTTGAAAAGTGGTTTTTCGTATAGTGATATATTTGTTGTATTTTACAAGGATGTCTATCCAAATTCTGCAATATGGTTCTTGCTTTCATTGTTTTGGACGAGCTTGATTTTGTATGGCATTATGAAGATAACGGATAAGTTGATATTACAAACAATCCTTGTTTTTGTAAGCTTTAGTATGGGAGTGTTGTTGGATAAGACAAATACTAATATACCATTGTATGTAGATACATCATTTACTGCTACCATATTCCTTTTCACTGGTTACTTATTTAAAAGGTTCAGAGTTGTAGAATGTTTGCAAGCAACTTCTAAAACTGTTCAAAATACTTGGATGGTTGGTGTTCTTATTGTTGGCTTTTTGACATGTTATGTGGGGGGGCAAAGAATAAGTATGGTAAATAATGTAACTGGGCAGCCTATTTGTTTCTATTTTACAGCAGTTGCTGGTAGCTTATCTGTAATAGCTCTTAGTTATATGATTGTGAAACTTCCTGTAATAAGTTATGTTGGAAGATATTCAATGTTGGTACTTTGCACTCATATGTATCTTACCAATGCCTTGTCCAGAATTTTAATGAAGTTTGATTTCTCATTTTGGGTTAGTAGCTTACTGGCATTAATAATGGTATGTATTTGTTATTATGCAGTTGTACCTGTTGTAAGAAAGATAAAAATATTAGAATGCTTATTATGATAGAAAATAGTTGGAAAATGTGAAATATATAGTTTTAATTAAGTAAATTTTTATATTATGGCAAGTTATATTACAGTACTTTTTACAAAACACAAGAAAAAACTTCCAAAGAAGTTTCAAGGAACAATCCTGGATGAATGGATTCGTTATGGATTTATGACAGTCCTCTCTGCTTGGGTATTCCAAGGAATGCTCTATGCTAATTGGCGCGAGAACGTTATAAAAATAGGGTTGGATTTAGTGTTGACGGTTGCTTTAGCATTTATTGTTCCATGGTGGATAGGTTTTCTGATAGCTCATACAATCAACTATTGTATCAATGCGCAGGCTAAAGCTATTTTCAATCACATGGGGGCAGGCAATAAACCGGCTGTGGATTTTTATAAAGGCACGCTGGCTATGAAAAAAAGGTTGGAAAAAACAACTTGTCTTCAAGCTGCGGTTGCGTATGGTTCTTTATCTCGTGGTTGCTATAAGCCTACTTCTGACATAGATGTGCGTTTTATTCCGAAAGAAGGTGAATGGAATTTCTGGAAGGCTTGTTTCTGGACTTTGAAGGAAAGAACAATCTCTTTCTTGACTGGCTATCCTTTGGATTCGTATGTGTTTACGCTTGAGCATACCAAAAAAGTGATGCGTAGCGACGAACTTCCTATCATCGTGTTAGAACGAGCTGGAGCAGCAAAAGAACTGTATCCAGAAAGAGTGGAATGGGAGGAATGGTGTGAAATTTTTAAGAAGGAACAAAAGTTGCAATGAAAATAGCACTGACAACTGTTGACTTGGTGCAGGGACGTGAGCGTCTGATGCCTTGGAGAACCGTGATAGAGGTGGCCAAATATGCCAACGCTCATGGACATGAGGCAGAAGTGCTGACACTCCCTGTGCAAAAGGACAACGTGAATTATGAGTTTGAGGGTGTTAAGGTAAAGTCTGCTCCCCGTGACTTTCATGAATTTGCCAATTATGTGAAAGTGAGAGGTTATGATGTGGTAGCTTATCCTACTCCTTGGCGTGAAGGCATGAAGAATCTATCAGCCTTCAAGAGAATAGGCTGCAAAAAGGTGGCATACTTCCCCGGAGGTTCCTATCGTTTGGAAAATATCAAGGCTTTGTGGAAACATGTGGGATGGCAGACGGCAAAACCTTATCTGCTAGACTGGTTAACACCTTATCGTCTTCTCATGGGAAAATTGAAAAATGTAGGCTTCGATTGTGTTGTTGCTCAATCGCCTTATACTGCTGAAACTTGTAAGCGAGGTGGTTTTGGCAAAGTGAGCATGACTGTACCTGGCAAAGATAACTTTGAAAACTTGGAAGAAGATATCCATGTCTTTGAACGGTTGAAGATAAAGAAGCATAAGTATCTATTGTTTTCTGGAGCACCTGCTCCAATTCGAGGTGCTTCTTTCTTGTTGAAAGCCTTAGATAAGATAGCTGAAGAGAATCCTGATGTTTTTTGTATATTTTTGATGCGGAAGGATATTGGTTCAGACTATTCTGTGTTCGATAAAGCTTATCAAGAACTTAAACACAAAGAATGTGTGCAGATTATTTTTGAGAAAGTGAACCGTAACGAGTTGAAAACAGTGATGGCTCATGCAAGAGCAGTAATGCTTCCTTTCTTATTGGTTCCTTCCGAAATCCCAATCACATTCTTTGAAGTGTTGTCGCTTGGAACTCCTGTAGTGACATTCCGTAATGGTGGAACCACGGATTATCTGAAAGATGGTGTGCTGAGTTCTAAGCCTGGTGATGTAAATGGTTTGTGTGAAAACCTACAACGTATATGGGCGAATGATGAAGAATATCGATTGGCTAGTATAAGAGCACTGGGTATCATGTCTCAACACCCATCTTGGGATGAGGTTGGTAAATCATGGCTTGAAGTATTGACATATCAAAAACAATAATATGAAGAAATATTTGGTAATTAGTGGCATTGATGGCAGCGGAAAGACTTCTGTAATCAATGCCTTGAAGGATGAGTTGGAACGTCAGGGGCATTCCACTCAATATATTTGGATGCGATTCAATCACTATTCTGTTAAAGTGATGAATGCCTTGGCAAGAGTGTTGAAACTGAGTGTGCCTGTACACAATGATTTCGGTGATGTCTGGGAACATAGGCTGTATAAGTCACCTTTGTTCTGTAAAATTTATGTTTGGTGTAGCTATATAGACAATAGAATTGCGAGAAGAAAGGCTTTGAAACTTGACGCTGATTTCATTATTTGTGATCGATGGGTGAATGATACTTTGATAGATCTCGGTGCGGAATGTCGTATTCCTGAGATTCTTGGTAGTAAATGGTATGGTCGCTTCCAAAAAATATTGCCAAAGAATACAGAGCAATATGTGATAGTGAGAGATAGAAAAGACATAGTTGATTGTCGTGTAGAGAACCGTACCAATCCAGATTTCCCTTATCGTATGGACTTGTATCAGAAACTTCAACAGAAGGTAGAGGTGCATGTAATAGATAACACAGGGACAATTAAGGAGAGTGTAGAACAGATATTAAGGACGATTTATAAAAAACACGAATGAGAATAGTAAATCTTATTTGGGGATTTTCTTTAGGTGCAGGTATTGACAAGTGCTATTTGACTTATGCGGATTTGGCTAGTGTTGATACAGACATTATAATCAAAAATGTTTGTATCAATGTACAAAGTCGAAATAGTCATATTGAACCTTTGAAGAAAATCGGTGTAACCTTTATTGATATAAAAAGCCCTTTGGATTTCTCTTGGATGTGGAAACTCAAAGAATGTATTGACGGATTTAAGGCAGACATCTTGTTTACGCATGGTTTCAATGGTGCTATAGTGGCTATGATGGAAAAATATTTTGAAGGGATGAAAGCTCAGGTTGTATTGACTTATCATGGAGCTTATCATGCACCGACAAAGGCAAAGAAAATCATAGAGCCAATTTATAATAGGATGTCTCATTTTATCTATAAACATATAGCAAAGGTTACTATTTGTGTAGCGGAATATTCTAGGAAATATCTCATTTCAAAAAGTGTTCCAGAAGAAAAGGTGGTCACTGTTCATAATGGAATCAAGGATATTGATGTAAATTCTACATCACCGATACAAATGAGCCATGATGTTGTGAATATTATTACTGCTTCTCGTATAGACAAGGTAAAAGGTTTGCCTTTTATGATGCAGGCAGTTGCTATTTTGAAACAACGAGGCTTGAAATTTCATTATTATATGATAGGTGAGGGGCCTGAATTGGAAGCTATGAAGCAAATGTGTAAGGATACAAAACTGGATGATGTGATGTCGTTTGAAGGATATCAAAGCAATGTTCCGTCATGGCTTGCATCGGCAGATATATTTGCCTTACCATCTTTGTACGAATATCATTCTATAGCTGTATTGGAAGCTATGAGAGCGGGTAAGTGTATCGTAGCTACAACCGTAGGTGGTAACGGAGAATCTATCCTAAATATGGAACAAGGTATCTTAGTGCCACCCTCTGACCCTGTTGCTTTGGCAGATGGTTTGGAGAGAATGATAAAAGATGAAAAACTCAGAAGTAAGCTTGCTCGTGCGGCAAGATTGCGATATGAGAATGAATTTACGGAGGATGCCATGAAAAGGGGCATCGTAAAGGTATTGAAGTCATGAAAAAACAACCAAAAATTTGTTTCGCTTGTTCTGCCGGTGGCCATTTGCATGAGTTGCAATTGGCTACCAAAGACATAGATTGTAGTAATAGTTATTGGATTATGTATCGCTCGCCGCATGTCAAGAAGTTCTTGAAGGGGAAGCGACATCATTATGTGTTGAATACTTCTCCAACCAATAAAATAACATGGATAGTGAATGCATTACAGTCGCTTGTGTTTCTTTTGTGGGAACGTCCAGATGTTATTATTTCTACTGGAGCCGGAGTTGCTTTTCCAACAATATGGTTGGGTAAGAAGTTCTTTGGCTGTAAAGTGATTTTTATAGCATCTGCGGCAGATGTTACACAACCAGCACGTACTCCATATCGTGCTTATCCTTTAAGTGATTTGTTCTTAGTGCAATGGCCTGAGATGATGGAAATTTTTCCTAAAGCAAAATATATAGGTACATTATGATATTAGTAATATTGGGAACTCATTCACAGCCTTTCGATAGATTGGCTGAGGGGATTGATAAGTATGCTGCAACTACAGATGAAAAGATAGTAGTGCAGATGGGTGTGTCAAATTATCCAATGCAACATGTGTCCAAGCATTTTGCTTTTTGTCCTAAGGAAGATATGAATGGATACATGGAAGAAGCAAATTTGTTGGTGATGCAAGGTGGATGGGGAGGTATGGAAGAAGCCATAGACTTGGGCAAGCGGATTGTAGCTGTTCCTAGAATAGAAGGTGCAGAACATATTCATAATCAAGAACAGCTGGTTCGTAAGTTGGATAATCTTGGCTGTGTTATTGGTTGCTATGATATTAGCAAATTGGCTGATTGCATCGAAAAAGCCAAAAACTTTAATTTTATGCCACTTCTGAAAGGAAGTGCTACGGAAATCATTGCTGAACATATGAAGCAATGGTTTGATAGATAAGAAATAAACTTTAATAATAAACATTTATTCTCTTTTTAGATTATGATTCCAAAAATATCTGTCATTACGGTGGGTATGAACCATCTGTCTTATATAAAGGAGCTATATAAATCTCTTTATCAGGATTGTCAACCAAGTGTTTCCTTTGAAGCTATTTATGTGGATAATTGTTCTAGTGATGGAAGTGTGGAGTTTTTAAGAGAAAACTATCCGCAAGTTAAAATCATAAAGAATGATGTTCCAAAAGGTTTTGGAGAGAATAACAACATTGGTGCGTTTGCTTCTACAGGTAAATATCTTGCGATAATTAATCCTGATGTGTCCTTTATGGAAGGAAGTCTTGATTCACTATATGAATTTATGGAGAAGAATCAAGAAGTAGGTATTGCTGTTCCTCACTTATTCAATAAGGATTTAACTCATCAATATTCTATTCGTGGCTTTATTACTCCAAAAATATTCATGAATCGTATTATATCACATGGAAAGGATGATTCAATGAATCATGATATAGTGAAGTATCTTTGTAAAAATATTGATGTAGATAAAATTCAGCCTATAAATTGGGCGGTAGGAGCTGCTTTATTTATATCAAGAGAGATGTATAGTAAATTAGCTGGTTTTGACAAAGACTATTTCTTATATATGGAAGATGAAGATATATGTCTTAGATCTTGGTTGATGAATCGTCCTGTGGTTTATGTCCCACAAGCACGAATGGTACACAATCATTTGCGTGCCAGTGCTAAAATCGGAAAAAAAGCATTTATGCATTTTCAGAGTTTAAGGACATTCTTCAAAAAGCATGGATATGCCATTCCTGATTATGCGGGAATGTATAAAAGAAACTTTTGTTTCTGATTAGGTTTCGTATAAATTGAAAAATATAAGAAAATTCGTAAGATATGGGGCGATACCATAATGGAATATACTTTTTATGTTGCAACAATATACAATTTTCTTTGATTTCCTGAGATTCTGCATTGGCTCGGACTCTGAGATTCCTTCTTCCTTGAAGGAAGCGGATTGGAAGGAGCTATATCGTATCGCCCAAAAGCAGTGTTTGGTGGGCATTCTCTTTGATGGTATCCAGAAGTTGCCACCGGCTGAGGTGGGGATGATCAAGGACTTGCTTCTGCAATGGATGTTGCAGTGCCAGATGTTGGAGAAGGCGAATGTGAGGCTGAACGATGCTGCCATCCAGGTTTCTGAGTGGTTCCGGAAGAAGGGATTCAGAACCTGTATTCTGAAAGGGCAGGGGAATGCGCTGCTGTATCCCAATGGCTTGCATCGCACGCCTGGTGATATTGATATCTGGGTGGAAGGGGGCGACAAGCGGGTCATCTCCTTTGTCCGCTCTATCTCGCCTCATGAAAAGGCGTGCTATCACCACATCGAGTTCCCATCGTATAAGGGTGTGGAGGTTGAAGTGCATTATCGGCCTAGCTTCCTGTTGTGCTTCTGGCATAACAGAAAGCTTCAGAAATATTATGAGAGGGTGAAGGAGGAGCAGTTCTCGCATCGGGTAATGTTGGGAGAGCAAGGGGAGATTGCGATTTCGACGGTGGAATTCAATCTTATCTTCCAGTTGACTCATATCTATGCTCATCTGATGAATGAGGGGATTGGGTTGAGGCAGCTGCTGGATTACTACTATGTTCTTTGCGACTTTTATAAAGTCTATCAAAAATCTTCGAAAATCACCCCGTCCCTCTTTACCCTTAAAGAGGGCTCCACCTCTCACCCCGACCCTCTCTCCTCAGGAGCGAGGGAGGAAACCGCTCCTCCTCGTCGCTCGGAACCGCTACGCTCTAAGGATGGCGGACCATCAAAGGTCTCGCCAGATTGTGCGGGATGGGACCGCCTGGGTGTGGTGCAAAAGGAATTGAAGGAGTTGGGATTGTGGAAGTTTGCCGGTGCCATTATGTATATCA
>ERZ1026856.552-NODE-552-length-22360-cov-5.184712_pt1 | contig 22360 bp, 17 predicted proteins | sample MGYA00380158_ERZ1026856 | MGnify/ENA primary metagenome ERZ1026856 (study PRJEB33269, sample SAMEA4719794) | human gut metagenome | biome: human-associated habitat; feature: organic feature; material: feces | place: Cameroon | collected 2013-10 ...
GTACCATGCCGGTTTTATCGGCACGCAGGCCAGAGAGCGGAACCGTGCAGAGAAGATCCGTGTGTTAAAGGAGCGCATCGCCGAGCTGGAAGCAGAGATCGCCAGACTTTCGGAAGAAGCAGTGCAGTTCCAGAATCGGATCGGGCGCCTCGAGGAAGAGTATCAGGGCTTCCCGAAGGAAAAAGCGCTGAAGGATGCACTCAATATCTGCGAAGAGGCGGAGAAGTGGCTGGATCTTCAGAATAAACAGAAGCAGAAGCTTGATCAGGAGGTGCATGCGCTGATTCAGTCGCTGCAGGAGGACCGGACCGAGGCGGCGAAGATCGCAGAACGGCTGTATCTCCGGAACAGTCTGGAGGTGTTTGTGCAGGCTTCACAGGCTGCGATGGAATACCAGAGCGGTCTCCGCGCACTGGCACTTACCCATGCATCGTACCTTGATCAGGTCGCGGCACTCCGGCAGCAGCAGGCGCAGCTCGACAGTATCGAGGCCGACCTTGAGCAGCTTCGCTATGATCAGGGCATCCTCGAAAAGGATATCCGGGATGTCGAAAACCGAAAGGACTCCATCGAAAAGCAGCTCGCGCTCACCGATTATGCGGCGATCCAGGAGAGACTGGATACCTGCATCGAGTGGCTCGCGCACTATGATGAGACGCGTGGCAACTGTGAGAACGAACGGGGCCGGAAGGAGACGGAATGCCGGAATACGAAGGAGAAAATCGAGACCCTGTCGGCGGCACGTATCCTGCTGGAGGCGGAGCGGGCGTATACGGAGGAGGTCTATCTCGAGGAGTATAAGCTCGGCTATGTCTTTCCAGTAGAGGAGGTCGTGGCAGACGAAAGGCGTGTGGAAGAGCGCGTAAGTGCGGCATCGGATGGCGTGGGCGCGGAAGCGTATAATTCTGTGGCGAATCTGGCGCGTGCGGAAGAAAAGAAAGCCGTTGCGCATATCAGGAGTGCACAGGAAACCATGGCAGAGCTTCGGAAGAACGCAGAGGATCTCGAGCAGCTGCAGACGAAGGTACAGCAGGTATACTTCGAGTGCAGTGGACTCCTCATCGATTATCAGATCAGCTCCTTTGAGCAGTTTGCGGAGCTTCGGAAGAAGCGCCCACAGGAGAGCAGCCTCGCGACACCGGTACAGCGACTGGATTACCAGGCGCGCTATCGTGGCAGTCGGATCCCGTTCCAGAAGCTGTCGGGGATCCTCGATGAGGAGCTCGAGAGCCTGCGTCAGCTGATTAAGCAGACGGATCGGGAGCTGTTCGAGGATATCCTGTCGAACACGATGAGCCGGAAGATCCGAAGCCGTATCAACAGTGCGCAGAGCTGGGTCGAAAATATGAACCGGCAGATGGAGTGTATGAATACCTCCAGTGGTCTCAAGCTTCGACTTCGCTGGCGCAGTAAGACAGCGGAGAGCGAGTCCCAGCTGGATACCGCCGAGCTCGTGGAGCTCCTGCGAAAAGACTACCGCTCCATGAAGGAGGAAGAGGCCGCACGCCTCAGCCAGCATTTCCGTTCGAAGGTGGAGGAGTCGCGTAGAATCGCGGAGGACAGCGGTGGAGCGGCGTCCTTCTATCAAGTGATGCAGGATGCCCTGGACTACCGGAAGTGGTTTGAGTTCCAGCTCTTCTGCGAGAAGCCGGGTGAGCGGCAGAAGGAGCTGACGAACTCGGTATTCGGTACCTTCTCCGGTGGTGAGAAGGCGATGTCCATGTATGTCCCGCTGTTCTCAGCGGTGACTGCGAAGTATCGAGGTGCCCGTCCGGATGCCCCGCAGATCGTATCGCTCGACGAGGCCTTCGCCGGCGTCGATAATCGGAATATCCGGGATATGTTCCGTCTCATGCGGGAGTTCGGCTTCGATTTTATCATCAATTCCCAGGTACTCTGGGGCGATGCCGATACCCTCGATGCACTGGCGATCTATGAGCTCGTGCGCCCGAACAATGCGAAGTTCGTCACGGCGCTTTCGTTCCTGTGGAATGGAAATGTACGTGTGCTGATGGAGGATGCAGCAGAGATGGAAGAGGAGAGTAAACGACTGGAGGAATGATGGGCGATGTTAAAGTGTCCGCCGAAGCCCTGCCGGAACGCTAACAGATCGAAGGAGAAAGCGTCATGGAAAAGGATAAAATGCGGGAAGCGTGCCTTGCGTACTTTCGTAGTATGCCGGTGTTTGAGCGGCTTCTCTCTCAGTTCTGCGAGAAGTATCGCTCCTATGGCTGCTTCTGCGGCAGCGCCCGACTGAACATCCGAAGCGAGGATGAGCGGGAGGCGCTGGAAGGCTTCTTCGCGCGAAGCTATCATAATCAGAAAACGGCGACGATTTCTGCGCAGGCCTTCCAGCGGGCACTTGAGAATACCCGTTTCGCGGAACTGTCACCGGAAGAAATCCTGGTGGCCTTTGCAGGAGCACCGCTTTCCGGAAAGCGGGAGGAAGAGAGCCGTCGAAAGGCGTGCATCGCACGCTGCTGGGAAGCAGCGCTTGATCAGCAGGAGGTGTATGCGGACTGTGAAGCCTCGAAGCAGCTGCTGTGCGAATTTCGTGCGGTGGTGTCGGAGAGTGAAGTACAAGTATCCGAGCACGTGATGGTGCTCTACCGACAGCTGATGAGTGGACGGCAGGAGCTGGCGGAAAACTCGCTTTTATGCGCACTTACAGAAGATCTGCATATACTGGTGCGGGCACTGGAGCTTCTGAATCGGCTTCGTGTGGAGAAGCGCTATCAATATCTTCCAGTCTTCGCAGCAGCGCTTTCCGGGGATCCGCATCGGCTGGATCCGGGTACCCGGGATGCACATCTGCTACAGCTTTTACTTCAGTGGCTTGAGGTGCAGCGGGGAGTTGAAGCTGATGAGATGAACAGTATCCCGTCGCTTTGGCGGCAGGCACGTTACCTGTCTGCCGGCATCCTGCTGGATGATGTATCGAATTATGCGATGCTTTGTGGTGTGGAAGCCACCGGACGAGATGGACTGGTCCATGCGGGCATGGCAGGCTTCGCGGCAGATGGTGCACCGGTGAATGTTCCGCTTTCGGTCATCACCGGGTGGACACAGCTTTGCTGTCGGGAGAACACGCTCTGGATCGTGGAAAATCCGGTGGTATATGCCGTGCTCTGCGAACGCTTCGGACGCACGCGCTCGCTCATGTGCATGAATGGACAGCCACGGCTGAGTGCCTGGCTGATCCTCAGGCTTCTTCGTACCGCAGGAACCCGGGTATACTATGCCGGTGATTTCGATCCGGAGGGACTTTCCATTGCAGAGAAGGTGCAGCAGAGCCTGTTGCCGGGGCAGTGCGTCTTCTGGCACATGTCGGAAGCGGACTATCGCTCGGCACAGTCGCAGAAGCCGATCGATGCACGGCGGATGAAGATGCTGGATCATCTGCAGGATCCGCTGCTTCAGAAAACAGCGGCGCTGATCCGGCAGCAGGGCGTCGCCGGCTACCAGGAGAACATCCTGCAGATGTATCTTTCAGAGGATACTGATGGCTTCATGTAAGCCAGGATCTGACGGTAGCAGTTCAGTCGGAATCACGGTTACAGAGAAGCAGTACTGGAATGGGGGGATTGCGTGATGAGTGGAGAGAATATCGGAACAGTGTATGCGGTCGGGTTCGGTCCCGGTGATGAGTGCTATGAGACGATGGAGGCACAGGAGGTGCTGGCGGGGGTCGATGTGATCGTCGGCTACCAGACCTACGTGAAGCTTCTCGAGGCGCAGTTTCCGGAGAAGCAGTTTCTGGTGTCGGGCATGCATGCCGAGGAGGCGCGCTGCCGTGAGGCACTGAAGCTGGCGAGTGAGGGGCAGAATGTCGCAGTGGTGTCGTCCGGTGACAGTGCGGTGTATGGCATGGCGGGGCTGCTCTATACGCTGTCCGAGGAGGATGCGTACCGGGGCGTGCAGGTCGTAACGGTACCGGGACTCAGCGCGGTGCTGAGCGGAAGCGCAGTTCTGGGCGCGCCGGTGGGGCATGATTTCTGCGTCATCAGTCTGTCAGACCTGCTGACGCCGTGGGCGAAGATCGAGCAGCGACTGAAGGCCGCCGCCGAAGCGGATTTCGTCATCGTCCTGTATAATCCGGTCAGCCGGACGCGGCAGGCACAGTACCAGCGGGCCTGCGCGATCCTCTCGGAGACGCTCCCCGCAGACCGGGTATGTGCGTACGTCCGAAACATTGGCCGCGACGGACAGAAAAGCCGGATCTTTCTGCTGAACGAGCTCGCCGGGCTCGCGACGGGGACGGACGGCGATGAAATCGACATGCTGAGCACGATTTTCATCGGGAACAGCGAGACGCGCGTCATCGAGACGCCGGACGGCCCGCGGATGGTGACCCCGCGTGGGTATGAGCGGAAGCACGGGTGAACGGGATGCATGTATTTCTGTTTGGCGGGACGACCGAGGGGCGAAAGATCGCGGAAGCGATCGCCGAAGTGAATAGAGAATGGGCGGCGCATGGAGATGCGTCGGCATGCGAGGCGGGTGAGCCCCTGAGTTTACCGTTCTGCGCGGAGGTGTATGTAGCGACGGCGTATGGGGCGAGTCTGCTGCCGGCGGGGCCGGGGATCACGGTGCATGTCGGGCGACTGGACGCGGCGGAGATGAGGGCACTGTTTGAGGCAGCTCGTCAGACGTCCGGTCCGTTGCTGGTGGTCGATGCGACGCATCCGTACGCGGCGGTGGTGAGAGAGAATATCCTCTCCGCGTGTGCGGCAGCGGGGGTTCGTTGTATCCGTGTGGAGCGGGAGAGCACCGGTGCGGGGGAAGCTGAGCTCGCGCCGGAGGGCGCGGCGCTTCATTGGGTGGATTCCATCGAGGAAGCAGCGGCGTGGCTGGCGGCGAAGTCGTCGCATCGCCCGAACATCCTGATCACGACGGGCTCGAAGGAGCTCGCGCCGTACACGCAGATCCAGGATTTCGCGGCGCGCTGCTATGTGCGGGCGCTGCCGACGGTGGAGGCGCTCGAGAAGTGTCAGGCGCTCGGTTTCCGGCGGGAGCATCTGATCCTGATGCAGGGGCCGTTTTCCGAAGAGATGAATGTCGCGCAGCTCCGGTACGCAGATGCGGGCTACCTCGTCACGAAAGCGTCGGGCGAGACCGGCGGCTTCCCGGAGAAATGTGAGGCGGCACTTGCGCTCGGTGTAGAGGTCGTCTGCATTGGGCGACCGAAGGTGGTTTCGATCCCAGACGCGGCGTGGTATGATAGAGAGAAGTTAGATGCGGTGCTGCGACGGATCTGCGAGATCGGAAGCACGGGGACGTGCGAAAGCAGCAGCGAAGACGCTGTGGCGACATGCGAAAACAGCAGACAGCGGTGATGTGAAACTCGAAGCGACGCTGCCGTCTCGGACGGACAGTTGCAGATATGGAGGTAGGACATGAGAATCGTAAATCTGATCGGGGTAGGCCCTGGCAATCCGGATATGCTGACGAAGAGAGCGGTCGATGCCATTTCGGCATCGGACGTGGTGATGGGAGCGACGCGTGCGCTGAATACGGCGCGGGCGGCGATGCCGGGAGAGGGCGGCCCGGAGCTGCTCGAGACCTTCCGCACGGAGGAGATGGCCGAGTACATCCTCGCGCATCCGGAAAAGAAAACCATCTCGGCGGTTTTCACCGGCGATACGAGCGTGTATTCCGGCGCGATCCCGCTCCGGCGCGCGCTGAAAAAGCACATGGCGGAGGTGCGCGACGAGGACTCCGAGGACGAGAGCACGCTCGAGCAGCTCGAGATCCGGAACTACGCCGGCGTGTCGAGCATCCAGTACTTCCTCAGCAAGCGTTCGATCAGCATGGCGGACGTGAAGCTCGTCAGCCTGCACGGCCTGCATAAGGACATGGTGCCGCTGATCCGCGAGAACCGTTTCGTCTGCGCCCTGCTCGGTGCAGAGGACAATGTCTCCATCATCGCGCAGGAGCTGGTACAATTCGGCCTCAATAACGTGCGCATCACGGTCGGCGAGCGCCTGAGCTACGCGGATGAGAAATTCACTGTTGGATCGCCGCGCGAGCTCCGGAATCAGAGCTTTGACCGCCTCGCCATCGCGCTGTTCGAGAACGACGGCTTCCGCGCATCCATCCGAAGCTTCGGTATCTCGGATGACCGCTTCAACCGCCTCGATGGCATCCCGATGACGAAGCGCGATGTGCGTGCGCTGAGCCTCTGCCGTCTCGCCCTCCGCGAGAACAGCATCGTCTACGATATCGGCGCCGGCACCGGCAGTGTGTCGATCGAGGCCGCGCTCACCTGCCCGGAGGGCAAGGTGATTTCCGTCGAGGTGGATCAGGACGCGATCTACACGCTCGAGCAGAACCGCTACCAGTTCAAGGTCGACAACATCCGCATCGTGCGCGGCATCGCACCGACCTGCTTCGCGGCAGAGAGCTTCCAGGCACCGGGTGAGCGGAAGAATGTCTCCGACGAGGGTCCGCTGCCGATCCCGGACTGCGTTTTCATCGGCGGCAGCAAGGGCAATCTCGGCGCGATCGTCGACTGGGCGATTGGCATCAACCCGAATGTCATCATCGTCATCAACACAGTGACCCTCGAGTCCAGCGCCGAGGTGCTGGAGATCGAGCGTCGGCTCACAGACTACCAGTTCGAGATGGTGGAGATCCAGGCGACCAGTCTCGAGCGCCGCGGCAGCTATCACATGCACCGCGCGGAAAACCCGATCACCATCACCAGAATCTCGAGACGGTGAGGTGGCGGAGGCCCGGGCCGGTGGATTTTCGGACATGATTTGACAGACTGCATCGGAAGGTGCGCTGCATTCCGCGGCGTTCAGAGCACAAACCCTATGAGACATACATTTCGTAAAATCGTGATCGCCGCGGATCGAAGCGGCGCAGGAAAGACCACAGTCAGCTGTGGTCTTCTTGCCGTGCTGAAAAAACGGGGCGTAAAGGTTCAGAGCTTCAAGTGCGGGCCCGACTACATTGACCCGATGTTCCACCGGCGGGTCCTCGGCGTGCCGTCCGGAAACCTCGACAGCTTCTTCACGGATGCGGCCACGCTTCGGCGGATTTTTACGAAGCGTGTGGTGGAGAGCGGTGCGGATCTCGCGCTCGTCGAGGGCGTGATGGGGTACTATGACGGGCTCGGCGGCGTGTCGAGCCGTGCATCGACCTGGGAAATCGCACACATCCTCGACGCACCGACCATCCTCGTGATGGACGCGAAAGGCGCCAGTGTGAGCAGTGCCGCCCTCGTACGTGGGATGATGGAATTCAGGGAAGAGATGAGTGCGGAGAGCGGCAGATCGACGCCGGGCCGACCGGCAGAGATTCCGCCTGAAGAGGTGCCGGCGATCGGACGATCTGCGTGCACTGGGGATTCCGAGTCGGCGAGTCCGTCGGATGGATGCCGCCGTGATGAAGCAGCAAAAAGGGCAGGCAGCAGGCAGAGCGGCATCCGCGGACTGATTCTGAATCGTGTGTCGCCGATGTTCTATCCGCGCCTTAGGAGTGTGATTGAAGAGTACTGCCCGGGCATCGAGGTCCTCGGCTACCTGCCGGAGCTGCCGGAGCTGAAGGTTCCGTCCCGCCACCTCGGTCTCGTCGAGCCGGAGGAAATCGCGGATTTCCAGCGCTGGACGGAACGCGTCGCCGCGCAGATGGAAGAAAGCGTGGATGTGGAGCGGCTGCTGGAGATTGCGCGTGTGGAACCGCCCATTAAATCAGAGAAGATACAGCCGGCGATGGAAAGCGCGCGAAGAGTGCGGATCGCGGTGTCCGAGGACGAAGCGTTCAACTTTACGTACGAGGAGAACCGGGCGCTGCTGCAGCAGCTCGGTGCGGAGCTTGTGCCGTTCAGTCCGCTGCATGACGCGGCACTGCCGGCAGATACCGACGGCCTGCTCCTGTCCGGCGGTTATCCGGAGCTCTACAGGGACGCGCTGCATGCCAATGCTTCGATGCGCGCGTCGGTGGCGGAGGCGGTGAAGCAGGGGCTCCCGACGATCGCCGAGTGCGGTGGCTATATGTACCTACTGGACGCCATCGAGCAGGTTTCGATGTGCGGCGTGCTGAGGGGCGACGCGGAGCGAAAACCTCGGCTGGTGCGCTTCGGCTATGTCGAGGCGGAGACCAGACGCGATAGCGTGCTCGGCCCGGCTGGCACCGTACTGCGCGGACATGAGTTCCACCGCTACGACTGCGACTTCAACGGCGCGGACTGCACCCTCACGAAGCCTGCAGCCGGCCACGGCCGTGCCGCGACCAGTGCCCGCAGCTACGAAGGCATCTACCTCACCGACAGCCTCGCCGCCGGCTTCCCCCACTTCTACTACTGGGGCAACCCCGCCGCCCTCGCCCACTTCCTCGACGCTTGCCGGACGTGGCGGAGGAAACAGGACATCAGGAGATGAGACAGAGGAAATCTATGAAGAGAAACATCGAAGAGAGAGAACATTACCGCGCCCTGGCGCAGCAGCACTGGGACAGCCTCGGGAAGCCGATTGACAGCCTGGGCGTGCTCGAGCAGCATGTGACGAAGCTCTGCATGATCGAGCGGACAACGCAGCCACGTATCAATCGGCGGGCGCTGGCAGTGCTCTGCGCGGACCACGGCTGTGTGCGCGAGGGCGTGACGCAGACCGACAGCTCAGTGACGCGCATCGTCGCTGAAAACTTCGCGCGCGGTCTGACCACGACGAGCGTGCTGGCGCAGCAGTTCGCCGTGGACCTCTTCCCAATCGACGTCGGCATGCTCGTCGCGACCGATTCAGGCACCCGTCCCCTTTCATCGAGGCCAATGCCTATATCCGCGCCGCTTCGTACCGATCGCGTCAACGATCGCTGTCTCCAGCATGGAAGCGGTGATATCGCGGTCGAGCCGGCGATGTCGGAGAAAGTGGGGGAGCGGGCGCTGGCGCTGGGCCGCCGTCTCGTCCGGGAGCTGAAAGCGCAGGGCTACGACATCCTGCTGACCGGTGAGATGGGCATCGGCAATACGACGCCGACGAGTGCGCTGCTTTCGGCGTACCTCGGGCTTCCGGTGGAAGAGACGGTCGGTCGTGGCGCCGGTCTCAGCGACGAAGGTCTCGAGCGGAAGCGCGACTGCGTCCGCCGGGCGCTTCAACGGGTCAACCATAAAAACGCGAAGCAGCTTCTGTTCGAGCTGGGTGGTCTGGAGATCGCGACGATGGCCGGGATGTTTCTCGGTGCGGTCGAAGAGCAGATGCCGATCGTGATCGACGGCGCGATCTCGACCGCCGCAGCGCTCGCCGCGAGCCGGATTCTGGCGGAGTCGAACACTTCGGATGCCACAAACTCTGCAACTGAGGTCACGGTGAGCACAGCGGTGCCAGGACAGATGTCGGACGCCGGTGTAAGCCCGTCAGAGGCAAAGCGAATTGCAGAAAGTGCTGCAGACTCGCTGCCAGACCGTGAAATCCATGGTTCCGTCGCTGACGTTACGCTGGCTTCGCATGTGTCGAAGGACGGTGCGGCGCGGAAGGCGCTCGAGGCGCTCGGACTGCGCGCCATCATCGACGCAGATATGTCGCTCGGCGAGGGCTCCGGCGCAGTGCTGCTCATGCCGATGCTCGATGCTGCACTCGCGGTCTACCGCGGCATGGGCAGCTTCGACGACATTCACGTCGAAGCGTACCATCGATTTAAGTGAAAACAGGAGCATCATGGGCAGACTTTACTACATCACCGGCGGGGCCGGTTCCGGAAAATCAGAATATGCGGAGCAGCTCGCGGAGCGCCTGCACGCGGAGCTCACGGGCCCGCTCTACTATGTCGCGACGATGCATCCGGCACCGCGGGATTCTGACGCCGCCGCACGTATCGCGAAGCATCAGACGCGCCGCGCGGGTCGCGGCTACACGACGATCGAGTGCCCGACGGACATCGCGCAGCTCCGCACGCAAGCTTCAAAAAACGCCGTCTTCCTCCTCGAGGACCTCACGAATCTGTATGCCAATGAGGTCTACGGTACGTCGGGCCATCCCCACGAAATCGTGGCCCCACTGCTTGCACTCACGCAGCAGGCCGGCGCAGTCATCATCGTCGCCAACGAACTCTACAGCGACGGCATCACCTATGCGCCGGAGACCACCATGTTTCTGCGCGATCTCGGCGGCATCGCGGTGGCGCTCAGCACCGCCGCCGATCAGGTGACCGAAGTCGTATATGGCATCCCGGTACAGCTGAAAGCCTGAGACATTGGCGTACGCCACGTGCCGGCAGCGAAACACGGCACCGCTTCCTGGGGCACGCAGAACGCCTCACCACAAACCACACCCGATACCCCGTCGTCCCACTGCGGGCGGCGCTCAGAAGGAGTTTTATGTTCGATTCACTGAAAATCGCCTTCGCGACCTACTCGCGGATCCCGACCCCGCAGGCCGACTGGAACGAGCACAGCATGAAATACGCGATGTGCTTCTTCCCGCTGGTCGGCGTCGTCGTCGCGCTCCTGAGCCACCTCGCCTGGCGGCTCCTCACGCGCCTCGGACTGCACGCCTTCTTCATCGCGAGCTGCCTCACCGCGCTCCCGATTCTGCTCACCGGCGGCATCCACCTCGACGGCTACTTCGACACCCAGGACGCGCTCCACAGCTACGCCCCGCAGGAACGGAAGCTTGAGATCCTGAAGGACCCGCACATCGGTGCATTCGCCGCGATCTACGGTCTCCTCTATGTCCTGAGCGTCCTCGCCTGCTGGACCGAGACCGCGTCCATGGCCACCGCGGCGCAGGCCCTCCCGTGCATCTGCTGGGGCTTCGTGCTGTCCCGCATCCTCTCCGGACTCAGCGTCGTGACCTTCCCGAAGGCGCGGAAGGACGGCATGGTCCGTGACATGGCGGATGCAGCCGACCACCACGTGGTCCGCATCCTCACCGCGGAGCTCATCGCCGCCAGCGTGCTCCTCTTCGTGCCGACCCTCTTCGGCGGCACCCCGCTCTTGTACCCGTTCGTGACCCTCCTGACGGCCGCCCTCAGCTTCCAGTGGTACCGCCTCCGCATCCTCCCGATCTTCGGCGGCACGACCGGCGACCTCTGCGGTTACTTCCTGTGCAACTGCGAGCGTGCCATCCTGGCCGGCAACCTGCTGTGCCTCGTTCTATTACATTTTCTGGAGGTAAGATGAAACTGATCATGATCATCGGCGGTATGGCGCAGGGCAAGCACGCCTTCGCCGCACAGTTCACGCACGCCCGCTGCATCGACGGGCTCGCCGCGCAGATTCGCGACGCGGTACGGGCCGGGCGCGATCCCCTGGCGGAGGCCAATGCCTCTGTCCGCGAGCTTGTCATGGGGCGGGAGGACATCGTCCTGATCTACCCGGAGGTCGGCAGCGGTGTCGTGCCGCTGGACCCGGAGGAGTGTGCGTGGCGGGAAGCCGTGGGGCGCGCCGGATGCCGTATCGCCGCCGAAGCCGACGAAGTGTATCGCGTCGTCGCCGGCATCGCGCAGAGAATCAAGTAGAGAAGTGGGAGTCGCCGGAAGAGAAGCGTATGGGCGCGACGAAACGGCGGAGGGATTACGAAGAATTGCGTGATGTCAGCGCTGGATGCGAGGGACGAGAAGCATCTGTGTGGGACGAGTGGAAGAAAGGACGAGGACAATGAAACTGTGGCTGATCCGTCATGGCATGACGAAGGGAAACCAGGAGCACCGCTACGTCGGCGCGACCGACGAAGGCATCCTCCCGGAGGAAAAAGAACGACTGCAGGCGCGGGCGGCGGACATGGATCTGCATCCGGCTGTCGTCTTCGTGAGCCCCGCACGCCGCTGCAGAGAAACGGCGGCGTGTTTGTTTCCGGGCGCTGCGCCTGAGCTGATCGTCGTCCCGGAATTCATGGAAATGAACTTCGGCGCGTTCGAATACATGAGCTGGCAGGAAATCAACCAGGACCCGGACCCCGCGCACCGCGCTGCGTACCAGCGCTACATCGACTCGAACGGCGAAACCGCCTTTCCCGGCGGTGAAAGCAAAGTCGAGTTCACGAAACGCGTGTGTGACGGCTTCGAACGCGCCGTACTGCCGAGGCTCCAGGAACACCAGGACATCGCCATCGTCGCCCACGGCGGCACGATCATGGCCCTGATGGAACGCTATGCCGAACCGCACAAACCCTACTTCGAGTGGAGCGTGAAACCCGGAGAAGGCTACCGCCTCGACTTGATGTGGTCAGACCCCAGTAAATTTGAATATGCAACTTTTTCGATGGAGTTTTTCTTGAAAATATAAACTTTTTCAAACGACTTTTTCGGTAAAATGACATTTTTTCAAACGACTTTTACATATAAACGGAATTTTTTGTATGAAAGCCGGACATGCAGTGCCGAGGCTTGAAATGAAAGTGAAATTTCTGTATACTGATTCCGCTTTTTTATTAATTTTTAAGTCTGGAAAAGAATGTGATGGCAGTGTGAAAAAGAACAGAGAAGCTGCAAGGGTGAAGTTTAGCTATGGATAGAAATATAGATGAGATATATTCTTCTGATCGTGTCAAGCTGGGGGAGAATGCGCTACAGGTGATGCAGCATACGATTCGGCTTAATGGCGGTGTCGGTGTCATGAGTGGATACTATGATGCCGAACTGACGATTCTGTCGGTCAGTGATTTAGTGCTGCATAATCTGGGCTACAGCTATGAAGCGATGATGAAGAAAACGAAGGGTTCCCTGAAGAACTTTTTTTATGGCGAAGACATCAGCTTTCTGGAGGCGGAGCGTTTCCGCCGGATCGAGGGCGAGGGCGAGGCACAGGTGCTCACGGCAGATGGGGCACTTGTTTTCGTGCGTCTCTATAAGAAGGATGCGATCGATACAGAGGGAAATCCGATCTGGGTCATGTCTGTGCAGATAAACCTCGCGTACGAGAACCTCTCCCTGGACGCAGAAAAAAGAAGCCTGATGCAGGCGCAGCGTGCAGCCGCGTTTCACCGTGCGTTTACCAGCGCCAATCTCTGCGAGTACTATGTGAATCTGGAGCAGAATACCTTCGATACGTTCAAGGTGGAGGACTCCCTGATGACGGCGTTTGAAAGCAGCGAGACCTGGGATGAACTGGTCAGCTTCTTCGTGAAGAACTATGTCATCGAACAGGATAGAAAGGCCGTCCGTGATTTCTACGATCGCACGGAAGTTGCAGCGAAATTAAAGGGACTCGAGACGGAGCTGAGTCAGGAATGCCGTATCATCCTGGATGGCGAGGAACGCTGGGTGCGTAACGTCATCATGCGTGGTGAAATCGAGGATTCTGAATATGCGATGATCTTCCTGCGTGACATCACGGAGTCCCGGGCAGACAGTGAAAGGCGGCAGCAGCTGGCGTCGGACAATGCTTCCATGGAACTTCTGATCCAGAGCATGGTGCGTCTCGTCGACCGTTTCGTCGTCTGTGATCTCGAAGAAGACCGCTATGACTTTTACAGTCTGCAGGGAGAAATGATCTACGAGCCATCGGGCAGCTACCATGACTTCGTGGCGCAGGTGATCACGAAGTATAAGACCCTGGAACCGCTGGACGCGCTGGAGACACTGATTTCTCAGGAGAATGTCCGGAAGAATCTGCCGGATGAGAAGAGCATCTACAAGTATGAATACTGCTCACTGGACGAAAATACCTATAAAATCGCGTCCTTCCTCCCACTGGAGTGGGAGGGCGACAAGCTGATTAAGGCGCTGCTGATATCGATGGATGTGTCTCCGGAGAAAAAGGCGGAGATCGAATCGCGGAAGGCGCTGAAGGAAGCCTACCGCGCTGCGGAAAATGCGAGCCGCGCGAAGACAGAATTCCTCTCCAACATGTCCCACGATATCCGGACACCGATGAATGCCATCGTCGGTCTGACCGCCATCGCAGGCGCCAATATCGAAAACCAGGAAAAGGTGGTCGAGTGCCTCGGGAAAATCAAGAAGTCGAGCCGTCATCTGCTGGGCCTCATCAACGAAGTCCTCGATATGGCACGCATCGAAAGTGGAAAGATGTCGCTCACGGAAGAAGATTTTAACCTGCCGGAGCTGGTGGACAACCTGATCACCATGACGAAGACGAGCATCGACGAGCATCATCACAGCTTCGAGGTACATATCGATCATATCGAGCATGAAGCCGTCTGTGGTGACAGTCTGCGGATCCAGCAGGTCTTCGTGAACCTCATGAGTAACGCCATCAAGTACACTCCAGATGGCGGTCACATCATCTTCTCCATCAGGGAGAAACCGAATGGGTTTTCCGAGCTCGGCTGCTATGAGTTCACGATCGAAGACGATGGCATCGGTATGACGCCTGAATTTCAGAAGATCATGTTTGATCCGTTCAGCCGTGCGGACGATCACCGCACGACCAAGGTGCAGGGCACCGGCCTCGGCATGGCCATCACGAGAAACATCGTGCATCTCATGAATGGTGATATCCAGGTCGACAGCGCGCCGAATAAGGGCACGAAGATCACGGTCACCGTCTATCTGAAGCTCCAGGAAAGCGAAAAGGAGCAGGAAAAGGAGCTGGTGGATCTGCCGGTACTCGTGGTGGATGACGACCGAACCTGCTGCGAAAGTACAGTCGCAACGCTCGAAGACATTGGCATCGACGGCGAGTGGGTACTGACTGGAACAGAAGCGGTGGAACGCTGTCGCGCCCGTCATAAAAACAACAGTGACTACTTCGCCGTGATTCTGGACTGGAAGATGCCGGGCATGGATGGCATCGAAACGGCCAGAAACATACGTGCATGTGTGGGTGAAGATGTCACGATCATCATCCTGACCGCCTTCGAATTCAGCGAAATCGAGGAAGCAGCGAGATCGGCCGGCGTGAACGCCTTTATCGCGAAGCCGCTGTTCCGCTCCCGTCTGACGGCGACGCTCCGCCAGTTTGTTTTCGGAAAGAAAGAGAAAAATGCCCGGAACTGTCTCGAGGATTTCGCAAACGCGGACTACAGCGGAAAGCGCATCCTCCTCGTGGAGGACAATGAACTCAACCGTGAGATCGCGATCGAAATCATCGGTATGACCGGCGTTGAGATCGATGTCGCTGAAAACGGGAAGATCGCGGTCGACAAGATCGCAGACGCGCCGGAGAACTGGTACGACCTCGTCTTCATGGATATCCAGATGCCAATCATGAACGGCTATGAAGCGACCGCCGCGATCCGCTCCCTCTCCGGTGCGCGGGGGCATGTGCCCATCATCGCGATGACCGCAAACGCCTTCGCCGAGGACGTACAGCTCGCGAAGAACACCGGCATGAACGAACACATGGCGAAACCACTCGATATGCATAAACTGAACGAAATTCTCAAAACCTGGTTGTGACAGCAGCAGAAGAGGGGTGTCCTGTGACACCCCTCCGTCTGTGCTTGAAACCGAACCTCCGCACGCAATCATAGGGCTGCGCGCATCGGCAGCGGACAGGGTTTGTCATTCGACTGGTGGTTTAAGCATTGGCGTTTTGCGTGATGTTCCTGCTACTACATAATTGTCAGGAGGCCAATGCTTCTGGCCGCAGGTTCATCACGGAGCCGGCAGTTTCGATGGCTCTGTGATAATACAGTGCAAATCGTGACCGAAGCATGTTAAAATATCGATATAGCCAGCACGTATAAAGAGCGTGCCGGGATGAACGGACTGAGCTTCTGGCATGACAGGGAGCCAGACCTCTGGTATAGAAAGGAGTCTGCAAAGCATGGGAAGATTTGTGAATCCGGACAGCAGCGCGTTTCAGGTTGCGCTGAACTCCAGGATATATGTGGATAAGACAGGCTTGATCGAATATACAAACAGCGTTCTCGATACAACAAATGCTTATATCTGCAACAGCCGACCGCGCCGGTTCGGGAAGTCCTATGCCGCGAATATGCTGGCGGCGTACTACAGTAAGGGCGCAGACGCAGAGCAGATGTTTTCGGGATTGAGGATAAGTCAGGCTCCCGATTTCAAAAAGCACCTCAATAAATATGATGTAATCCATATCGATATTCAGTGGTTCCTGGCAAACTGCGAGGATGCGAATACGGTAGTGCCATTTATCGCGAATAGCGTCCTGGATGAACTTCGTGCGCTTTATCCGGAAGTGCTGTCACAGGAGCCTGGAAGCCTGCCGGACGCGCTTTCGAGGGTGAAGGATCGCACCGGACAGAAATTTGTCGTGATCATCGATGAGTGGGATGCCATCATCCGGGATGGTGCGATCACCGAAACGGTTCAGGATGAATATCTGAATTTTCTGAGAGGTATGTTTAAGGGCGTCGAGCCGACGAAGTACATCCAGCTGGCCTACCTGACGGGCATCCTGCCGATCAAGAAAGAGAAGGCGCAGTCCGCCGTGAATAACCTGGATGAGTTTACGATGCTGCAGGCCGACGAGCTGGCGCCATACATCGGATTCACCGAAGACGAAGTCAAGGCTCTCTGCGAACAGTATCATCGAGACTTTGATAAGGTGAAAAAGTGGTATGATGGATATCTTCTCAATGGCTATCAGGTGTATAACCCAAAGGCCGTCGTGAGCGTGATGACCAAAGGCAAATTCCGAAGCTACTGGTCCGAAACGGGCTCATATGAAGTTGTCGTACCACTGATTTGTATGAACTACGACGGACTGAAGAATGCCATCATCGAGATGCTTTCCGGTTCAGCGGTCAATGTTAATACCGCCACCTTCAAAAACGACCCTGCCAGAATACAGAACCGGGACGACGTGCTCACCTATCTGATCCACCTCGGATATCTCGGATACGACGAAGAGAACGAAACCGCATTTGTCCCGAATGAAGAGATCCGACAGGAACTGATCACAGCGGTCAGAAGCAGTAACTGGGATGAACTGATTGCATTTCAGCAGAAATCGAGAAAACTCCTGGCAGCAACACTGGCCATGGATGAAAAGCAGGTTGCAGCCGAAATCGATAAGATTCACTCGGAATATACCTCAGCCATTCGATACAATGATGAAAATTCGCTGAGCAGTACGATCGCCATCGCCTATCTGGGAGCTATGCAGTACTACTTCAAGCCGATCAGAGAATTGCCGACGGGACGTGGCTTTGCCGATTTTGTTTTCATTCCGAAACCGGAATATAAAAGCACGTATCCGGCGCTGGTTGTGGAGCTGAAGTGGAATCAGAATACGACAACCGCCTTACAGCAGATAAAAGATAAAAAGTATCCGGAGTCCATTCTGGACTACACCGGTGAAATCCTACTTGTGGGCATCAATTATGATAAAACCAGTAAGGAGCACCAATGTCGAATCGAAAAGTATAAGAAAGAGTAAAGCTTCCTGACGGGGCGTTTATCTACATCGCTCAGAAAAAACTATTATCAATAGACCAGCCGGCGGGGATTCCTGCCGGCTGGTTTGCTTTCATGCCGCTCTTAAGAATTTCGTAATGGGGTCAGACCCCATAAAGTTGGATAAATACCGAAATCACGGGATAAATGTGAAAGTAAACGAGATAAATACCAACTTTTGTTGATAGTATGGGAGATAAATAGTAAAATAAAGACATATTAATACGGAATATGACCCACTTAAAAGGAGGAAGACCATGAAGACAAATAAGGAAATCGCGATCGAGTGGGGGATTTCTGACCATGCAGTCAATGATCTGTGCCGAAGAGGGGAGATTCCAGGTGCTATAAAGGAAGGTAAATCCTGGCGGATTCCGGATGATGCAGTGAAGCCGGTGGATGGTAGAGTGAGCTCCGGGAATTATATGAAACGAAAGAAAGCACCGGCACGAAAGGCGCTGCCGATCGGGATTTCGGATTATGTGCGCGCGCAGGAAGAATACTACTATGTCGACAAGACGATGCTGATCAAGGATTTCCTGGATCGAAAGCCACTGGTGTCGCTGTTTACGCGTCCGCGCAGATTCGGTAAAACGCTGAACATGGATATGCTCCGCGTCTTTTTCGAAATCTCCGACGAGGATACCAGCCGATATTTCATGGATAAGAAAATCTGGAAGTGCGGAGAGGCGTATCATCAATATCAGGGAAAGTACCCGGTCATTTTTCTGACCTTTAAGGATGTCAAATTCGACACATGGGCTGCCACCGTGCGGAAAATCCAGCGCTTATTACAGGATGAGTATGGCAGACATCTGGAGGTATTGACCGACGACGCCATCGCGGACTACGACAAGGATTTCTTCCGCCAGATCTTAAGTGGAAACGCGGATGAAGTAGACCTCGCGGCCTCGCTGGAGCAGCTCTCGAAGATGCTGACCGTACATTACCATCAGGCACCGATCATCATCATCGATGAATATGATACGCCGATCCAGGAGGGGTATTCGAAGAATTTCTATGAGGAAATCATCGGATTCATGCGGAATTTCTTCTCGGGTGCCTTCAAGGATAACCGGAATCTGTCCTACGGCTTCCTGACCGGCATCCTTCGTATTGCGCAGGAAAGTATCTTCAGCGGTCTGAATAATCTGTCCGTAAACACGGTTCTGGACAATGCTTACGACCAGTATTTCGGCTTTACCGCGGAAGAGGTACGCGAGATGCTACGTTATTACGGTGTCCTGGACAAAGAACAGGAATTAAGAGAGTGGTACGATGGATACCTGTTCGGCACCAGAGATATCTATAATCCATGGTCTGTCGTTAACTATGTCGCCAATGGGTGCATGCCGCAGGCCTACTGGGCGAATACAGGCCGAAACGAAATCCTGGAAGATGTTCTGAATGCTGCGACCGATGATATCACAGAGAAGCTGTACCTGCTGCTGCAGGGGAAGCCTGCAATCGCAAGAATCGATCAGAATGTCATCTACAGATCCCTGACGCAGCATCCGGAAAATGTTTACAGCCTGCTGCTGGTCGCCGGCTATTTAAAAGCCTCCAGCAGGAAATTGCAGGCTGACGGCTCGTACCTGTGTGAAGTCCTGATCCCGAACAAAGAAATCGCCGCGGTATATTCCTCTGAGATACTGTCGCAGGTAAGCGTTGAAACGGATCAAGACGAAGCATAACGAGGAAGAGCTGCAGAAATGTAGAGTCAGCCGCACGCATAAAAAGAAGAGGGGTGTCCTGTGACACCCCTCCGTCTGTGCTTGAAACCGAACCTCCGCACGCAGTTTCCTGCAGGTTTTCTACGAGACAGCGTTTACAAAATGTAAACAGATATGGTTCCCAGACCTGAATATTTAGAAACATTTCACCTTCACAGATAAGAAGTAACCGATAACCGATAAGCATTTACGATAAACCTTAACCGAAGCCATGCACAAGCATGAATAGTAAAGTCTCGTACGGTATTTGATTGTCAATGTTTACGCCGGGACGCAGTCACGAGGCTGCGCGTATTGGCAACGGGCAGGATGCATCAGATGTCGACGTCGAAGAGTACCGTCTGGTTGTACCGGTCGAGGGCGAGCTGCATCTCCATGACCATCTTCGAGATCTTCTCGTAGTCCTGCTTCACCTGCGCGAGATCGTAGTTTACGTACTTGTACTCCGGTGCGGCATTTCGACCGGCATAGCCGGTGAGCTGTCGTGTCTTCGGAAGCTCCTTCCGCATCATGTCCAGTATGAAGCGGCGCTTATTGAGCTGCGACATCCGGATCAGGATGGTGTCGACGCTCATCTCCGTATCGCCGACCATGATCTTCGCGGTGGCGTTCGTGAGATTCAGCGCGTGCTTTATGGTGGCAATCTTCTCGTCGAGTGCCGCGATGGTCGCGGAAACCTCCGCGTAGTCGTACTCCGGAATCACCGGCTCCTCGTTCGTCGCCGCCACATAGGTCTTCGAATTCGCTTCCTTATCGAGCCAGTAGGACTTCTCATCCTCCAGACTTCTCAGCATCTTATTCGCGATTGCGGATGTCATTTTCTGCATGTCGATCCCTCCATTTCCTTCGCTTGATTCTGTAATCATTATAAGGCAGCGGACAGGGTTTGTCATTCGACTGCTGGTTTAAGCATCAGCGTTTTGCGTGATGCTCCTGCTACTACATAATTGTCAGCAGGAATGCCATATAAAGTGGCAATGTAAGAATCTGCTCGGTACGCCCGACGTTGTAGTCCCCCAACTTAATTGCATGGTAGACGTGATACTTTTCCGGATGGCGTAAAATGGTTTTTGTGCTTTTCGTATTACCGGTTGCTGCCTTGACTTCGACCAGAGTGCATTCCCCCTGGTATCGAATCACGAAATCGACCTCCAGCCCAGTGTCCTTATGGAAATAATATAAGCTGCGTCCCATTTTTCCGAAAATGTCTGCAACCAGGTTCTCGAAGATCGCCCCTTTGTAGCCATGGAGATTTCCGTTCAAAATATCAAACTGTGTGCCGTCCTCCAACATGCTGACAAATAAGCCACAGTCACGCATATACACCTTAAATACGTCTTCTTCAGCATTCCCATCCAAAGGCAGTTCCGTAATGGACAGATTGTAAGCGCGAACAATGATTCCGGCATCTTCAATCCATTGCAGGCTTCCAGCATATTTTGATGAGGTGGATCCTTTTTTCACAACGGAATACTGAAATTTCTTGTTTTCCTTACTGAGCTGTTTTGGAATGGACTGAAAGCATTCCCTGATCTTTGATTTATCTTTCCTTTCTGCGTACTTTACCATATCATCTTCATAAGAACGGACGATGTCGCGTTGAATCTGCAGTACTGCATCCATTTGTTTTGTATCCACAAAAGTCTGTACTGCATCCGGCATACCGCCAACAACCGCATATTGCAAAAGCAACTGCTTCATACGGTTATGCAGGGCTTCCGGTACCGGTATTTCTTTCTGCAGGCAGTGTCGCAGCATATCGATTACAGGGGCAGCAACGCCATTGGCCCACAAAAATTCCTCAAAATCCAGAGGATACATATCAATGACGGTTTCGGAACCGACCGGAATAGATTTCGGTTCTTTTCCATACCCCTTTACACCCAATAAGGAACCCGTTCCGATGACATCATAACGTCCGTCTATCCGGAAGAATTTAAGCGCAGTTCGAGCTTCCGGGCACTCCTGGATCTCGTCCAGAATCAGCACCGTATGGCCACTTTCAAACACCGCTTCACTGCCTAACAGCGCGGACAACATCATCACAATCGTATCCACTTCCAGGGAACCGGAAAAGACGGAAGCATAGTCCGGATTTTCAAAAAAGTTCAGGTATACGACATGTTTATAATTTTTCTTTGCAAAATCAAGGACAGAAAATGTTTTCCCACATTGCCGGCAGCCCTTAATAATTAATGGTTTATGATTTTCCGTGTTTTTCCAGTCCGTCAGTTTTTGCTCCATTTTCCGCTTTAACATAATGACTTCACCTCCGTGTTAATTATATTATAAGTTGAATGTGCAACTTTTCCAATGGAGTTTGATGTAAAAGTATAAACTTTTTCAAGGGACTTTTTGCGTGAAGTGGTATTTTATCCAAACGACTATTAGATATAAATGTCAGTTTCCTGTAAAGAAATTATCAGAAACCCAGCCGGAATGAAAGAGGCGGTGAAAGATCGCTCTGCGTTCCGTTTTGTGTGTCCGGACTGTGGCGCGGAGACCTATGTCGATTATGATTTACTGTATCATCAGATGGAAGACCGGATTATGATCCACTATGCCCGTCTGGACGAGAGTGCGGCGGAAATCTACCAGATGCTTACGAAGGATGACCCTGAGGATATGGTGCAGGACATGCTTCGGAATCACTATCTGATCCGAATCGTCCGCTCTCAGAATCAGCTTCGTGAGAAGATTGCAATCTTCGATGCGGGGCTGGATGACCGGATCATCGAGATATACAAGATCTTTATCCTCCACACCGTCCAGGAGAAGGATCCGGATAGCAAGGATATCGAAATACTGTATTACAAAGAACCTACAGAAGGACAAGACTTCATCCAGATCATAGCGGACGGCAAAACATACGGCGTCGTAGAACTGAGGAAAAGCACCTATGACGAGCTCTATGAAGAGTATAGAGACAGGTTGCCGGATATCCGAAAGGACGGGCCATGCATCGACCGTTCGTGGGCGCTGGAAAAGATGAAAGCCTGGACCAGGGCATAGGGATCGGTGCCCTGGAGCTGCAGAGGCATCCACCTTCGTCCTGTCTTATGCGACCTGAGCTCCGTGTCTCCGCGATTCGGCCCTGCTATGCTCCGCGCCCACAGGCCAATGCTTCTGGCTGCAAGCTCATCACGGAGCCGACAGATATCGAGTAAGTTTAGAAATAAGATGCCGGATAACGCGAAAAAAGTGCCAGATATCATTTATAAAATGCCGGATAGTTCCAGTGGAGTTCCTGATATAATTTAAAGCAATAATCCAAAACAAACGTTCATACTCTGCCTGCTGAATTACAAAAGTAAATGCAGTATGAAAAAGTAAATGCTACACTGCATGAA
>ERZ1026856.553-NODE-553-length-22353-cov-7.709167_pt1 | contig 22353 bp, 27 predicted proteins | sample MGYA00380158_ERZ1026856 | MGnify/ENA primary metagenome ERZ1026856 (study PRJEB33269, sample SAMEA4719794) | human gut metagenome | biome: human-associated habitat; feature: organic feature; material: feces | place: Cameroon | collected 2013-10 ...
TAGAAGAGGTGGAAGATGTTTGATGGATTAAAAAGACTATGGGGAAGGATAGTGAACATGTTTAATTATACGACCTTTAAAAATATAATCGGCAAAGATGTGGCGCTGTCGCAGACCATGATCGATGCCATCAATAAATGGAAACGAATGTTAGCTGGGAATGCGGACTGGTGCGGTGATATCGTAGAATCACTGAAACTGGAAGAAGGTATCTGCCGTGAATTTGCAGATTCCGTTCTGGTGGAGATGGAAGCCAAGATTTTGAATAACAACAATATGGACAAGGTTCTTCAGAAGAGTCTGTCGGATATGAACAAGAAGCTGCAGACCGGTCTTGCTCTTGGAGCAATGATTCTCAGACCACTTGGTCCGGATAAGGCAGAGTATGTTGCAGCAGATAAGTTTATTCCAATCAGCTTTGACGATAGCGGTATTCCAAATGACATTGTTTTTCTGGTTGTAAAGTGTGTTGGTGAGAATAATTACTACACAAGAGTTGAGCGACATTATTTTACAAATGGGAATCTGACAATTGAGAATAAATGTTATCATTCGCAGAGCCAAAATGATATTGGTCAGAGCTGCAGCTTGGATGAAGTTGCAGAGTGGGAAAACATTCTTCCAGGTCCGATCATTTATCCCGGCATGATTGAAATGGATTTCGGCTATTACCAAAATCCAATTGAGAACAAAGTAGATGGTTCTTCCTGTGGCGTATCTGTGTATGAATCAGCAGAGAATCTGATCAGAAAAGCGGATGTACAAGGAGCGCGATTGGATTGGGAATATGATTCCGGAGAACGTGCAATCCATGTGGACGATAGAGCACTTAAGAAAAAAGGAGGAAACACTTATCTTCCAAGACTTAAGAAACGTCTGTATAAAGGACTTAATCTTGAAGATGGAAAAGATAAGGATCTGTACAAAGAGTATTCTCCTGAAATGCGAGATGAAGCATTCAGAAGAGGTCTGGAAGAATACAAACGAGAAATCGAATTTAATGTCGGTCTTGCCTATGGAGATCTGTCTGACGCACAGGAAGTGGATAAGACAGCTACAGAGGTACTTGCTTCCAAGACAAGAAAATATAACCGTGTCACAGCGATTCAAGACAAGCTGGAAGAATGTCTGAATGGATTTGTAAACGCCCTGGCTTTTTACAATGGCTCTTATATGTCCGGAGTGGAATTTACCTGTGAGTTTAATGATTCAATTCTGGCTGATGAAGAATCTGAGAGGCAGCAGGACAGGCAGGATGTGAGCATGGGAGTTATGAGCCTGGTTGAGTATAGAATGAAATGGTACAACGAAGACGAAGAGACAGCAAAATCTAAGATACCTGAACAGAATCAGGTGATGGAGTGATATGCGAGATGACTACAAGAATCAGATGGTCGGTAAGATTGCTGAAAGATATCAAGACTTAGAACTTCGAATCATGCAGGATATTGTTCGCCGGATCAAGAAGACTGGAAAGATTACAAGCACAGCAGACTGGCAGATTAATAGGCTACGGATTTTAGGATATTCTTCAGAGGATATTGAACGAGAAATCAAGAAGACATTGAATGCTTCTTATCCAGAGATGTTCGAGTTATATGACAAGGTGATTGATTGGGAATATGTCAGGAATAAGGACATATATGAGCAGATTAATGCTGAGTACATACCATTCGAAGAGAATGGACAACTCAAGCAGATTACAGAGGCAATCATAGATCAGAGTTTTGAAGATATGGAGAATGTAACGAATTCGTTAGGATTCTATTTGGATTATGGGAATGGAAAGAAAGTTATAACCCCATTATCACAGGTGTACACCAAATATCTCGATTCAGCATGCTATGATATTGTGACCGGAGCATTTGATTACAACAGTGTGTTGCGTAGAGTTGTGACTCAGCTCACCAATAGCGGACTTCGACAGATCGATTATTCCTCCGGAAGAGCCAATCGGGTTGATGTAGCTGCAAGGAGAGCTGTCATGACGGCAGTCAGCCAGATTACCGGAAAGATATCAGAGTACAATGCAAAAAAGCTTGGAACAGAATGTTTCGAAGTTGAGTGGCATGCCGGAGCACGTCCAACTCATTCCGTGTGGCAGGGAAGAGTTTGGAAGGAAGAACAGTTGTATTCGGTATGTGGTCTTGGAACAGTAACGGGTCTCTTGGGTGCTAACTGTTATCATACATATTATCCGTTCTTTCCAGGTATATCTGAGCGTAATTGGTCTGATGATTGGTTGGACGCAAAGAATGAGGAAGAGGCAGAACCTAAGATATTTGCAGGCAAGAAATATACTCTGTATGAAGCAAAGCAGAGACAGCGTCAGATGGAAACAGCAATGCGAGCACAGCGCGAAAAAGTGCAGCTGCTGCAGCATGGGGGCGCGGATCCGCAGGAAGTGATGCTTATGAAAGCAAAATACCAAGGTCAGCTTAATGAATATGCTAAATTTTCTAAAAAGATGAAACTGGAACAGGAACGTGAGAGAATATATCTTGATATGCGTGGAAGAATAGCAACTAATTCGAAGCAACAGAATTCTATGTTTCCACCGGAGATGATTCAAAATGCATCAAGTGATATTGTTCAGTATAAGAAATACAAGGACATTCTGGGAGATTCTATCGGATCACTTGTAAAGTTTGGTCAGTTAAAATATAATGATAGTGAGAAATGGGAAAAGGTTCAAAGCAAATTTTTCACATATCTTGAGATTGACAAGAAAGATTGGTCTCAAGAGTTCAAGATTAAATCCAAACAAGCATATGATAGATTCAGAGAGCAAGGAGAAGAATTATCAGTTCATGCTTTGAGTCGATTGCCAAGATTGAATAAGCCAGGATATGAAGTGATTCACGAAAAAGATGTTCTCGAGCTGGTAAAAACAAAGCCGAATTATTCTGAAGGAGAAGAAAAAATAATTTGGTTCAGTCCAAGTAAACAGCTTGTAGTTATAAAAAATAAAAACTCTGGTGATATAGTTAGTATTATTCGGAGAAAAAACAAGAAGGAAGGATGGACAGATGCAGGTTTTTAGAAAATATATGAATTATATAAAGGATTTTCTTGAAAATACTCCAGAAGATATATATGAGTTTTCTATTATCCTTGAAGATGCGTTAGTTGATGAGTATGATGCAATGCATGCGGAACAGCCGAGAGCAACTGAAATATTGGCAGAAGAAACCCCGGACATTTGCGCATCAGCAGAACCGGGGATGAAACCAAAAGAAATTGAAGAATTCAAACGTAAATTGGAAATTGAATACAACAAAGCATTAAAAGCAGTTGTGTAGTTGCCACCAGTCGATACGGCCGGTGGTATTTTTGTACTCATTTTTAGGAGGTGATCCAGTTATCTCCCGTTGAGACGCAGGGTTACGCGTCTTATTTTTATGCCCTGCCATAAGGCATTAAACTGGACAACTACCCGGCCGGAGGTCTAGCCGGCTATATCCCATACCGCTGAAAGAGCGGTCAATAAAATATTTCAGGAGGAATGTAACGATGAAAAATATTCATGAGATTTTGAAAGAGTATGGATTTGAGCTTCCAGCAGATAAGAAGGCAGCATTTGACAAGGCTTGGAAAGAAAATTATCGCACTAAGAGCGAGTATGACAATGCAGTTTCCCAGAGAGATAACTATAAGAGTTCTCTGGATGATGTGAACGCTAAGCTGAAAAAGTTTGAAGGTGTGGATGTAAAAGATCTGCAGGGACAGATTGCAAAGCTTCAGGGAGATCTGAAAGCGAAAGATGATGAATATGCAGCTAAGGAAGCAGACCGCATGTTCATGGATTCTATTAAAGAGGCAGTCAAGACTGCAGGTGGAAGGAATGAAAAGGCTGTGATTGCGATGCTGGATATTGATACTCTGAAAGAATCCAAGAATCAGTCCGATGATATCAATAAGGCCTTAGAAGATGTGAAGAAGTCTGACGGGTATCTGTTCGGGAAAAATGAACCAATCAACAATGCAGTAGGTGGTACTGGCGGAAATGGCGGAGCTGATATCGGTGGAGACGATGTGTCAGCTATTCGAGCTGCTATGGGACTGCCGGAAAAGAAATAAGAAAAGAGGTAGAAAAGCATGGCGAATGCAATTGAATTAAGAAAACAGTATTCAACACTTTTGGATGAGGTGTATAAATTATCATCGCTGACAGCTGTACTGGATGGACCGAACGAATTGGTTAGAGAAGGAGCAAATGCAAATGAGATTCTGATTCCGAAAATGTCTATGCAGGGACTTGCGGATTACAACAAAAACACAGGTTATGTGGCAGGAGATGTGACTCTGGACTACGAAACAAAGAAATGTGCTTACGACAGAGGTCGTATGTTTAATGTGGATGCAATGGACAACATTGAATCAGCTGGTATTGCATTTGGACGTCTTTCAGGAGAATTTCTTAGAACTCAGGTTGTACCGGAGTTGGATGCATACAGGTTAGCAGCTTATGCACAGATTGCAGGTGTCACAACTGCAAAGGGAGTCCTCGCCAATGGAAAGGAAGCTCTTGCAGCACTCAGAGCCGCAAGAGGAAAAATTGAAAATGCAGAGGCAAATCTTGCAACATGCTATCTGTTCATTAATCCGACGGTATATGGAATGATCGAAGATCTTGATACGACTGCATCAAAGAAAGCAATCGAAGGATTTGCAGGAATTGTGAAAGTTCCTTCAGGAAGATTCTATAGTAAGGTAAAGTTGAATGCTTCTGGCGCAGGCGGATTTGCGAGAGATACAGGCGGAGTTGCAATGAATTTCCTGATTGTTGATAAGCAGTCAGCAATTCAGTATCAGAAGCATACGGTTTCCAAGATTATTTCACCAGATCAGAACCAGAATGCAGATGCTTGGAAGTTCGGATACAGAACAGTTGGAATCGCAGAGTGCAAAGACAACAAGAAAGATGGTATCTATGTCCATACAGTAGCTGAATAAGAGGTGATGTCATGAATGTGACATATGAGTATTACATGAATTCTTTTGGCGGTTCTTTGATTCCAGAGAACTGCTGGAATTCCACGGAAATTAAAATGAGTGCCAGACTGAACAGATACACATTTGATCGAATGAATGAGGGAGACTGGCCAGAAAAGGCAAAGGCGGCACTTTGCGAGATGTGTGATTGTGCATACAAATATGAGGAACGCGACGGGAAGACATCAGAGAATAATGATGGATATTCTGTATCGTATGATATAGGCAAGTCGTTAGATGCAATGTTGTATGAAATTGCAGAGATATATCTGATCAACACAGGACTCATGAGTTTGGCGGTGGATGATGATGATAACGAATGCAACAATAACAATCTATAACCGGGAATACGATCCACTTACACGCTTTGACACCTGGCATCGGACAGTAATCAGAAATGTGCATGTATATGTTGATCACAAAGCATCTGTTAGCGACTCAGGGCTGAATAGTGCAGAAATATATAAGATCCGTATTCCAGCAGAAGTGGAGAATGCGGATCAGTATCTTCCACCGGAGGAATATGCGAAGCTGAAAGATTTGGGAGAACACTGGACCATCCAGATTGAAGATCAGATTGTGATCGGGGAATATGACCTAGAGATCGAAAGACCGGCAGACCTAAAGGATGTGCGGTTGAGACACTGCAAGGTATTGTCCTGGTCAGACAATCGATTCGGTGGACTGCCACATTGGAAGATTGGAGGGGCGTAGAAATGGCTCAAAAAAGAAATTTCAGCATTGAAACCACAAGAGGGACATTGAATTCTGTGACTGGCAAGAACGGAAAAGTTACTGTCAAACTTGAGTGGAAGTCGGGATTCGGCAAGGAAAAATCGGCAGGCTTTTCAAAGGCTCAGGCATTTGTAGATTCTGAATGTTTGAGACTTATGAATCCGCTTGCACCGCGTCGTACAGGATTTTTGATCAAGTCAGGAACTCTTGGGACGGTCGTAGGCAGTGGAAGTGTTGAGTATCTGGCACCATATGCCCGTCGGCAATATTATGAGCACAAGACTCGAAAGAAGTGGTTTGAGACTATGAAAAAGGGGCATCTGAACTCTATCAGAAAGGGGGCAGCGAAGTTCATTGGCTGAAAAATATAAACCGATTATAGATAGCATACGAGATTATATTCTGACGTGTGAGTTCCTGAAAGACTACAAGGTGAATGTAGATCATCTTGGGGTTAATATGGAGTATTCGATCAATGCTCTTCCATGCAATCCTCTGATAAAGAAATATGCAGATGGTGGAAGTGTTAAGCAATTCCAGTTTGCATTAACAAGTAAGGATTGTTATGACGGAGATGCCAGAACAGCGATTGAGAACAGCGGATTTTATGAAAGGTTCGAGGACTGGATTGAGCAGCAGGATATAAAAGGAATCCTGCCGGAACTAAGTGGTGACAAGGCGCCGGTGAGCATAACAGTCATGCAGAAAGGCTACCTGTATGACCTAGACACAGATCTTGGACAGTATGAAATACAGTGTAAGTTAGAATATGAACAGGAGGTATAGAAATGGGAGCTACTAAACAGAAAATCGTGAAAAGAAGTGAGCGACTGTCATTCATGGATGCAACAGGTGAAGGATCATCTTATGTGAGAATGACAAAATTTACATCATTGAAGGGAAGCAAAAATCCAAAAGAATACAGCCGGCAGTATGTGGATATGTATGTGGAATCATCAGATGTTGTTGGTTACGCACCTTCCGTTGAATATTCATTTGACAGGCACACGGACACTCCGGTACATGAAAAGATTGCTAAGATTACAGATGATGAGTTACTCGGAACAGACGCTTATGTAGATATTGTTACAGTGGATAAGTTCGCAGTTGATGGCAAGGGAAATGCGCCAGCGAGAAAGAGAACTTATTCCGTAGTGGCTGATGGCGTTGGAGATGGAACAGATGCCCTTATCTATTCCGGAAACTTTAAAGCAGTATCAGAGATCACAGAAGGCTATGCAACGACTGCAGATGAGTGGCAGACTATTACATTTACAGCTGGATCCGTGCCGGCGTAAAAAGATAAGAAAGAGGTGAGCCTATGAGCCAGTATGTATTACATGGAATTGATGATGTAGAGGTGGAAGTCGAAATTGATATGTCCGATTACGAATTCCAGGTCAAGTATGAGAAAGCCTTTGATGAGATGACAGAAGAAGAAAAAGCTCTGCAGAAAGTTGGAAGAAATTCTGAGATCACAAAGGGATATTGTGAGATGTTCAATCATCTGTTTGACAATATTCTTGGCGAAGGCGTTTCAGAAAAACTATTTGGGGGAAGATTTAATACTCTGACAACGGATCGAGTTTATGGTGAATTCCTTGAAATCTGTTCAACGCAGGCAAAATCCAATAATGCGGAACGTGCGAGAATTATCAATAAATACAAACCAAATCGTGCGCAGAGAAGAGCGAAAAAATAATGAATGTATTTTATGAGGAACTTCCAGAAGCATTAGAGATTAATGGGAGAGAATATCCAGTTATTACGGATTTCCGGGAGTGGATACGCTTTTCCGATATGCTGAAATCGGACATACCTCCAGAATTTAAGTTGGAATTCCTTTCGGAGATGTTCCTGGAAGAAGTTCCAGACTTATACACAGAAGATGGGATAGAGGAGGCAATGGATGCCATAACCTCTTTCCTGTCATTATCAGGTACTGAGTTTCCGGACATATCTTCAGATGAAGCGAATTCAGAAGAAGAGTCAGAAGAAGTGGAATACGAAGAGCAGAGAGCAAAGAAAGCTATCTATTATGAGCAGGATGCTCCTTATATCATATCTGCATTCCGGAGAGAGTATCAGATTGATCTCCTATCAGTGCCGTACATGCACTGGTGGGAATTCCGGATGCTTCTGGATGGTCTGAGCGAAGAAAGTCAGATCAAGAAGCGTATTTATTGGCGGACTTGTGACGTGAGCAAGATGGACAAGAAGGAAAGAAGGGAGATATTGAAAATCCGTAGAAGTATCACGATACCGGAGGAGGAATATGTCAGTGATGAAGACATCGGAAATGCATTTACATAAAATTAAAAAGCCTCCGCTGGAACGGAAATGGTATCAGTGTCCGTACTGTCAAAAGTCGGCTCTGATTTATGACGATACTGCAGTGTGTAGTGGAGTCTTTATGAAATGTAAATTTTGCAAACAAGAATTTGAGGTGATAATAAAGCATTAGTGAGCCTGTGAGCCGTGCTATTTACCAGGAAAGGGTGATAGTATGGCAGCAGATGGCCACTTGAATTTTGATACAAAACTTGATGAGTCCGGTTTTAAATCCGGAATAGGAAAACTTGGTTCGATCGCTAAGGGTGGTTTATCCATTCTTGGAGGAGCAATTGCTGGAGTAGCATCTGCGATTGGAGCGGGATCCGCGGCGGCAATTAAAGTTGGCTCAGATTTCGAAGCGGGAATGAGTAAGGTTTCCGCAATATCCGGAGCAACTGGAAGCGAGCTCCAGGCGTTATCCGAAAAAGCCAAGGAGATGGGAGCCAAGACAAAGTTCTCAGCCACAGAATCAGCCGAGGCATTCCAGTACATGGCTATGGCTGGCTGGAAGACCGGAGATATGCTGGACGGCATCGAAGGCATTATGAACCTGGCAGCTGCGTCAGGTGAAGACCTTGCGACTACGTCAGATATTGTTACGGATGCTTTGACTGCATTTGGACTCTCGGCAAAAGATTCCACTCATTTCGCTGACATATTGGCGAAAGCATCATCTAATGCAAACACAAATGTCTCTATGATGGGGGAGACGTTCAAATATGTTGCTCCTGTAGCAGGATCACTTGGATTTTCAGCCGAAGATTGTGCTACAGCAATCGGTTTGATGGCAAACTCCGGAATCAAGGCAACACAGGCAGGTACAGCTCTTCGCTCCATCTTCACACGAATGGCTAAGCCTACGGATGAGGTAGCGTCTGCAATGTCTGCACTGGGACTGTCGATTACCAATAACGATGGATCTATGAAATCTCTGAATGAGATTATGGTGGATATGCGAGGTGCATTTGCAGGTCTTACTGAACAGCAAAAAGCACAGATGGCAGCTTCGATCGGTGGACAGGAAGCAATGTCTGGACTACTTGCCATCGTCAATGCATCCGATGATGATTTTAATAAGTTGTCAAATTCCATAGCAAATTGCGATGGTGCATCTGCAGATATGGCAGCGACCATGAATGATAATTTGCAGGGGGCTCTTGCATTGCTTCGAAGTGCAGCTGAAGGACTTGGCATTGAAATATATGAGTCTATTCAGACTCCGCTAAAGGACATCGTCAAAGTAGGAGCGGACTCAATAAGCCAGTTGACAGAGGCATTTCAGTCAGGAGGAAAAGAAGGTCTTATCGAAGCAGGCGGGCAGATTATTGCAAATCTACTTACCGGTATAGCTGGTGCAACACCTAAGGTATTAGATATATCGATACAAATTATCCAGTCACTTGTCCAGAGCCTTTTAGATAATATGTCGCAGATATCTAACACAGGAGTTCAAATTGTGAAGACATTGGCGCAAGGAATTTCAGAATTGTTGCCGATGTTAGGAACGCTTGCTTATGAAATCTTGACTAGACTCTTGCAAGGAATTGTTGATAATGCATCGACCGCAATGGAATCTGGCTCTCAATTTTTAATAAGCATGATGAATGGAATCAGTTCAAAGTTACCGGAACTGGTTCCACTTGCTTTACAGGCATTGCTAGCGTTCGCACAGGGGATTGTTTCAAACCTTCCATCGATAGCTGAAGCTGGATTGAATATGCTGGTTTCTCTTGCACAAGGAATTGCAAATTCTCTTCCGATGCTGATTGAACAAGTTCCTAAACTGATCAATGAATTCTGCGATAATATTGATACCTTATTGCCACAGATTCTTTTAACAGGTTTGAAAATAATGCTAGCACTGGCTGAAGGAATTATTACCAGTATTCCTGTGATTATAGAAAATGCCGGAGAAATTGTAAGTGCTATTTTTAATGTGATCACGCATTTACAATTATTTTCAGTTGGTAAGGATCTGATTAAAGGTCTTGGCAGTGGAATTAAATCGGCATTTGGAAGTGTAACTGGGGCAATAAAAAACTTGATCGTTCAGATCAAGAATCCGTTTAAAGCTGATTGGAGCAGCATAGGAAAAAATATTGTAAGCGGAATTGCAAAGGGCATTACAGGAGCAGCCGGGGCAATTGCAAATGCTGCGAAATCTGCAGCAAAGAGTGCACTGAATGCAGCGAAGAAGTTCCTTGGTATTCACTCCCCATCAACAGTATTTAGAGATCAGGTCGGTAAATACATGGCATTAGGTATGGGAGAAGGATTTGATCAAAACCTTCCAATTAATGACATGGGGCAAAGTATTGACCGTGCGGTGTATCAGGTTGGGGCTGCTGTGGATGCTGGAAAATCGGAGAAAATCCTAGAAGAGACTTCGTTAGGACACACCAATTCAGATGATTCAGGCGGCGATTCACCGAAAGATGTGCCAATTGTGATTAATAACACATTTGAAGTGGATGGAACTCCACTGGTAAAGAAAACAACAAAAGAAGTTATTAAACGGGTATCTAAAGATTCAAAATCAAAAAGGAAGGTGAAAGGATAAGTGAGCAGATATTATTTTGATAATGGTAATGGGACATCATTAGATAGAGATTTGAGATTCTTATCCTATCCGGAAATTGACAGAGGGTGCGAAGAGGTGGCACTAAAGACAATTCCTGGAAGAAAAGGTACGGTAACGGTTCATACAGGAACTTATAGTGATACAACCATTCTTTGTCATTTACATATAGAAAACGAGTTTGAGATGATTGAACTGGCATATTTGGAAACGAAGATTTGGCTGGAGTCAACGAAAAAAATATCATTTTCAGATAATCCGGGTGTGTTTTATAAAGTAAAGAAGGTAACTGTTGAAAAAATGAGTAAGTCATACGGGAGGTTTGGAACTTTTGATGTGACTTTCGTGTGTGATCCAGGAGAATATATAGCAGAAGGATCTAAAGAATATCAGTTACAAGAAATAGCTTTCAACCCATATAGTGAATGCTGTCCAGTATATAAGGTAAGCGGAAACGGGACATGTATTCTTGAAGTTAATGGGTGCAAGATGCGGGCTAATGTAACAAAGGAACTGACAATAGATACAGAACTTACGCTTGCCTATTCTGGTGAGAATATAAACAACACAGCAGCGTCAGGAGACTATGAAAAAATACATTTGAAGAGTGGGGAAAATTCAATTTCAATTACTGATAGTTTTGAAATAAAGGTTGTCCCTAATTGGAGGATCCTATGATACAGGCATATAAGAAAGGCAATGAGAATTTCGAAAGAAATGCGGAAACGGTACTCCATCCAGAATCCTGTGAATTAACGTGTGAACTAAATGGCTCATGGACTTTGAATTTGAAGCACCCTAAAGATGATGAAGGACGTTGGAAGGGAATTGAAGAGGAAGGTATCATCTCAGCGTCTACATTTATTGGAGAAAAACAGTTGTTTCGTATCTGTGAGATAGAAAGAACGTTAGATACAATAGAAGTTACAGCATACCCGATTTTTTTTGACAGTGCAGATGATTGCTTTATTGTCGATAAAAGACCTGAAGAAAAGAGCGGGCAGGAAGCATTGGATATTCTGATGAAAGAGTCAAAATATAGTGGGGAGTCAGACATTACATCTGTTTCTACCGCTTATTTTGTTCGCAGGAATTTGATGGATGCTATTAATGGAAGTTCTAGTCCAACCTTTCTTCAACGGTGGGGTGGCGAGATTCTGTATGATAACTATAAAGTTATAGTCAATCATCGGATTGGTCAAGATCGTGGAGTGGAAATTCGATATGGGAAAAATATGGAAGAGATTGAGCAGCAGATTGACTATACAAACGTGGTAACACGTATAGTCCCGGTTGCTTATAATGGATATACATTGGATACAGATCATCCGTGGGTTGATTCACCATTGGTTGATAAATATGCGAAAATCTATACGAAGGAAATGAAATTTGATGATGTCCGGTTACAAGAAGATGCGGAAGGGGATGCTGAGGATGATGTAATTGTATGTAGTACACTCCAAGAGCTGCGAGAGGAATTGAAGAAAAAATGTGAAGAACAGTATTTAAACGGAATTGATAAACCAGCAATATCTATAACTTGCAGCATGGTAGACCTATCACAGACAGATGAATACAAAGACTTTAAAAATCTCGAGAAAGTATCATTAGGGGATACTGTTCACTGCATTAACTATGACCTTGGAATTATGATTGATGCAAGAGCTACAAAGCTTACTTATGATTGTATTTTGGAAAGAGTAAGTACGGTCACAATCGGTGATACTGAGTATAATTTCTTCAATGAGGCTTATTCAGCAGTTGATCGTGTCGATCAGGCAATTCGTTCAGATGGAACTGTTATTGCTGAGCAGGTTTACGGCGCAATCAATACGCTGAATGCATTTCTGCATGCGCAATCAACAGCAGCCAAGAGAACAGATTCCGTTGCATATTTGATTGAGGACCTGGATCAGAATTCGGAACTTTACGGCGCAATGGAAGCCGGAACACAGGGACTGAGGTTGGCAAAGGAAAGAAAAGAAGGGGAATGGATTTGGAGGACAGCCGTTACTGCAGCAGGGATTATTGCAGATTTGATTGTAACAGGAAAAATACAAGATAGATTGGGCAAATCTTATTGGGATCTCGATAATGGAAAGATGTTATTGTCAGGAATTTTTCAACAGATAACGGATAATGGAAAGAAGTCTGTGGATATTAAAAATAATAGAATTAATATTTATAGTTGGCAGAAAGAAGGGGATTATGTTGGTAGTATAGGCTCATTAGCAATAGGGGATGATTTGAACGCAAAGCAAAGAATTGGAGTTTATTGCGACACGGAAGATATGCTTGTTTTTGGATATTCTAGTAAAAAAACAGCAGAAGGAGATGCTGCTACCGTTCATGAATTGATGAAACTATCGAAAGATGGAGGAATTGAGTGTACAGAGATCCCGCAAATAAATGGGACAAAGACAGGAAGATTGGTTTTCTCAAATGGAACTTATGTGAATGTCAAAAATGGATATATTGTCGGTGGGAAAACAGAAGAAGGAAGTTTTTAAATGGGATGGACAATAGGAAACTTTTATCTGACAGAGTCTCAGATGAGAGGAAATGCAATCGAAGTATATAACTATTTTACTAAAAAGGGATGGACATTGAATGCCATTGCAGGAATTCTTGGAAATATGGAAAAGGAGTCCAACATCAATCCAGGACTATGGCAGAGCCTAAAGGAAGGAAACTACAGTGGAGGTTTCGGGCTGGTTCAGTGGACGCCGGCCACAAACTATACAAATTGGGCAGCAGCCAACGGTTATTCTATTACAGATCCGAAAGGGCAGCTCTATTGGATTGATATGGAAACAGTCGAGGCCGGGCAGTGGATAGAGACCAGTGATTACAATATTACCTTTTGGGGATTCAAGACAAGTAATGCAGCACCAGATTGGTTAGCTAGTGCGTTTTTAAAGAATTTTGAACGAGCTGGTGTGGAAGTGGAAGCAGAACGAAGGGCAGCGGCAACTAAGTGGTACAATTTTTTAAAGAAAAGCATAGAAGGAAGCCAGGTCATAGAAAAGGCAGTTCAGTGGGCAATCAATATTGCAAACGATGACAGCCACGGCTACGATCAGACACACAGGGACGGACCGGATTACGATTGTTCGTCCCTTATTTGTTGGGCGTATTCAAATGCAGGACTCAATACAAGACCAGGATACACACCAGCAACCGGATCCATGCACGATGTTTTCATTGATGCAGGGTTCGAAGATGTGACCTCGCAGATCAATTTGCCAACAGGAGCAGGACTGGTCCGTGGGGACGTTCTCATCAAACCGGGAAGCCATACAGAGATGTCAATTGGAAACGGTCAGCTTGTGGGAGCATCCCAGAATGAGCACGGAGGAGTCACGGGTGGCCAGACAGGTGATCAGACCGGCGAAGAAATCCATGTGCACGGATATTACAACTATCCTTGGCAGTATGTATTGAGGTATCCGGGAGGTGGAGTTGCACCAGTGCAAGGACTTTATATTGTCAAGTGGATACCGGGATAAAATAATTCAGACAAGAAAGGAATGAAACAAATGAATACAATCAAAAGAGATGTTTACGTGTTAAAAAACACGATTAAGATTCCGATTGAAGTGACAAAAGGAACGGATGCCATCACGTTTGAGTTTACGGTCCGGGATTATAACCTTCCAGCTACAGCTGCAGCAGTAGCTTACGCGTATCGAATGGGAATGAAAAAACCAAATTCAACACTGTGTGATGTGTCGGGGAATGTCATCAGTTTTCAGCCGAGTGCAAACTTCTTTGAAGTTGGGAACAATGAACTACAGATCCGCGTGATCAATGAGGACAAGTCTTTGATTTCCTTCAAAGAGAAAGTGAAATGCTCTGATTCAATGGGATTTCCTGACGAGGAAGAGGAAGCGGATAAGTCGCTGATTGAACAGATAATTGCACAGAGCGGAAAAGAGTCAGGAGAAAGAAAAGCTGCGGACGAAAAAGAGCGATCTGAGAGAAAAACAGCAGATGAAACAGAAAAATCCGAGAGAATTGCAGCGGATGCGAAAGAAAAATCCGAACGTCAAAAAGAAATCGCGACCGAACGTGCAAGAATCGATCGGCTTACCAAAATGGGAGAGGGCAGCACGACTGGTGATGCAGAACTTGCAGACATTAGAGTGGGAAATGAAGGTGCCACATATTCTAATGCGGGAAACGCAGTAAGGGCTCAGACAAAAGATGTGCCGGTCATGATGGATAATCTACAGAGTCCATATGTTGACATTTCATTACTTGAGCAGGGAAGCATTAACAGCGCCGTAGGTTCAGAAATCGCATCAAGCAAAGTGCTCAGATCTGTTGAATTCCACTGGAACAAGAACGGAAAAATAACTGCTCCGGCAGGGTATAAAATCGCAATAGCTAATTATGCTATGCAGCCAGAAGAAAGCGGACAGATGACGAAGGTATATATGTCATTTGAAAATTACAGTGACAGTCAGACGAGTTCAAAAGCGGATGGAGACGCAGAGTCTAGGCGGTTATTAATTAAAAGGTCAGATGGAGCAAACATTAATGCAGAAGATCTCAGAGGCAAGATCACAACCAATGTCCCGGGACTCAGGGCAATGGACGTGATTGAGAATCTGGAAAAGAAAATCAAGACAGATACAACATTGGAAAAAGAAGGGGTAGCAGCGGATGCGGCGGAGACTGGGAAGAGAATTTCGCAGGTTAAGAGGGATATTGAATCATTAGATGAGAGTATGGATAATATTCCAATAGGTGCAACAGATATCGTTGATAGTATGGTAGATAGTGGAAGATTAGAAAAAGATTATACTAGCGGAGAATATGTGTTTGTACAAAAAACAATAACACTTGATGTTGGTAAATACGAGATTAATTTATATAATGCTGTACTATCATCTGTTGGAGTCTTAAGAGTTTTTAAAGATAAAATCAATGGAGAGATTATTTTAACTGCTAATAAATGCGGAACATATAATTTTGAATTAAAGGAGCAAACGGTTCTTGTTATTGTAATGCAAGTGTCTCTTGAAAAAAACGTAACAGCTGGAATATACAAGGTTTATTATAGTATCTATAATAATACATCATCAGTCATTATTCCTAAAAAATATACTGGGGTTGACAAAGTAGAGGAAAAGATTAACGGAGTAGAGAAAGAGACGAAGGTAATCACTGATAATATTATTACTAACGTAATCAATTTTGATGCGATTACTTACAATATTAGTGACGCATATACAGGATGCTTTGTTAGTAAAGAAGGGAAGATTGTAGCTAATCCATATTCAGAAAACTATTGTGTAACCGACTACATGGTAATAAGCAAAAAAGGATTATCCATTAATTTAGCAGTTGGAAATGTTTTTGTTGCACTTTATGATATTAATAAAAAATATATTGCAAATTCATCAATCGAACTTAAAAAAGATAACATTTATGTTCCATATATTAATAATGCAGCATATGCTAGATTTACTCTTCAAGCAAGAGGAGTAGAAAGATTTTGCGTTGTACGTGGTGAAAAATCTTATACAATACCACAAAATGATTTTTTATTCACAGAAAAATTTATGTTGAAATTTAGTGATTTGACGCCATTGCAAGCAGTACCGCCAGAAAGATTAATTGTTCAGAAAGGCAAACAGACTGTACTATACATGGAGAACATGATTAAAAATGCTAATATTCTTCCAAAATCTGTATCACAGAGTGTATTGACAAATATTGGTAACATGGCATATACCACACCATCATCTGACGTTGCAGATAAACCAATAACATATCATTTTGAAGATTGTTTAAGAAGAACCGTAGATGAAACAAAGAAATACTCCGTTGTATCAGCACCGAGCAAAGATACATTGAATGTGTTATGCATTGGAGATAGTTTTACCGACATTGGTACTTATGTTGGAACGATCAAAAACGATATTGAAGAAGATGGTATTACAGTTAATCAGATTGGCAACATGGGATCAAATGGTAAGAGACATGAAGCCAGAAGTGGTGGTACATGGGATTTTGTAACCACAAGACAAGGTAGAGCTATCATAGTCAATGTAAGAGGTGTCACTAACCTCCCTACAACTGGTTATCCAGGAACAACATACCAGGACGGAAACGGTTTTAAATGGACTGTTAGAGGTGTTGTCATTAATTCAGATGGAAATGGAAAATTAGTTCTTGGAAGCTTTAATGTTGATAGCAATTATGGTGGATCTTCTTCTGGAACAACGACTGATACCGATACTGCGGCTGATAACATTCCGACAAGTGGAACACTTACGAAAACATCAAACGCAAGCACTGGCTCTACAACATCAAACGGTGATAATTCCATCACTTATAACGGCGTGGAAAAAATATATTATAATCCATTTTGGAATCCAATAAGTGACGAACTAGATTTCAACTATTATATACATAAATGGAATTACAATTCACCAGATGTTGTTGTGTTCTCGATTGGATATAATGATGTGGGTAATGGGAAATACCATACAGTTGAATCTCTAGCACCTATTATTGCGAAAGCAAAAGTTGCTGTTGATAGGATGCATGCAGATTATCCAAACGCAAAGATTGTTTTAAATGTAAATCCATTGGGATATGGCGGTGATACATCAAACGAAATATCAGAATCTATGAGGTCAAATAATCAGATTACATATTATGAAGCTCTCATAAATGAATTTGGTGAAACAACAGAATACAAAAGTTATGTAGTTGTTTGTCCGTCATTTATGTTTGTTGATAGAGTTGATGCTTATAATTTAAAAACTGTTACTATAGGAAGAAGAATAAGCAAGACGATCACAACAGCTGGTGATGTGACACACTGTAATACAGATGGAATGAATCAGATAGCGGATGCAATTGTACCATATATTTATTATCTAATTAACTAAAAAATTAAGATAATTAGTGAAACGCAAAAATAGGTGGAAGATATCATACAACCAAATTAAATAATTATTTGGTTAATGCTACTTATCATTGGAACTTCGTTCCTTTTGCTGTATAATGAAGATGGAAGGGAGAAAAAAGAATGAGAAACGATATTCATGAGTTGATATTACTTCTAGAACAATACTTGCAAAATGCTATGCAGACAAAGGGATGGCTAGATTGTGTTGTAGAATATATTTTACCGATTGTAAGCATGCTAGTGGTTATCGGTGGAGGCATTTGGACAGCATGGACATATATTAATGGAAAAAGAAAAGAGTCGAATGAACAGGTATTAAAAAACGTTTATTTGCCGTTGCTCTGCTTCTTTATAACAAATGATACATTAAGTCAAATAGCTGGATTAAAGATAGATTATAAAAAAGAACCACTATATGAATGGGAAAGCGTAGAGGTTATAGAAAAGTCAGATGGAACAAAAAGGGAGAAGCGAACAGCAGCACTTGGAATAACGAGAAAAAATCTGAGTGAACAACTAGACAAGGTGGATTTAAAATTAGCACCAGCGGAACTTGTTGCTCTGATTACTTCTTATAGAGCGGCTTGCTTTGCAGTTGATAATTTCAAGGATGAAAGTAACAAAAAAGCGATAGAATATAGGACAGAGTTAGAATATGCTCTTAGGTTTGAAGCTTACAATGGATATGAGAAATATCATAAAAAACTAGGATTGCAGAAGGGTAATAAGCAGAGAAGGCTTTCAATTAAGAAAGATCACATAGAGTTAGATTTAAAACATGAAAAGTAGGAGGGAGAAAATTACTCTCTCCTATTTTTATGGAGGGAAACATATGGAAATCAGAGCAAGACCGAAAGGTCTTATTTTTATACTCAAAATTAAGGAGGAAACATGGAAAATGTAATTGCGTTTGCAGCAGGTACAATCATAGGGATTGGAATTATGTGCCTGCTACAGATTAACAGATGAAAGTGAGAACAGAATGAAAGAACTACTTTTCCAGACCTACACGATAGTGCTTCCGATACTATTGGGGTATATCGTGTGGCTGTTAAAAAATCAGAAGAAAGACAGGGACGCAAACAGTAAAGGAACGATGCTTTTACTTAGAGTCCAGTTGATCGAATACCATGCCAAGTACATGAGACTTGGATACATTCCGTCTTATGCATACCAGAATTTTTGCGAGATGTATGAAGCGTACCACGAACTGGGTGGAAATGGAATGGTAACAAAAATGAAACAGGAAATTGATGAACTACATTTGAAACAGAAGGGAGAATGAATATGGAATTATTAAACACATTATCACAAATGCCGTTACCGGTTTTAGTAGCGGTTCTTTTAGTTCTTGCAGTCATTACGATTGTAATTACATATCAGTATGCAAAGATGAAGGGATTTGACGGAATCCGTCAGGATGTATATCAGCTGATCTTGAAAGCAGAGCACATCTACAATGAATCTGGTCAGGGCAAACAGAAATTAAAGTATGTTGTAAGTCAGGCAAGAGGATTGTTACCTCAGTGGCTTCGTATATTCGTTACCGAGGATGCAATGATGAAGGTTATTGATGAATGGTACAAGGGAGTCAAAGACCTTTTGGATGATGGAAAGGTGAACGGATCTCAAAAAGGAGAGTAATCATGACAGAACAGACTATCAAAGAAATTATCAAGAGTTTTGCCTACGGACTTTCAGCGAAAGAAAACTCTGACAATGAGGGAACATCACTGGAAACTATGGAAAAATTTGCAGAGGAACACGCAGCGGAGATCGAGCAGAAGAAAGCAGAACTGAAAGAAGGTGGCTGGTATGAGTAAACTTATCATTGATGTTAGCTACCATAACGGAGTAATCAACTGGGAAAGAGTCAAGGCATCAGGTTGTGCCGGAGCTATCCTTAGATGTGGATATGGAGATGATATCGCATCACAGGATGATAAGCAGTGGGTGAGAAACCTTGCTGAGTGTGAAAGACTTGGAATTCCGGTAGGAGTCTATCTGTATAGCTATGCGACTTGTGACAGACAGGCGCAGAGCGAGCTTGCTCATATCTTAAGATTGATTAAAGGTCACACCTTCCAGTTACCTATTTTCCTTGATGTTGAGGAACCAGGCACACAGGGATACGCACCTAAATGCTGTGAGGTTGTCTGTGAAGGACTTAAAGCAGCTGGATATACTCCGGGAATCTACGCTTCACTGAGTTGGTTTAATAACTATCTTGGCAGTGTTCGTGGAAAGTATGTTGAGTGGATGGCAAGATACAAGAATCTTCCGGAAGATACTTACAATGGTCAGTATGCAATTTGGCAGTATTCTTCTGGCGGTCAGGTAGATGGAGTTAGTGGAAGAGTTGATGTCAATTATTGCTATATGGAGATTGGAGGAAGTCAGTCGGCAACACCAGCGACACCATCTAAACCGGCCAGCAAGAAAGATCTCGGACAGGTGGATGTAACCTACCAGGCATATACAGATAGATGGCTGCCACCAGTAATTAACAAGATCGACTGGGCAGGAGCGAGAGACAACATTGCAATCAGATGGCTTGCTATTAAGGTAAGCAAGGGAAGCATCAGGGCGCGTGTCTATACACAGGCTAACGGATGGCTTCCATATTTGACATTTGGAAACAGCTATGATCTGAATGATAAGAAGAATGGAATCCTCGGAGATGGTTCAGAGATTCTCGCAGTTGAACTGTACTACATTACACCGGAAGGATATGAGTACCAGATGGTTCACTACAGAGTTTCTGTTAGAGATAACTCTAACTTCTACGGTGAGCAGATTGACACCTTGAAAAGTAATGGCGCAGATGGCTATGCAGGGGATAAGAAGAGATTCGTGGATAAGTTCCAGGCATGGGTTGAATGAGTTGATTGGCTGAATAATAGTTGAAAATATGTGAGATTCTAGTTAGTTATATAAAACAAAAATCCAGTAAGATCTACTTGTGATATTTTGTATCTGATCCAATAAAATTATCACTTCAATGATAATTTCAAATAATATGATTGACATAACGATAATTTTGAGTATAATGATAAATGAAGAACACTGAGAAGGATATACAATATGGAGGAACGTTATGATGAGGAATATGGCAAGTCGGATAACGGAACTGCTAACTCAACAGAAATTGACCCAAAAAGAATTGTCACTAAAGACAGGAATAACAGAATCATCAATTTCGCATTATGTAAATGGTGACAGAGTACCAAGAGGAGCAAATCTTACAAAAATAGCAGATGCGTTAGGAACAACGACAGATGATCTTTTACGGAAAGAGAGCAACGACATTGGATATAATAATGAATACGATGAAGTGAAAATGTTGATTGCTCGTAACGCATGTAGAATGTCGAAAGATGAGAGATATGATTTGATTCGCATTTTGATGAGAGATGAATAGGAGGTTTTATGCAACTATCAAATGAACAATATGAGGAGATAAAAGAGACAATAGCATCATTATTTGCTGAATATGATATACGTTGTATTCCTATAAATGCATTTGAGGTAGCTATTAAGATGGGATTAAAGATTATTCCATACTCTGCATTGACAGAAGAAAAAGCGGAAGCTGCTATGGAAATAAGTCAAGATGGATTTTCAGTTGAGAAAAAGGTCGGAGAATGGATTATTTATTATAATGACCATTGTAATTCCTATGGAAGAATTAATCAGACAATCATGCATGAAATAGGACATTATTGGTTGGGGCATATAAAAGATGGTAGTCAAGAAGAATTGGAGGCGAATTTCTTTGCTAAATACGCCTTAGCACCACCACCATTGATTCATAATATGCCGGGTGAAATAAGTACTTGGAATATAATGAAGTACTTTGATCTTAGCTTTGAGGCTGCTCAAAATGCGTATTCCTATTATTGCAAGTGGCTGCGTTATGGTGGAAAGCAATATCGTGAATACGAAGTGGAAATGATAGATTTGTTTGAAGTCGCATAATAACAGAGTAACCAAGCAGAAATGCTTTTTATATAGAAAAACCAAGCACACAAAGTGCTTGGCACTACCGAAAGAAAACTATATCGTTTGCTTCGGCCAGTTATACTTTTCTCTGAACAAGTTCAGTATAGCACGGTATAGTTCCTTTTGGCAAGTGGAAATACCGAAAGGAGAAGATACGTATGTACATTTTTAGAGCGTCAAGGAAGTTACCTGATGGTACTAAAATTTATGCACGTGACTATGGAAAACGCGGCTTTCCTATCTGGATTGGTCCAGGACCAGAACCAGAAGCAACAAGACACGTGTATTACTAATAAATGACTGACAGCTATAAGCTGGCCGATATGCTGTTTTATTTTGAAATAAGGAGATAGATAAAATGGCAAAGACAAAATCAAGTGTACGAGGAGTACAAAACAAGAAAATTGTAACTGTAAAATCGTATAAAAGAAGTGATGGAACAAATGTAAGAGCACACAGGCGTTCTACACCTAATTAGGAAAATCCCTGGGCTAAAGCCTGGGGATTTTCGATATATAAATTAAAATTCCCCGGAACTGCAGGCTCCGGGGATGAATATTGTATCATCTTTTTCGTGTTGCATTTTGATGCATTTCGTGTTGCATAGGATTCTAAAATAACTGAAATATTTATAATATGCTAGAATGATTCTAAATAATAAAAATGCGGGAAACCCTTGATTTATAAGGGATATCCCGCATTCGTTGTAAATTCACACTTTCATTAAAAAGTGGACCTGGCGGGAATCGAACCCGCGTCCAAAAACCTGTCCCATGTACTT
>ERZ1026856.554-NODE-554-length-22346-cov-152.434211_pt1 | contig 22346 bp, 23 predicted proteins | sample MGYA00380158_ERZ1026856 | MGnify/ENA primary metagenome ERZ1026856 (study PRJEB33269, sample SAMEA4719794) | human gut metagenome | biome: human-associated habitat; feature: organic feature; material: feces | place: Cameroon | collected 2013-10 ...
CTGAAGCTTTTGTCATAGTACCTTCTGCATGTGAATTACGTCCTAAAGCTATTGTACCATCCCCTTCTGTATGGGAGCAATTACCTAATGCTTCTGTCATAGTACCTTCTGCGTGTGAAAAATCACCTGAAGCAGTTGTTTTATTACCTGTAGCACTACTTCCCATTCCTATATCGCCTACTCTTCCTAAACTTATACTATTTTGTAAAGTTAAATCAGTTTCTAAATACTTGTTGTCTAAATATTTTACTTCTTCTTCATATATAATTAAATCAGTAAAAGTAGTGGTAGTAGTATCGTCTTCATTTATTTTATTAATAAATAACATATTAGTTGAAGCATTAACTACTTGCATGGCATAATTACCTATATTGCATATAATACAATTACCCTTATCTTTACCTACTAATAAACTACATAATTTCTTACTACCTAAGAATTCTATATAGTATCTTCTATCTTTATTAATGGAAACATTGTTTACAGTAATAGGTTCATCTACTTTTATATTACTAGCAGATATAGTAGTTAATACTTTACTAGAAATAGTTTTTATTTCATTATTATTATTATTATTTCCATTTCCATTGGTTTTATTATCTTCTCTAATAAACCCCATTAAATTCATCTCCTTCAAAGATATTTTACATATCTTAATTTTTTTATAATCTACATTACGATTATAAGACCAACCTATTATATTAAATTATGATTTATCATACATTTTATTTGACTTTTAATAACTACATTAGTATAATTTATGTAAAATATAATTTGGTGGGTGATGAAATGGGAAAACTTATAAGATTAGATAATCCTATTGAAATAGAATTTACTTTGGATAAGAAGGTATACAAAAGTCCTAATAGCAACTTTATGATATTAAGAATATTTAGTGATACAATGGAGATTAAACCTTACTTAAACCCTATATATAACAATGTTAGTATGAAAGTAAATACAGTAGGTGAAATAAAATATAAAGTAAAATATAAAGCTAAAGTAACAGAATTGGAATACGATGGGAAATGGGGATATTCAATCAAAGGGCAAGAAATAATACCTTCTGATTTTTCAGCAGACTCCATTAATGATGATAACACAATGTTAAATTTTATAGAATTATTTATCGGTGAAAGTATAGCAGATAAATTAAAGAATGTAATTGGTATATGTGATATAATAAAAAATAAAAATACCGATGAACTATTAAAAGTACGTGGAATAGGAGAAAAGACAGTAAATAAAATATATAATTCTTATCAAGAGAATGTTGAAAATGCACATTATCTTATAACATTAAAACAATTAGGATTCACAGATAATGCTATAAATAAATTAAACTCAGTATATGATAAAAACTTATATGAAGCATGTCAACAAATAAAAGAGAATATATTTGAATTAGTATTTAAAGGATTTAGATTAGATATTATAGACAATATATTCTTAAGCAAAATGGAAGGTGACAAAAGGGATGAAAGAAGATTAGAATGTTATACTTATAAAGCTATTAACGATGTATTATATGAAGACTTTGAAAGTTTTATAAGTATTAGTAGATTTATGAGATTACCAATAATAGAGAATACAGTAGATAATGTCGGAGATGAAATGTTTAATAAATGTATAAACAAATTAATAAAAGATAGAAAAATTTATATCATAGAAGATAAATATATAACAACTTATGGTATTTATAATTGTGATGTTAATCTATATAGAAACTTAAGAAGATTAATAAATGGAGATAACAAAAGTAATGTAGACATAGATATAGATAAAGAAATAGATTATGAAGAAGAAAGATTAGGAGTAAAATTAAACAAGGGACAAAGAAATTGTGTTAAATCTGTATTAACTCATAACATATCTTTATTAACAGGTGGTGGAGGTGTTGGTAAGACTTTCACATTAAATATAATATTAAACATAATGGATAGACTATATGAACCATTCTTCCCTACTTTAGTAGCCTTAAGTGGTAAAGCTAGTGGAGTATTAGCTGAATCAACTAATAGAGAAGCAAGTACAATCCATAGGGCATTAGGTTTCTCAGGTGGATTTTTTATGTATGATAGTACTAATCCATTAAAAACTGATATGTTAGTTATAGATGAAGTTTCTATGGTATCAAATGGATTAATGTTAAGTTTATTAAGTGCTATTGAAACTGGAACTAAAATATTATTTATAGGAGATGAAAAACAATTAACTAGTATTGGACATTCTAATACTATAAATGATTTAAATAAATTACCAATAAACAAATGTCAATTAAATGAACCTATGAGACAAGCGATGAAAAGTGGCATATTAAATGTATGTACGGATATAAGAAATGATAAGAATCCATTTGTAAATAAAAATTTTGCATTATATGGTGAATTAAAAGATATGTCGGTTACTATAGGTGATGATAAATATTGGGAAATGATTAATGATTATGTAGAAAACTTTGATGTTAATAATAAATTAGATTATACAGTTTTAGCTTGTACTAAAAAAGAAACAAGTAGAATAAATATAGACATTCAAAATGAATTAATAAAAAAAGGTAAACTTAATAAAGATAGTAATTATATAGAAATTAGTACTGACCTTAAAGAAGATGATAAGAGAATTAAAATGAAAGTATATCCAGGAAGTGTATTACTTATAACAACAAATAAATATAACTTATTATCTGAAGAAGATTATTATAATAATAGAAAAGATGGAAAAAAATGTCTATTCAATGGTAACACAGTAATAGTAAAAGAAATATATTCTGATGCAATTAAGGTTAGTTTCAATAATGAAAACTTTATAATTCTTAGTGAATTTTATGATATATTAAGTGGTGGCTATAGCTACTCAATACATCGTTCTCAAGGAAGTACTATAAAATATTTATATATCTACTTAAGCAACACATATGTTGTAAAAGAAATGTTATTAGTAAATGAAGCATTATATACTGCTGTATCAAGAGGGAAAACAAGATGTAAATTATATGCAGAAAAATATATTATATTAACAAAAGCAATAAATAACAGAGAGATAAACAAAAGACAAACAGTATTAGAATTATTAATAGATGGTAAAATAGCCCTTAAGTAATTTATAAGTTGTATTTGCTTTAGGTATCAAAAGGAGAGTAAAAAATACTCTTCTTTTTTTTAAAAGTGTTTACAAATTTTTGCAAAAAGTTTATATTATATATATATAGAAATTAACCAAAATGTTAATAAAATAGTCTTATATAATATTTGAAAGGAGTAATTTATATGAACACACTAAAAAAGAAAAGAATGGAACTTGGAGTTACACAAGATTACTTAGCAGAAAAAATAGGTGTCTCAAAAATTACTATAAATCGTTGGGAAAATGATGCAAGAATACCTAATATTTGTGATTTAGAAAACATAATTAGATATTATCAATTAACTGATGAAGAATTACATGAATTTATTTCATATGTAAATAAAAATAATAGATAAAGGAAATGATGAAGCAATGAAGCATTTTGATTTAGAATTTGAAAATTCATTAAGGATAGCAGAGAAAAGAGCATACCTTTCTGATATAATACCAAGTAGTGAAATGCAGTTATGGAATAATAAAAATCTAGTAGTAATACAAGCACCAACTGGCTGTGGAAAATCAACTTTAATACAAACTACATTATATGATTTAGCAAAAACACAAAGTAAAAAAATTTTAATACTTGTCAACAGAGAGAAACTAAAGAAAGAATTTGAAACTGATATAATTAATAATAAAAAAGAGGATGTGATTGATGTTATGACTTATCAAACTTTAGAGGCTTATACAAAAAATCATGGAACTCAATATGATTTATCAGAATATGATTATGTAATATCAGATGAATCACATTATTTTCACAATGATAGCTTATTCAATAAATACACTCAAGAATCATTTGACAACATAATAAATAGCAATTCGGTAAAAGTGTTTATGAGTGCTACAAATAAATCATTGATTAATTATTTAGATTATTATGAATATGATTATAAATTATATTCATTAGATACTGACTATTCATATGCTAATATAACATTCTTTAATAAAAAGTTATACATATATGATTTACTTAGAAGTTTGAAGGAAGAAGGAGAAAAAGCAATTATATTTATGCAAGACATAATGCTAGCTTATGAAATATACGATATGTTTAAAGATGACAGTCTTTTCTTATGTAGTAAATCAAATAAACAATATTATAGATATGTAGATGAAGATAAAATAAACAATATGTTAGAGAATAAAAAATTCGATTGCTTATTTCTTATAACAACAACTGTTTTTGAAAATGGAAATAATATAAAAGATAAAAATTTACATCATATGATTATACAACTTAGTGATTTAGATAGTATTCAACAATGTATTGGTAGAAAAAGAATTGAATGTTCAGATGATTATTTGAATATTGCTATATGTAATTTAAATAATCAATCTTTAGGTGGATTATTAACTAAAAATAAAGAAGTTGTAAAAGGTGCAGAATTACTAATAAGATTAGGTGAAAGAGCGTATGTATCAAGGTATTCAAAAGATTATGACCCTTGTGTTTATGATATTTATAATGATGCTGAAAAAAGAGTTGAAAAAAGAATAAATAGTTTTAGATATTTTAAATGTAAAGATAATATTAAAATGTATTCTAAATGGTTAGCCGATGAAGATAAAATGGGATTCAAAAAAGATGTTATTAAATTGTTTGGAAAAGAATGGGAAGGAGGAATATATTGTTTTAATGAAGATGAAGTAAAAGGTAAACAAACATTAAATGAATATATGGAATCCATTAAAAATAAAGATTTACTAAAGGATGAACAAAAGGATTTAATAAAAAAGATTGGGCTAAAGGATAGTCGAAATGGTAGATTAATTAAATCTGTTAATTTTCTAAATAATTATTTATCTGAAGAAGGATATAAATATCAAATAGAAAATAAAAGAAAGAAAAAAGATGGTAAAAAAATAACAATTTGGATTGTTAAAGAAATAATAGTTAGGAATGATTAATAAAATGAATTTAAATAATTTAGAGTTAAATAAAAAATATAAATGGAAACAATTATGTGAGACCATAGGTATAAAAGTATCTGAAGGAAACAGTAGAAAAAAAGATTTAAAAAAATTAGAAAGTTTATGTAGATTTACTAAAGAAGGACAATGGTTCACAATATATGAAATTTATAGTGTACCTAAAGAAATAAAAGATGGTAGAAAAACTAATAATCTTAAATATGGAAATATTATTACTAAAAAAGAAATGAGAGGGGAATATGATGGATTTTATGTTTATGCTCATTATATGAATGAAGAAGTTGTTTATGTAGGTAAAGGTTGTAAAAGAAGAGCGATAGATGGTAAAAGACCATATAAAATGCGAGATTTGACTAAAGTAAAAATATTAAAAAGATTTGAAGATGATGAACTTAGTGCACTAAGTTATGAAAAAGAAATGATTGAATATTATCAGTCTATAGGACAATGTAAATACAATGACCAATCATATCACTGTGGAAAAATAGTTACAAAAGAAAATAAAAAAATACTTATTCAAAGAAGATATGATAAATTAAATAATAGATTAAATAAATTACTTAAAAAAGAAGAATCTCTTATTCAAAAAATAAATGAATTAAATTCACAAATAGAAAAGTTAAAAAATAAATTAGAATAAAAGGGGACAGAAATTGTATGTAAGCTTATAAAGGAAGGGGACAGAAATTGTATGTAAGCTTATAAAAAATGGTGTAATTTTTGTACATAAACTAAAATCTTTCTATAGGATAAGAAGTTTGTGTGAAAATAAAAAAAGGAACAGAAAATTAATCTGTTCCTTTTTTGCTATCTAAAACCTTATTAATTATATTCATTCCATTTTTCTCTTTATGCTTATTAAATGATAAGAGATAATCTTTGGCACTTTGTTTTTTAGGTTTTTTTAATAACTTATCAATTATTTTTTTATTTGTTTTGGTGTTTGTTCTTCTAACAGTGACACCCTCATGTTTTTCTTTTTTAGATTTTTTTTCTTTAGGAGTTTTATCTTCTATTGATGTAATTCTATGCATTTGTTTTAATAACATATGATAATATCCATTATCACATCCATTTTCTACCCAATACATATCTCCTAAATCTTGTATATAATGACATGAATTAAAATAGTAAGTGTTGGATTTTCTAACTCCTGACATTACAGCAAGTTTATCAATCATTGCTTTATAACCATCTTTAATATTTTTAAATCTCATCCAACCATGAGTAGCTTTTAAACCTCCAGGGTTATTATAGCTTCTAAAAAGATGACTTTTACCATAGCCTGTTTCTATACTTGTCATTGCTATAACTAATGTTGCATCTATTCCTACTTTATCACAGTATTCGTAGATATAATCAACACAACCCATTAATTTTTTACTAGTGTTTCTATTATATAAAAATACTTTAGCTTGATAAGGTGTTGATGTATTATCGGTTGCTATTATTGGTTTACTCGCATAACTAGAGCAAGGAAGTAAAACCATTAATGCACATAAAAATAAAGTAAATATTTTCTTTTTCATTATTTATCATCTCGACGATAATAAATATTCATATCAACCTTACCTATGCCATCAACATAACCCTTATCTGTATATTGCCACATTTTAAACTTACCTACTTTTATACATTTTCCATTCCATGAAGCAATCCATGTATAGTGATTATTTAATAAATCTTTTGTAAAATAATTATCGCTAAAATCTAAATTTGTATATATACCACTATCATATCCATCTTTTTCTACTATTCTACAGAATTCGTCACCAAGAGATGTAACTAATTTCTTAGTAGGTATAACTCCAAATTGAGTAGAATATCGTACTGAATCGTATTCATAGTCAAACCATACTCCTAATGTTATATGTTTTCTGTATGGTTCAATTAATTTTAAACAGAGGCTTGTCTCTTTCTTGACATCATTTAAATTCATAGCATAACTGAAATGATACACGCCTATTTCCATATCATTTTTTATAGCTTGTTCTATATTGTATTTAAATTTATAATCTTCTGTTTTAGCATATCCAGTTCTTATTATGCAAAAGTCTATCCCTGCCTTTTTAACTCTCTTCCAATCTATAGTCCCATTCCATTTAGAAACATCTATTCCTTTAAGTTGTTTCTTATCTGATTTTATATTACCCTTCTTTTTAGATTCTTTCGCTATCTCTTTTTCCAATTCTTTACTGTTGCTTATTACTTTAGTTTTCTCTTCTTTGTTTTTCTTACTTTCTTCAACTTTAGAATTCTTTCCGATAAGAGAATTTATTAAATCTAAACCGTTACCTTTTGGTCTTTGATTACTATTGTCTAAAATATCGTAAATAATGTCAGCTGGTTGGGCATTAATTGTTTGTATTGGGAAAGTTAATACACATAAAGTAATTAAAAAAGACAGTATCTTTTTCAATCTAGTCGTCTTCTTTATCTTTTGGTATTATTACTTTAAAAGTTAATATACCAGCGACAACAAATAATCCCATTTTAAACAAATCAACCAAAATATTAACAAAACTTTCTTGTAGAGTTGTAAACCATGCTCCTTGTGGTGATATGCCTAAAGCTAAAACGAACATGATTGCCCACATTACCCCAATTGCTAGTTTCTTTTTATTTCTTTGAAACCAAGTTTTTTTAGGATGAGGACAACATTTTTCACAATGGCATCCTGTTGGATGTTGTTCAGTTTTAGGAGATTCAACGACTACTTTCTTTTCCACAATACAAGATTCAACACCTTTACAAGTAAGAGGTTTGTATTGCTCTTGTTGAATTTCACCATTAATAGGACAACCTATTCCGTTTTTACTTGTGCTGTTTAAGATGTTATTTATTTCATCTAGTTTCTTCATTTCAGCACATAACTCATCTTTTTTCAATCTTATGTCTAAGTTTTGAGTTTCTCTTATTCTTTTTTCCTCTAAAGCTTCTTTAATTTCACGAATGTTCTCATTTCTATCTTTTTCATTCATAGTGATTTTTTCAGCTCCTTCTAACATGTTTTTGATTTTTAGAGATTTCATGCTTCCACCTCACAATCTCTTATTATTTTGGTGATAATTATTCTACATATATTAAATAATACATTTTTATTAATTTTATATTAAAACTATTTACTTTTAATAAAAACATTAGTATATTATATATATAAAATTTTTTAAATATGTTTACTTTTAATGAGAATCATAGTATAATATAAATAAAGGAAGGAGATGAAGGTATGAAAAATCCAGCTAATCAAATTCATAAGAAGATGTTAGAAGAATTTGAGAATAAAAGAAAATACAATAAAAAAATGATAGAAGAAGATATATCTTGGAGAAAAGTACCATTTGAAGTAAAGGAAATGTTTTATAATGCATATGATTTAACAAATGAATTATCAGATAAATTATTAGTAAAAATAGAGAATAGTAAAGAAGAATTTGATTATGAGGTAGATGAATACTTTAATTATATTACATTAGAAGAGGAATGGTATAATTTAATATTTTTCTCATTATGTAAGAAATATGGAATAAAGAAAAGTGTTTTATCAATTTAATAAAATATAAAATAAAAATAAAGTAAATATAGTTAGAAAATGGAGAGATAATAAATGGAAGAAAAGGAAAAAAGAGCAATAGATATAGAAGATATGTTTGAAATCTGTGTTATAAAAGATGAACATGGAGAAGATGGTTATAGTCTAGGAACATATAAGGATAGACAAGCCTTGAGTGGTTTTTATATAAAAGCAAAAAAAGATAGTTTATTAGAAAAAGTAGAAGGTTTCTTTTGTGGTAAATTTAAGTTAGAAAATGACCCTGAAAATTATAGACAAGAAGCAAGAATAGAGCTTTGGTTATCAATAGATAAATACTATAATAAGCTTGGTTATGATGATACTGTTAAAGGAGATGGATTAATATTTACCAATTGCAAATATAAGGCAATGGATATGGCTAAATTAGCCAAAGGAAATGTATCTGTTTGTGATAGAACAACTGGTAAATATTATATAAATAAAATAGAATCATTTGAACAGAAATTTATTGAAGAAAATGATAAAATGAGAAATCAAAAAGATGAAAAATACTTAAGTGAAAAATATAATATTGAAGATTTTAATAAAGTATTTACAGGAGAATATGAAACAACAAATGAATTTATTCGATGGTTTGAAAAAAATAAAAGTTACATATTAACAAAAAAACAAATAGATTATTTAAATGGAGATGCAATAATAAAAAACGCAAGTGGCGTTTGGATAATAAATAAGAATATAAGAAAAAGAGTAGAAAGTTGTTATGCAAATGATAAATTAAAAAAAGAAAGAATTAAGAAATTAAATAAAAAATTAAAAAATGTAAATTATTTATTGGATTTCAGTGATGAAGAAGATTTGATTAATAGACTTAAGAAAATGTCTAAAAGAAAAGATGATAGAATTTTAATGAAGTTATTTGAATATCTAACTAAAGACGAATGTATTCTGCTAACTAGGATATTAAATGATAAAGACTATGAAGTTAAGAATAAAAAATTCTATTATAATATAATAGAAATATTAATAAATGAAGAAGCATACATTAATAATTTAATTGAAAATATGAAAAAGGAAGGTGAAATCCCTTGGGATTAAAAAGAAGAAATGTTAGAAGTGTTAATAAAAAAGATAAAGATATTGGTGGAATAAGTTTAAGTGATTATCAAAAAGAAGCAATAAAAATAGCAATAGCTAATAAAAAAGAAAATAATAAAATAGAAATATGTGCTTCAGAGGAAAATAAAGAAGATATAAAGGAAGTTGCTACCGAAAAGGTAGAATTAGCTAACGACATGGTTAAAACCCCAACAGAGCCAATTAATGAGCTTACAGATACAATTGAAGAAGATACTAATATTAAAGAAGAAGTAATTGAAGTTCAAGAAAAGGAAAAAGAAGAAACAGAAGATTTAAATACAGAAAAAGATGATATAGCAAAAATAATAGAAGAAGAAAGTAATAAATCCGAAGAAGATAAAAAGGTCATATGTCTAGATACTGGAATAGTATATGAAAATAGTAAAGATGCAAGTACACAAACAGGTGCAAATGCTGGAGCGATTACAAGAAATTGTAAAGGATATACAAAACGAGCAGGTGGTAAGAGTTGGCAATTCTACAATGATTATTTACTTGAAAAATAAAATAAAAACATTTGACTTTTAATGAAAGTCTTAGTATTATATAAGTAAAGCTACGATAAATCAATAAAAAATATATATAGTTGTCTTACATAAAAAATGTAATATTTCGATTAATGCACCATAAATGGTATATTAATTAATATGTAAGGAGAGATGCGACAATGACTGAAAAAGAATTTGTAAGGGCATTGGTAGCAGAATGTAAAAGGAATGGTTATAGAATATCGCAACCCAATGTTAAAAAAGTAATAAAATCTTTAAGAAATTTGACATTTAAAACTTGCTTAGAAGGAGAAGAAGTTAGATTGTTAGGATTTTGCACATTTACACCTGAAGAAACAAGAGATGTAATCCTACCAAATGGAGAACATAATAAAAAGAGAACCGTCATAAGAGTAAAGTTAACAGAAGTATTTAAGAGAAGATTTAGAGATACAGCAGTATTAGTAAGAGATGGAGCTATGGATTTATCAGATATTCATTATAATATGTTCTTTGAAGATGATGAAGAATATGACAATTTATTTGATGACTTAGACGAAGAAATAGAGGAAATAGAAGAGCAGATAGCAGAATTAGAAGATGAGGACGACGAAGATGAATCAGAGGATGAAGATGATGACGACACTGACACAGATGATGATATAGAAGATACAGATAGTGAAGATGTTGAAGATGATGTAAGTGAAGAAGATAGCGACATAGATGACGATGATACAGAAGATGAAGAAACTGTTGAAGAAGATGATACAGATATAGAGGAAATGGAAGAAGACGAAGATGATGAAAATACAGATGATGATACTGATTCTGATGATGAATTAGAAGATGACGACGACGAAGAAGATACTGATGATACTGATAGTGATGAAGAAGATGAAAATTCTGAAACAGAAGAATTACTAGAAAAATTAAATAGTTTATATGAAGAATTTAAAAATAATTTAAGAGGTGAAAAATAGTGGAATTAAAAGCTATAAACAATATTAGTGATGTAATCATAAGTACAGAAAATTGTAATAAATATTTATTAAAAACAATTAATTCTATAAAATTAATTTATTACAATAATGAAATCTATATTAAACTATCTATTGAAGTATTTTCAGAAAAAGAAATAGAATTATATAAGAAGTTCATACAAAAAACAATAGAAAAAGAAAAAAGTAAAGTATTTGTAGATTTTCATATAAATGAAGTAAATACAAACGGTGATAAGTATAATAAATATAACCATTTAAGTTGTTCTTATGATATACCAAACAATATATGTTTATTAGAATTAAATTACACTGAAATCACATCAATAAATTATTATTTTAAAATTAATGATATTAATGAATTAAATTTATAATTAAAAAGGAGAGATGAATTATGGCAAAAATTTCAAAGAGTATGAGTTTTAAAAATTTTAGTTTTCGTATTAATAAAGATGAATTATCAAATAAAGATGTTATATATTTAGTTGAAGAAACTAAAGATGACCAATTATTCCATTCATTAGATGAAATATTAGAATATTTTGATGGGGAAGATGGGTTATCAATGACTATAAAAATAGAAAAGAATCTTGGCGAAGAATAATGCCTAAAAGAAAAACTCATGAAGAGTTTATAAAAGCATTTTATGAAAAGAATAAAAATGCTAAAAATATAGATATACTTGAAGAGTATAAAGGTAGTAAAATAAAAATAAAATGCAGATGTAAAATTGACGGAAACATTTGGGAAGTTACTCCTACACATTTATTAAATGGTAGGGGTTGTCCTATATGTGGTGAAAAATCAAGGAAAAAAAATAGAACAAAAACACACGAAGAGTTTATAGAAGAAATAAATAAAATAAATCCTAACATATTAATATTGAATAAATATGTTGGAGCTAGGATTAAAGTAAAATGTAAATGCCTTATAGATGGTAATGAATGGGAAGTTACTCCTTTTAATCTATTAAAAGGTAGAGGTTGTCCTGTGTGCTCCAATAATAAGAAAAATAAAGGACATGAAGAGTTTATAAAAGAATTTAAAATAAAAAATAATCATGCTGATGAAATTGAAATATTAAGTAAATATGAAAAAATAAATGAACCCATAGAATGTAGATGTAAAAAATGTGGCCATAAATGGAAGACTAAAGCACAAACATTATTGGAAGGTAAGGGTTGTAAAATATGTGGTTCAAAACGCCAAGGAGAAAAACTTTCAAAATCTCATGATGATTTCATTAAAGAAGTATCAATAATAAATCCTAATATAGAAATATTAGGAAAATATAAACGAAATAACATTAATATTAAATGTAGATGTAAAAAATGTAATTATATATGGTATCCAATTCCTCATTCATTAATATCTAGTAAAACTGGTTGTCCAAAATGCAAATCTTCTAAAGGCGAAGATAGGATAGCTACATTTTTACAGGAAAGTGGGATAAATTTTATAATGAATAAAAGATATTTTAAAGATTTAAAAGGTATAGGTGGAACGGGTTTAAAACCTGATTTTATCATAGAAAATAAAAAAATATGGATAGAATATGATGGTATAGGACATTTTGAACCAAAAGATTTTGCAGGAAAAGGTAAAGAATGGGCAGAAGAAAACTTTAAAACACTTAAATATCATGATAAATTAAAAGATGAATATGCTAAGGAACATGGTTGGAAACTAATAAGAATTCCATATTGGGAATATGATAATATAGAAGATATATTAAATGAAATATTAAATAAAAATAATTAGAGGTGATTAGATGATAACAAGTCCAAAAAGATTAAGAAGTAAACATGGGGTATTTGATAAAGAATATGATATGATAGAATATCCTGAAGGAACTGATATACAATTAGCTTATGAATTTAATGTTTATAATTTAGGTGAAGAAAATGTAGAAATACAATTTAACAAAGAAGGAGATTTCATAACTTTAGAACCTGGTGAAGGATTTGAAGTTTCTTTACCTATAACTCATGCAGTAGTTAAAAGTACTAACGCAAAATTGAAGTATTCTTATTGGTTTTAAATTTCTTTTCAAAAAGTGTTTACAAAATTAAATAAAAATGTTATATTATATATATAAGATAAAATAAGGCTACGATAATTATTCCTTCTAATTATATAAAAGAACAGATTAAGAAATAATAGTTATACCGTCTATCGGTATAATAAAAGTATAATTATCAATTTCCTTATTAATAAATAAAATTATGTTTGGCTATATTAATTATTCCTTCTAATTGGTGCAGATTACATATATATAATTAATGCTTTCCAAACAACAATATAATTTTATAATAAATATTTCATATACATCACCCCCTTTTATATATAATATCCACTCAGTTCGTTCGAGTGGATATTTTTCAAAGGTTAAATTAATGAATTTTCCTTTTGATAGTATGTCGCATTATATATGGCTATGTGTTTAGAATAAACAATTTCCATTAATTATAATGCGACATTTTATTGTTTATATGTTGAATAGATGGTTATAATAATCTTTATCTCCATGTGTTGAATATATAAAATATTAAAATTAAGGAGTTGGTATTTAATGAAAGAAATGAACACTATATATTTAAGAAGAAGAAATAAGGTAATAGTTAATCTTAATAGTGATAATAGCGAAAAAGTGAACGAACAAATAATAGCAACTTCATTAGTAAATTTAGAAAGTTATGGGTATACATTTTCAGAAAAACTTATAGAAGAATTAAAATTATTATCTGTTGAACAATATATAGATTTTTATAATATGATAACATCAATAATTAAAGAATTAGTAGGAGTAGATAAAATTACAGAACCTATGTATCCTAATTTTCCACAGCAAGTAATGGAAATGGATGAAGTTGAATTATATCTTAATGCAATAATTCATTATATTACTGATGGTCAATTAGTCCCTGAGTATGAGAAAAAAGAAAGATTTCCTTTAATAGGAAATTATGACTTAACTGTTATAGACTTAGGAAGTGTTGAAGATTTCAATACAATATTTACTAATTTAGTATCATCTAAAGTAAGTATATCTGCTTCAGATAAATTAGATATATCATATTTTTTAAAAAAATTTAATAAAGAGTATTTAAAAGAAATCATGCCTAAAGAAATTCCATTTAAAGAAATATTAAGTTATGTTACTATGGAATTATGGTATGGTAAATATGATAGTGACATTAAAGAAATATTAATACCTTATTATAAAACAGCAACGGATGTCTTAAGATTAGCAACAGCTTTAAGTGATGGAGATGAAAGTTTATCAGAATCTTGTTGTTATAATTCATTTAAAAGAAAAGATAGAAGAATATTATTAACAATGTTAGAAAACGCAAATAATATAGAAGAAGATATGCTTAGATATAAAGATAGATGGATAAGATTAGGAGAAGTATTACATCCAGGTGAATATAAGAAATTTAAAAAAGTTAATAGAGCATTTGACAAAATAAGAAATGGTAAAAAAATAGATACATTTAATAGCAATATAGAAAAGGCATTTGAAGAAGAAGATTTAGATAAAGTTCTTGAGTTATTAACTAGTAGACCTGGTGAATTTGCTAGAAGATTAGATAGAACTCTTAGATTAGCAATGAGTAAAGATGAAAGCAATAAAATAGTATTAGCATTTAGTCAAATAGCTGAAAAAATTCCTACTCCTCTTTTATTACAGATTAGAAGTTATTTCATAAAAAGAAAAGAAAATAGCAACTTAAGAGTTTTCTCAATAAAAGGTTCAGGAAAATTATATGGTAAAAAAAATGACTTAAAAGAATTAGATGAAGTTATTTGCACTAGAATAGAAAACATTTGTAATCTTAGATTAATGAATGAATATTCTAAAAGAGATTATTTGGGTAAAGTTTATATAGATGAGGAATTAAAAGATTATATAGCACCAACATCTCAAAGAAATTCTAGTAAAGCATTAAAATCAATGGCAAAAGGTAGTAAAATGAAAATAAAAGATGGGGCAAATTTTTTAAGAAATTTCGTATATTGGAAACAAAAAAATGGTTGTAGAACAGATTTAGATTTGAGTGCATTATGTTTTACTAATGAGTTAGAAGTAATTGATGAAATATGGTATGGTAATTTAAGAGGTCGTAAAACAAATATTTGTCATAGTGGAGATTTTATATCAGCTAGAGATGGTGCAAGTGAATTCATTGACATTGATATTGAAAAATGTAAAGAAAATGGTGTTAGATATATCTTAGTTTCAATTAATAGTTTTTCAGAAGAATATTTCAGTGAATTAGAGGATTGTTTTATAGGTTATATGGAATTAGATAATAATACAACTGGTGAAGTATTTGAGCCAAAAGCAGTAGCCAATAAATCTGACTTAAGTTCTGATTGTGAACAGGTAATTGCTAACATAATAGATTTAGAGGAAATGTGTATTTATTGGGCTGATATGCCAGTATCAAAAAGCTATGGATATAATAATATAAAATTTAATAAAAAGAATTTGACATATACCCTAGAATCAATAATGAATATATGTAAACCTAATTTATACGATGTAATATTTATGAATGCAATTGCTAGAGGAGAGGTAGTAGACAATAAAGAAGAAGCAGAAATAGTTTATTCAACAGATGGAGATATTACACCATTTGATGTAGATATAATTGTCGGAGAATATATATAATAATTTATGGTAGAAAAGTAATTTTCTACCTTTTTTTATTTACTTTTAATAAGAATCTTAGTATAATATAAGTAAAAAGGATAATAACAGATATAGAAGGAGAGATTGTATATGTTAGATGAAAAGTTCTTAAGAAAAGAAAATGAAACATTAGAAGAATATCAACTTAGATTATCTGTAATGAAATTAAAAGATGGAGAAGATATAGAATGGCAAGACATTAAAGAGTTATTAGATAGTGACGAACATAGAGATACTCTTAGAAGAAAAGGAAAAGGTCTTGTTATGGCTTATGATATATACGAAGAAAAAATAGCAAAATTAGAAGATGAATATTACTACAAACTTAAGAAAATGAGAGAAAAAGTTGATGAAGACATAGAAGATAAAAGATTAAGAGAAATTAATAATAAAGTGAATCAATTACAAAAAGAAAAGCAAAAACTTAAAGATGAAAGAAATCATATAAATGCAGAGAGAAGAATAGTAGCTAGAGTAGAACATTTAATCGAATGTACTAAAGATGAAATAGAAGAATTAAATGAAACTAAACCATTGCTTGGAGATGTTGATTTAGTAAAAACAGTTTCTAAAGAAGAAGGAGTAGTTTTATTATCTGATATACATTATGGAGCTGAAACTGATAATATATTAGATTGTTACAATCCACAAATATGTGAAAAGAAATTAAATTACTATTGTGAAAAAGTAATAGAATATGGAGAATTAAATAATCTTTCTACAGTTTATATGTTAGGGCTGGGTGATTTCATCTCAGGGTTAATACATAATGTAAATAGATTTGATTCAAGATTATTAATAACAGAACAAGTTGTAAAAATAAGTGAACTTATAGCAGAATTTATAAATGAATTAAGTAAACATTTTTATGTTAAATATGCAATAATAAATGGTAATCACAGTAGGATAGTTGCTGAAAAAGATAATAGTAGAGAGGAAGAAAATTTTACAGAATTTATTAGACCATTTGTTAAATCAAGATTAGGTAAAAATCAAAATGTTGAATATATAGAACATAAAGATTGTGGAATCATTGAAGTAGATGTTTTAGGAAATAAATGTTTAGCAATACATGGAGATAATGATAGAGATAGAAATTTAGATAGACTTATACAAATGTATGATTATACTGTTGATTATATATTTAGAGGGCATTTCCATCAAGCAAAACAATTCGATGTTAATAACACCACAGTTATATGTTCAGGAGCATTCGGAAGTGAAGGTTATGCAAAGAAAGGAAGACTTTATAATAAACCTATTCAAAAATTCCTAGTATTCAATAAAGAAGGAATGGTATGTTCTTATGACATAAATTTAAATAATTATAAAAAATAAATATTATACGGTGAGAGATTAATCAAAGATATTAAAAATGTAAAAAGTAGTCTTATAAAAATAGTGTAAGTCAATGTGGAAGGACGGTTTCACAGCTTACAATTTCCTTCTTTTTTACTATACTATTCTTATAATAATCTATATTTACTTTAATATCTCTCCGATTTGGGTATCATAGTCCTTTCAACTATGATACCCTTTTTTTATTATATAAAACAGAAAGGAGAAAAATATGGCAAAAGCAAAAAAAGAAATAAAGAAAATAATATGTACTACATGTGGAAGAGAATTGCCTGAAAAAGACTTTGGTAAATCTTATTCATTTAGAGATAAATTAAATGGAAGATTACCGATTTGCAAAGACTGTTGTGCTAGTTTATATGATAAGTTAATGGTAGATTATCAAGATGAAATGAAGGCATTATATAGATTTTGTATGATATTAGATTTATATTTTTCTAAAGATACAGTTATGGGATTAATAAGTAAGAATAGAAATTCTGAAAGTAATCTTGGATATTTATATGTATTAAAATATAATTTAGTACAATATAAAAATAAAACATTTCAAGATACAACAGCATTTGTGAATATATTTGGTATGACAGAAGAAGAGATGGAAGAAGCATTATATTTAAATACTGAAAAAACAAAAGAAGAAATAGAAAGAAAAACTAAGAAAATAGTTACTCCGGAAGTAATTAAACGTTGGGGCTCAGATTTAGAGCTAGACGATTATATTTTTCTTGAAGATAGATATAATCAGATGCTTCTAGCCTATGATGTAATTATGCGTCCTATGTAAAGAAATTTGTATAGAAAATCTCCTTAATTGCAGGTAATTCCTAAAGCCTTACACCAAAACGGAAGGTGAAAACCTAAACGGCAACGGTACGAAAGTAGAAAAAACGTAAGGATGAATATAAGGTTAAATCCTAAGTATTCTTAATAATGGATGTTCATGCAACTAAGATTCTAAATTAAATTATTTTAAATACTTAACTTTTAATAAGATAAATTGTATAATATAAGTAGGAGGTGATAAAATGGCAAAAAAGAAATCTCATGAGGAGTTTGTTAATGAATTAAATATAAAAAAATCCTAATATAAAAGTATTGAGTAAATATGTAAACGTGTCTACGAAAATAATGGTTAAGTGTATGATTTGTGAAAATGAATGGATGGTAACGCCTGGTAGTTTATTAAATGGAACTGGATGTCCAAAATGTGCAAATAAAAATAAATCAAATAAACAAAGAAAGACAAAAGAACAATTTATAGAAGAGATGAAAATTATTAATCCTAATGTTAAAATAATTGGTGATTATATTAATAATCATACAAAGATAAAATGTGAATGTTTAATATGTGGTAATATATATATTATGATACCTAAAAATTTAAGGAAAGGACAAAATTGTCCTGAATGTGCTATGAAACAAAGGGTATCTAAAAAATCTAAAGTCCATGAACAATTTATAATCGAATTAAATGATATAAATAAAAATATTAAAGTATCAAATAAATATATAAATGCAAAAACAATCATGGAATGTTCTTGTGATATTTGTGGTCATAAATGGAAATCTAATGCTGATAATTTATTAAGAGGTCATGGATGCCCAAAGTGTGCAATAGAGAATAGTAAAGGTGAAAACAATCATAACTGGAATCCTAATCTTACACAAGAAGATAGAGAAGATAAAAGAAATTATGCAGAATATAAAGAATGGAGAAAAAAATGTTATGAACGTGATGATTATACTTGCCAAATCACTGGAAAAAGAGGAGTAGAATTATGTGTACATCATTTATATTCTTACAATAAATACAAATGTTTAAGAACAGTATTAGAAAATGGTATAACAGTGTCTAAAGAAATACATGAATTGTTTCATAAAATATATGGACGAGGAGATAACACATTGGAACAATGGGAAGAATTTATTAAAAATTTAGAATAATTTAATATGAATAAAGTTCAACGACTATTCCGTAAGGAAGTAAAGCCACAAGCTATCGGTGGAAGAAAAGGGAGATACCTTAACAGATAATGCTGAAGGTAAAGAAATAGTCTACTCTCATATGAAAGTATGAGCAGTTTTGTTTATATGCAAAACGGATTAAGTGTAGCGAACTTAATTAAATATAAAGGATAAGAACCCGTCATCCCTCTGGTCATATCAAGAAATATGTATGAATTATTTACTCCTTAGAAAAGATAGAGGAAATGTTCAACTTCAAAAAAGTATTCAAGAGATTAACAGTAAGTTACAAGCAGACTGTAAGATGAAATTATCACAAATAGATAATGATGATGATGATAATGCTTGTTTTGGAAAGTTTATAGATAAAATAGAATTATATGAACCATGTAATAAAAAATTACCATTCTTTGAAGATATAGATGGAATAAGACAATACTTAAAACGATGGAAACAAAAAGCCACGACTGTATAGAAATATGCAGTGGACACAGATTTAATTGCAGGTAATTCCTAAAGCCTTACACCAAAACGGAAGGTGAAAACCTAAACGGCAACGGTACGAAAGTAGAAAAAACGTAAGGATGAATATAAGGTTAAATCCTAAGTATTCTTAATAATGGATGTTCATGCAAGGAAGTTCCTAAGTGATATATTATTATATCATATGGAAAACCTTCAACGACTAGAGTTTAAATACTCGTAGGGTGTAAGCGATTGACACTCGAAAAGGTCTGCCCTTAACACGTAATGGTGAAGGTGAAGAAATAGTCTAGTCACTCTAGGAAACTAGGTGCTTAGAATTGACTAAGGTTTATAGCGTAGCGACTATGAATAAATATTAACGTTCGTTTTGCCTTTTGCGAAGCAGTGGAAACTAGCTAAAAACGATGTATTAGAAGGAGAGGAAGGAATAGAAGATTATGAGGATGTAGATAAGATATATAATGAACAAAATAAGAATAAAGCTGAAGTAGAGAATGAAGCTGATAATGAAGTAGGTGAGGAAGACAATGACGAGTAGTGTAAAAGAAAATATTGAAGAAGAAAAAATACTTTCTGACGAAACCATGAAAAGTCCTCATAAAAAAAGAAGAAATTTATCCCAAAGAAAAAAAGATAGATTGAATGAAGGTATGAAAATATGGACTGCATTCTATAGGTTAAATATCCATAGATTCGCACTAGATTTTTTGGGACTTAATTTATATCCGTTCCAAATTATATTGCTTTATATGATGAATATAATGTATAGCACTTGCCTAATATGTGCCAGAGGGTTATCGAAATCGTATATGACAGCAATATTTCTTTGTTGTAAAGCAATATTATATCCAAATAGTTTAATTGTAGTTTCTTGTTCAACTAAAGAACAAGCGAGATATAATGTCTCCTATATTAAGTGATTAGTATAGCAAATCTTTTGAATTGCTGGAAACTCCTAAAGCTCAATTCACTACAACGTAAGGTTAAATCCTAAGCGTGAATGTTACGAAAGTAGAAAAAAGTAATTGAGATTACCCAAGGTTAAATCCTAAAGGTGAATAAATGGACAATCAGCAGGTAAGATTTATATTTATTTTACTTTACTTTTAATAATTTAATTTGTATAATATAAGTAACGGAGGTGAAATATTATGGCATGGAAATATGAAGATGTGAAAAAGTATGTAGAATCATTTGGTTATAAATTAATATCAAAAGAATATAAGACTTGTAAAGAAAAACTTCATTTAATGTGTCCCAATGAAAATGATTTTATTGTAAGATTTGATAATTTTAAAAATGCTAAACAACGTTGTAAATGTGATAAATGTAAAGGTAGAAATCCAAGAATGTTTTCTTATGAATATGTTAAAGAATACATAGAAAAAGAAGGATATAAATTAATATCAAAAGAATATAATGGAAATAAAAAACGTATAGAATTAGAATGTCCAAATGGTCATAAATGGGAAGTAAGATTTACTGATTTTAAAAATGGAAGAAGATGTTATTATTGTTCTTGTTGTTATAAGCCTACCGTTGGAGAAATTAGAATGAGATTATCAAAATATGGTTATACATTGTTATCTGAAGAATATAAGAATGCAAATGAAAAAATCAATGTAAAATGCCCTAATGGTCATAAATATTCTACTACATATCATAATTTTGATAATGGTAAAAGATGCCCATATTGTTATAATAAATATAGTAAGGGCGAGTATAGACTTATAAATTTATTTAATAATTATAAAATAAACTATAAGCATCAATATATATTTAATGATTGTAGAGATATAAATCCTTTACCATTTGATTTTTATTTATATGATTATAATTGTTGTGTGGAATTTGATGGAGAAGGACATTATGAACCTAGAAATTGGAATGGAGCTTCAGATGAAAGAGCAATAGAAACATATGAATTAACAATGTTACATGATAAAATTAAAACACAATATTGTAAGAATAATAACGTAAAACTCATAAGAATACCATATTGGGAATTTAATAATATAGAAAAAATTATTTGTCAAGAATTAAATATTAAAAGAAAACAAAGAAGAAAAGGTAATAAATTAAAATAAATATGAATAAACTTCAACGACTAAGTATCCTAGTAGTCTAGGTAGAGGAAGAGGTCTTATATTAATAAGATTATGATATAGTCTGCTCTCATGTGAAAGCATGAGCAGTTCATAAAAGAACGGATAGAATAGTAACGATATTCTATTGAACATATGGAATCTTATAAAGGAGAAGATAGCTAAAGAGCTATGTTCTCAATCAAAAATGTTAAATAGGGAAATTGCTAAAGTAGTCACCGGTACTAATGAAACAGTGGTCATCTTCAACAACGGTAGTACCATTCAAGCAGTAAATGCTTCTCAGAATACCAGAGGTCTTCGTTGTCATGTACTCGTGGTTGATGAGTATCGTATGATACAAGGAGTAACATATAGCTCCCTATGTTTGTAAAAAGCATAGCAAAACTCTTTAATTGCTGGAACACCCTAAAGCCAATTAAACTACAACGTAACTTGAAAAGGTAAGCGTGAACGTGGCGAAAGCAGAAAAAATTAATTGGATAGCATAAGGTTAAATCCTAAGTGCTT